>ERZ1740059.1181-NODE-1181-length-13268-cov-4.990161_pt1 | contig 13268 bp, 14 predicted proteins | sample MGYA00581744_ERZ1740059 | MGnify/ENA primary metagenome ERZ1740059 (study PRJEB43018, sample SAMN04849738) | marine metagenome | isolation source: floating plastic debris | place: Pacific Ocean | collected 2008-08-28 | study: EMG produced TPA metagenomics... | reverse complement strand
GGGATCGGACCAGCCAACGTATAACGTCGAAATCGTTCCGACTACAGAAAGTGCAAAAACCGCTTTTGTTGCAGCCTGCCGCATCAACCCAAATCTCCCTCCGCCGCAATCGGCGCCAACTGCTGCGCTTCTATAGCAAACACGGAGCGGAAAACACTCGGCCCCATGATCGCCTCACCCTCAGCAATGCCTTTGTGCCCGGTGATCGGGCGGCCGTTGATGGATGGTTTGGTGGTGATGATCATTCGTCTTTATCCGCGAATTCAGGTCAATCGTTGTTTTGACCTTTTTGCCCGAACGGCCAGAGCTTCACGACCAGTGACGCAAGGAGGGCGCAAACACCGCCAGCCAAACCCAACACCCAAATCTCGCCGCCAGACCACATTGGCTGTGTCATGACAAGAAACAGCCCAGTGACAAGCGCACACACCAAAGCCTCACCGGGTTTGTAGGGAGTGGTCATTTTACGCCAAAGGCTCACCCCACCGACCCTTCCAGCGAAATCGCCACAAGCTGTTGAGCTTCCATGGCAAACTCCATTGGCAGCGCTTGGAGGACATCCTTACAGAACCCGTTGACGACCAGCGCCACGGCCTCTTCCTCATCCATGCCGCGCTGCCGGCAATAGAACATCTGATCGTCATCCACCTTGGATGTCGTCGCCTCATGCTCCACGCGGGAGGAGTTGTTCTTCACCTCGATGTACGGCACCGTATGCGCCCCGCATTTGTCGCCGATCAGCAGACTGTCACACTGGGTGTAGTTGCGCGAGTCCTTCGCCCGCGGCGCCATGCTGACCAATCCGCGATAGGTGTTCTGCGCCTTGCCCGCGCTGATGCCCTTGGACACGATGCGTGAGCGGGTGTTCTTACCCAGATGCACCATTTTCGTGCCGGTATCAGCCTGCTGATAATTGTTGGTGATCGCGATCGAGTAGAACTCACCCTGGCTGTCATCGCCGCGCAGGATGCAGCTCGGGTACTTCCAGGTCACAGACGAGCCTGTCTCCACCTGCGTCCACATCACCTTGGCACGGTCGCCGCGGCAATCGGCACGCTTGGTCACGAAGTTATAGATACCACCTTTGCCGTTCTCATCACCCGGGAACCAGTTCTGCACGGTGGAGTACTTTACCTCTGCATCTTCCTCGACGATGATCTCAACCACGGCTGCGTGCAGCTGTGCGGTGTCGCGCTGAGGCGCCGTGCAGCCTTCGAGGTAGCTGACATATGCGCCCTTATCGGCGATGAGCAGCGTGCGCTCAAACTGGCCGGTGTTCTCGGCATTGATCCGAAAATATGTGCTGAGCTCCATCGGGCAACGTACGCCCGGAGGCACGTAGACAAAAGACCCGTCCGAGAACACAGCCGTGTTCAGCGTGGCATAGTAGTTGTCACTGACCGGAACGACGGTGCCCAGATACTTGCGCACAAGCTCAGGGTGCTCGCGGATCGCCTCGGAAATCGAGCAGAAGATCACTCCGGCTTTCTTCAACTCTTCCTGGAAGGTCGTACCAACAGACACAGAGTCAAAGACCGCATCCACGGCCACTTTACGGCCCTCCGCCGGGGCATTCTCAGCCCCCTCAACACCTGCAAGGATCATCTGCTCCTTGAGCGGAATGCCCAGCTTTTCGTAGGTTTCCAAAAGCTTCGGGTCCACCTCATCGAGCGATTTCGGCTTCACTTCCATGCTTTTGGGGCGGGCATAATAATACTGGTCCTGAAAATCGATCTCAGGGTAGTCAATCATGGCCCAATCAGGCTCTTCTTTGGTCAGCCAGTGAGCGTAGGCGTCCAAGCGCCACTGCGTCATCCATTCAGGCTCTTCGTTTTTCTCGGATATTAGGCGCACGATGTCAGGCGTTAGGCCCTTGGGCGCGTATTCCATCTCAATGTCGGTTTCCCAACCGTATTTATACGTGCTGATATCGGCGACCGCATCCACAGTTTCCTGATCCACGCCCTCTTTCACCGTCAGTTGCGCACTGGTGTCACTCGGAGGTGTCATGTGTCTTTCCTTCCTGTTTCAGCGCGGGCGATTACGCCGCCCTGGCGCGATGTTTTTTATAGCCGCGTACCCACGTTTCCGCGAAACGTTCGACCATCTCTTCCGTCGTTTCGGGCCCTAACGAAACCCTGACGGCACTGGCCGCGTCGGCATCATCAAATCCCATGGCGGCCAAAACACGGCTGGCCTTAACCTTGCCGCTCGAACACGCGGATCCAGCCGACACGGCGAAACCAGCAAGATCCATCGCCATCACCTGCGTTTCACCTTTCCAACCAGGCGCAATCAAACATGACGTGTTGGGCAAACGGGGACCCTTCTCTCCTACGAAAATAAGCCCTTCGGTCGAATTCACAAGGATTGTTTCTAGAATATTTCTAAGTTTCTCAACCCGGGCCCATAGCCCGTCATCCAAATCCTTTTGTGCAGCCTCAACAGCGGCGCCAAAGCCGGCGATCCCAATGATGTTTTCGGTGCCAGAACGCCGCCCCATTTCCTGCCCGCCGCCAAGGGAAAGTGACGTTATATCAATACCTTGCTTTACGATAAGCGCCCCAACGCCTTTTGGCCCGCCAAGCTTGTGCGCCGAACAAATTGCACGATCCGCCTCACTCCAGGCAAATGAAAACGGCACCCGACCCAAGGCTTGCGTGATGTCAAGCAGGAGCGCGCCAGAATGGGGTTTGGGTGGATCGGTCAGGATTCCTGTCTCTGAATTGGCCAATCCCATCGCCAGAATGGGCGTCCCTGTATTGGCCTCACGCCCATGCGCAAAAACAGCGTCGTGGGCTGTCGGTTGCACGTCCACCCGGCCGGGCCAATGTTGCAGCACGCCTGCGGCCTCCGTCGCGCCAGATGTAAAGACCACCTCCTGCGGCATGCATCCTGCAGCTGCCGCGACCTGAGCGCGGGCGCGTTCAACCAGTGCTTTCGCCGCGCGGCCTTCGCCATGAACGCTGGAGGGATTGCCGACAATATCCATCGCCGCCTCCATGGCGGCCCGCGCCTCTGGCCTCAACGGCGCGGTTGCGTTGTAGTCAAGATAAACCCGCGACATCGCCCCCGTTTTCCTTATTGCTGGAGAGATCCAGCGTGAGTTGCAGAACGCGACGGCGGCAGCCTGCCCACCCGGGGCGACACCGCACAGCCATGACGGCCTCACTCATCATCGACAACGGTCAAAAGCGATGGCACGGCCGGGCAAGGGACCAGGGCGTTTTCGATCACATCGCTCAGACGTGTTTGATGCAAAAACACGTATACATGTGCGCTGAGCCCTTCCCACAGGCGGTTTGTCACCGATTGCGCCCGCGATCCGCTTGAGGCACCCGATGCCCCCGCGCCGACATGGAGCGCGGCAAAGGTTTCATCCACGGCTTGCAGTACATCGCAGACACGAATGTCAGAGGGCGCTTTGGCCAGTTTGTAGCCACCGCCAGGACCCCGTACGGATGTGACCAGTTTCGCGCGGCGCAGCTTCACAAACAGCTGTTCAAGATAGGGCAGTGAGATGCTTTGACGTTTGGATATCTCGCTGAGCGTGACAAGCCCCTTGCCCTCTGACAGCGCAATATCCGCGAGCGCAACCATGGCGTAGCGTCCTTTGGTGCTGAGTTTCATTGCCTACCTCGCGCGAATTGATTGACCAATCTCAAAGCAATGCTTATTTCACGGTGACCTGAGAAGGGTGGTTATTTAGAATTATTCTAAAGTTACTATCTGGTTTCGTCAAGATTGCTCAGGCAGGGACAATAAGGAAACGCACATTCATGCCCGAGGTCATTTTTCCCGGCCCAGAAGGCCGGTTAGAAGGTCGGTATCATCCACAACGCGAAAAAGACGCCCCCATCGCCATTATCCTGCATCCGCACCCGCAATTCGGCGGGACGATGAACAATAAGGTCGTCTACAACCTGCACTACGCCTTTTACAACATGGGCTTTACTGTGCTGCGGTTCAACTTCCGCGGCGTGGGGCGCAGCCAGGGCGAATACGACCAAGGCGTGGGCGAGCTCTCTGACGCCGCCTCTGCACTCGATTACCTGCAATCGATGAACAACAACTCCAAACATTGCTGGGTTGCCGGGTTTTCCTTTGGCGCATGGATCGGCATGCAGCTTTTGATGCGAAGGCCGGAGATTACGGGCTTTATCTCGGTATCGCCCCCCGCGAACATGTATGATTTCTCTTTTCTGGCGCCCTGCCCGTCTTCGGGTTTGATCATCAATGGCGGCGCAGATCGCGTGGCCCCACCGGCGGATACGCTTTCGTTGGTCAACAAGCTTCATGAACAGCCGGGCATCACCATCACCCATGAAGAGATCCAAGGCTCCGGGCACTTCTTTGAAGAGCCGCACATGGATACGATGATTGACAATGTCACATCCTATGTGAAGCGCCGCCTCACCGAGACGACGCGCTGATGGGTGTCACCGAAGATCTCGCAGACGACCTGGCCTTGAAAGTCATTCAATATGTCGATGCGTCGGGCGACGAAGGTGTCATCACTGAGGTTGTGACCTTGCTTGGGGCCACATCCCAGACCGCTGAAGAGGCGTTTTTAACGTCCTTGCGCGTCCGCCGCGCGAATATGAAGGCGCGGGAACTTTTGGCAGGCAAGATCAAGGCTTTCAAAGCGTCTCAAACCAAAGAGGCCTGAGACTGATCGTTCAACTGTCGGGCTCTTTGTAGACGCCCTGCTCTTTCAAGGCATCCACCACCTCTCGAGGCATGTAGTCTTCATCGTGGCGCGCCAAGATTTCGCTGGCGCGAAACACGCCGTTTTCATAGATCCCAAGCCCAACCATGCCTTCGTTTTCCGCGAAAAGGTCTGGCAGAATACCGGTGTAGGTCACCGGCACACTGGCGCCGCCATCGGTCACGCGAAAGGTTATCTCCTCACCTTCTCCGCGCGTGAGCGTGCCTTCCTCCACCAACCCGCCAATGCGAAACACCTCTGTCGCGGGCGGGGGCTCTGCGATGATCTGACTGGGCGAGCGGAAGAAATTGATCCCGTCGCGCATGGCATACCCGATCAACGCGGTCGACACAGCAAGCGCCACCGCGGTGATGATCAGTATCTGTATGCGTCGCTGTTTCTTGAGCGTTTTCATGTGGGGTGCCGCGTTTCCTTATGGAAATACAGGAGCCTGCATCAAACCTGTGGTTTCATCGTATCCAAGCATGAGATTTGCATTTTGCAAAGCCTGTCCGCTGGACCCTTTGGTCAGGTTGTCGAGAGCCGCGATCACAACCGCGCGCCCCTCTATCCTGTCGCCGACCACCCCGATATGGCAGAAGTTGCTGCCGCGAATGTGCCGCGTGCTGGGATGTTCGCCGATGGGCAATACCGCAACGAAGGGCTCGTCAGCGTAGGCGCTCTGTAGGCTCTCATGCACCGCCTTCGGATCGCCCTTTACATAAATAGTGGCCAATATCCCCCTGTTTGCAGGCAATAAATGCGGCGTGAACTGAACCTTCACCGGCCGCCCGGCGATCTTTGAGAATTCCTGATCAAACTCTGGCAAATGACGATGCGTGCCACCGGCCGCATAGGCATGGCTGCCCTCGGACAGTTCTGCATGCAGCAGATTTTCTTTCAAAGACCGACCTGCTCCGCTGACGCCAGTTTTAAGGTCAATGATGATCTCATCCAAATCAATCACCTCATCAGAGATCAGCGGCCGCAGCGCATATTGCCCCGTCGCGGCGTTACACCCCGTTCCAGCCACCAGCCGCGCGGACCGTATGTCGTCGCGGTAAAACTCTGTCAGACCATAGATAGCCTCGGCCTGACACTCCAAGGCGTCATGCTGCCCGCCATACCAACGAGCGTAGTCTTCCGGGTCAGTCAGCCGGAAATCCGCACTGAGATCGATGATCTTAAGATCTTTCGGTAAGCCCTTGATAACAGATTGACTTGTCGCATGGGGCAGCGCACAAAAGCACAGGTCGATGCCGGAAAAATCGATCTCATCAATCTTGACCAGCATGGGCAGATCCAGGTGGCGCAGATGCGGGAACACCTGAGCCATGCTCTGACCGGCTTTGGAATTGGCAGCAAGTGCCGCAATCTCCATGCCGGAATGGGTGGCAATGAGCCGGATGAGTTCTGCACCGGTGTAACCAGATGCGCCAAGGATGGCGATTTTATGGGTCATGTCAGACCTCTTTCAATTTTCAATTTGGATTTAGGCAGAAAACGGGGCGCTCGCAATGCGACCCAGACCCGCCCATGGACGTCAGGGGGCAGAAAACGTGATCTGTCGTCGCAAAAACTGCGTCGCACGATCCGTCACTCGAGACGGATCGCCGGTGGTCAGATACGCCACGTCACCCGTGTCAACGCCCATTTGGGGGTGCCGTGCCAGATAATCGGAGAGGCTTTCGGCCACCAAATTGGCTTGGGAAAACACAGTCACGTCCGGGCCCAGCGCGTCCTGAAATGCCTCTTGCAAAAGCGGATAATGCGTACAGCCCAAAACAGCGGCCTGAGGCTTGGGCATCTTGCGCGTCAACGCCTCAACATGAGAGCGCACCAAAGCCTCCGCGAGGATCATGTCCCCGTCTTCTATGGCATCGACAACACCGCCGCAGGCCTGCGCCTCAACATCCACACCGATGGCGCGAAACGCCAATTCACGCTGAAAGGCGCGGCTCGCCACCGTGGCGGGCGTCGCAAAGAGCGCCACATGCTTGACCGCCACTTCCCTCGGTGGGGAATTGTCCCCCCATTGCCGTTCTGTGAGGGCCTCGATCATGGGGACAAACACGCCCAAAACGCGCTTTCTTTCGGGCACACCGGCCTCTTGCATCCGGCGCAGTGCGGCCGCAGATGCGGTGTTGCACGCCAGCACGACCAAATCACAACCGCGGTTCCAGAGTGTTGTCACATGGGTTTTCGTCAGCTCGTAAATGTCATCTGACGTGCGCACACCGTAAGGCGCATTGGCATGATCTGCGAAATAGACAAACGCTTGGTTTGGAAGCGTTTTTGACACCGCGTCCAACACCGTGAGGCCGCCGAGGCCACTGTCGAAAATACCAACTGCCATGGTCTTACAAGCCGCGCGAGACGTACCGTTCGTGATTAAAACTCAAACCCAACCGCACCTGGCGCGAAGGGCTTCGGGCTCAAGTCATACGTCTTACGTCGCAAAAAGGCCATCAGGGATTTCGCATCCTTTACTTTGTCCCCAATCGCATCGCGTGTGATGGGATCACCCACATGCACCTTGACCGGCGTATCAACGCGTTTTCCAAACTCATTAATCAAGAGCGCCATGCGCAAAGTCACGTGAACATGACTTGCGATTTGCCAAAGCCGGCTGTTCTGTCCCTCAAAAAAGATCGGCACAACCGTGGCGTCAGATTTGGAAATCATGCGCGCCGTAAAACTCCGCCAACCGGGATCCAGCGGCCGCGCCAGTGGTTTTGCCGCTGTGCTGACAGTCCCACCTGGGAAGATGCCAATGGCGCCACCCTCTCCGAGATACGCCAGGGATTGTTTGCGTGTCCTGAGGTTCAGCGCAACCGCCTCTTTTGTGTCGTCAAAGCTCACAGGCAGCACCACGTGCTGGAGGTCTTCGGCCTTTTGAAACACCGAATTTGCCAGGATCTTAAAATCACCGCGTGTCTGGCTCAGGATATGGCCCATCATCAAGCCATCCAGAATCCCAAAGGGATGATTGGCCAACAGGATAATCGGGCCGGATCTGGGAATATTGGACAAAGACCCGCTGGCGATGTCCAGGGTCAGGCCATACCGCTCCACCATCACTTGCCAAAAATCCTGACCATCCGCCACGTCGTGCTCATACCCTTCGGCGCGTTTGATCAGTTGGATGCGCCCCGTCAGATTTTCCATCGTCCGGATCACCGCGCGCCCGCCTCTGGTTTGCGCAGAATGGGAATAGCTGATGTCGCGGGTGACCTGGCGCGAATGTTGCATAGACTGGGCCTGTTTGTTTCTGACGTAGCTTCGCTGAGAGTGGATATGACAAACCTAAGTAAAAGAAATGCGACGCGGACGCAAAACGCAATCCAAAGAAAAAGTGATTAATAGAGCTTAAATAACCCTCGAGATCGAATAGAGCCTCTGTGACATGAGATGTAAAGTTCGCAATTTCAAAAGTCTGCTCGGTAGGCCCTATACTGCGCAGTCAATTCTGGTATGCCAGGGGCACGCAATGAGGATCGGGCCGCGACATGGATTGGGACAAGCTGAGAATATTCCACGCTGTCGCGGACGCAGGCAGTCTTACCCATGCGGGCGACGAACTGCATTTGTCACAATCGGCGATTTCACGTCAGATCCGCGCGCTCGAGGAATCGCTCAATTCTACGCTTTTCCATCGCCATGCAAGAGGGCTCATCCTGACCGAGCAAGGAGAGCTCTTATTTGATGCGACCCGCGCCATGGCAAAGCGCCTGGATACCGCGACCGCCCGCATTCGTGACAGCGAAGAAGAGGTATTTGGAGAGCTGCGCGTCACCACGACGATTGGCTTTGGCACATTGTGGCTGGCCCCAAGGCTGCCCAAACTCTTTGAAAAATTCCCCGATCTCAATCTGGATCTGATGCTGGAAGAACGCGTGCTGGATTTGCCGATGCGCGAGGCGGACGTGGCCATTCGCATGAAAGAACCAAGCCAGGCCGATCTCATTCGCAAGCGTCTGATGAGCGTGCATATGTGCCTGTTTGCAACGCGCGAGTATCTCGAAAGCCATGGCACCCCTGAAACACCGGAAGATCTGGTGAAGCACAGGCTGATTTGCCAAAATCCGCGGTCTGCGCAGGTCGGTGCCGGGGCAACTTTGGTGCAGGACCTGATGGCCTACGAAGTGCCCGCCTTGTTGACGGTGAACAATTATTTCGGGGTTCTTCAAAGCGTGCTGGAAAATTTGGGGATCGGCGTTTTGCCAAATTATGTGAGCCATGATTTCCCGCAAGTTGTGCGGGTTTTACCGGATTTGCTCAGCTCTGATGTGCCGGTGTTCCTCGCGTACCCGTCTGAGTTGCGACATTCCCAGCGCATCGCAGCCTTCCGCGATTTCGTTCAAGATGAGATTGTATCTTACCGAAAACAGCTTCAAAATCAATCAGATAGATAGTTTTTTAAGCTTTGTGCGCATGAGATATGCATGCAACACATACCGGAGTTGTTGCACTTGCAGAGTGTTTTTTCTTGAACGACTCTCAGCACGCGCCTAACTCGGGGATGTGAGGGGCGCCTAGGCGTCCTTCATACCTCCCTGTTGGACTTCGGCCGAGCTTAGCGCTCGGCCTTTTTTTTGCTAAGCTGAACACATGAACTCGCGTTTCAAACTGCGGTCTGCTGAGCTCGACGAATTGCCCGGCCTGTCGGACCTGTGCCTGAGATCCAAGGCCCATTGGGGCTACGATTCTGCCTTTATGGCCGCCTGCGTCCCGGTTCTAACACTGACGCAGGCAGATCTAGACGCAGGGCCTCTTGTGGTGGCGGACAGCCATGGCCGCGCGGCAGGGCTTGCGCAGCTGACAGGCGAAACCAATGCGATGGAAATCGATCTGTTGTTTGTCGATCCGGACTTTATGGGGACCGGGTGCGGACGCATTTTGTTTGACTGGTGCGCGCGCACTGCCACCGGCCTCGGGGCAAAGACACTTCGGATTGAAGCAGACCCAGGAGCCGTCCCCTTTTACGAAAAGATGGGAGCGATCCGGGTGGGAGACGTGCCGTCCAACGCTATTCCAGGGCGGAGATTGCCGCTTTTGGAAGTCTCGCTCTTGTAAGAGCCCGTTCGGACATGAGACTGCGCTAAGACAGGATCTGGATCTCTGCGGCACTAAAGCGGGTCAACGCCGTGGCGCCATCGTCTGTGATGGCAATATTCTCCTCATGCACCATCAACTGGCCGTCCGCCGTCGCTATGTAGGGTTCAAGAGTGATGACCATGCCGGCCTCAAGCGGGGTTTCATCGTCAGGTGTGAGAGACAGGCCTTCCGTCAACTGCATACCCAGGCCGTGGCCCATGCGCCCTGCCCCGTCGCCAGGGCCGACGATATCTGACATCACCCGCCACAGGTCTCGCGCAACAGCGCCGGGGCGAGCCGCCTCAAACCCGGCGGCGGTGGCTTCAATCAGTTTGTGATGCGCATCAATGACCCGCTTGTCGGAGCGTTCGATGGCAAAGTTGCGATCGAAGTCACAGAAATAGCCCGCTCTGATCGCCCCGGTGTCAAGCATGATAACATCGCCCGTCTGAAGCGGCGTATCAGGTGCGGGTGAGATGACATCGCGATAGCCCAATGGCCCCATGCCTCCAGCCAGATAGGGCACCCAATCTGCACCCTCCTCCAAAAGCAACCGCTGAAACCCACGAAACACGTCTGAGAGCGCCACCCCGGGGCGTGCAATCTCGCCCATGCGGTCAAACGCGCGCCCGGCCAGCGCGCATGTCTGCCCGATGCGCGCGATCTCTGCGGGAGATTTTATCGCCCGCAAGCCCGCCATCACGCCCTGATCCGGCATGATGTCGGCACCGGCCCGCACCCGCTCAAAATCGGCCAGCGGCATGCGCACATGGCTCTCGTACCCCATCGGCACTGCAACAGGCCCGCCAACCTCCCGCAACGTATCGATGAGCAAGCTGACCCCATCATCCTCGGGCCGAGGGGCGGACCACGTGCGAATATCCTCAATCCATGTCGACGCCATCAACGCTTCGCCGATCGAGGGGATCACGGCAATGGGTTTGCCGGTCAAAGGCACGACAAGATACCAGGGACGACTGGGCGATTCCCAAAACCGCGTCAGAAAGCCCGTGAAGTAGCGAATGTCGGCTTCCGTCGTGAGAAAGAGCGAGCCCGCCCCGATCTTCTCCAACGCATCTTGCGCTCTGGCCACGCGCGCGGCGTATTCCGCGTCTGGAAACCCGTCGCTCAATCGTCCGCCTGTTCGCTTAGAAAGCACAGCGCACGGGCATCGGGCCCGAGGTTCATCTCTCTCAAACATGCCAGTCCCGCCGCGCCTGAGGGCGTACTGGACAGGTCCTGATCGGCCAGGATCGGCAGAATATCTTGCGCCTCGTCTTCTGTGATCAAGGCAAACTCATCAGCAGACATGGCCAGCTGCTTCAACGCGATGAGTGAGGGCACCTTGCAATCAAGACGGCCCATCGCGGACACCGGGCCGGTTGTCTCTACAGCGTCACCCGACCTGATGCTGGCCTCCAACGCCGGGGCGCGATCAGGCTCGACCACGATAATCTGGGGTGCATCCCCCCAGACCTCTCGGAAATGCACGGCACAGGCGCAGGCCAGCCCGCCCACACCGGCTTGCAAAAAGATATGCGTGGGTGGCGCAGGCATTTGCCGCGCGGCCTCCGCAGCCATCACCAGATATCCCTCCATCAAGCGATGTGGACGGTCGCAGTAATCCGCCCAGGAACTGTCCGACAACAAGGTCCAGCCATTGACCGCCGAGTCGCGCATCGCGGCCCCCATCGCCGCTTCATAATCCTTCCCCTCACGCATCACCGTCGCGCCATGGGATCGAAGCCGGTCAGCAAAGCTTTCAGGCACTGTATCGGCGATATAGACCACAGCCTCCGCGCCAAAGCGTTTGGCGCCAAAGGCCAGCGACAGCCCGTGATTGCCCGCGCTCGCCGTGGCATAGGTCTTGCCCTCAAGCGCGTGGAAGATGTCGTCACCCATCGTTTCCCGGCGCGCCGTCATAGCGTCATGCGCGATGACATAAGCCGCACCAAGCGCTTTGAAGCTGCCCATGCCCATGCGGCCACGCTCATCCTTGACCCAGGTTTCGCACCCCATGCCTTCGGCCAGAACCAGCGGTGTCTGGCCCGCGATCAAATGCGTGCTCACCACCTCTTCCGCCAAATCCGCGCAATCACTGGCGAACGGCACGCCGTCTAAAATACCCTCAGGCAGCCCGCGCCCGCGCCAGGTGTTTTTGGTCATGTCCATAGGCTGTCCCCTTACTCCACGCCACAATGACGAAACCATGCGCCTCGTCAAGCGGCACCCCCTTCCCCCTGCGGTCGCAATCGCCTAAACGACACGTGAGGTTCATATCGGGGGACATGACGTAGATGCAGGAACCGGCCATTACGCCAGAGCTGATCGAAAGCCACGGGCTTAAACACGACGAATACCTGCGCATTCTTCAGATCATCGGACGAGAACCGAGCTTTACCGAGCTGGGCATCTTTTCGGACATGTGGAATGAGCATTGTTCCTACAAATCCTCCAAGAGATGGCTCCGCAGCCTGCCCACAGACGGCCCGCAGGTGATCTGTGGCCCCGGTGAAAACGCGGGCGTTGTGGACATTGGCGACGGTCAGGCCGTGGTCTTCAAAATGGAAAGCCACAACCACCCCAGCTACATCGAGCCCTATCAGGGCGCGGCCACCGGCGTGGGCGGCATCCTGCGCGACGTTTTTACCATGGGCGCGCGGCCCATCGCTTCCATGAACTCGCTAAGCTTTGGCGCCACCGATCATCCGAAAACGCGCCAGCTGGTGAACGGCGTCGTGGCCGGGATCGGCGGGTATGGCAACGCGTTCGGCGTGCCCTGCGCGGGCGGTGAGGTGCGGTTTGACGCGGCCTATAATGGCAATTGCCTTGTGAACGCCTTTGCCGCCGGGTTGGCGGACAGCGACAAGATTTTCTACTCCGCTGCCTCCGGTGTCGGCATGCCCGTGGTGTATCTCGGCGCCAAGACGGGCCGCGACGGTGTCGGTGGGGCGACCATGGCCTCTGCCGAATTCGATGAAAGCATCGAGGAAAAGCGCCCCACCGTGCAAGTCGGCGACCCCTTTACTGAGAAGCGCCTGATGGAGGCCTGTCAGGAACTGATGCAGACCGGTGCCGTCATTTCCATCCAGGATATGGGTGCTGCGGGCCTGACCTGTTCAGCCGTGGAGATGGGCGACAAGGGCGGCCTCGGCGTCCGGCTCAACCTTGATGCCGTGCCACAGCGCGAAGAAAACATGACGGCCTATGAGATGATGCTCTCTGAAAGCCAGGAACGCATGCTGATGGTGCTGAAGCCTGAGCTGGAAGAGGAAGCCAGAGCCGTCTTTGAAAAATGGGATCTCGATTTCGCCATCGTGGGGGAAACGATTGAGGAAGACCGCTTCCTCGTCATGCATGGCAATGAGGTGAAGGCGGATCTCCCGCTGGCCACGCTCTCGGGCTCTGCGCCCGAATATGACAGGCCCTGGGATGAACCCACGCCCACGCCCGCGCTTGACGC
>ERZ1740059.1180-NODE-1180-length-13268-cov-6.667979_pt1 | contig 13268 bp, 12 predicted proteins | sample MGYA00581744_ERZ1740059 | MGnify/ENA primary metagenome ERZ1740059 (study PRJEB43018, sample SAMN04849738) | marine metagenome | isolation source: floating plastic debris | place: Pacific Ocean | collected 2008-08-28 | study: EMG produced TPA metagenomics... | reverse complement strand
TCTGCAGCGTCATGTGCAACACCGTCTACGACTACCTGCACGGCGAGGGCTTCCTGGACCTCCCTGTGACCTGGCAGAAGGAGCTCTACGCAGAATAGGCCCGTCGTCAGCGGGCGCCGAAGGTCTGGCCCGCGGCCTCTTCGCTTCGGTCCGTCGCCGGTGGGGGCGCGGGCGAGAGCGCGGCGACCGCGTCGTAGAGCGCGTCGTCCATGCCGAGCTCGAGGGCGCGAAGCGCAGGCGTGAGCTGCGCGACGTTCCGCGCGCCGAGGAGCGGCGCCGTGCCCGCCGGATGATGCGCCACCCAGGCCACGGCGAGGCTCACCGGGTGGAGCCCGCGCGCCTCGGCGAAGGCCGTGAAGTCCGCCGCGACCCGGGCGTTCATCGCGTCGCCATAGCGCGTCGCGTACATGCTCGACTCGTCGAAGCGCCCGCGCGCCTCGCCGGCGCCCGCGTACTTGCCCGTGAGGAGCCCACCGCCGAGCGGCGAATAGGGAAACACGCCGAGGCCCTCGCTCGCCGCCAGCGGAAGGAGCTCGACCTCGGCCTGGCGCTTCACCAGGTTGTACATGGGCTGCATCGCCACCACCGGCTGAAACCCGCGGCGGTCGGCGAGGGCGAGCGCCTTCATGGTCTGCCAGGCCGAGAAATTACTGACGGCGGGGTAGAGCACCTTGCCCTGCCGGACGAGGTGCTCGACGGCGCGGAGCGTCTCCTCGAGGTGCGTCCTGGCGTCCCAGCGGTGGAGGAAGAGCACGTCGACGCGGTCCGTGCCGAGGCGCTTGAGCGACGCCTCCACCGCACGCACGAGGTGATAGCGCGAGGTCCCTCGCGCGTTCGGCCCCCTCCCCGTCGGGAAGTAGGCCTTGGTCGTGAGCACGAGCTGGTCGCGCTCGGCCGCGACGAGGCGCCCCAGGATTCGCTCGCTCTCGCCGCCCGCGTACACGTTGGCGCAGTCGAAGGTCTGAACGCCCGCGTCCCGGCAGGCCGCGTACATGGCCCGGCTCTCGACCTCGTCGGCCTCCCGGCCGAAGGTCATCGTTCCGAGCACGAGCCGCGAGACGCGTACGCCCGTGCGCCCGAGAAAGCGAGTCTCCACCGGCCTACTTCCCGCCGCGGTAGCCGCCGTACCAGAAGGCGCCGCCGGCGCCGCCACCACCGAGACCCACCCCCGCTGCTCGCGCCGCCGGCGGCAGCGCGCGGCGCTCCGTGGACGACGCGCCCGGGTCGATGCCGTTCAGGTTCATGTAGGCGTAGCCGCTCAGCACGGTCATGCCGAAAAGGGGATAGAGCAGCTTCCGGATCACGGGCTCACCATATCAGTCGCGGCCCGGGCCGTCCGCGAGCAGGCTGCTGCGAAGGGCGACCCGGCGAGGTCGCGAGCGAACTCGCGTCGCCAGGTGCGTCCGCGAACTGAAGAAGTGTGGTGCATTTTGAGGTGAGGGGATGGCGGCTGGCGGTGGGAGGCGCCGTGAATCGGCGCCGTCGCCTCGTGCAGCAGCCTGCTGAAGGGCCTCAGCCGCCTCCGGTCACGTTGCTCTTCTGGTTCCGTCGACTCTCGAAGGTCACCGAGCGGAAGAAGATGAAGAGCATCGGCAAGAAGAGGAAGCAGAGCGAGCACATGAGCGACATGTCGCTCGTCACGCCGGCCTGCAGCGTCACGCTCGCCGTGGGCGCCGGTGTCCCCGGCGGCCCGCCCGGCTGGGGGTGCGCCTGCCAGAAGGGATCGACGCGGAGCCGATAGGTCCCCGCCGGCACGCGCTTCACGTAGGTCGTGTCGTTGCGGCTGCCCTCGCTCCAGGATTCGCCGCCGCTCACGCCGGAGTAGTAGCCGGCGTCGGCGTAAAACTCGCGGACCTCGTTCGTCGCCTGGTCCACGAGCGCGCAGTTCGCCCCGACGTATTGGTTGTGCGAGCTCGTGCTGAGGAGAAGCCCGAGGGGCTCGCCGCGCGGGAGCGTGAAGGGCTCCGTGAGGACGGCGTGAGCGCCGCTGCTGTCCGGCTGACCCGTGACGCTCGGCTGGGGCGGCAGCCGAAGCGGCGTACGGACGAGCACGTCCTGGTTGTGCGTCGCGTCGAGCGCCGAGCTCAGCACGCAGAGGCCGAGGCTGAGCGCCAAGAACGTCGCGCAGCCAGCCTTGAGCGACACGGGGTTCGGCTGGCAGGGCCCGACGCCCGTACGCTGCGGCGGGTCACCCTGGAGCCCGAAGGCTGCCCAGAGCGCCTTGGGCTCGACGTACTGCCCCGCGGACCAGACCACCTCGCTCGCCGTCCGCTCCTCGGAGAGGATCTTCGGCGGCGCGACGAAGTCGCGAAGCTGCGCGCTCTGGCCCGTCTCCACCTTCCAGTAGAACTCGCCGGAGACGTAGAGGACCTGCGCGTTCGCGGTGCTGAAGAGGCGATGGCGTTTGCCCTCGCGCTTCATGTTCAGCCCGCCCATGGCGGGCTGAATCTCCGCGGCCGAGCAGGGACGCAGATAGGTCCAATGCCCGTCGTCCTCCGTCAGCCAGCGATAGCCGGCCGGCGTGTGAAGCAGATACTCGCGCCACTGAAAGAGCTGCCCGTCCTCGTAGACGCCGCGCTCCATGTAGCCGATGACCATCAGCGGCTCGCCGAAGAGCTCGCCCTCGGTGCCGAGCGGGATGGCCGGCCGGCGCCGTGCCTGGTCGAGGGCCTTCAGGAAGACGAGCTGGCCCTGCTGGAAGTCGAGGAGCGAGTTGCAGGACCCGCAGGCCGCGCGGTCGGTGAGCTCCGGAGCGCGGATCGGAACCGGCGCGCCGCAGTTCGGGCACCGAAGGCGCGCCGTGTCGACCTCCTGCACCGCGCGCGGACCGGCCGCCGACTTCTCGAAGGCGAGCTCGCTCGTGGGGATCTTCCGGCCCACGTAGAGCGTGGGCGCGGCGCTCCCGTCCCCGTAGTCGATGGTCGCGAAGCCCTCGCCCGGGCCGACGAGATCGACGTAGCGCCCCCGCACCCCCGAACGCGCCGGCTCCGGGAGCTCCCCCTCTGCGCTCACGAGCGTGGAGACGCCCCGCTCCTGCACGGTCCACGTTCCCTCGGCACCCGGGATCGTGCCCTGCGCGCCCGGGCTCATCTGCTCGTAGCTCGGAAGCGGCGCCGTGGGCTGGGTCGGGAAGAGGAGGATCCAGCGGCCCTGGGCCTTCGCGAGCCACGCCCACTGCCGCCGCCGCGTGAGCTCGATGTAGTACTCGTCCCAGGGCCCCTGCCCGTGGTCGAGCTGCTTGCGCCCGCCGACGACGAGCTCCTCCGGCTGCCCCGCCACCGCGGCGCTGACCGTGCCGCGATCGCCGACGGCGAGGTCGGCCGCCGTGGGTACCAGGTCGGCGACCTTTCCGAGCGCTTCCAGGCTGCGGTCCGTACGCACCACCGAGAAGCGGCAGAAGGGGCAGACCTGCGCCATCGACGCGCCCATGCGAAATTCGATGGGCCCGCCGCAGTTCGGACAGCTCGCCTGACGCATCAGCCCTTGGGTACCACCGTCTCAGGCGCCACCGCCATGGCGTCCTCGGGCGGCGCGCTGGGCGGGATGGACTCCATGGTCATCTCGTCCGGCAGCCCCATGCGCTCCCGGCGCATGCGCCAGCGACGCCGGGCGATCTCGCGCATGTCCTCGGCCGTGTCGGCCTCGTCGACGATTTCGAGACCGAGAAGCGTCTCGACGACGTCTTCCATGGTGACGATGCCGTCGACGCCTCCGTATTCGTCGACCACGAGGGCGATATGCTCTCGCTCGGCCACGAGCTTGTCGAAGAGCTCGGGCACCGGGAGCGTGTCGTGCACCACGGTCATCTTCATCGCGAGCTCGCCGATGGGCAGCGCGAACTCGTCTCGCGCCGCGCGCAGGAAGAGCTCGCTCTTGAGCACGTAGCCCTTCACGTCGTCGATGTCGTCACCGAACACCGGGATCCGGCTGAAGACCAGCGCCGCGCGTTCGCCGCCTCCGCCCTCGCGGGGCAGCACCTCGCCCACGGTCTTCGTCGCCGGGAGCGCGAAGACCACCGTGCGGGGCGTCATGATGTCGCGAACGCGGAGCGAGCCGAGCCGGAAGAGGTTCACGACGACGCGGCTCTCCGTCGGCGCGACCACGCCCTGGGCCTCGCCGAGACGGGCCAGCGCCGCCAGCTCCTCCTTGGAGACCTTCGACTCGTGGCTCCCGCCCTCCTTCTTCAACGCGCGCGTGATGAGGCGGCTGATGGCCACGAAGGGCGTGAGGAGCCGAACGAGCCAGGGAAGGAAGCCCGCCGTGAAGGGCACGAGCTGCTTCCAGTAGACGGCGCCGAGGGTCTTCGGGATGAGCTCGGAGAAGACCAGGATGAGCAACGTGAGCACGGCGCTGATGGCGCCGAGGTAAGCCTCGCCGAAGACCTTCGCTGCCTCCGCGCCCGCGCCAGCCGCGCCGATGGTGTGGGCGATGGTGTTCAGCGTGAGGATCGCCGCCAGCGGCCGGTCGACGTCGGCCTTGAGGGCCACGAGCGACTCGTGGAGCTTGGGCTTCGAATCCTCGAGCGCAGCCACGTAGGCGGGGGTCACGCTCAGCAGCACCGCCTCGAGGATCGAGCAGAGAAAGCTGAAGACCAGCGCGACGGCGATGTAGACGAAGAGAAGCGTCATCGCGCAGCGGCCCCGGGCGCGGGGCGGCAGGAAGAGGACACGTCCTGGACATCTCCCGGACCAGGGGAGGTGCCGGACCGGACACGCAACCGTCGGGTGGCCATGGTCGAGCTGTGGTTCAGGCTACTCGGGGGCACGGTCGAAGGGAACGGCAGCTCCGGAATTCACTCCGGGGCACTCAGGGAAGGTCGATGATGGAGAAGCGCCGGGTGGTGGTGATCGGTGGAGGCTTTGGCGGCATGCGGGTGGTGCAGGGCCTCCGACACGCGAAGCATGTCGAGGTCACGCTCATCGACAAGGAAAACCACCACCTCTTTCAGCCGCTGCTCTACCAGGTGGCGACGGCCGGGCTCGGGTCCGGCTCCATCGCCGTGCCCATTCGCTCGGTGTTCCGGGAGCAGAAGAACGCGCGCGTGTTCTTCGGCGAGGTGGAGACCGTCGACTTCGCCCATCGCCTCGTAAAGCTGAAGGACGGCGGCCAGGCCGAGTACGACGACCTGGTCATCGCCGTGGGCGCGGAGAACAACTACTTCGGCAACGACCACTGGGCGAAGCACTCCTTCGGGCTAAAGTCGATCCGCGACGCCATCGGCATCCGCGAGCGCATCCTGCTCGCCTTCGAGGAGGCGGAGCGCTACGAGGACCCGGCGCGGCGCCGCGAGCTGTTGAGCTTCGTCGTCGTCGGCGGCGGACCCACCGGCGTGGAGATGGCCGGCGCCATCAGCGAGCTCGGCCACATGGTGCTCGCGGGCGACTACCGCCGCGTGCAGCCGGAGGAGATCCGCGTGGTGCTCGTGGAGATGGCCGACCACGTGCTGACGCCCTTCAGCCTGGAGCTTCGCCTCGCCGCCGAGCGCCAGCTCCGCGAGCTCAAGGTCGAGCTTCGGCTGGGCTCGAAGGTGAACGACGTCCGGGAGGATTGCGTCGTGCTCGAGGACGAGGTCGTGCCGGCCTCCGTCGTCGTATGGGCCGCGGGCGTGAAGCCCGTCACCTTCCTGCGAGGCCTGGACCTCGAGCTCACGCGCTGGGGCCACATCGTGGTCGACTCGTCCTGCCGCGTGCGCGGGCACGAGCACGTCTACGCCATCGGCGACTGCGCATGCTTCGTGGACGAGAAGAGCGGGGAGCCGCTGCCCGGCGTCGCGCCCGTCGCCATCCAGCAGGGCAAGCACGTCGCGAAGATCCTCGGGCGGCAGACCGACACGCACACGCCCGACAAGCCCTTCCGCTATCGGGACAAGGGCATCATGGCCACCGTCGGCCGCTCTCGGGCCGTGCTCGAAAAGGGCGCCATCAGGATGAAGGGCTACCTCGCGTGGCTCGCCTGGGGCTTCGTCCACATCCTCTACCTGATCGGCTTCCGGAACCGCTTCATCGTCTTCTTCAACTGGTCCTACTCCTACTGGACCTTCAAGCGCGGCGTCCGGCTGGTGACGGGGCTCGCCGCGAGACGGCGGCTGAGGCGCATCGACCAGAAGGCGGGCCCGCGCATCCCCACGCGACCGAGCAAGCTCGAGGAGCTGCAGCCGACGGGATCCGAATGATCGTGCGGCCCTGCGGCGCGGCGCTCACGCCGGCCAGGTGAAGACCGCGTCGCAGTCGGGCCCGCCACCGCCGCGCACCTCGAGCGCCGGGCCCACGGCGCCGAGGCCCTCGAGCACGCCTTTGACGCCGCCCAGGTAGTCGGCCCAGCAGCGTGCGTCGAAGCCGTGGTTTCCGCGGAAGGCGATGCGGAGGCGCCCGGGGCGCGCCTCGACGGCCTCCGCCGAACCGCCGCGCATGTAGCGACCGTGCACGTAGCGCACCTGCTTCCCGGCGACCTCGGGACGCAGCACCATGCGCGCGTAGCGAAAGAGCACGGCGAGGTCCTGGCGAGCGCTCAGGCGTCCGGCCTCGGCGAGCGCCTCGCGGCCGCCGAGGAGCGCATCGAGCGACGCGAGGTAGCTGCGCCACCAGCCCACGGGATACCAGCCGGCGCTCACGAGACCGCCGAGACGCAACGCCGCGCCGACCTCTCCCTCGAGCGCTTCGAGGAAGTCGTCTCGCGCGGCCTCGCCGCGCGAGACGCGCAGCGCTCGAAGCGAGGCCATGAAGTTCGTCCCCCGCATCTCGACCTCGGTCGCGCCCATGCCTCTACTCGAGGATCACGTGAACGCCCGCGGCCACCGCCTTGGCCTTGGCTCGGGCGTCGTCGAGCGTGGACCCCCGCGCGAGACCGACGCCGAGGCGACGATGCCCCGCGACCTCAGGCTTCCCGAAGAGCCTCAGGGCCGTGTCCTCGGCCAGCAGCGGAGCGCCGTCGACGCGAAAGCGCGGCGACTGGCTCGTGCCCTCGCCGAGCACCACGTAGCTGGCCCCGGGGCCGTGGAGGTGGATGCTCGGGATGGGGAGCCCGAGGATGGCGCGCGCGTGTAGCGCGAACTCGCTGAGGTCCTGCGTGATCATCGTGACCATGCCCGTATCGTGCGGGCGCGGCGAGACCTCGCTGAACCACACCTCGTCGCCCTTCACGAACATCTCCACGCCGAAGACGCCGCGCCCACCGACATCGCCGGTGACCTTCGCGGCCATCTCCTCGGCACGCTGCCGCGCGAGCGGGCTCATGGGCTGGGGCTGCCAGGACTCGTGGTAATCGCCGTCGACCTGCCGGTGGCCGACGGGCTCGCAGAAGCTCGTCTTCGTACCCCCGGCACCGTCGGCGTGGCGCACGGTGAGCAGCGTGATCTCGTAGTCGAAGTCGATGAAGCCCTCGACGATGACCTTGCCCGCGCCGCCCCGCGCTCCTTCGCGCGCCAGCGCCCAGGCCTCAGCCACGTCCTTCGGGGTCTTCACGGTGCTCTGCCCCTTGCCGGACGAGCTCATGATCGGCTTCACGACGCAGGGGAGACCGATGGCCTCCACGGCCCCGCGGAACTCGTCCTCGGTCTCGGCGAAGCGGTAGGGAGAGGTCTTCAGGCCGAGCTTTTCGGCGGCCAGGCGCCGGATGCCCTCGCGGTCCATGGTGAGCCGCGCGGCCCGCGCCGTCGGGATGACGTGATGCCCTTCGGCCTCGAGGGCCAGGAGCGTGTCCGTGGCGATCGCCGCGATCTCGGGAACGATGAGGTCCGGCTTCTCCTCCTCGATGACGGCGCGGAGCCGGTCGCCATCGAGCATGGGGAAGACGTGGCTGCGGTGCGCGACCTGCATCCCGGGCGCGTTGGCGTAGCGGTCGCAGGCCACGACCTCGACGCCGAAGCGCTGAAGCTCGAGCACGACTTCCTTGCCGAGCTCCCCGGCACCCAGAAAAAGCACCTTGGTGCGCGACGCCGTCGTCGCGGTTCCGAGTTCGATGAAGTCAGGCATCGCCGATGGTCCTTGGTTCGGAGCGGCGTAGCCTCGGCCGCCCGAGACGTCGAGTCCCCACGCGTGGACGGCTCCCCCGCGGCCACAGCCGCCCTATGACTGGGGACGGCGATGAAGGTGAAGCTTCTCGAGGACCTCGAGGCCGTGAACCCCGGGGCCTGGGACCGCGTCGCCGGCCCCGACGACCCCTTCTCGACCCATGCCTTCCTCTCCACGCTCGAGGCGAGCAGGAGCGTGGGGCCGGGCTCGGGCTGGCACCCGGTGCACGTGACCGTGTGGGACGAGGACGCGGCGGGCGAGGACGAGCTCGTCGGCGCCCTCCCCCTCTACGTGAAGGAGCACAGCTACGGGGAGTACATCTTCGACTGGGCCTGGGCCGACGCCGCCATGCGCGTGGGCACCGACTACTACCCGAAGCTCGTGGCCATGGCGCCCTTCACGCCCGCCACGGGGTCGCGGCTGCTGGTGCGGCCGGACCAACGTGCGCGGCAACGAGACATCGTGGGCGCGATGCTCGTTGGCGCCTTCGAGGTGGCCGAGCAGATCGACGCCTCCTCCGTGCACTTCCTCTACGTGACCGAGGACGAGCGGGACGCGCTGCTCGCGCTGCACCCCGAGCTCATGCCGCGGCTCTCGATGCAGTACCATTGGCACAACCGGAGCGAGGCGCCCTACGCGGACTTCGACGACTACCTCGGCGCCTTCCGTAGCGCCCAGCGGAAGAAGGTCCGCAAGGAGCGGCGCCGCGTCAGCGAAGCCGGCCTCGACGTCCGGCTCCTCCAGGGCGCGGAGATCACGCCGAGGATCTGGCGCTTCCTGGACCGCGTGTACCGGAACACCGCGAACCGAAAGTGGGGCAGCCCCTACCTCTCGCGCGCCTTCTTCGAGCTCGCGCCGGAGGCGCTGAAGGACATCGCGCTGGCCGTCGTGGCGTTTCGAGACGGCGAGCCCGTGGCGGCGACGCTCAACTTCGAGCGCGGACGCCACGTGTACGGCCGCTACTGGGGCTGCCGCGAGAGCCACGAGATGCTGCATTTCGAGCTCTGCTACTACCGGCTCATCGAGCGGGCCATCGAGCGCGGCGCCACCCGCTTCGAGGCCGGCGCGCAGGGGCAGCACAAGATCAAGCGCGGCCTTCTCCCGTCGCCGGTGCACAGCGTGCACTGGGTCCGGCACCCGGTGCTCCGGGACGCCGTGCGCGACTTCCTTCCGCGGGAGGCCGGCGCGACGCAGCGGGACATGGAAGAGCTCGCCCGCTCCGGCCCCTTCAAGCGCGAGTGAGGGCAGCGTCAGACGCGGGGGGACTCGCCCACGCAGAGGAAGAGGGCATCTCCGCGGGTCGTGGCCGCGCGGGCGAGGGCCGCGAGGCGGCCGAGGGGCTCGCGCCAGGTCTCGACGGTGCAGGCGGCGAGGAGCTGCTCGCGGCGGAAGGGGTTACCGACGGCGCCGAGGGCCTCACGCCAATCCCTCACCCAGTCCGCGGTGAGGGCGTCGAGGGCGGGTCCTTCGAGGTTGGCCAGGGCCTCGAGGAGAGCCGGTGAGACGCGATGCAGCGTCGTGTCCGGGTGGGGCCGAAGCGCTTCCACGCTAGCGGGACCGGCGAGGCCCGCCGCGCTCGCCAGCGCCCGGAGACCCAGCGGGTCGCGCCCCGCGAGCGCCGCGAAGCCCGGAATGGCGCGGGCGGCTTCCGCGTCGGCCGTGAGAAAGGGGACCATCTGCCGGTCGCCGGACACCGGGTCGACGAAGAGCCGGCCCGAGCTGTCGTGCCCGCCGCGCTCGTGCACGGCCGTCCACACGGCGAAGGCATCCGCGGGGGGGCAGGCGAAGAGCTCGGAGGGGCCGCTCATGGCGCGGCGAGCGTATCAGCGCTGGTCCGCGCTGCACCAGCACGGTGGCCCTCCCCGGGTCAGTCGCCGAGGGCCCGCCGCAGGTCGCCGGCCCTCGCGAAGCGATGCTCCGGGCAGGTGCGTAAGAGCTGCGCGACGGCCCGTACCAGCGCGAGCGGCGCGTCGGCCCGGTAGAAGGCCACGCGCGGTGCCGGCTCACGCACGACCTGGCCCACGAGATGCGCGAGGGACCCGGCCGTGAAGGGTGGGCGCCCCGTCAACGCATAGAAGAGGAGAGCGCCCACGCGCCACAGCTCGGCGGCGCGGCCGAAGGGGCGCTGCGCCACGCGTTCGGGCGGGACGAACCCGGACGCGAGACCCCCCGGCTCGGTCGGGGCGGGGAGCGGAGCCACCCGGCCCACGTGCGCGCCGCCCGGGTCGAGGCGCGCGCAGCGACCGAAGCCGGTGAGCTGAACGCGGAGCCCCTCGGTCGCATCGTCGGCGACGAGCACGTGCGCCGGGCACAAGCTCCCGTGCACGAAGCCCGCATCGTGGAGCGCCTCCAGCGCCGCGGCGAGCCCGCGCGCGAGGGCCTCCGCATCCCGCGGCGCGAGCGGACCGCGCGCCAGGCGCTGGACCAGGCTCACGCCCGGGAACGCCCCGAGGAGCAGCCAGCGCGTGCCGTCGGGCGTCCGGCCGCGTCCGAGAGGCGAGGGGAGAGCCGGGTGCCTCGCCGCGCAGAGCGCGGCGAGGCGTGCGTCGAAGGCGGCGACCTCGTCCTCGCGCGCATCCGGGCGGAGGATCCACGCGCGGGCCAGCTCACCGCTCATGCGGTGCCGCGCGGTGTGGACGCCCGTGGCGACGTCGCCGGATCCGAGCACCCAGCGCCCGAGGCGCAGGCCCAGGTCGGGGCGGACACGCGGGCGCACCCCGGAGCGGTCTCCCGCCTCCGGGGCCTCGTCGGCGAGCGCGTTCACGGTTCAGCTTACGCGGCGGAGCGCCCCGCCTTCCCGGGGCCGCGGGATCCCGCCCCTGCCAAGCTCAGGAGCGCGGGAGACTCTCCGCAGGCTGCAGGACCTCCGCGGCGAGGACGCGGTGGAGCTTGAGCTGCCGCCGCGCGAGGCCCTGCGGGCCGCGCTGCACCACGTTGAGCAGCGTCTCCCGCCGGTCCATCAGGATGCGCTCGACCCGCACGTCTCGCACCGTCTCGAGCTGGTCGCGCCCGAGGTAGCGCAGGCGGAGCCATGCGTCCCGGAAGAAGGCTTCCTCGAGGGCCTCGCGCACGCCCGCCGGCACCGGCGGCGCCGGCACCCCCACGTAGTCGAGGCGCTCGAGCTCGCTCCCGAGCGCGCGCTGCGCCGAGGCGTCCAGGGCGGCGCGCACCTTGTCGACGGCCCCGGCGAGCGTCCGCGCGAAGGGCAGCACCCGCATGCGCGCCAGCCAATCACCGGCGCCGATGAGCACGGCCGCCTCCCGGGGCGTGAAGTTCACGGGCGGCAGCGTGTAGCGCCGGTCGAGGGCGTAGCCGCCCCCGCGTCCTCGCTCGGCGTGGAGTGGAAGCTCGGCGGCCCGGAGCGAGGCCAGGTCGCGGTAAATCGTGCGTACCGTCACACCAAAACGCTCGGCGAGGGCCTCCGCGGTGACCCCCGTGCGGCGGCCCCGGAGATGCTCCGCGAGGGCGAAAAGGCGCTCCGCGCGCGTCATGGAACGCGCCTACCGTGCGTGAAGCGCACGGGGGTCGCGCGCTCGTTCAACGGACACGGATTCTCTTCTGAGACCCTTTACACTCTCGGGGCTTCCACGTAGCGTGACCGTTGCTTCGAACGATGTACGGGCCTCTCGTGCGGCACTTTATGGCCATGGTCAGCTCAGGGACGGGCGCCTTGGTCGGGGTCGCTTCGGAAGACCCGTTAGGAGTCTGACATCGATCGCTGCCACGTTCGGCAGCCACCAGGGATCGCCTTTCATGCTCAGTGCGCGCTTTTCTTCGCCTTTCCTTCTCTCTCTACTGCTGACGCTCTCCTTCGCCGCCCTCGGGTGCGGCGAAGACGGCCCCGGTCCCGGACCGGACCTGGGGCCCTGCGTCATGCCCACCCAAGACTGCAGTGGGACCTGCGTCGACACGGACGTCGACCCCAACAACTGTGGCGCGTGCGGGAACGCCTGCGCCGGTGATGAGGTGTGTGACCGAGGCACCTGCGCGAGCAGCTGTTCGGACACGCTGGACGACTGCGACGGTAGCTGCGTCGACCTCTTCATCGACAGCAACAACTGCGGCACCTGCGGCACCGCGTGCGGGATCGGCGAACGCTGCCGCGTCGGCGAGTGCGTCGTAAACTGCCAGACGGGGCGCGACGAGTGTGACGGGGTCTGCGTCGACCTCGACACGGACCGCGAGAATTGCGGCGGTTGCGGCACGGTCTGCCCCGGCGGTGAGATCTGCGACCGTGGCCTCTGCGAGCCAAACTGCGCGGAAGGCATCGAGATCTGCGGCGGCGTCTGCACTGACGTGCTCAACGACCCGACGAGCTGCGGCGACTGCGAGACGGCCTGCGGCGACGAGGAAGTCTGCGCCATGGGCACCTGCGCGCAGTTCTGCCCGGCCGGGCTGAGCGACTGCGACGGCAGCTGCCGGAACCTCATGACCGACCGGAACTTCTGCGGGAGCTGCGAGCTCACCGCCGTCTGCCCGCCCGGCTCGGTGTGCGAGGGCGGCTTCTGCACCCTGAACTGCCAGGACGGCCTGACCCTCTGCATGAACCCCGAAGGGACGCAGTGCCGGAACCTCCTGACGGACACCAACAACTGCGGCGCCTGCGGAACGGCGTGCCCGGGCGGCCAGGTCTGCGTCGACGGTGCCTGCGAGGCCTCCTGCCTCCCGGGCCTCGAGGCCTGCGGTACTCCGCCCCTCTGCGTGGACACGGACCTCGACGAGGGCAACTGCGGCACCTGCGGCACGGCCTGCGCGGCGGGTGAGTTCTGCGTGGCCGGCGTCTGCGGCACCGCCTGCGAGAACCCCGACGAGACCAACTGCAGCGGCGTCTGCGTCGACACGGACGCGGACATCGCCAACTGCGGCGCCTGCGGCGCGGCCTGCGCGGCCGGCCAGCTCTGCGCCGTCGGCGCCTGCGTCGACGAGGTGCACAGCCCGGCACACTTCGACGTGTGCTCCGGCGTCTGCGTGGATACGCGCTTCGACATCGACAACTGCGGAAGCTGCGGCTTCGAGTGCGCGGCGCGGCAGGGCTGCCGCGGCGGCGAGTGCGTCGACTTCGCGATGGACATGGGAGTCGAGGAGTGACCCGCCGGACGCTCAGCAAAGGGCTCATGGACATGAACCGCTTTCGTACCCTCCTCGTCGTCGCCCTCGTGTCGCTCGCTGCGGCCTGTGGTGACGACGCCCCCGGCATCGTCGGCGACGCCGGACCGAGCTGCGACGACCCGCTTCTCCTCTGCGGCTCGTCCTGCGTGG
>ERZ1740059.1179-NODE-1179-length-13276-cov-4.211633_pt1 | contig 13276 bp, 14 predicted proteins | sample MGYA00581744_ERZ1740059 | MGnify/ENA primary metagenome ERZ1740059 (study PRJEB43018, sample SAMN04849738) | marine metagenome | isolation source: floating plastic debris | place: Pacific Ocean | collected 2008-08-28 | study: EMG produced TPA metagenomics... | reverse complement strand
AATGCCCTAGGTAAGCCAATTCCCGCAGTTATTATTACGGTTTTACGCATGTTTGTCCTCTATATCCCTCTGGCTTATTTTGGCAGTCGTTGGCTGGGGTCAACAGGAATTTTCATTGCGGGGACAATTGCCAACATCTTAGTGGGAATTGGTGCTTATTGGTGGAGTCGCCGAGCTTATGTGAGTAAAAATAGCCTAGTAGAAGTTTAGTCAAGCTTGTATTACTCAACGTCAGTTCGGGTTAACAGGATTAGTTTGTTAAGGTAGTCATTAGCCTTGAACCATTAGCTATTAGCTTTTAAAAGATTATTCAATAAATGCTTTTATAATTCAGAAAAATCTGGTGGATTAAGATGTTGCGCGGGATCTTCATATTTGCCATTAACTATCAATCGAAAATCTAAATGCGCCCCCGTTGACCATCCAGAGCTACCAACTTGGGCTATTTGTTGGTTTTTCCATACTTTCATTCCCTCTTTGATCGTAATGGAACTGTTTTTTAAATGACCATAAGTACCCAGGGTGCCGTTACCGTGGTCTATCTCGATCCAGTTACCTAACTGTCCGCCACAAAACAAATTGCCAAAATCATAACAACCATCTACCACTCTGGTGACAATGCCATCTCCCACTGCCACCACAGGAGAACCTAATGGGGCACCATAGTCAATCCCTTGGTGGAACTGGAGTTGATAGCTGTAAGGTCTTCTACGCCAGCCGAAAGGACTAGCAATTCTTTTGGTTTTTGGTGCAGGATTAGCTAATTTGGTGTTTTCGGGTTGAAAGGTGCTGTCTGCTGTGGGAAAAGAGACAATTAAACTGCTGCGAGATAATTTGGGAAACTGCTTGGGCTTTTTCAGTAAGGCTTGTGGCTGAGTTGAATTATTAGTTGGGTTGTTGGATACAAGAGTTTGACCTCGATCTTGGACATTTACTGGACTATCAAAAGAATTTTGCCAGGAAAAAATACATTTTGGATCGGTTAAATTTTGTAGTAACCTGCGATCGCTATTTTGCTCAAAGTACTGTTTTTTTTCTACGTTGGGTCTACATTTTTGAAACATAGAACCCGATAATAAAATCGCCGCTACATCTTTTAACCATGCTCCTGAAGAAATTTCTGGCTCATCAACATTGCTGGTAGACGAAGACACGCAGTAAGACTTTGCTGTAAAAGAAGTGCAAGAATTATCTAAGTAAAAATTTTTATTCTTTGAGCGAGAAAAAACAACTTTTGTATTGCTTGTTGCAATGGCATCAGCAAAGGTGATGGGTATTATTGCCGTTGCCAATAAGCCCAATAGTATAGCTCTCGTCATTTCTTAACTAGCTTTTTTATATTGATGTGCAATCCTAATAGTACTTATCTCCTACATTACTATCTTTGAATATCTTCACATATTTTATAGTTTTTAAAAATCTTATTTTTACTCGTCTACAAGGGATAATACAAAAGTACAGTTTGAGTTAGATTATTTATGACATATCGTTCCACAATATTTTCTCATCCCCAGTTACGCCAAGTCTGCCTTGTATCAGCAGGCATAAGTATGGCGTTCTTGTTTAATGGTTGTGGCTCGCAACAATCAGCACAGTATGAAGCCACAGCAAAGGCAAGCATTACTTGGCGAGTGCCTTATTATGAAAATGATATAACCAATGACAAGCGACCAAGATATGAAGAGTTTGAGTCAGTTTCATTAGTCAATGTTAATGGACAGAAGCCAGAAGGAGCAGTTCGTCAAGACGATAAGGGAATCTGGTGGCCAAAAGAACCTCCTCGACCAACTGTAGATGATATTGAAGGAGGAAAAAAGAAAGGCTATGAAAAAATTGGCAAACCTGAAGCATTGAGACAAGTGGAATACCGAGTTAAGTATACCCAAGACGGAGAACGAATTAATTTACCTACCAATCATTCTGTATATCGCAAAGTAGTTAAATCTTATCCAGATGTTCCTCTCAATTTTACAATGGGGATTAATAATGGCTCAGTTACTAAAGCAACTCCTGTTACAAATTAATTGTTAGCCAGAATATAGCTTTGATTATACGAGCAATAGCTCTATTCATTTCAAGTAACGAACCTATTATGTAACTGATAGAATATATCAGTATCGAAATGAAGTAAACTGACCAGTATATCTAGTAGTATTTATGACCACTTCTCCTGAATCAACCACCGCAGATGAAGTAAAGTATGGGGAAAGAGCGATCGAGGAAGGAGAATTAGTAACTTTCCCTAATCCCCGCATTGGTAGAAAATTCGACGTTAACATTACTCTGCCCGAATTTACCTGCAAATGCCCTTTTTCTGGCTATCCTGACTTTGCCACTATATATATTACTTATTCTCCCGATCGCAAAGTGGTAGAGCTTAAAACCCTCAAACTCTATATTACTAGCTATCGCGATCGCTATATCCCCCATGAAGAAGTTATCAACCAAATCTTGGATGATTTTGTTGCTGCATGCGATCCTCTAGAAGCAACTGTCAAAGGCGATTTTTCTCCCAGAGGCAATGTACATACGGTAATTGAAGTACATCATCAGCAGTCAGTTAATAACGATCGGTGAACAATTGACAGCGAACAGTTACAATGTACAAAGTAAAGTTTTGTTAATGTAGCTGGACAACAGGAGAAAAACACATGTCAAAAGCTGATATCGAACCAAGCGTAACTCCCGATTTGGAAGATCCTAAATTTGGTTTAAATTCTTCTTCAGAGCGTTTAAATTCTCGTGCAGCCATGATTGGTTTTGCAGCAATTTTATTGATTGAATATTTGACAGGAAAGGGTTTTCTAGCTTGGCTGGGTTTAATGTAGCTAGATGAAGACAGACAAAGAAAAGTAACAATTTAAATTTAAATTTAGATTACAGTTTGTTGTTACTCTATGAAATTCAAGCAAGGTGCATACCAGCTAAGAAAATAAACATGCACCTTATTTTTGTGGCTATTTTAAAGAATTGGAATTACTTAAATTAATGACTGAATCAGTTATTCCCCCCAATCTCGAAGCTTGCGGTGACGCGATGATATCCCCTGATTGGCCTTTATTCTCCAAACAGACTATCGTCAACTCTTCTCCGCTTCAGCTAGGGATAATGGCTTCTGGCAGTGGTACTAATTTTGAAGCGGTAGCCAAAGCGATCGCAAATGGCGAACTGAAAGCAGAAATAAAGGTTTTAATTTATTATAATCACCAGGCAATAGAAAAAGAACGGGCTGAAAAATATAATATACCCAGCGTCTTAATCGACCACCGTGATTATCAGCAAAGAGAAGACTTAGACAGAAAAATTGTTGAGGTATTAAAATCCTATGGTGTAGATTGGGTAATCATGGCAGGATGGATGCGAATTATTACTCAAGTCTTATTAGATGGATACCCCGAGCGAGTAATCAATATTCATCCTAGTTTATTGCCGAGTTTTAAAGGGATTAGAGCAATCGAACAAGCATTGGCAGCAAAAGTGAAGATTACTGGCTGCACCGTCCATTTGGTTAGTTTGGAAGTCGATAGCGGTGCAATCATCATGCAGGCAGCCGTACCTGTTTTGCCTAATGATGATTTAGACACTCTCCACCAGCGAATACAAATACAAGAACATAATATTTTTCCTAAAGCGATCGCAATTGCCGCTTTTAAGGAACAAGAACAGAAATTTAATTGATCTAATCTCGATCTAAATTTAACTTACCCTGAGAATAACCAGTAATAGATTTAGGAATGTTGATTGCAGGTTGATCTACAGCTACAGCTAGCATTACCTGACCAGAAATATTGTCAGAATTAACCTTTGCCACATTGAAAGATAAAGGAGAAAACCCTGGAATGATTCCTGATATACTAGCTATTATCGAAGCAGCGACCGCGCTACCACCCCAGACTAAAGTACGCCGCTTGTGGTGATGGCGATCTATGGACTGAAAAACCCCTGCTGCGATTTCTGCCGTAGATTTTTCGTCGGAAGGTACCACAAAATTTTGTATTTGACCCTGTAAATTTAGTAGCTGAGTATAAAGTTGCTTAAATTCAGGATCGCAATCGAGCCAAGCTTGCACCTGTTTTTTCTCAGAAGGAGATAGTTCTCCATCAATATAAGCACTCAATAATTCAAATGAGTCTGGTGTTGAATTGTCCAATTCGGTGTACTTGTCTTCAGCTTCAAATTCGGATGTCATTCTGCCATCACCACTAGCTTACAAATATATTTTTTAATAAAAACCTTTATACCAATTTACTCGTCATCAAGATAATTTTGCAACACGGATTGAAGCTTCAATCTTGCTCTGGCAATTCTAGACTTTACCGTACCTAAAGAAACTCCAGTCATCTCAGCAATTTCTTCATAGGGTAATCCCTCAATCTCTCGCAGTACTATTGTTGTACGGAAAGTTTCGGGCAATTGAGCGATCGCAGTTTGCAGATGCTCATAAAATTCTCGTGTAGCCAAATCATCATTAGGACTAGGAGCATCATCGGGTAGTTCCCAACTCATTTCTCCATCTTCTACATAGCGCGGTGCATCAAGAGATAAGGGAGGACTAACTCTTTTGCGTTTGCGCAACTCATCGTAAAAAAGATTGGTGGCAATACGACTGAGCCAACCGCGAAACTTAGCAGGATCTTGGAGGCGATGAATATTACGATAAACTCTGATCCACACTTCCTGAGCTAAATCTGCTCTTTCCTGCCAATCTGGAGCCAGATGGTAGAACAGTCGGTTCAAGTGAGACTGGTATCTCCGCAACAATTCAGCAAAAGCAATTTTATCAGGCTGGCTATCTGCTTGACAACATACAATAAGATCGTAATTAGAGAGTTTTTCAGGAGACACTACGCTTTTGGTTTCGTTCGCCTCGGCTCTTGACCAAGAGATAGGAAGAGATAGACTCATTAACTTAATTAACCTAAATTATAGGAGTTTGCAGTATATCTCTTTTAGACTTGAAACAAAACACAAAAGTTCCTCAACTCTCGTATCGCCTCCTGAATCTCACTTTGCACTAATTGATATTTAAGAGTATCTCAGCCTTACTTCTCATAATTAGGAGCATAGTCTTTAAGCAGGCTGCTTAGTTGTCCTGCCATATTAGAATCGCTTTTGGTAGTGATAGCCTGTCTTTCAGGAAAGAATTCAGGTCGATCTAGATAACGAGGAATCGCTTCAGTTACCTGTTCTTGGATCAAAGTCTGTAATTCTTCTCTAGCTCTTTGACGTTGATAGTTTGCACCTTCTTCTGTAGTTGCATAGAGGGGTGGCAAACGATTCAAAGCATATGCTGCAATATCTCCCACATCCAAAGAAGTATCGCTGGTTTGCTCGATCTCAGCCACGCGAGTAATAGCTTCGCTTAAAACCAACTCTTCCATAACATTAATAAATTGCTTGCGAGGAACAGCAACCACTTCTCCTGTTAACAATGCACCCATGAGCTTGTCCAAAGCCATGTATTCTTCCACAGAAAGCTCGGCAGCCGTATCGCAAATTCTCCCTACTTCAGACTCCATACTGGGAGTAAGATAGCCATCTTGTAAAGCTTGTTCGACGATCAAATTAATTCCCATAAATCAAATAAAAATAAAAAATTGCCTTTTAACCACACTTCCCGAACCATCTTAATCGCTATTGCCTGGAATCGAAAAGATATCAATCAAATTAATATATTTGTAACAAAAGCCAAAAAAATCAAAATCCAATCAAATTCTTCGTCTATTCGATCGCACCAAATCTCCAAGGCACAGGACTAACCGCTACTTGATTGACATATAAACCCCAGTGGAGATGAGGTCCAGTAGAAGCTCCTGTAGAGCCAATCGTACCAATGAGTTGGCCTGCCTTGACCATTGTTCCTTCTACCACATTAATATCTTGCAGGTGCATAAATACACTTAAGACTCCTTGCCCGTGGTCAATACCAACAATATTGCCATGAACGTGGAAACCTTCACTTTCTTTGCCCACCAAGCGGACTTTCCCTGCTGCGGGGGCAACTACGGGAGAGCCATAACCCCCAGCATAATCAACCCCTTTGTGATAGTAGTCATTAGCAAATACGTTATTGTAATAACGGCGTATACCAAATTCCGTAGAAATACGCGCAGCATTAGGACGAACAAAAGAACCCTGCCAAAATTTTTGAGGAGTTACTAATTTTTTGAACTCTTTAACTCGATTCAATTCTAATTGAGTCGCTGGGCGAGAAGCTTTGCCACTCAGCCAAATACGTTGAATAGGGAAAAACTTATTTTTAATCCAAACTCCGATATTGCTGGTTTGGTTGTCTCCTTTCACGTTAACAGTAATTTTGCCAGGAACATTTAAAGGAGAAGTTGGAATAAAAGCTCTATAGTGATCATTGTCAGGAAAAACAGGATAGCTTATTTCACCAACGCTAACCTTGGGAGAAACATCAAAATTGTCAGTCTCAACAATCACCGAAATAGTATCTCCCTGTTCGGGAGTTTTGGGAAAAATCTCTACCTTTAGAGCTTCGGCTGGAGTTCCAAAAGCCAACAAGATAGCTGTTGTAATTCCTGTTAAATTTAAAACTTTATAACGATCGCTATGACGGCATGGTTTCATTACGCTCATCCTGCTAAGAATATCATTTACCATTGAATAATTTAGTTCCGAGTGTATTCTAGCTTTAGTAAAATTGCAGCAATTGTTGCAATATGTAGCAGTTAAGGGTGCAAGTTTTTTGTAGGATGTTTATGTATAGGGAATTTTTTAGTCTTTCTCGATCTGCCAGATAGTAATATATCAAAATATATCGATCTGGTAAGTGCGATAGCTTGAGACTACAAGAATTGCTCAAGCTTTACCTTTTGGGTAAGGAAGGGTACTCTAACCCGTGAAGGACGTGGATCTTACAAAAACAACTTTATAGATGAGCATTTCTAATTCTGTGGTAGAACAACTGCTAGCAACTTGTGCAGATTGGCGACCGCAAATGTACTTTAAATCTTCTTTGACAGCGTTATCTCACGCTATGGAAGACCTGGTACTCAATGATTCTGATACGCCCTTGGTAGTTGCTAGTTTTCAACGAGAACGTTTTTATCGCCAAGAAGCTCATCGCTACAAAAGAATTTCTCACAAAACAGATCAAGTATATGTTTTGGCTGCACCAGAAACAGATTTTAGCAATAGTTCAACAGACTACGAACGGGTTGCTTTTGAAGCTAGTGATGCCTTAGCTCAGGAATGGCATTTGGTGATTATTGGAGAACATTATGCCAGTTGTTTAATTTGCCGAGAAAAAAACGTTCCTGTTTCTAAACAAGACAATAAAATCTCAATTGATTCTAATCGCCGTTTTGAAGGGATTTGGACATTTGATCGCCAGGTGACAATCTCTGCTGCTAACATTATGCTCGATCGCATTGGTATATATCGACCAGAATTGGAGTCTAAACTAAATCTAGCTCGTCAACTATATTTATCCGATACAGAAACTTTGAATCCTGGTATTCCTATCGATTCTCCCCTGACCAATCCCGATCCTTTTGTGCAGCGATTGGTAACTTATCTTCAAGCTAGTCAATATAAATTATTAAAAGCTAATAAATCTTTGGCAGCAAAGCAACAAAAAGAGCAATTGCTCAATTCTGTCACGGACGCAGTAAGGCGATCTCTCAACATCAAGCAGATTTTACAGGTAGCTGTACAAAAGCTAGGAGAAGGAATTGGAGTTTGTCGCTGTATTGTTTATCGCTGTCATGAGGAAGACACCACCGCTACTGTAGATCGAGAGTTTATTAGTCCTGGAATCAAGTCCGTAAGGGGGCATCAGTGGCAGTTAGTCAATAACCCTTTGTTTGAAGAAGCGATCTCTACCAGAGAGACAATTAGCATTGACAATGTTTCAGAAGACAAAAGAATCAATGAGTTAGCCTTAGAAAAAGGAACAGGAGAATTCTTTCTAAATATAATACAAAATTACTCTATTTCTTCCTGGTTATTAGTACCAATATTCTATCATGGTAGGTTGCTAGGAGACATAGAAATCCATCACTGTGAAACCGAACCCATAGCCTGGAAAAAAGAGGATGTGGGCTTAGTTGATGCGATCGCAACTCAGGTAGGTGTAGCCCTAATTCAAGCCGAAGCCTATGCAGATTTAGAAGACCTCAACGAACAGCTAGAAGCTTTAGACCGCACTCGTTCTAACCTCGTGGCAATTGTGGGTCACGAATTGCGAACTCCTCTTTCTACCATTCAAGTATGTTTGGAAAGTTTGGCGAGTGAACCTGATATGCCTCCAGAATTAAGCCAGATTATGCTGGATACGGCACTTGGTGATGCAGAAAGAATGCGTAATTTGGTTCAAGACTTTTTGACCCTATCTCGTTTGGAAGGAGGCGCAGTAGAGTGGAATTTAGAAACCCTCTCAATTACTGAGTGTATTGATTTAGCTGTCAGCAATGCAAAAGCTCGCAACGAAGGCTCTAGTTTTCCTAATATCCAAAATTTAACTACTCCTCAAGATTTACCCTTTATACAGGTTGATGGTGAATGGTTAGTAGAAGTATTAGCCAAATTACTAGATAATGCTTGCAAATTTACTCAAGCAGATGGAGAAATTGCGATCGCAGTCAAAACCAATGGCGGGAAAGTCCTAGAAGTGACTGTTTCTGATACGGGGAGGGGTATTGAAACTGGTAGTTTAGAAACCGTCTTCGACCGATTTTATCAAGAGGAAGGGGCATTGCGGCGTAGCGCAGGAGGAACGGGTTTAGGATTGGCTATTTGCCGACAGATAGTTAAAAATTGGGGGGGGGAAATTTGGGCAGAATCACCAGGCAAAGATCAAGGCAGTGTCTTTCACTTTACTATTCCTATTCGGGCAATTAACTACAAATCTCAACAGTCCAAACCAAAAAACAATCAACTGGCAGACAAGAGCAAAAAAATTAACAAAAAGTAATAGAAATAAATACTGTTACAGTTTTTGACATACTCAGCTTCATGACATTAACTCAATGATAGGATGCCGTAAATACCTTTAAATCGAGGATTTTTATTAACATGGCAGAAGAAATTAAGCTTTCTGGCAAAACCCCAAAATTTGGCGGAAGTACAGGTGGCTTGTTAACCAAAGCAGCAGTAGAAGAAAAATACGCTATTACTTGGACAAGCAAGAAAGAGCAAGTATTTGAAATGCCTACTGGTGGCGCAGCTATTATGAATGAGGGTGAAAACCTACTTTATTTAGCTCGCAAAGAACAGTGTTTGGCTTTGGGCGCGCAGCTAAGAACCAAATTCAAGCCTAGAATTCAAGACTACAAAGTCTATCGCATATTCCCCAGTGGTGAAACTCAATATTTGCATCCCGCAGATGGCGTATTCCCCGAAAAAGTTAATGAGGGTCGTGAATACAACGGCAAAAAAGACCGTAGAATTGGTCAAAATCCTCAACCAGCTACGATCAAATTCTCTGGCAAAGCTCCTTACGAAGTTTAACAACAACCAGATAAAAGATAAAATCAGGAAGGACGAAAGGTAAACAGATTGCTTGCCAGTCCTTCTTTTTTTGCTTTTATTTCCTCATTCCTTCAAAAATGATCTCTCCCAATTTCGACCAATTTAGTAAACTGGCACAACATGGTAATTTCGTACCTGTATATCAAGAGTTAGTAGCGGACTTAGAAACCCCTGTATCGGCTTGGTACAAAGTTTGTGCAGGTCAACCTTATAATTTTCTTTTGGAGTCCGTAGAAGGAGAAGAAAAGCTAGGACGCTATAGTTTTTTGGGTTGCGATCCGATGTGGGTATTAGAAGCCAGGGGAGCAAAAACTACTCAAACCCATCGTGAGGGAAATATTACGGAATATGAGGGAAATCCCTTCGATATTTGCAATGAATGTTTGGCGACTATCAAACCAGTAAAGCTTCCCGAATTACCTCCTGGTATTGGTGGTTTATTTGGTGTGTGGTGATATGAATTATTTCGCTGGATTGAACCACTAGTTCCTGTTAACGATCCTAAACTAGACGATCTTCCTGACGGTGGTTGGATGCAGGTTGATAATTTAATTATTTTCGATCAGGTTAAAAGAAAGATTTGGGCAATTTCCTATGCCGATCTTCGCAACCCTGATATTACTTTAGAACAAGCATACCAAGATGCCAGCGATCGCGTTAGCAAATTGATGCTCAAGCTTCAGTTACCTTTACCTATTGAAGCCAAAGCTTTGTCTTGGAAAGCTTCTCGTAATATGTCAGATGATTCGGGAATAGTCTATTGCAGCAATACTGACAAAGAGCTTTATTGTGACAACGTAAATAAAGCTAAAGACCATATTCGTGCAGGAGATATTTTCCAAGTAGTCTTGTCTCAAAGATTATCTACTATTTATAAAGGTCATCCTTTCAATCTATACCGTTCTTTGCGTTTGATTAATCCTTCGCCCTACATGAGTTACTATCAGTTTGGCGATTTGGAATTGATTGGCTCATCCCCAGAAGTTATGGTCAAAGCTGATATTAGAAGCGATGGCAAAACAGAGGCTACTCTTAGACCCATAGCAGGAACTCGTCCGAGGGGGAAAACTAATGCTGAAGACGATGCTTATGCAGAGGATTTGCTAGCAGACCCAAAAGAAGTAGCAGAACATATTATGCTGGTGGACTTGGGTAGAAACGATCTTGGTCGTGTTTGCGTCAAAGGTAGCGTTACGGTGGATGAATTGATGGTAATTGAACGCTACTCCCATGTAATGCTTATTGTTAGTAATGTCGTTGGTGAATTAGAACCCGACAAAACAGCCTGGGACTTGCTTAAAGCCTGTTTTCCTGCTGGTACAGTCAGCGGTGCGCCGAAAATTAGAGCGATGGAAATTATCAACCAGCTCGAACCTGAAAGACGAGGTCCTTATTCTGGGGTATATGGCTACTATGATTTTGAAGGTCAGCTTAATAGTGCCATTACCATTAGAACGATGATTGTTAGACCATACAAGGAGAATCAGTGTATGGTTTCTGTCCAAGCAGGTGCAGGGCTAGTTGCCGATTCTGTTCCTGAAACTGAATATCAAGAAACCCTGAATAAAGCCAAAGGTTTACTAGAAGCTATCAAAAGCGTTAATTGAGCAACAGCATAATTTTGATAAAATTATCAGACATACTAATTTTATGATGTTTTTTGGGAAGACTAAGGCTGATATAAATCGCTTAAGTTAAACTTGAAAAGAAAGCAAACCATACAGTATCAATTAGAAATAAAAGCGATCGTATACAAGATCGTATGTTCTTATAGATTCTGCTCGTTTTGTTGAACTAGATTCATCTATGATTAATCGCTAAAATAGACGAGTCCATATTTTTCTGAACAAGTAAACCGCGTATTTTTAGTCCTACTAAAACTCATACAACCAAGGTCGATGACTGAACTAACTCAAGATTTATCTTTGGCGCAAACTTTTTCCCTTATTGATAGTTACGCTTTTGATTTAGGCGGTGATGATGCCAAACAACTCATAGAATCCTGGCTTGATACCCATCATGCTAGCTGGATTAGACTAGCAACTATTGAAGCCTTGTATCTTGGACGCTACAAAGCAATCTCTATTGAACATATTCTGAGTGTTTGGTCGCGAATTGGAACTCCCAATACTCACTTTACTTATGAGTTTGAAAGGCTAATTTGCCGCAAACTGCCCAAACATTTGAATGATTTATCCAATTTAACGGCTGACGAATCACAAAACATAATAACTACATCAAAAAATACATCAAAGTCTAATTTTGGCTATCTTAGTACTCAGGAGATGGCTAAAGTAGAATCTAGTCCACATGCTGTTAACCACGACGAAACCCTGAATTTGGAAAAGGCTTTCCATCAGCCAAAAAGCAATGGTCATAACATTCCAATAATTTCTGCACTGAGATTCCCCTATCAAACTGACTGGTCAGAATTTACAGTAGGACACACGATGATTCATCAGTTTATTCCGATACCCGATGTATCATCTTTTTTCAACAAACTCAAAACATTTGGCGAAGAAAAGTTAGAACGGCAGTGATTCATATTACAATATGTAAAGATAAAACTGCTTTTCGGGAACTAGAAATTTGATGCGCGTAGCAATTGTTGGTGCAGGATTAGCTGGTATGGCGACAGCCATTGACTTAGTTGATGCGGGTGCTGAGGTGGAAATCTTTGAATCTCGTCCTTTCGTGGGTGGGAAAGTCGGTAGCTGGGTAGATAAAGATGGCAATCATTTAGAAATGGGATTGCATGTATTCTTTGGCTGCTATTACAATCTGTTCGCCTTGATGGAAAAAGTCGGCGCAATAGACAATCTTCGTTTGAAAGACCACACTCATACTTTTATTAATGAAGGTGGCAGAATTGGGGAATTAGATTTTCGTTTTCTCACTGGCGCACCATTTAATGGTTTGAAGGCTTTTTTTACTACCTCTCAACTTTCAACGGTAGATAAAGCGGCAAATTCTTTGGCTTTGGGTACGAGTCCCATTGTGAGGGCGTTGATTGACCCAGAAGGAGCAATGAAAACTATTCGCGATCTAGATTCGGTTAGTTTTGCCGACTGGTTTCGCAGTCACGGTGGCTATAATGGCAGCTTGAGAAAGATGTGGGATCCTATTGCCTATGCTTTGGGTTTTATTGATACAGAAAATATTTCAGCTCGCTGCATGCTAACTATTTTCCAGTTTTTCGCTACTAAGACTGAAGCGTCAGTATTGCGGATGTTAGAAGGCTCTCCTAGTGAGTATTTGCACAAGCCAATAGTAGATTATTTAGAAGCACGAGGTGTGAAAATACATACTCGTCGTCGTGTCAGAGAAGTTTTGTATCAAGATAGTGGAGACAAGACAAGAGTTACAGGAATTGTAGTTGCTAATGGTGACGGAGAAGAAACCATTACGGCGGATGCCTATGTCTGTGCTTGTGATGTACCAGGAATCAAAAAAGTAATTCCCCAACAATGGCGCAAGTGGTCAGAATTTGACAATATTTACAAGTTAGATGCCGTACCTGTTGCTACGGTGCAGTTACGCTTTGACGGTTGGGTAACGGAATTAAACGATGCTGATAATCGCCAACAGCTAGAGAAAGCAGTAGGTATTGATAATTTGCTTTATACTCCCGATGCCGATTTCTCTTGTTTTGCCGATTTGGCTCTAGCCAGCCCTGGTGATTATTATCGAGAAGGAGAAGGTTCTTTACTACAGTTGGTTTTGACTCCTGGCGATCCTTTTATCAAAGAAAAAAATGAGGATATTGCTAACCATGTTT
>ERZ1740059.1178-NODE-1178-length-13282-cov-3.381492_pt1 | contig 13282 bp, 14 predicted proteins | sample MGYA00581744_ERZ1740059 | MGnify/ENA primary metagenome ERZ1740059 (study PRJEB43018, sample SAMN04849738) | marine metagenome | isolation source: floating plastic debris | place: Pacific Ocean | collected 2008-08-28 | study: EMG produced TPA metagenomics... | reverse complement strand
CGACATTACCGGCCAGTGCCTGGGCGTGGGCCAATGCCGCGAGCGTGATGCCACTGCCATCAGAAAGTTCGACCGCGGTCTGGTGGGCTTCAATCGCGTTTTCGATATCCCCTGTCTGCTGGAGAATCCAACCCTTGATGTATGGTGCAATAGAGAAGTTTGGATCAAGAGCGATCGTGTCGTCGATTAGCTCAAGAGCCCGTTCATACTCGCGACCGTAGTACAGCACCCAGGGCTGAACGATCCTAGCGATCATCGATAACGGATCCAGCCCCATCGAGATTTTGATTTGTTCCTCTGCCTCCGCTGTACGTCCAAGTACAACCAACAGATTCGCATACCACTGATGGGCAACTGGGTAACGAGAATTGGCGGCAATAGCCTCGTTACACAACTCCTCGGCCGCAATCCCATCCCAGTCGTAATACAGTTTTGAGTAGGCCAGTGTCGCTAGCGGTTCGGCCATGTCGGGCTCGATCGCGAGCGAGTCCGGCATGAGCTCTGACAAAATTTGGTGCCAGCTCAATCGCTCGCTCAAAGAGCGTGACCGCTCGATCCAAGTCATCTGGATCCCGTCGATTCCAGTAGTAGCGGGCCTGCAGGTAGCTGTCGTATGCCTCCGGATCGATTAGAGCAGTTTCGGCAACCGTGGTCTCCCCGGTCAGTTCACGGACGACCTCGGCCGCGATTTCTGCCTGGATATTCAGAATGTTTTCAGCTTTTCGATCGAAGGGCGCCGCCCAGACCTGGAAACCGCTTTGAGCATCGACGAGTTCGACACTGATCAGAAGCCGATCACCCTCTACCCGAACACTCCCTTCAAGAACTGTGGCAACTGAAAGCGTTTCCCCGACCTCGGCGATCGGCCTATCACGCATCGAAAAGCTAGATGTTCGCGAAGCGACGCGCACGTTTCCAGTCTGCGTCAACGCACTGGCGATTTCGGCCGCAACACCGTCTGCGAAGTACTGATAATTCTGACTCTGCCTCAGGTCTGCAAAAGGAAGGACTGCGACCGTATTGGTATCGATTCCGCTGGCGGGGGACCGCGCTAACGTATCGGTATCGGACATCTGTTCGTTACCGCTCAAATACACAAGGGCAAAGCCTGATAATCCAAGAATGCCCGCCAGCACCAGAAGTTCGGGCCCAGAAACGCGTTGACGACCATGCTCGCCTTGAATCCATGCGAGCGTCACGACGACAATTAATCCAAAGAACAGGAGAATCGCTATCGTTCTCTCAAGAAACTCGGGGATCCCCCAAGGACCGGCAAGCGTGTTGACGACTTGGAGCACGAGCCATGCGCCAGCGATGTACGCCAGACACCACTGCACCAATCGTCGCTCTTTCAGTTCCTGGAAATTCATGAGCAGGCGATAACGAGTAGGGTACGAATCTGTATTCTAAACACTCGCTCCGCCTTAGTCCTTGCTGGCGCTGGGGACCTCGCATCTAACGCTGATGGTCGCCACAAGTAGAGCAAACACTAATCTTACTTATTCGCTATTGTTCGCATGGCGCACCGTCAACTTCACGCGTTATCCAATCAGGACAAGAGCAGCCTCTGCGACTCGGCCTCAACCCGGTACTCAAGGTTCGAGAAAAGGCTCCATAATCTGAAACAGATGCGGTCGGTGCTCCGCCACATCCGTTGCCTTCAAACCCTCGAGCGAGTGCGGATATTTGAGCCACTTTTCCGTTTCATGAATATAGTAGTCGGGCACTCGATCGGTCAGATTTCGAGTGGGTTTGAAGTAGGGTACCGCCACGCGGATGTCATGCGGCGTGTTCAAACGCGCCTTTTCTTCTAGACGTCTTATAACGGCATCAATCGTACTGCCCGTGTCAAAAACATCGTCCACAATAAGTAAGCGGTCATCGTGGGTGACTTTTTTGATCAGGTAGTTCAGCCCGTGAATCCGGATCTCGGAGGAGCGGCCGTCGATGCCCTCGTACGAGGAAGTTCTGATCGCAATGTGATCGGTCTCGATGCCTTGGAAAGCCAACACTTCGAATTACCTGCGCGGCCAGCCGAAAGGAATCCTCAAGGAGTTCCTGCGCATCCAAATACACTTTCTCAGTCAAAGGCTAGTCGGCTCTAGTTAGCGAAGTACACATCCCGGGTCGGACTTTGCCGACTTGGCGAAGGTCAATCAAGTGCCACCACAATCTTGATGATGTCCCTAAAATACACCGTAGTGATTCAGCGCTCTGAACCGCCTGACCGGATGGAGTGTGGACGGGCCGTCCGTTATGAGCTTTTAACCTTTTCCAGCTTCCGTTGTTTACGCGGATGCGGCTCCCCAGTTTCCAAAAAGTGTTTCAGCTCCTCCTGGGCCTGCCGTAAGAGCTTTGACATTTGCGCGCGCACAGGCACCTGCATGAAAAAACCAATCAAGCCTGTCAACTCCATATCAAGGCGCATCTCCAGCTCAACGGCCCCTCGCAAGGAGGGCTGCTCAATTGTCCATCGATTGGTAGCGCAAGCGACAAAGCCGGGAAGGCCCTTAACGATCTGATAGCTGAATGTCCGTGAGTCTCGCTCCAAACTGATAATTCGCTCCCCGGTTTCACCACCACTGTACATCGCGCAGGTACGACCAAACGTTTTCGTGTCGGCGTCTTCGTCGCTACGAGAATGCCGGACGTTCGCATCCCAGCGATCTATGTGCCCAAACTCCTCGGCACACACCCGCCACACGGCTTCCTCGGGTGCTTCGATTAGTACACTACTGTGAATAGAAATTGCTCTGGTCACGGGAATATCCTTAATAGCTAAAATCTTCTTAAGCGGGGCTGCGAGCCGAAACCAGCCAGGCGCGAGCGGTGCACCTCACTGAGTCTCCATGGCGAAAACGCTCATAGGCTGACAAAGCAGCTCTGACGGCTTCGTCTCGTGTCTTTGGATCAAGCTGCTCTAACGCAACACCCAAGGGCGCGAGACGCTCGATGAACATTGGCAACTCTGTCGCGTTGAACTCGCAGGCCACATCGCATTTCTCAAAGAGCGGGTCGTGCCAACCGGCTTGGCTCAGTAGATCCTCTCCTAGCTGAGGATCAGCCAACGCAAAGGGGCCCGGGCCTGCCTTGGGTGGTCCTACCGGTTCATCCAGTAATGGAGCCACTGCGAAAGCACCGGCGGACATAAATTCGTTTTCCTCGACGCTCCTCCAAACCACAAAAGCAAGTTCCGCATCCTTCGCTGCGAAGGTGCGTAAGTGCGAGAACGCACGGTGAGGGCTTGCGAAGAACATCACCCCGAAGCGTGAAACGAAACAGTCGAACCGCTGTGCAGCGAAGTCGAAAATACTGGCATCACCCTGCACGAACTTCAGGTTCGGTGACGAACTCGAGTGGAGCGATAGTGCGTTTGACACCATCGGCTGCGACAGGTCTATTCCGGTGACCTGCGCGTCCGCTTCGAAGTGCACGGCGAAGCGCTTGGAGACAGCGCCATTACCACAGCCTATGTCAAGGACAGATGTAACCGACTTCGACGCCATTTTTCGTATCAGTACGTCTTCGAAGGGGCGCAGCATCTGGTCGATAAACGGCTGTGTCTCTACCCAGGTTTGCCCCATAGTGCCGTTCCATAGGACCTGTTGTTCTGCTCGGATCTCGGTTTCTTTATCCATTGGAGTTCGACTCAATCAAATGAGAACGTCTGGTCGATCGGCCGGGCCAATAACCGCAAATTCGTACTTGAGTCTCTTTTCGTTCAGCGCAACCAATGCGGGCCGTGTGTAGGGACTCAACGGCGATCCAAATAGTTTGTAAGGAGTCATGTATTGCCCTCGCATGGTTCAAGAGTGTTGAGAACTGCTATCCTGCCACTTCAAGTTCACTTGAGGTAAAGCCCTAATGTTGGACATAAGCGAAGTTTCAAAGAGGTGTGGACAATCGCCCTCTGCGCTGCGCTACTACGAAGAGCGCGGACTTATCCAGTCGGTTGGCCGAAGCGGCCTTAAGCGAACGTTCGATTCTTCCGTACTGGAGCGCTTGGCGTTGATCGCCCTTGGCCGGGCAGCAGGCTTTTCCCTGGATGAAATCGCGGAGATGTTCGAAGGCAGCGAAGGGACCTCAATAGATCGCGGGGCATTGCTCGTAAAAGCGGACGAACTGGATAAAAAAATCCAGAAACTGATCGTTATTCGTGACGGTCTACGCCACACAGCTGCTTGCCCGGCTCCTAGCCATATGGAGTGTCCGAACTTTCTCCGAACGCTCCGCTTGGCGGGTCGTGGGATGATCCCCCCGTACGAAAACGATACGCTATGGCGCACAAAGAGCCATGCTGAGTAGAAGAGGATGGCAGGATTTAAGAGTATGAATTGCACAAACAAGGCCGCAGTCTGATGAAGCACCACTATGACGGAAGAACTTAGTAAGAGGTTTGTCGCGGAAGAGTCCCTTCTCAATGACTCCTACCGGCTCGCGGCTGAGGTCTTCGAAAGTGGTTTTCGACCGGACTTTATTGTGGGTATTTGGCGTGGCGGCTCAACGGTTGGCATTTACGTGCAGGAGTGCCTGCAGTACCTGGGCGTGAAAACCGATCACATCGCGATTCGAACGTCCTATCGCGGGTTACCCCGCTACTTTGAAGACGTCGAGCAACCGGAACGCATACGCGTTCACGGATTACAGTATCTCTACGAGACGATGAACCGGGAGGACCGCCTGCTCATCGTTGACGATGTCTTTAGCAGCGGTCAAAGCATCGATGCCGTCATCTCCAGGCTGGCTGCCAAGAGCAAACGCAATATGCCCCAGGATGTACGGGTCGCGGCACCCTACTTCAAACCGGCGCGAAATCGTACGGCTCGAACGCCTGATTTCTTTCTTCACGAAACCGATGATTGGCTGGTTTTGCCCTATGAGCTCACTGGTTTGAGCAACGAAGAAATTGCGCACCATAAGCCCTGGATGCTCGATATTCTTGCGAGTTGTGAGAGCAGCTGAAGCTCATTCTTTGGCGAACTCTGCCGAGCGGTTTAAGGAGTCAAAGCCCGCATGTAAAAACGCCCGACCGGTACAAAGCTCGGGCGGGAGTGTCTTAGTGGCCGTGTATGCTGAGACCGGGACACTTTGTTAGAGTCCCGGTCTAGGGTTTCGGTCTAGGGGCCCAGTTTAGAAACCCGTTTTGGAACTCTGCTCTAAGACCCTTACTTAGAGCCCTACCAAAGAGCTAGTGGACAGGAACCACCTGCCCTGCGCCCCAGGGAGCACCCGCATCGAGAAGCTGCTTGCGCAGCTCGGGTAGGCGAACCTCAATCACCCGATTGAGCCGCTCACGCAGCGGCATGAATGCATCGCGAGCATAGCCCAGACTGGTTCGATGCGACGGTGTCGGGCCGTAGCTGGCGCTAGAGACACCGCTGTACGCGTGGCCTAGCCAATCTGTCACGTGGTGCGCGTCATAATCGCCAACCGCATCTTTTGACTTGTGGCCCGTGAGCCCTTCGTCGATCGCGTAAAGCTCCTGGCGAACTGCGTGCAGTTCGCCGTCGAAACCGGCCGGAGCCGCGGGAGCCCCCGCACGCATCTTGCCGAGCGTCGCGATCGCTTCAACGGCATCGTCTAAGGCATAACGAGCTGCACTGACTTGCCCCGACAGCGTTGCATATTCCTTCCAGAACGCGTCGACCGCTGCAAGATCAGCGCCTTTAAGCGCCGGCTCGTACAAACGCTCTACATCGAAACTTACCGGTTCGGTCAGCGTTCGGCTCTGGCCATCTTTGACGAGTACCAACTCAGCCGAGTATTGGCCCGGCAGCGCAAAGAACCCAGTAGGCTGAAGCCCTTGCCAGTTTGGCGGAGTCTCAACCGATCCATAGTAAGGATGACGCAGATCCCAGGCGACTCGATGGAAACCCTTCTCGGTTGGAGCTTCAACGCGACGGATTACCTCTCCTTCTGCATTTCGAATCACCAACAGCAGCGCCGGCGCTTGCTCCCGACGCTCGGCTTCGACTGCTTCCCAGCCGGCAAAGGAGACTGACTTACCCGCATCGAGTGCTTCTTTTTCCTGCTCCTGGCGCTGGGACTCAAGCGTCGGAAAACCCTCCGCGAGGTGGTAGGTCAACACGGCACCAAAGGGCGGGTTGTCCGCTGCGTAGAGCTGATCACCCTGCGAGCCACGACGGGTGGCTCCGAGTACTTCGCGCTCAAAATACCAAAGCGCTTTGCGGGGCTCGAACAGAACCGCTTCTTGCGTCAGCGTGCTCGAATCTATTGAGCGTAGCGCAGAGTAATCGTCCATCACAAAGAAGCCCCGCCCAAAGGAAGCCGCCACCACGTCGTTTTCGCGACGCTGAATCTGAATGTCGCGAATGGGGATAGGAGGCATGCCAGCTGAGAACTTCCGCCAGCTCTGACCTGCATCCAGCGTAACGAACACACCGAATTCGGCGGCCGCAAACATCAGATCGGCGCGCACATGGTCTTGCACAAGACGCCACACTAGATGACGCTCGGGCAGAGTCTTGCTGATACTGCTCCAGCTTCGACCACGATTGCGACTCACCAAAAGATAAGGAGAGAAGTCCCCGTACTTGTGATTGTCCAGCGCCACATACACCGTATCGGCATCGTGCAGATCCGCGCGGATGTCGTTCACGAATGCGGTTTTCGGAACCCCGGGCACGGAGCCAACTGCAACGCGCCGCCAGTCCGCGCCACCGCCTTCGGACACTTGAATCAAGCCGTCGTCGGCACCCGCGTAGAGCAGGCCCTCTGCCAATGGTGACTCGGCCAACGAGGTGATCGTGTTGTAGTCGGACATGGCGTACATGTCCCACGGCGCATCCCAACTCCAGGTCTGGTCCATCAACGGCATCGTCATACGGTCCTGGTCGCGGGTCAGGTCGCCGGAGATCGCTGTCCATTCGTCGCCTCGGTTTTCGGAGCGCCAAACGCGCTGAGACGCAAAGTAGAGGCGAGTTGGATTGTGTGGACTCACCAGGATCGGCGAATCCCAGTTGAAGCGCTCAGCAGGATCACCCGGGGCCGGCTGCGGCTTAATGTAAACCGATTCGCCGGTAGGCACGTCAACGCGGGTCAAATTACCCTGCTGCCATTCCGCGTACACCACATCCGGATTGCCGGGCTCGGTCGCAGGCTGGTGGCCATCGCCGCCGAGAACCACGTTCCAATCCGCATTGCGGATGCCGTGCACGTTGTCTGTGCGCACAGGCCCGCCCTGTGTATTGTTGTCTTGCGTTCCGCCGTAAATTCGATAAAACGGCTCCGAGTCATCGAGAGCGAGCTTGTAGTACTGGGTGATCGGCAAATTACCCATAAAGCGCCAGGTATCACCGAGATCGAAGCTCTCGTACACACCACCGTCCGTACCCATCATGATGTAGTTCTCATCATCGGGGTCAAACACGATCGCGTGCATATCGCCATGCTGATTTGGGTGCGGCATGGGCGCGAAGGTTTTACCTCCGTCCTCGGACTTCTGCACCGTCGGCCCAACCAGATATAGGCGGTCAAATTGGTGGGGGCTCGAAAAAAGCTCCTGATAGTAGTGCGGACCCGTACCGCCACCGACCGCAGCGGCGCCTTTCTCCCAACTTGCGCCACGATCACTTGAGCGCCAGACGCCACCCTTGCGGCGATTCAGCTCGATCGCTGCGTAGACCACATCTGGGTTTTGCTGTGAGATTGCGAGCCCGATTTTGCCAAGGTTGCCTGTCGGCAGTCCGGTCTTCAGCGCAGTCCAGGTTTTTCCGCCGTCGCTGGACTTATGCAGGCCCGACTCCGGACCACCACCCATGTAGGCGGCTACCGTGCGATGATGCTGCCAGGTGGCTGCGTACAGCACGTCTGGATCACGCGGATCGATAACAATGTCGGTGACGCCCGTCCATTCACCACCGCCGAGCGTTTTGGTCCAGGTCTCACCACCATCGGTGGTCATGTACAGACCTCGCTCGCCGCCTTTGTTCCAGAGCGGTCCCTGAGCGGCCACCCAAAGGGTGTCCGAATCGGTCGGATGGATAATGATCGTACCCAAGTGTTGGGACTCAGAGAGGCCCATATTGGTCCAGGTCGTACCACCATCCTCGGAGCGGTAGATACCGTCGCCGTAACCCACGTGGCGCCCGCCTACATTCTCGCCGGTACCTACCCACACGGTGTGCGGATTTGAGGGATCAACAGCAACAGAACCTATCGAGTAGGTCGGCTGATCATCAAAAATGGGCGTCCAGGTGACGCCAGCGTTGTGGGTTTTCCAGACACCGCCGGAACCCACGGCGACATACCAAACACTGGAATCGGATGGATCACAGGCAATATCTGCGATACGCCCGTACATAAAACCCGGTCCAATGTTGCGCCACTTCAGTCCCTGATAGGGATCAGCGGCTTTGTCCTGCGCCAGCGTGGTAACGCTGGTGAGCAGTGCGGTTGTAGTCAGTGTGACTGCCACAACCAAAGAAATTAAGCGAGACATCGGTTAGACCTTCGCAGTTAAAGGGCCGCGCAGCATAGCATCGGGAATTGTTGCTGACAGCCTTGTTGAAGCGATTTCCCCTTTCTTTTGGCGTTGGGTCAAGCCACACTTCTGGCTGTCCATCCGAAAGGCGCAGCGAGGGCTGTGGTGTCCACTAATTAATATGTTCGATTTGCCTCGCGATTGCCTCGTGATTGCCTCGTAACTCTAATGCAGCCCAAGGTTGGTTTTTGATACCTATGCGTCCTGCGCTGATTCTCTTGATCGTAGTCTCCGCGTTGTTGTCATCGACAGCGACGCACGCAGACATCTTTCGCCCGGCCTATCTTGAAGTACAGGAACTTGATGCGGACCGCTATCAGGTGGTTTGGCGCATACCGACGACTGGTATGCGTGGAGTGAATGCGCAACCGCGCTTCCCTGAGGGTAGCTCGGTACGGGATGAGCCGACGGAGTCCTTCGCTGGGGGCATGTATCAGCAGCGCTACCAACTGGAGGTTCCAGACGGGTTAAGCGGAAAAGAGATCGCCTTCGATGGGGTACTTGGGACAGCGACAGACATCATCGTGCGCTTTCGTTTGATGAGCGGCGATGAACAGGTGGAGCAGCTCTCTCCGAGCGACGCGAGTTTTGTCGTATCTGGTACGCCAACGTTGATCGACGTTGTAAGCAGTTATCTGATACTCGGTTTCGAACATATCCTAGGTGGTATTGATCATCTCCTTTTCGTGCTGTGCTTAATGTTGCTCGTACGCAGCGTTGGGCGTTTGGTGGTTACCATTACAGCGTTCACCCTAGCGCACTCGATCACGCTGGCAGCCGCGTCGCTGGACGTCCTCCAAGTGCCGGGACCACCGGTGGAGGCCGTAATAGCGCTTTCAATTGTGTTTGTGGCGGCTGAGGTTGTACGTGAGACGAGGGGTCAGCAGTCGCTAACCACACGCGCGCCATGGATTGCTTCATTCGCCTTTGGCCTGCTTCACGGCTTAGGTTTCGCCGGTGCCGTAGCAGAAATTGGACTACCTTCTACAGCCATACCTCTGGCACTGCTAATGTTCAACGTCGGCGTAGAGTTGGGTCAGTTGGCTTTCGTTGCGGTACTGCTCGCGGCCTACTATGGATTGTCTTCTTGGTCTTGGATTCAGAGTGCGAAGTCTCGATCAATGCTGGGTTATGTGATTGGCTCGGTTGCAGCTTTCTGGACCATCGAGCGAATTGCATCGTTTTTGCCTTAGGGTTTTGCTCACCTCGAATCTATCAAGTCTGCTCGCACTTCAACCTCGCATCGAGGGTTCTCGGCTACGAGAGGTGATGCCCTTTAAGGTGGTCAAGACTAGAGTCTCAGCTTCAACCCAGGGATAAGCACTAATCGTAATCAAATTGTGGGCGATGCCGTTTAAAGCACATACCAGAACCTGTGTTTCCACATCGATGCTCTCTTCCGAAGCGCCACCCCCTAAAACATCAGCAATGCACTGCCTGAGAAGCAGAAATCGTTGGGTCACGACAACGTCGCCGCCAAAAACACTCACATCCGGTTGCGAGACACCGCTGGACATAAAAACGAGAAAGTAACGTTCACGATTAGCTAGCCAGTAACCCACGTAGCCGGTAGCAACGGCCCTGAGTCGACCGCTGGTGGTTTCTTCCCGAGCCGCTCGCTTTTCGAGCTCTTCAAAAAGCTCCGCAAACACCTCGGCCCATAGATAGCGCAGCAGATCGATTTTCCGGTCGAAGTAGCGATATAGAGTCATGACCGTGCAGTCTGCTTCCTTCGCGAGACGGCGCATCGACACCGCTTCGTAGCCTTCCTCCTGGAACAGTCGCATAGCACAGCTTGCAATGCGGCTGCGCATCTCTGTCATGTCTTCTTGGGTCAGACTCGGCCGGCCTCGGTTTTTCTTCCCGTGCCCGGAATCAGGTGTAACGCTAGCCTGGTGTGTTTTACCGGCATTGGCGGATGAAGGTTGTTGCTTCGTCATGGTGTCAGGGTACGCGCCCTCCTACGCGCACACAAAGGCTTGACCAATTCACTTTATTTTATTATAACGCGTTATCTTTTATTTATTCAAAGTATCGCGAGACCGTAGCCCGGCCTTACCAGGGCGGACAAGTGAGCGATCTCAAGCGGAAACTACTTTGAAGGACAGCCCTAGCGCTTCGGGAGATTGATCATGTATGTCGCGATTCAGAAGACCCTTACCTACTTTCGTATTTTGTTCTTGGTGTCGGCTTTATGGAATTTTGCGGGCGCGCTCCCGGGACTCTTCGACAGTGCAGGGATGTTTGAACAGGAGTTTGGACGGCCTCTTACCGACCCGGTAATGACCGCGGTCTATCGCGGTGCGTGGGGCACGGCGTTTCTCTATGGCTTTGGTTTTTTACTAGTCGCATTGAATCCGATCCGACACAACGCGATAGTGCTTATGGGTGGCGCAGGCAAGGCTCTTTTCGCCATCAACTTGCTGTACATGTACCTGCAGGGGTGGACCTCATCTTTTGCCCTTGTCGTTATTGCAGGCGACGTTGTGTTTGTCGCCCTGTTTGTTCACTTCTTTTTAACGCTCAAAAGACAAGGGCATACGCTGTTTGCCTGACTCCGTAGCGAAGAGGAAAACGCGCAGGAAAGTCCGCTACCAGCGGCTTACTCGATCACACCCCAGCGTTGTTCCGTGTCCGTTTCATTAAAGACAAACCGCTCTAAGAGTCCGTCTCGCCGTATCAACAAGACCAACTCTTTTGTTTCCGCGTCAACAACCTGAGAGAACACATTGTAGGGAATGAAATTGCGAGCGCGGGGTACCAACTCCGTGTACTCGTAGGTGAGCACCTCTAACCCACTGTCGGTGAAAGAAGTATTGGTCGGACGCCCCAGCGCATCGAGTATTTCACTCTTTAGCGTTACCCCGGGTTGGAACTTTGACTCTAAGCTCGCGTTATTTTCGTTTTTGAGTCCGACAACACCGCTCGAAGCACAAGCCGATATAAACGCCACTAAGGCGATAGTAAGACCAACCTTAAGCATTTCCCGATCCTTTCCTCTAAAGAACACAATTTGCCCATCGTAAGGAAAGACAGCTGAACCTAAGCTGAATAGCGAGCTCAACTAAATACAACTGCAAAAATAGACGCTAACTACAGCTAACGCTCTACTCAAATTTGACCTGATGGGATTGTGATCAATTGCGACGAGATACGATGGGTCTCTGCAACTGCGAGTTCGATGGGCTTAGCACGGACCAACCTGGTGGCGGTTTTGCGGGTGTCGCCGACGCTCGATAGGGAACTCGATGTGGTCGGTTACGCAGAAAGCGGCCAGGACGGTTGTAGGCGGGCCAGTAATTATTGATCCAATCCGGACTCGTTTCGAGACTAGCATCGTCTGCCGCTCGCCGATCGCGGGCCGCCAATTGCTCAGCACGTTGTGTCGCCCTGGCTTGTTCTCGCTCACGGCGATCGGTCGCCATGCGATCAGTGGTTTCTCGCATTTCTGCTAGCCGTTCCGACAATAGGGCTGAATCGGGCTCCGGTGGCAACTGCAACTCAATCCGCTCCGCATCGCCATCGGCAGGGGGAGCGTCGCTGAAGGTGGTAACGCCATTTTCAACGGACTTGTATACCGTTTGGCCAAACACTATGGGCACAGCAGTGAGAGTAAGGAGACCGAACAAGCAAAAAGGAAAGAAGATACAAGCAAAGTATACATAGGGAGAAAGCTGGGTCCCTTGGACCTGCCTTCGAGAAGTACTGACGTCACTTAGACTCATGACTGAAGTATAGGTCACCGGGAAGACATCCGCGGACTGAACATGCGCACCGCAAGGATCGCCCGCTAGACAGAAGTTTCTGTGACCTCGCCAACCCGCTCGAACGATCACGTCGCCAGACCGAAGGGTTTAAGACGAGTGGGTTAGTTCAGAAGGTTCGGCTTTTTTGAAGGGTGGGCTTTTCGAGAGGACGGCCTTTACGAGAGGGTGGCCTTTCCGAGAGGACGGCCTTTACGAGAGGGCTGGTTAATAGACGAAGAGCGCTCGACCCACTACCGCCTGTGCGGCCAAAGCCATCGTCACAAAGATTCCGGCGAGCAGTAAAACAAACCCTATGCGCCTAAAAACTCGACGCAACGCGATTCGGTCGATGCCGTGAGACCCACGAATCTAGAGCACCATTTCGATGGCTTCTCTGAGCTTTTTGCTGTTTGGTCGCGTGCTGCTGTCAAAATGCTCAATAACTTGGCCATCGCTATCGATGAGATATTTATTAAAGTTCCAAAGCGGCGGACCCGCCTGGCGCGATAGTTCTTTGAACACCGGGTTTGCCCCGTCGCCTTTGACCGGCGTCGGCGCTAGCATCGTAAAGCTCACCCCAAAGTTCACAAAACAGACGTCGGCTGCTTTTTCCTCGGTAGCGGCTTCCTGGTTGAAGCTGTCGCTGGCGAATCCGATGACGACTAAGCCGCGCTCTTCATAAGACTTATGGAGTGACTCCAAGCCTTTGAACTGCGGCGTATATCCGCAGTGACTCGCGGTATTTATCAGTAGAGCCGGCTTGCCCTCGGTCAAAGCGCAGAGATCAACCTCGTCCTTCGCGTGAAGGCGACGCATATCCTGGTCTAGATACGCTGAACAAGCAGCCACGGCTGTTTGGGAAAACAGAATCGGCAACAACAAGAACACTGCTGACAAGCAAGATAGCTTCAGCATCGCGCATGCCCCCCGGTGCATGTGTGAGGTATATACGTCGATGGTGCTGAGAAGGATCAGCCGGGTTTGGCTACAAACCCGACCGAGCCCATTGCGGAGCTATAACTGTAGCGTCCAC
>ERZ1740059.1177-NODE-1177-length-13285-cov-4.852305_pt1 | contig 13285 bp, 14 predicted proteins | sample MGYA00581744_ERZ1740059 | MGnify/ENA primary metagenome ERZ1740059 (study PRJEB43018, sample SAMN04849738) | marine metagenome | isolation source: floating plastic debris | place: Pacific Ocean | collected 2008-08-28 | study: EMG produced TPA metagenomics... | reverse complement strand
ATTACCAATTACCAATTACCAATTACCAATTACCAATTACCAATTACCAATCTAATTTTTCAAACTCTGGTTGTCCGTAAATCATGTTTTCATCGATTGCGGAAAGAACTTTGTTGTTAGTTTTTTCGGAAGTGATACTACGACAAACTAATTGGGCTACATCTGCACGATGAATTGTTCCAGCAATTTTGGGGTCTTCGGTTAATATTCCGTTTCCCGTACTTGGTTCGGATTTTAATCCACCGGGACGAATTACTGTATAAGTTAACCCACTTGCTATTAAGTGTTTTTCGGCTTTTTCTTTTTCTATTAAAACAGGTTTGAGAGTTTCTAAAGCTTGGGGAGGTATGGCATTTGCACTGTCTCCGCTACCGATTGAAGAAATTAAAATAAACTTTCTTACACCTGCTTTAATAGCGGCATCAATGAGATTTTTATTACCTAAATAATCAGCACGCTCGCTGTCTTTGGGTACTCCACCAATTGTGCTGATAACTGTATCAATTGCTTCTTCTGCTAAAATTGCTTTTTCTACATCCTCTATATTTAAAGCATCTCCTAATGCTACCGTTATGCCCATTGCTTCTAATTCTTGTCGCTTCTCTTCTGTTCTTAAAAGTGCTTTTACTTGATTATCTTGTGCTGTTAGACAATTAGCAATTTCTCTACCAACACCGCGACTTGCTCCAGCCAAGAAAATATAACTAGTAACCATAGATAAGTTAAGCAATTAGATAGTAGACAATATTTTTAATATATCTTTTTTTGGTTTATCTAAACTATCTCAAGTTAAAAATTAGTGCTAGCTCTAAATTATTTTTGATAATTGAGAAACCCGATTTCTCAAACAAACTGGGTTTATCAACAATTTTTGTAAATCGCTTCAAATGAAAAAACTATTCCTCAAAGATTAAAAAAATATGACTCGCGAAAGAGCAAATTAGAATGCACATCGCGATAGTTTTGTAAATAGCTCAATATTTGAATAAAAAATAGTCACTATTTGTGATTATGAGAATTTTAAAGCAAAACAGAGGGAGAATATATGAATAACCAAGAAAAACAAACTTTACCAGAAAATCCAGCTTTAGCAGAACCTGGAAAAAGTGCCCCCGGAAATAACCACAGTGCGGTACAAACGGCACAAACAACCGCAGTAAATCCACCTGATGCAAAAATACCTTCTAACGCTCCTACCCAAAAGAGCAAGCAGGAAGTAAAAGCTGTAGAGAAGCAAGAAGAAGGTACAATGAGTACTACCGACGGTTTTGTTATCGATGAAGCAGGACAACTCGATAACTACGCGGTTGAACCAAAAATTTATGTAGAAGATAAATAATTTTCAAAATCAAAGTTATATTTTGATATAACGATTCAATTTGTTTCAATTTGTAGAGATGTAAAATTTTACGTCTCTACATTTTTGGCATTGCTCAGAACTCCCTAACCAAAACTTATGAGCGAACAATTACAAGAAGGTTCAGAAAAACTGCACAAAACTGGACGAGTAGCTGCTACATCAGTAATTTGGGGAGTTAGTGCGGGAATGTTAGCGATTTGTATCCCGCTTGTAATTGTGACAAAAACTGGTGCTATTCTACCTCTAGCTGCGATTGTAGGAGCAGCAATTGCCACTTTTGCAGTATGGAGTGGAGAAAATCAGAATTCTCAAGTTAAACAGCTAGAAGAGAGAATTGCTTTCTTGGAAACGATGGTGACTACAGAGGATTCAGACAGAAGTAAGTAATATTTCAAAAAACTGCACAATCTCTCTAGTTTCGCTATAATTTATTTCCGCTACAAATAAATAACCTAAAATTTAAATAAATATCTTTGATTTAAAAATAAATCTTTGTTACTGCGGGAAAAATCCATTATTATGTTACCGTAACTTTTAAACTACTTACTTTTTAAGATTATCTATACTACGGAAAAGTAAGATGATTTTTATTTATGGTATTTTTTATGTATATTGATATATTTAACTGAATCAACTAACTTAATTAACGAGGAATAATTGCCTTGGTTTAGATTCTCTTAACTGTTCATGATTGTGCCCCAAGGTATGGATGTAAACTCTATCAGCTTACTAAAAGCTCAACAAGCCGACTTTCTTGAGCGAATAAAAAAAACAAAGACTTACGAAATTACTTTACTTGAAAGTAATGTAAAAGGTTCTCATAGAGAATACATGGCATTTTGGGGTGAGCCATTAGCAATGCTGCTTGAAAATGCTCGCTTACAGGCAGAAATTGTAGCTCGAAATCCGCCACCAATTCCACCTGAATATCCCGAAGATTCCGAATGGGCTATACCCTTTGTAACCTATTTTCAAAATCAAGCTGAAGATTATTTTTTGCGAGAGTTTATTACACAAGAGGTAATGAAAGCTTGTTTCGGTAGATTGGTAAAAAAAATACCCCAAGACGCTATCGATGGTATGGAATTAGATGATGAAGGAAATCTTCGAGGTGAAACTAGATTTTCTTTTTTAATTTCAAATAATTCTGATATTAAAATTCGAGTTTGCGTTTCTGATTCAGAAAGTTTTAACAGTATTAAAAAAGATAAAGCACGCTGGACAATTCACAAGGAAGATTTAGATAATTACCAAATAATATTTTTTTTATGCATGTTTTTCCCTGGCTCCGGTCAAAGGGGATATGAAAAAGAAGCTCTAATTGCTGGCTTTTTACCAACTAATCAAATTCAATTTAATGGCTCGCAAACTTATGTTAAACCAAGCAAATTACTTTATTCGGGAGGATTATCTTGGTATTTGAATTTACTTAAAAATAAACAAGCCCTGCCAACGAAAGTTGATGATATTAAAGAACAATCAATCATCTCAACTCTTTCACCAAACCATCCTTTAGAAAGCTTAATCGGTAAGTGGCAATGTTCCCATACTTTACTCGGACATATTAAAGGAATTAACTGTATTGCTTTAAAGTCAAAAAGTAAAAGTGATTTGCAATCTTTAATCGCTAGTGGAAGTCGAGGAGAGATAAAACTTTGGGATTTAAAAAATGGCGATTTAATCGCTACTTTATCAGAATATCCTTGGCTCCGTAACGGATTTGTAGATGAAGTCAATTATTTAGCTTTTAGTCCGGACGGAACAACTTTAGTTAGTGGTGGAGCAGATTCTACTATTAAAATGTGGCATTTAGGCGCTAAAGATTTGATAGATATCATGCATAAACATAATGGTATGGTGCGCTGTCTTGCCTTTATTCCTGATGGTAGGATTTTATTAACTGGGGGTGATGATAGAAAAATTCAGTTCTGGGATATGACCGAGCGTCAAGTTATTATGACCCTTTCTTTGGATGATACTGCCGCTCATTCCCTAATTTATAGTCAAGATGTGAAAACTTTAGTTACAGGTAGTTATCGTAAAATAAAAGTATGGAGCATTTCTACTGATGAACAAATGTCTTGTATAAATGTAGAATTACGGCATTGTCTTAATAGTCATTCTCACATAGTTTCTTCCTTAGCGTTGAGTGAAAATGGAACAATTCTTGTGAGTGGGAGTAAGGATAAAACTATCAAAATTTGGCATTTAAAAAGAGGTGAATTGCTTCGCACTCTTAAAGGACATAAAGATGGGGTGCATACAGTAGCAATTAGCCAAGATGAACAAATTATTGCTAGTGGAAGTGCTGATAAAACTATTAAGTTATGGCATTTAGAAACTGGTGAATTATTAAGTACTTTTTCTGGTCACAGCGATACTGTTACTGGGTTAGCTTTTGCTAATAGAGGTAATACTTTGGTTAGTGGAAGTTTGGATAAAACAATTAAAATTTGGCGGAGAATTTAACAGTGAACAGTGAACAGTGAACAGTGAGCAGTGAGCGTTTCCCAAAGGGATATAAATTTACCGGTTACTAACTCCTTAATTTTAAATTTATTCACTGTTTCCTATTCCCTATTCCCTATTCCCTTTTTAAAATTTTCACGACTTTCTGAACACCATTTTCGGAACGAATTTTTTCTCCTAAAATAGCAGCCTTTTTTCGTATTGATTGATTTTCAACTGCATTTTTAATTGCTTGAGCAAGAGTATCTACTGTAATGTTTTTTCTATCAATCATTGGTGGACTTACACCTAATTTTGCTGCTTGATATGCCCAAAATGGCTGGTCGCCAAAAAATGGAATAATAATATTAGGTACTCCACTCCGAAAAGTTGCAGCAGTTGTTCCAGCACCACCATGATGGACAATACAAGCCATTTGAGGAAATAACCAACTGTGGGGAATATTATCTATTTGAAAAATGGTATCGGGTAAGTCTGAATTTTCTATACCACCCCAACCGGATAGAAAAATTCCTCTTTGCTGAGTTTTGGCTAATGCTGCTAAAGCTATTTTGCTGATTTTTTGCGCTTCTTCACCACCCATACTACCGAAGCCAATATAAACCGGAGGAGAACCAGCTTCAAGAAATTCGACTAAATCTTTTGGAGGAATAAAATTATCAGGTGTATCCAAAAACCAATATCCTGTAAGATTGACTCGATTTGACCAATCTTTTGGTTTTGGATTAACGGAAGGACTACAGCCAATTAGATAATTGATTTTAGCATCTTCCATTTTTGTAAAAGCATTTTGTCTAATACCTGTCGGTGACAATTTGAGAATAGATTTACGAAATTGATTGATAGGTTTACGAAAAAATTGCCAAAATAATTGATTGGTAAGCGTATAACTAAATCGATTGTAAATACTTCCTAATTTTTCTAAATGTGGTGGTGTAACTGCATTCGGAAACTCTTATGTTGGGTAACTTGGTGTTAGATAAGCATAATAAAAAGGAATATCTAATTTTTCAGCAATATCAAATCCCCAAAAAGGAAATCCTCCCCCAATAATCACATCACTATCCTGACAAGCTTCCCATGAATCAAGTAAAACAGGTTCCATAATTGGTTCGAGTAAATCACCCAAACGACGGACAAAAGCAATTGGGTTTTTAGTTTTTAACATTGCTTGTCCTTGAGCGCTTTCTATACCTTCTTTGGGATTACCGCTCATCAAAGCAAACTCTAAATTATGAGAGCGAATTTCGGATTCAAAAGTGGCTTGACTGGCAATTTTTACTTGATATCCAGCTTGTTTTAAACCAACTCCTAAAGCAATAAACGGTTGAACATCACCACGAGAACCGAGAGTAAGAATAGTAATTTTCATGACTTCAGGATTTACGTAATAGCTAAGAAATAATTATCTTGATTTTAGTGCGATCGCCATCTTAATGATGTTACTAATAATCTTTCTTAGCATTCACATTCAAGACATTTCTTGAATAATTCCCATAGTTTTCACGCTGACAGTACAAACTCGCTGCAATAATTCAATCACTTGTTGTTTATAATCAGCGAAGCGATAGTTATTGAATTTTGCTGCAATAGTAGGGTCTTTAATTTTCTTTTCTTTATATTGGTCTAGAATCCATTCTAAAATTGATAAAATTAGTGATAATTTCATCTAAAGCTTCCGCATCTTTTATCGGAACCCGCATCGATTCATTACCACCCTGAATTAAAATTGCTGTCTGAGAATCTTCAAACAGAATGTTACTATCTGGATAGCCTTTTATTAATTTTTTTTCAATTTCCTGGTCTAAATTGTCGTATTTATCTTTGCTCTCCCAATAACCCCAATCCAAACGCAAAGCATCTTTAACAGTACCATCGGGATAAACAACTTTTCCTTGAGGAGTTTTATAATCTAATTCTGGAATGAGTAAAAATTCCCGTGGTTTACAATATTCATTTAAAAGATTTTGAAAAGCAACACGAATAGAAGTTTCCTTGCGAGAACCACCGTAAGATACAATTTTATCTACTTATGCGTGGTATTGCTTAATCAGAAGTACGGACATACTTTATTGATTTTATATAATTTTATTAAATTAAATTTTAGTTAATTACCTCCTTTTTCGACTCCAGAAAAATCTTTGTATTTTAATTTAAATGATAAAAATGTTTTAGATAAATTTACTGATTTATAAATCTATTTATGAATTTAAAATAAATTTTCAAAACACGAACTCTTTACTAGCCCTCTTCCAGAAGAATTGAGCTATTAAATTCTGAATAAAATATTAAAAAGTTAAAACTATTACTACAAACCAATAAAAACCAATAAAAACCAATAAAAAACCAAAAAAAAGACGATACACCATAAAGCATATCGTCAATCTCAAACCGTTGTTAAAATCAAAATTTTCTAGAGAGTAGTTTGCATCAAAACAATATCATCGGATAATTTACCCGTTTTCAACCATTCCCCTAATTCTTCAGGTGCAATTGCTTTCTGAAGTCTTTCCCGCAATTTATCACCTTCAAGAATTTCTTTTTCTAATAATTCTTCTGCAATCTCTTCCAATAAGTCGCAGTTTTTATGCAAAATAGCTAAAGCAATATGATGAGCATTATCTACCATATGCTTCACCTCAGTATCAATCACCTTTGCTACTTCCGAACTAACATTACGACGAGCATTTCCATATCCTTCGATAAACTGCTGCTGCATTTTCTCAAACGCAATCGGTCCCAATTTATCGCTCATTCCATATAAAGTAATTGCTCGCTCCGCTAATTCTGTAGTTTTCTGAATATCATCGGAAGCACCAGTAGATACCTTACCAAAAATAATTTCTTCTGCAGAGCGTCCCCCCAATAAAGTCGCAATCCGACCGCGAATTTCATCTTCTATCATCAAAAAGCGGTCTTCTTCCGGCATCTGAATTGTATAACCCAATGCTCCAACACCACGAGGAACCACTGATATTTTCTCTACTTTACCGGCTCCCGGCATTAAACCACCAACTAAAGCGTGACCAACTTCGTGATAAGCTACTGTCTTTTTCTCAGTTTCATTAAGCACCCGAGAGCGCTTTTCTAAACCAGCAACTAATCTTTCAATAGCTTCGTTAAAATCGGCTATAGTTACCCCATCTCGATTTTGACGTGCTGCAAGTAAAGCCGCTTCATTAACCAAATTCGCCAAATCTGCTCCAGCAAACCCCGGAGTCCGAATCGCAACAATTGCCAAATCAACATCTCCCGTTAATTTAACGTTACGAGCATGAACTCTCAAAATCGCTTCTCGACCAATTTTATCAGGTCTATCCACCACAACTTGACGGTCAAAGCGTCCGGGACGACGTAAAGCAGGGTCAAGTACTTCAGGACGGTTAGTAGCTGCAATGATTATCACACCAGTATTAGCATCAAAACCATCCATTTCGGTAAGTAGCTGATTGAGGGTTTGTTCCCGCTCATCATTACCACCCATAAATCCATTTGCACCACCGCGAGATTTACCTAGAGCATCCAATTCATCGATAAAAACAATACATGGAGATTGCTTCTTGGCTTGCTCAAATAAATCCCGAACTCTTGCTGCACCGACACCTACAAATAACTCGATAAATTCCGAACCGGAAATACTGAAAAACGGAACTCCTGCTTCCCCTGCAATTGCTTTAGCTAAAAGCGTTTTACCCGTTCCTGGAGGTCACACCAACAAAGCACCCTTTGGTATTTTTGCACCCAAACGAGTATATTTATCAGCATTCTTGAGAAAATCAACAATTTCTTCTAATTCCGTTTTTGCTTCATCAACACCAGCAACATCGCTGAACTTGACTCCAGTACTACCTTCAGAAAAAATTCTCGCTTTACTTTTACCAACCGTCAATGCAGCACCACCACCTTGACGACGCATTAAAAACATCCAAAAACCGAAGAAAATTAAAGGAGGAATCACCCAACTTAAAAGAGTTCCAATCCAGCCATTCTGATTCGGAGGTGGTGCAGCAAATTCTACATTATTTTCTCGCAAAATCTTCGGTAAATCTAAGTCTAGCGCTACGGGAGTAGTTGTAAATACCCTTTCTTCACTGGAACCGTAAACGTTATTAGCATTAACTATATATTGAATGCGGTCGTTACCAATAATAGCCCGCTCTACCTTTCCAGCTTGGACTTGAGCAATAAACTCGCTATAGGGAGCTTGAGGATATTGCGGACCGAAAAAACTGGGAGTGATAAAATTGAGCAATAATAGCAAAGTCAGTAAAATAAATAAGCTACCGCCAAATTGTCGCATTTTAGGTGGCTTCATCGGACTTTTATTTTGAGTGTCAATGGGCATTTTGTTTCCTTATTATCAATTGAAAAATATGACAGCAGATACTTTCGCTACTTCCTTTAGCAAAGGAATAGAAAATGATTAATGGGGAAAGTAAAAATAATTTTTGCTCTTATACCTAGTGAATCAAAAACACCTTGTCTTCTAAGTTCCTCCAATATATTTATAAATATTTGAAGAACACCGATTTACTATTGCCTGTTACCATTTCATTATCTATTTTTTCCTCTTTTGTCGGCTGTAAATATTTTTTTACTTAAAATACAAACGATTAATTCTAGAATTTTATTTTTAACGGATATTTAAGTATTGCAAAGGAAAAATATAAATTTACTAATTACTGATATAAAATACAAATCAGTTTTAACGTTACATAATTTATTGTAGAATTTTACCAAAAAGCTTTATCAGTATCTACCCTACCTTCATATAGGTGTATAACCGTACAGGAAATGAAAAATCAATTTATTTTTGTATTAAAAGTACTGCTTCTTTCCGCTGTGATTTCAGTTTTTATTAAATATGTTGCTCCGAGTTTGTCGATTCCGGAAACAGCTACGAATGCTTTGATTATTATATTGTTACCAAATGTAATTATGGCAACTCTTCTAATATGGCAAATATCTGGAAGACAAGAAACTAATTAGAATTACTTAGGCATAAGTAGCTAATATCAGCTAATCTAGCAACATTATCAGTAAATAATTATTAGACTGGAGCCGGGAGTTTAAGCGTGAATTTGGGTCAATGGATTGGTTTAATTGTCTTGACGGTTTCTCTATATATTCTGTGGCAAATTAAAGAAGCTCTTTTACTTATATTTGCCGCTGTTGTATTAGCTACCACTTTAAATAGATTAGCTCGAAGGCTGCAACGTTTGGGTATAAGACGCAGTTTTGCAAAACTTCTTTCAATTACTATTTTTTTGGTAGGAGTAATTGGCTTTTTCTGGTTAATTCTTCCACCTTTCATAGACCAGTTTGAAGAATTAGGTAAGCAAATTCCTAGGTCTGTGTCACGTCTCAATGATTGGCTTTTGGAATTTAGAGGAAAGCTCCCGAGTCAAGTTATTCCATCTGTACCTGATATAAATAGCCTTTTAAACCAAGCCCAGCCATTTATCAATAGTAGTTTAGAAAGTACTTTTGCTTTAGTTTCGGGTTCTTTAGAAGTAATATTAAAAATTTTATTAGTGCTGGTTTTAACAGGGATGTTTATTGCAGACCCTTTATCTTACCGCAAAGTTTTTGTTAGACTTTTTCCTTCATTTTACAGACTAAGAGTAGAAGGAATTTTAGACCAATGCGAAGTGTCTTTAGAGGGTTGGATAACGGGTGCTTCTATCGCGATGTTTTTAGTAGGGCTTTTAAGCGTAGTTGGGTTAACAATATTACAAGTACGCTCGGCTTTAGCTTTAGGAGTTTTAGCAGGATTTTTGAACTTGATTCCCAATTTAGGGCCAACTTTGAGCGTAGTCCCTGCAATGGCGATCGCACTGTTAGATTCACCTTGGAAACCCCTTGGTGTATTGATTTTATACTTTTTTATCCAGCAAGCTGAAAGTAATTTTATTACGCCGATAGTAATGGCTCAGCAAGTTTCCCTACTACCAGCAGTAACCTTAATATCTCAGATATTCTTCGTAACATTTTTTGGATTTTTAGGATTATTTTTAGCATTACCTTTAACTGTAGTGGCAAAAATTTGGGTGCAGGAAATAGTAATTAAAGATGTTTTAGACCAATGGAATATTAAGCCGAAAACACAAGCAGAATGCGTTATCGTTGCTGACAATGTGAAAATAAACACCTCAGAAGAAACTGCTGTGATTGAAAATGAGCAGTCAATTGAAGATGAAAATTTTGAAGATGAAAGCCTTAATAAAGGGTAATAGTTGTAGAAGAGGTAATAGGGAATAAATAATAGTGGGAAAAGTAATACTAATAAATAATGCTAATTAAGATAATACTAATACGATTATGTTAATTTTGTAAAAGTTTGAAGTTATGGCTCTTCAGTTGTTAGTACGCCCTCATGGTCAATAAAAATCTCTAAAATCATTTCACAGCAAGGATTTGATATTATATATGTTTAATTTTTAATAATTTTACTCTATTTTCTTCCGACTGCCTAAGACGACTATTTTGACAGCATACTAAGTAGTGAAGAGCCGAAGTTATTTAAGAATAAATTGAGTACAAAAAGTATTGTTACCTTGAATTATTAATAATATGGACGAGTGTTAATTATTTAAGATACTTGTAAAACTGGTTTTTTGAAAAATCAGGTTTTTTATTCCAACAAAGTTTTATAATTAATTAATGTCTGGTCTGATTTAGATAATATAGTGTTAACAGCTTTTATTTCAGGTTTTTTACTAATAACAGTTTCCGAAATTGGCGACAAAACCTTTTTTATTGCCATGATTTTGGCAATGCAGCATTCCCGAAGATTGGTATTTGCAGGTGCGATTTCAGCTTTAGCTGCAATGACAATGCTGTCTGTAGGAGTAGGACAATTCGCTTCTCTATTCCCAGAAATTTATATTCATTACGCCGAAATCGCCTTATTTGTAATTTTTGGCTTTAAATTACTATATGACTCTAGCCAGATGCCTAACGAAACCTGTGATGTAGTAGTAGTAGGAGAAGCGAAAGAAATAGTAGAAAAAGCAGAAAAGCAGATAAAAGACCAAAAAAATTCTTGGGCAATTTTACTGGAAGCTTTTGTATTAATTTTCGTAGCCGAATGGGGAGACAGAACTCAAATAGCGACTATTGCTTTAGCTGCACAGAATAATCCCATGGTCGTAAGTATCGGAGCTATATTAGGCCATGCAATATGCTCCGGAATAGCCGTTACCTCCGGGCGAATGTTAGCCGGACAAATCACCGAACGTCAACTCACCGCTGCGGGTGGATGTTTGTTCATCATATTTGGTGTAGTTGCCTTCATTCAAGGAGTTTAATCAGTTAGGAGTGAGGATTTAGGAGTTAGGAATTATCAATTACCAATCCCCAATTCCCAATCCCCAATTTAAATTCATTACTCTGCTTTAGGAGATGGAGTTGCTGATGCTTCGGGAGTAGGAGTAGGAGTAGGAGTAGCAGCTGCAGCCCTTTGTCTATTGATTTCGTCTTTGTATTCAGGTGGAGCCAAAGAACTTGCTTTTTCAAATAAAGGTTGTGCTTCTTCAGTTTTTCCTTGGTTTTTCAAAACCATCGCTTTTGCTAAAACCGGACGAAAGTCTTTTGGGTCTTTTTTGATTACCTTATCGTAAGTTGATAAAGCTTGAGCGTATCGTTTATCTTTTGCGTAAACGCTACCTAATAAAACTTGAACGGCTGTAGTATCAACACTATTAGGCTCAATTTTATTTGCTTTTTCGGCTTTATCCAGACTCTCTTGGAGTAAACCAATAGCAGCTTCAGGACGCTTTTGGTCTAATAGAAGCGCGACCATACCCTGTAAAGCTGGTAAGTCTCCTGGTTTTGTTTCTAAAACACTACGATAAGCTTGAGCGGCTCCTTCCTTGTCACCTGCTTGCTGCTTGGCTTGGGCTAATAGTACGGCGTATCTTGTTTCTTCCGGGTTAAGCTTTGATAACTTTTCTAAAGGTGTAATTATTCCTTTGATATCACCTTGTCCTAATTGAAATAACCTTAAACGAGCTTCTAATAAACCTTGGAGTGCTGTTGAGTTTTCCGGTTCTCGCTGTAGAACTGATTCGTAACCTCTTGCAGTATCTTCTAACTTTGTTTTTTGGTCTGAAGCAGAATTTCCCGCACTGTTAGCAGCATTACCCGTCTGTTGGGAATCATTGAAAGCCGCTATGATAGGAACCATTGAACCACCCACAAGAGCGATAACAGCTATTATCAGTACGATTTTCACAAACCAGCGATTACGACCTTGAGACACCTTCACCGTCCTTTAGTTTGAATGAAATTGTGCATTGAGAAATTGAAAAACAAAGAATTCTTAAAACTTTACGGAATACCGTGTATTGCTTGTGAACTTTATAACAAATACTCGCGCTTTTTTGCCGTATCTCAAATGACGACTTTAGGAGGAATAGTCTGAAATTGTAGCTATGGTATGCTTTTGTTCCTAGTGTAAAGGCGCTAAATTACACCTAATGGTGTATATATGCGAAACCTCGCAACACTAATATCTCATAGAGTTTACCTGTTTTCGCTTCTCTTAGTCGGAAATATACCGCCTAAGCGCCGCAAAAATGCTCTTGAGAGCAGCCTTTGTAAAATCCCATATGGGATGTGTCTCCGCCGCAAGGAGTTTTTATGAATTCCGACCTGATGCCGTCTTCTGAATCGTCCGAGTCCTCCGATTTATCTGCTTCTTCTACAGAAGCCCAAGATAACAGCTTAGAACAATCTGTCTTAGCTGATAGTAAAGAGAAAAGTAAAGCTGTTGAGAAAACTGACTCAACCAAGAGTGAATCCGCTCAAACTAACGAAACCGCAAGGCAGCAACCAATTCCTCCGCCTTCGGAACCAATGCAATACCGAGCAATCGGTTTGGTTCGCGGTCGTTATGTTCCGACAAGCGAACAATTTACTCAAGGTGCGTTAGTTACCCCAGATAATGTAGAACTCGATGCCGTCCTTTTAGGTCGGATTATGAGTTTGGTTAAAAATCATCTGGATTTAGAAAAAGACCACTTGTGGGTAGTTTATCCGCGTACTCGACAAGAAAACGACAATCTTCATCTCCAAATTGTCGGAGTTTGGGAACCAGAAAAGTTGGCTGTAAACCGCCAAACTACAGAACCCCAAGAATCAACGACCACCGAGACTGAAGAATCATTACCCAAAGCCAAGAGCGAATCGGTAAGTGATGATTCGTCATCTTCAACCTCCAAAGAAGCAGCCAGCCAATTAACACCTTCATCAGAAATTCCAGATGGTGGTTTTTCCGTTCGTGGTGAAGTCGTTTACCAATCTTTCGATGCTGGTAACTTGGTAGTTAAAATCAAGCAAGCACCTCGCAAAAATGACGACAAACCCAAATATTTCAAGTTGAAACTGACGGGTAAGTTAGAAACTAAAGCTGTCGGAAAGTTCTGGGACTTCCAAGTCCAGCGACAAGCAGAC
>ERZ1740059.1176-NODE-1176-length-13293-cov-5.170645_pt1 | contig 13293 bp, 9 predicted proteins | sample MGYA00581744_ERZ1740059 | MGnify/ENA primary metagenome ERZ1740059 (study PRJEB43018, sample SAMN04849738) | marine metagenome | isolation source: floating plastic debris | place: Pacific Ocean | collected 2008-08-28 | study: EMG produced TPA metagenomics... | reverse complement strand
TCGGAATCAGCGCCCAGCCTGTTGCAAAAGCATAGATGGAGATTGCCGCAGCCAGGGCCGCAAGGCCGGTATTTTTGAGCGTCGGGGGCCCGCAACTCAGCCTTTCGATGGCCCACAGGGCGCCCGCCATGTTGAGAAACACGGCGACCTGCCAGCCCCAGAGCCAATTGCCCGCCTGATCCAGGGAAAAATAGAAAAAGGCCGCGATCCCGATCAGCCAGGCCATCGCGCCAGGCAGCGCCAACCGCTCGAGAATCCGTACAAGGGCCAGAAACCCGAACCCGGCAATCACAACGCTGGCCAGACTTTCGGCCCAATGCCCCATGCCGGTGTGTTGGCTCAGCCCAAGCTGCACAGCATAGCCGGACGCATGCCAGTGGCGGCCATGCAGCGTGAACAGATCCGACAGGGACAGCGTTCCGTCCTGCATCTGCCCGTAGAGCGGGACAATGCTCCAATGGTCGTGGAATGGCGCGCGATAATAGTAAGTCAGGCTGAAGACCAGCGTGAGTACGAAACAGCCGAGCGCCGGGCCCCATTTCAAATGCCAACGCATATGCTGCCGCTCCTCCACCGCTCTGCGCATCACCGTCGCACAGGCGTGATGAGACGTGGGTCCAATAAAGGCGTTTCAAATCACGATCGATGGGTCTGGACGATAGCCCAGTGTCTCAAATCTATCGCTAGAGCCGCGTTAGTGTTGGAAAACCGGAGGAAATTGAATGGTGGTCGATACTAGGTTCGAACTAGTGACCCCTGCAATGTCAAAGCGTTCTTTGGCGGTTTGTCGGAGTTTGCGCACGTTTGCTCAATTTTGAAATTTTACAATTAAAACAAGATACTGTAGGGTTTTCAAGGCTGCCTAAGCTTGATCATTTTTGCGCTGAATTGAGCGAGCGGTGGTGACATGGTGGTAACACGACCACCTGAATTTGGAGAATTGAATGACGGAAGTTTCGCTAAAACTAACCAAGCGCAGCGCCGAAAGCTTGCTGCCAAAACCGTCGAAATATGTCGCGTGGGACTCCGAGGTATCTGGTTTCGGCGTTCGGGTGATGCCATCAGGTTCCAAGTCTTACATTCTGAAATATCGAATTGGGAGAGGGCGCGCTGCAAAAACACGGACTATTACACTCGGAAAACTAATCGCCTGCACACCTGAAGCCGCGCGACGAATGGCCAGGGATTACAAAGCCGAGGCTCGATTGGGCCAGGACCCGTTCAAAGCCGAGGAGCAATCTGTAGAAGATGGCACCCAGACGTTCGCCGAGCTTTTCGAAGCTTGGCAGAACAAAGCCGCCCATATCAGCCGACGTACAGGTGCACTGCGCAAATCCGCAAACGTAAAATTGGATGTGGACCGTTTGACGATTCACGTTTTGCCGCTGTTGGGCAACAAACCGATCAACCAGATCAAATTGGCCGATATCGCTAACGTGCGAGACCAAATCACCAGCGGTGCAACAAAGACCCAAAAGAAAACGAAGCCACGCGGTGTGAGACGTGCAAGCGGTGGAGCCGGAACGGCCAAAAGGACCATAGGCATTTTGTCGAGCGTATTCGCGTATGCCGTCGAACACGAGCTTCTAGATCGCAATCCTTGCAAGGGTGTGCGACTTGCTCCGAGCAAAAACAACGAACGGTTCCTAACCGAAGCCGAAGCGGGGCGATTGGGACAGGTTCTCAAGAAATGGGAAGGCCGTGAAAACGCGAAGCAAGCCGTGACCATTTTTCGCCTACTTTCGTTGACCGGAGCGCGGCGTTCGGAAATTTCGGAACTCAAGTGGTCTGAAATTGACTTCGATCAGGGATTCTTACGTCTGGGCGATACTAAGACAGGAATGTCCATTCGGCCGATTTCGAAGCTTGCTCTCGACTTGCTCGACTTACAGCCGCGGGAACACCCAAAATGGGTGTTTCCAGCCTCTACTGGACCTGCCGCTTATCAAGGGCTTGGGAAGATATGGCGCCAGATAAGATGTGAAGCCGGTCTCGAAGATGTTCGAATGCACGACTTGCGTCATAGCTTCGCAAGTTTTGGAGCAGCCAAGGGCCTCTCACTTCCTATGATAGGCGCCCTCTTAGGTCATAAAAGTTTCGCGACAACGCAGCGGTATGCACACCTGACGAATTCAGCCGCACAAAAAGCGGCTGAAGAGATTGGGCGCGTTGTAGGCGATGCAATGGATATTTCGCTACGTTAATCGCTTCGATCGCAACGACCGAGGGCATTATCATGACTAACCCGATGCATCCGGAGTTGGCATGAGACTCACTTATTCCGAGAATAGTAACCTATCGCTTTGCAGCTAATTCCTATTAGCGGACGTTAGCAAATCAGGTGAATCCCAACTCTATTGAGGTTTTGTCGGTGAATCGACTAGAGCTGACTTATGCTCGATTTCAATAGACGCGGAGATGGGGGCGTCGCTGGTCAACCAAGTCGAAGCATACATAACTGTATGGAAGACTTTGCCGCCACCTTTGTTTAAGCTGCCACATTCAAGTGCGGGTCAGGCGAATGCGTATCCTTTTGGTGGAAGATAATGAAGAAACCGTGGCATTCACTTCCCGTGGTCTCGAGGAGGCAGGAGATGTGGTGACAGTCGCCACATCGGCGCAGGAGGGGCTCCTGATAGCGGCGGCCCACGCATTCGATGTCATCATCTTTGACCGCCTTCTGCCTGGCATGGATGGGCTCAACGCGGTGCGTGTGCTGCGCCAGTCGGGGATTGATACCCCGATCTTGATGCTGACCGCGCTCGATGGGATCGACGACCGCGTTAATGGACTGGAGGCCGGGGCTGATGATTATCTTACCAAACCCTTCGCCTTTGCCGAGCTTTATGCGCGGCTTCGCGCGCTGGCCCGGCGCCAGCCGCTTGCCGAACCAGAAACAACGCGGAGTGTTGTGGGCGACCTGGTTATGGAACGCACGAGCCAGGTCGTGACCCGCGCCGGTGTGCAACTCGAATTGTTACCTCGCGAATACCGGATCCTCGAATACCTGATGCTGAATGAGGGCCAGCTGGTGACCCGTACCATGCTCTTGGAAAAGGTCTGGGGATACCGTTTCGATCCAAAGACGAGCCTGGTACAGACGCATCTCAGCCGGCTGCGCGCGAAGGTAGACCGGCCCTTCGACACCGAACTCATCCGCACCGTTAGGGGGGCGGGCTATGTCCTCAGCGCGCCGTAACGACTTGGTCACATCAACCGTGTTTCGCCGCACAGTGTTGTCAGGCCTGATCGGTGTGACTGGGCTGATCGCGCTCATCTGGGCCGGTTTTGTGATGCACCGAGCGCAAACAATGGGCGACGTATCGGCCAGCCTCGACACGGAAATGGAGGGTCTTGAAAGCCTCTATGCTGATGAAGGACTCGATGGTCTTGTCACAGCATTCAGCTATGACGGCCAATCGGCCTGGGACCCGGATTGGCTCTACGCGATCCTTGAAGAAGACGAGTTCATCATCCGTGTGATGACCGGCGATGACACAACGCTGGTGGGTTTCGAGGGCATTGACCCGCCGGGCGGCAAGACGCGTACATTCATCGAACATGAAGAGCTGTCCGGTCATCCTGTTCTGTCCTTTCGAATGCCATTGGAGAACAGCGGAACTGAGATGATCGTGGCGCGCTTCGTGCCCGACCGTCTCGTCATCCTGCAGGAGTGGTTGGTGCGGGTAAGTTGGTTGGTCGCGCTGGCCGTGATCCCGATCTTGCTGCTGACGGGTTTTCTGACCAGCCGGTCGGTCTTTCGTCGCCTCAATACGATCTCTAAGACGGCAGAGGCGATAGGTGAAGGTCAAATGGATGGGCGTGTTCCACTCACCGGCAATGGCGACGAGTTCGACCGACTGTCAGTGGCGGTGAATGACATGCTTGATCGGATCGGTGCGTTGACGCGGAACCTGGAGGGCGTTTCTGTCGGGGTCGCTCATGACCTAAAAACGCCGGTGTCGAACTTGGCCGGCCGCCTGCAACTCATGGAGCGCGATGTCAGCGACCCAGAGGCCGTTTCGAGCCATGTGACGGCGGCCCAGGCGCATATCGCCACGCTCTTGCGGACCCTTGATGCGCTTCTGAGGCTGGGTGAAGTCGAAGCTGGCCAGCGCCGCGGGGGCTTTGCTGAGATGGACTTTTCGGAGCTTGTCGAAGATATGGCGGACAGCTTTGGGCCTCTATTCGAAGACGCTGATAAACATCTTGAGGTGCGCGCCGTGCCGAGTGTGTTTGTGAATGGCGACCGGGACTTGCTCACCCAGTTGATCTCGAATCTCCTGGAAAACACGCTGGAACATGCCCGCGACGGGGCGAAAGCCTGGATAGGGTTGCGCGTCGAAAGCGGCCGCGCCCTGTTTGAGGTGGGCGACGACGGACCGGGTCTGCCAGCTCATGCTGCCGAACGCGTGTTTGAGCGTTTCGTCCGTTTGGAGTCCAGTCGGTCAACACCTGGCAATGGCCTGGGCCTTAGCCTGGTTCGGGCCATCGCCGAGCTACACCACGGCCATGCGCGCATGGCCGCCACCGAACCGGGCGCGGTGTTCGAAATCAGCCTGCCACTGTGTAAGCCCTAAGCCTGCATACAAATTTGTATGGTTTCGCATCCTGACTTGTAAAACCGCGCAGGTGCGTATCGGGTTACAAGCGCCCTGAACCAATAAGCCGAATTGTTCAGGGCACCGCAAATGTCGACAAAACGCACCCCAGCTATCCTCACCGCCTTATTGGGTGCGAGTTTTTGTGCCCTCATGCTGGCAAGTGGCTGCTCTGGCGGCGCGCCGGGCGATGGAAACGGGCCCGTCGCAGCGCCTTCGCCACCTCAACCACCGACACCACCTCCGCCGCCGCCTCCGACCGGCGCTTTCTCCACTGAGCCTGGAACGTCGCGTTTTCTCACTCAGGCGACGTTCGGCCCAACCGGCGATGATGTGTCACAACTTACCGGGACCAGCGCCTCGGACTGGTTCCTGGCGGAGCTTGCGAAACCCGCCAGCTTGCATACGCCGCAGCTTGAAGCTTACCGAGCCATGATCTCCGACCTTGATGCGGATTTCCCCGTCCTTGCGGTGCAATCGAGTACATTTTCGTTTTGGCGCAATACGATTGAGGGGGACGACCAGCTACGCCAGCGTATGGCATTTGCCCTGTCGCAATTGCTCGTCGTGTCAAATTTTGGCGGCGAACTCCTGACCGATATTCCCGAACCTGTCGTCGGCTATCAGGACATTCTCGTTAAAGGCGCGTTCGGAAACTATCGCGATCTTCTAGAGGCGGTCACCTATTCGCCCGCCATGGGCTATTACTTGACGTATATGGGCAACCAGAAAGCTGACCCGGCCACAGGCCGCATGCCCGATGAGAATTATGCGCGGGAAATCTTGCAACTCTTTACCGTCGGCGTGGTCGAGCTCCAGCCAAATGGTCAACCGGTGCTTGATGGTTCGGGCCGCCCGGTTGAATTATACAACAATATGGACATTACAAGCCTCGCCCGTGTTTTCACCGGCCTGGACCTGGACGGATTGGACCGTCAGCGCTTCCCCTCCGTTGTCGACGCGGTCGACGAGTGGGACGGCCTCGAACAAGCTCTGCTCAAGCCTATGGTGGTCAATGAAGAGCGCCACTCATCGGAGGCGAAGCGCTTCCTGGATTGCGACATTGCGGCCGGAACGTCGGCCACGCGCAGTATTGACCAGACGCTCGACTGCATCGTGGACCATCCCAATGTTGGGCCCTTTGTCTCGCGCCAACTCATCCAGCGCTTCACCACGTCTGCGCCAGATCCTGACTACGTGCAGCGCGTGGCCTTCGCATTCGATTCCGGCACCTACGCTCTGCCCGACGGACGCCAGGTCGGTGATGGGCGCAAGGGCGACCTTACGGCAACACTCGCAGCCATTCTGTTCGATCCCGATGTGCGCGATGATACCGCCCGGTCAGACCTGAAATTTGGAAAGATCCGTGAGCCGCTGCTGCGTTTCACCCATTGGGCGCGTGCCTTTAATGCCGATGCCTCAAGACCTGAATACGGGATAGAGCTTTTCGACCTGAGCGCCCCCGACGCGTTGTCCCAGCACCCTTACCGTGCCCGGTCTGTCTTCAATTTCTATCGTCCCGGCTATGTTGCGCCCGGCACAGAAAGTGGCGCGGCGGGGCTGACCATACCAGAGCTTCAAATCGTCAACGGCACCTCTACGCCGGGCTATATCAATTTCATGACGTTCTGGGCCTTTGGCGGCCAGTCGATGATTCCCGCAGACGAGCTTGAGGCAGAGCTGCAAGACATCGGCGTGCCGGTGGATCGCGCAGCCCTGGAACGGGCCTTTGTGCCCGATTATGCCGACGAACTCGACTTCGCCAATGATGCCGCTCGGCTGGTCGATCATCTCGACGGCCTGCTCGTCTACGGGTCCATGTCTGAAGAGACCAAGGCTGCCATCACCGCGACGCTGGAAGACCAGCCCGTCGACGGACCGGGAGACACCGGGGCGCTTGCCGACCGCGTCTCGCTCGCAGTCCTGCTCATAATGACGTCCCCCGATTACCTCGTTCAGCGCTAGGAGAGAGCCATGCCCACAAGCCGCAGAAACTTCATCAAGGCGCTTGGCGCTGGCGCGCTCGCCACCACGGCACTCACCGCCATGCCGAGCACTTTCACCGCCCATGCTGCAGACACGAACGGCTACAAAGCGCTCGTCTGCGTGTTCTTGTTTGGCGGTCTCGACTGCCACGATTTGATCGTGCCATATGATCAGTCTTCCTACGATCAGTATGCGCAGCTGCGGTCTTCTCTGCTGGCCCAGCAAGGGACAACGCGCCAGCGCACAAGCCTTTTACCGCTATCGCCCGCCACAGCTAGTGTGCTTCAGGGGCGCCAGATCGCGCTTCCGCCCGAGATGCCGCAGCTCGCAGACCTTTTTCGTGACGGCACGGCCGCGATTGTCGGCAATGTCGGTCCGCTGGTCGAACCGACAACGCGCACAAGCTTTGAGAGCGGTGCGGCGCGCCTGCCGCCGCGGCTCTTCTCCCACAATGACCAGCAAGCGGTCTGGCAAGCCAACCAACCCGAAGGTGCCCAGAATGGCTGGGGCGGATTGTTTGCTGACGCCGTTCTCGCGTCCGGTGCGAACGCTTCGCTGCCACAATTCACCACCATCGCAACCGAGGAAGTGGGGCCCTTCCTAACGGGCCGAAACGCTGTGCCTTATCGCATCAGCACGGCTGGTGCGGCGCGGGTAGATTTTCTCGAAGACTATTATGAAGGTGTCTCCGGAGAGAGGGCGGACCTGCTTGAGGCTGTCCGCGACCAGCTGGCCGCTAGGAGCTATCGCGGAAGCCATCTCCTCGAACGCGACATGGCGGCGGCTTTTTCTGGGGGGCTGGCGACCAATGAGGCGTATGACACGGCTCGCCAGCAGGGCGTCATCCTTTCAACAAGCTTCCCGGCGACACCGCTCGGGGCCCAGCTCAAAGCGGTGGCCGAAACGATCAATGTGCGCGAGCGACTATTTGCTTCGCGCCAGGTCTTTTTCGTTGGCCTTGGCGGTTTCGACACCCATGACGCCCAGGCGCGCGCACTGCCGAAATTGCTTTCGCAGATCGACGGCGCGCTTGCGGCCTTTCAGACAGCGATGGAGGCACTCGGTCTGGCCCGTGATGTCACTGTGTTTACGGCATCGGATTTCGGCCGGACGCTGGCGGTGAATGGCGATGGCACCGACCATGGCTGGGGCGGTCACCAGATCGTGCTTGGCGGCGCGGTGAAAGGGAGCGAGATCTATGGCTCGCTCCCGCCCCCGACCCTCGGCCACGACGCCGATAGCGGCGGCGGTCGGTTGATCCCATCTGTGGCCGTAGACAGTTACGCCGCAGAACTGGGCCGATGGTTCGGCCTTAGCGAAAGCGAACTCTCATCGGCCCTGCCGGGCGTTGGAAATTTTGACCCGCTGCCACAGAATTTTATCTGATACAGACAATGAAAGCTCCAAGCTCATGACCAAGCTTCTTACAGGCATGTCTCTGCTAGCCCTCAGCCTCGCTGCATGCTCGAGCAGCGGGGACGGCGATAGCCCGCCACCGGGGCCACAGAACCGCGCGCCGGTCTTTTCGACGAACCCGGTGGATGCCAGCGTTGCGGAAAACACCAGCGACCCATTTGCCACAATCGAGGCCACAGATCCGGACAATGACCCGCTGACCTTCACCTTGGCGGGCGATGATGCCAGCGCCTTTGTCTTCGATCCCACAACCGGGGCGCTCATGTTTGCTGCAGCGCCCGACTTCGAAGCACCCGGCGACCTCGATGGCGATAACATCTATGCGGCAACTCTGCGCGTCAGCGACCCCAGCGGGCTGAGCGCAACGCTACCGATCAGCGCCGCCGTGACCAATGTGATGGAGGCTGGCGATCCGGTGCGCTATCGCGATCGCGTCTTTTCCCGGCTTGAAGTTGAGCAGGATGTCGCCTTCGCCACGGTCGACGGTCAGACCTTGTTGCTCACGATTTATACGCCTGAAGGTGATACCGCGACGGACCGACCGGTGATGATTGCGGCCTCCGGCGGCGGATTTCAGGAACAAGAGCGGGCATCTGTTGAACCGATCGCTCAGGAATTTGCTCGTCGTGGCTATGTGGGGGTCACCATGGACTACCGCATTCTCGGACAGGCGCCGCTTGATGCGAATGAACTCGCAATTGCCGGGGTTATTGCCACACATGACATGTTCGCCGCGATTCGGTTCTTGCGCGCTGAGGGCGAGGGTGCCAATCCGCGCGGCATTCGCCCTGACGCCATGTTCGTGAGTGGGGAGTCCGCCGGCGGCGTAATGGCCATGCTGGCGGCGACGCTTGACCCTGATGATCCGATTTCACGCCAGGCCCTGGCGGATTTCCTTGCTGCCAATGGCGGCGTGTATGGCACAGTCGGCGAGAATGACGATGTGTCGTCCGTCGTGCAGGGCGCCATGCCGCTTTCGGGCGCGGTGCTTGACCTGGCCACGGTCGATGTGGGGTCGGCGCTGCTTTATGCGGCCCATGAGGAGTTCGATCCCGTGGTGCCCTGCGACACGGCTCAAGAGGGGGCGAGCTTTACCGGACTTGAGGTTTCTGGAGCTTGCGACGTCGTTCCTGCCTATGCGGCAGCGGGAGCATTGGCCGAGCTTTTCCTGGTTGAGGGCTCAGTGGGCCATGTGGAGGTTACCGAGGGCCAACGCCGTGACATCTATCAGGGCGCGACCGAGCCTTTTTTCGAAACCGTTATTTCACCAACTGAGTAAGGCCATGATCGCCCCACGACACTCGTCACTGACAAATAATCGGCTCCGTCTTTAGATCACGCCGAATGGCGCGGAAAGGCCGACAGACGTGGTTATTGGTCGAGTATCAAAATAACTGGCCTTGCGCCTTCAACATACCAGAAGCCGGCATTCGTCGCTTTTCAGGAAATTCCTACAAGCAGACGTTACCAACTCAGCTTTGGCTCGATGGCTGCAAGCTACTTAGTACGCGCGATGATCGTAGGCGCGAGACGTCGACAAGATTGAATTAGGTATATGTCGACCATTCTCTTCAATGCTATGACGTCATCGAATTTAAACTTTTGCTCCGCGTTTTCATCGCTGATCAGTTCGTAGGTTTTGTCAATTTCAGATTCTTTGACGAGTAACGGTTTGAAAATCTGATCAAATGAGCCGCGTAGACTGCCGCTCTGACCGTCCCAATCTCCGAAGTGTTTAATAGCCGATTTGAACGCATGCTTAAACATCCTACCGACGTCATTTTCGAAGCTTATGTGAACGTCGAATTTGCTCAACAAGGACATGGCCCAGATATAGTTTCCTACTATAGGCTGTGCTTCTTGATCGGTCAGTGATCCGAGCACCAACAAACAGAACACAGCGTCCTGGATGAAATGTTCATTGAGAGCGGGTGGGCCGCGTCTTTCGTCTTGAGATTCGAACTGTCGCCAAACACGATTTACAGACGCGTTTCGCACCAACTCAACCTTCATGTTCGGGTTCAATAAGTCTTCGGCATCATAGAAAAATGAGTCCCCTTGACGAGGTATCTCATACCAGAAGAATCCGGCTGTTGAGACGTTTAGCGCGAGCATTACCCTGATAAAAACCGCCATCCCGGCATCGTGAAGTTTCGCCGCAGCGACTTCGTTGGTGAGCTCGATTTCAACGATCAACTCGTCTTTTCGACCTTGAACTTCCCGGAGCTTGATGAACTCAAATCGAGAATTCCAAAATGAAAGAGCTTTTGGCCGTATTGAGTGAGACGGCGTTCGAATTCGCGATTTCAATCTCCAGCGCGGTTCAATCTGTTCGTGAGCTTCTTTTTCTTCTATGAGCGCCTTTTTTGCTAGTTCGGCCTCTTCGTTCTCAATTCGCTCGATTTCACTGCGCGCCCATACAAACCACTCTTTGGAAGTGGCTGCTTCGCTGTGCTTCTTTGAAAACTCTGCGCTCAAAAGCAATGCGCGACGCCGGTCGTCGTCCATGGCTGATGCGAACCATTGAAGATCGTCATTCTCTCGCGATAGGTCCGGCTCGCCTGCTTGCGCGATTACTAAAAGCGCCTTGGCTAATTCAAATACTGGCTTGGCGTGATTTACATCTATGGCGTTTTTGGGTGCAGGCGCATCGCCTTGATCTTCGAAATCTACATATAACCCGGATTGTCGGCGAAAGTGAGTAGATACAGCAAACTGTTGCACCTCTCGAAATCTTTTAGGGGTCATATTTTCGACTGGAGAGCCCGGGGCCCACATTGCCCAAACCAGCTTGCTGACGTGATCATCTAGCTGGTTCGTTATTCTGTCGGGTCGACCTGCCGTTTTAAGCACGGTGCGCGCCACAATCATGTTCGCTTTGCCAATTTCTTCGATGGCCAGAAGCGTTAAGTGGTAACCTATGTTGTGAAATTTCAAATCATCCGAGATATTTCCCGCGGCTGCCAGCAGATCAGATGCATGGTCAACACAACGGCGCCAAAGTCGGGTGATCATGGCTGATTCTTTGCCTTGATTGTCTTCGCTCATTGTCGACCTCTAAGGCGTTAGATTTTTGCCCAGTCACTCTCTTTCGTTGAATCAACTCGGCGAACAAAGTCATTGATTACTGATTGTGCCCATTTGATGTTGCTATGGGTCAAGGATGTCGTGAAGCACCGCCGACAAGTATCGGCGAATCTGAATAACCGCCTCTTTCTGACTTGCGACGTGCGTAGATTTTGATGAGAGCTGATAAACTGAACGAGTGAGCTTTGCGATCGACTCCTCAAACGCCAAAATGGCGTCTTCAGCCGTTGATCCACCCGCCGCTCCTCTGGATTTCAGCAAATACCTCACTCTTTGTTTTTGTGTTGGTTTGCTCTGGCCCGCCTCATGCTTGTAACCTGGAGCTCCTTGAACCTCAGATTCGGGAGCAAGCGCATCTAAGACTTCTCTGAGAGCTTCTCGCATCTCCAATGCTGGCCCTCGGAATGAGATCCTCTTTTCGTCGGCCAAGTCTAAAACTGCTTGGCGCCACGACAAAGCGGCAGTCTCGGACACAGTCTCCAAGCGACGCTCAATCACTTGGTCATCCTCTGAAATGCGTTCAGACTTGGAGTTGACTTTCCTGTTGGGACTCAGACTAGTGATATCATCCAACGCGAACTGAACTCCGTAAGCTTGGATATGGTGTTTGTGGTCTACCCATGTAGAAAAATCGCCCGATTTCCAATTTTGTTCTAAAGCCTCGTGTCCCTCGGCCCACCAAAGCTTTCTAGGAACTTCGTGGTCTATTCGCTCCGCTTCGCCGATTCTTACCAGATCTGCTCTCGCTCTAACTAGCCCAGCGTTAGCGCGTTTGCAGATGGTTAGTTTCGCGGAGTACTCAGAAAACCCCTCAGCTTTTAGCAGATCGAGCGCGTCTCGCGCAGAGATCCAATCGATGTCGGCGTCCATCATCACTCCTGAAATCGGAATTAGAGTCCGTTATCGAGTAGCATGGTATCGCAGCGAGGCCCAACGTCTCCTTTTGCTCGCCCACCAGACTTAGTCAGCGCCCGTTCTGGGGCGAGTTTAAGTCGCTTAGCCAATGTCCGCTCTCGGCGAGTGGATCCACCCGGTCATCGCAACACAGGCATTTAATCGCTCAGCTGGGGTGTTACAGTACAGTTTTTTCTTGGACGCTCATTCATCTGTCTTGCGATAGTGTTGAGTTCAGCCAGCGAATGGACCGACAGATCAGTGCCTTTTGGGAAGTGCTGGCGCAAAAGACGGTCCGTGTTTTCGTTCAATCCGCGTTGCTAGGGGCTTTTTGGATCAAAAGCAAATGTCGCTGAATTGGTTTAAGCGAGTTCCCGTTTAAAGACCTCAGAATCCTGAAGGAATCTTAAAATACTCGGGCAATGCCAATCTGCGTTTCCGTAGTCTTGCGCCATTGTGAACTCACCTGGAGTGACCAATGTCTGGATACCTGCCTCGAGCGCTGAATTAAGAGAAGCAACGCTGTCTTCGATCGCGAGACAGCGTGCTGGATCTGTTTCCAACCGAGCCAGTGCCAAATTATACACTTCGGGATGAGGTTTGGACTGACGTACATCTTCAACGGTGAGGATCTGCGAAAAATCTTCCAATCGTAGGCTTTGCCTAGCGCCGACCTCGATTGCCTGAATATTCTGGCGATAAGTCGTCGTTACCAGCGCCATCGTTATTCCAGCCTGGCGAGCAAAGTGCATCAACTCGACGATACCGGGTCTGAGATCGATACCCTTTTCAGCGATCTCCCTACAGGCAATCTCTGTTTTACGCGCATGAAGGTTTTCTATTGCATCCGGGGCCAAAACCTGATCCTTGTCTGCACTTAATCGCCTCAACCGTTTCATGCCGCCGCTGGTGAGCAGCAAAGATTTGTAGGTGTCTCTATCCCAGTACCAATCGAGGCCTGCTTCCCGGAAGGCCTGATTGTAAGCGCGCCGTTGGATATCCGACGTTTCCGCAAGCACACCTATGCTACCAATAAGAATATTTTGAATGGTCATTTATTTAGTCTCCTCGTCTTGATACGTAAGGAAACGTGCGATGGTTTATCGGGAGAGCGGGTTACTTCTCTGACGGTTGCGGCAAAACATCCAAACGTCGTGAATGGCAAACACTTCGCGAGTGAAAGTCTATCCGGGAGTTTCCGCTGGAAATTTATACGCTTCGAGAAAACAGAGACGCGGTCGACATCAGGTTCAGGCTGTAATTCTCTGTGCGCCGAGATGGAACATCGGCGCAGTGTGTCGTGATGCAT
>ERZ1740059.1174-NODE-1174-length-13301-cov-4.923675_pt1 | contig 13301 bp, 16 predicted proteins | sample MGYA00581744_ERZ1740059 | MGnify/ENA primary metagenome ERZ1740059 (study PRJEB43018, sample SAMN04849738) | marine metagenome | isolation source: floating plastic debris | place: Pacific Ocean | collected 2008-08-28 | study: EMG produced TPA metagenomics... | reverse complement strand
ATTGATCAGGAGTCAAAAATGAATCTGACTAACTGGTCACAACCCTAGCATCGCTCTTGCTGACGATGATGTTAGCCCAGTTACACTGAAAGATAGCTAAAGTTAGGTTGATTCAGGTCCTGTGTATGCGGGGCCTTTTTTAGTTAGCTACTCCCGTTCCGGTTCCCCTTGCTGCAAGATAACGCCACCGCCCACTGCCACGCTGATCACTCCAACGGCTTGAACAATTACTTGGATTTGCTCAGAGGTTATCCCAAGGCTCAGAAGCAGGCCCAAGATTGCAACATTGCCTAGGATTTTTAACCGGGCTATTTTTTTCTCAGTATTACGGATTCTTAGGTCCTGGGCTCTGTTCGTTTTCTTAGACTCCTTTTTCGCTTCATCGAGGGATTGTTTGAGCGCTGAGATCGCTTGACCTTGTTCAGTAAGCTCTTCTTCCAGGTTCTCATTTTGCCACTGAGAGTAGCCAAGTGTGGGAGCATCTGAACCAGACTCTGTGGCTGGCCATTCTAGCCAACAGCGATACCCGCCACCCTCAGGGGTGAGCTTAATGAACGCACCAGGGCCAAGCAGCCAGGGCCGACGAAGTAATTTGTTGCCTTGCCCCTCCCGGATACCGTATTGAGATGAATTACCGTTGCCGTCTCTGATGCGAAGCTTGCCAGTTTCGTCTTGAAAAATCGTTGCCTGTGTCCGGCTGATTAGCTGGGCAATGGACACCGTTTCTCCAGCGGCTCGTTTTTGCGCGTCTGGGTGAGGGATGTAAACATTTCTAGCAATTACACCAATGTGAATAGTCGCACTGGAGCTGCGTCCAATTGTTATGGGTAATTCACTCGTGTCAATATCGATTACTCGATTTGCGTCTGGGGCGATCTCATAAAGTTTGAGGCCAAAGTTAGTAGCTGTAGTGGTGGCCATTTTCAGGAGATTGTCGCTACTCATAGTTTAGACTTTAGATAAATCTATGACAGTCGCTGTAGATCAATCAGGACAGTTCAGGTATTCCCAGCACCAAACTGTTTACTATTTTATAAAAGCGTTTATTCAAGCTCTAATACGTTTAACAAAAACGGACGTTCTTTATCTGTCAAGTCTCTATTCCAAAAATAAAAATTATCTATATCTTGCTGGAAAGATGTGTTTGGCGAAATTGCATTGGGCTGACTGGCTAATGCTCCAATATACAATCCTGTATTTGGATTATTATTTGTCTCTCCACTTAAATTGATACTTGTAAATTGCCCTCCATCTAGAGCAATAGAAATGCGAGACTCAGATACTCTTGCTTCTATCAAATGCCATTCTGAATCAACAGGATGAGTCAAAAAGACAGATCTAGATACCTGATAATTTCCATTTGCGTCACCTAAATTGAGATCTAGCTGTCCATTGTCTGCCCTTAAAAACATTTGTCGGCGACCCAGCTGCCATTCCCAGATAGAAGCAATAAAAGCATTGCTTGGTTGAGTGCTATTGAAATTGACACGAACACTGAAGCTATAAAGTTTTAATGTGTTAAGTCCAGTTGCAGGGCTAGCAGAAAGAGCTGCCGAATTTGAGCCGCGAATAGCGTTACCATTAAACCCTGGAACTATTAATAAATCATTCCCCGTACCTGCTTTTGTTAAGACTAAATTTCCTACAGTTGGATTTTTTATGTTTGGATTAGCTCCATTAAAATTATGAGCTAAAAGTAATCCACTATAAATTGTATTGTTGTCAAAAAGGTTTGGAGTAAATCCTAATCCTGGGTGTAAAAAACTACTCATTGTCTTCAATTAAAACATCTGCCAGCTTGGGAGCAAAACCAGCAAGAGCTTTCATCAAACTGTTGTAAAGTGTTCCATCTCTAAGCCCTACCATTACTTCTGCTGAATTGCTTGCATTAGGCAGTACAGTCTCAATGTTGTCGTACACTTGGGCCAAAATTTGAGCCCGAAAGCGTCCAGGGTTTCGAGCTTCCAGCGTTGACAATTCTTTTTCTTTATCAGTTGCCTGATAAGGCTCGGCTAGTTCCAACTCTTGACCTAGTGCCTCAGGATTCATAAGCAGCAAAGACATGAATCGTCGAATCGAGGACCACAGTAAGTCGTCGCTGTCACTATCTCTTTGCAGTTTCAAAGCTTCGTCTGGAGATAAAGGCATTAGGTTACTCTTAAAGTAATAATTGAACTTGCAGTAGGACTTGTTTCTAGGCTAAACCGCCATTCTCGACCATTCAAAAGGCTCGCTAGTCCAGCCAAGTCATCAGCTCCAAACGCTTGACTTGCGCCTATGCTCAATGAAAAGTTCACAACATTTTTTACCTGTTGATCGGCAGGGTCTCTAATAGCTAGCGTTAGCGTCGTTGTCGGACAATTGGTGTCTGTTTCCAACGACGGCAGCCGAAACTGTGGCGGGCCATACTCAGAAAGTGGCGATTGCCAGTCTGACGTTGTTTGACCGCTAAGGATAGTGAATTGTACTGGTACCGCTGTCATTTATTGCCCGCTACTAACGTTGGTGTCGCCTGCACTATCAGTTCCCCCGATTACGCAGATATCATTCCCATTGACGTTATTCCCGGTGCTGTTCATCGTGGTCACGCCGTCTATCGTGATATTGCCTGTAATCTCCACATCGGCATTGATGGTGACTTTACCGGTAGCGATCGCAAGCAAATTCGGTTCGTTCTCAGGTGGACCATTGGCACCGGTATAGATACCGCCTAGGATGACTCCTGATTCACCCTGTTCATCTAGCAGTGCCGCCACTGATTCACCCACGTTAGGCATCCAGTAAGCCGTGTTAGTGCCCGCTCGATACTGAAGCACAGGCAGCCAGTAAGACTGCATTCCGAGTTCTTGCAGCTGCACTCGGGCGCGACATTGACTGTTGTCCACCTCAGACACGTTTACAAAGTGGATAGATACACGGTTAGTTGTCGTCATGATTCAACCTTGTAAGCTTCGATGCTGCAACGATACCCTTGACTACGGTTTAGCTGATGGGTAACTTTCTCGAGCAGGTATTTACCATCTAGCCGTCGCCAACCGACTAGTGTAAACGTGGTGCCAGCAGCCAACAGAGTCTCACCTTCTAAACTTATCGACAGATTGACCCGTGCCCGGTTAGCTCGCTTCAGTGCTTCAATAGCCCGTATCCTAGCCTGCTCGACATTTTCTACACGTTCACGAATACGCAGTGTTGATGCGCTGCCAATGCTGCCTGTTTGTTCTTCTTCAGGCTGTGGTACTTCGTTACCATCGACATCTACTACGTATTCAATGAACTCGCCTGACTCTGCATCCTGGTAGCGAATGGATGCCGCCTTATACGTGCCTGCTGCTTTCCTTCGAAGTCGATAATTACTCGGGTACAGCAACCTACCTGACTGAGTGGCTGCAGCGGCTGTGTCAGCGCCTGAATTAGGGCTACGCGCGATCGCAAGCACTGGATTAGTTAATTCCAGTGACTCCACTCGGAAGAACACCAACCGAGAGGCTGACTCAACCTTAAACACCACCCCATAATCAGCAGCCAGTTTTTTAAGAAATTCCAGGTCAGTTTGTTCTTTTTGGCTGACCCGCTTAAAGGTAATACTGGGGACTTCACCCACTAAGGTCAATCCATGTCTATCGGCTATCTGTTGAGCAATATCCTGTAGCGTGACACCCTCATAGGCCACACTGCGAACTTCTCTTAGCGATGCAGTCACGGGCACCGATACACCGCCTAATCTCAATGTGTCGGGAGTACCTGACCATTCAGGCTCATCCACCTCAAATTCAACGGCTGGTATGAGGTCATCGGGTGCATAACCAAGCTGGAAGGAGCCGCGATCGCCCTCTCCGGGCAACCAGGTATCTAACCATCGTAAATCACGGTTTTCAATGGCAATCTTTAGATCATCAGCCTTGCCTTCTAAGTTGTCGGTGAAGGACGCATCGATAATGCACTCACGAATCTCCTCAGTAATCTCAGTAACTTCATAGCTGCTCCTCAATGTTGGCTGCTTAGGCATGGCTTCCCGTCTCCATGGAGGTTGCAGCTGGGTGTGAATCTGAGTTGCTGTTGTGGCCTCAGGAATTCTCAACACAACAGCCGCAGAGAACTCTAAAATTGCACGGTATTGGGGGTTTGCTTCAATAATGGCTTGGTAGCTGTAAGGGTCGTTAAGTGTAACGTAGGCGATAGAGTCCCATCGTTGACCAGGGATGGTTGTGTAATTGGTGAATGTGGTAGTCATGCTATGCGCCTCAAGAACGGCTCAAGCGCGACTACTTCAGGCTCTGGTGCATCTGTAGTCTCAGTAAGGCTTACAGGTACTGAAACCCACAACAGATTCCCTTCGGCATCAGTTTGCTCTACTTGGGCTTCTATTTTTTGGATCAGGTAGTATCCTCGAAACTCGCCTTCACCTACGATCAGGTCCATTGGTTGTCTGGAAATTCTGGCATCTTGAAGGCGGCGTAATTGGTCACTAGGATTACACCAAGACACGTTAAACCTAAACTCAAACTTTAACTGCCTGAGTTCGTCGCCTGTCCATTGCAAGGCTGGCTTTTGTTCGATGCGAGGAATTTTGACAAAGTTAGTAGACTCTGTGACACCCAGTCGTGTGGGTGCCTCAGAAAGCTGGAACTGAATGTTGCCGAGTAAACCCCAAACCATTGAAGAAATGCATTACTGGGGGTAGAGTTCCTGTGAGCACAAAAAAGGCCCCGCATACACAGGGCCTAAATAGGTTCTTAGCTTTAGCTATCTTTCCAGTGTAACTGGGCTAACATCATCCTCAGAAGGAGTGGTGCTATGTTTATGGCCAGTCAGTCAAATTCACCCTTGATTTTCTGGAATTTACGATAGGTTCAGCACCGAGCAGTTCTCCGCTCGGTGTTTTCTTTTGGTCCTAAACAAACGGACTCCCAGCCAGCTCCCACTTAAGTAGAGCTAGCACAGTGTTCTTAATCTTGATCTGTAGGTCCACCTCAGAATTGCTGATGCTGCACGCCTCGTTGGTCAGCTCGGATAGCTCGAATACGAACTGCAGGCTGCGGGTTAGTACCCAGAGAATGCAGAGGAAGGCTTCACGCCGCATTGAGAATGGTTTCCGTATTAGGAAGAGGATGTATCCTGAATTTATCCGGTTCGTTTTGTATCAAGCCTTGTAGTAAGGGATTTTACTAGATGGTTAAACTTTCTACTGGTTTTGGAATCGCAGCTGCTAGCCTGCTTGCATTTTCGGCGGTTCCGGTGGAAGCAGCTCAGTTTGTGGCCTCCTATGACTTTGGCGGTCTGGCCACCGACGGTGATGTGTTTACGTTTGATTTTGAGGGCGTGCTCAATAGCAATGATGAAAATTTGATTGAGGGCGTGTCCTCTCTATCGAATTTTCAGTTAGGAGGTGTTTCTGTTCTTGACCCCGGCGATCCAGGTATTTTTGGTGGACCTTTTTCGGTGATTTTGGATGTTCTCTCTTTTGATGGCACGGCCAACTCTTTTATAGCCATCAACCCTTCTGCCACCGATGGGATTGCATTCCAAACTGGTTTTGGTGCACTTGTTCAATCTAATGCGGGTTTTGGACCTTCTGGCTTTTCTGTCTCTGAGAGTTTTAATACCGCCCGATGGTCTGTAGTTAGCCCCCCTGCCACCGCTGTTCCAGGACCTGCCCCTCTCTCAGGAATCATTGGTATAGGCTTCGTTTTGTGGCGCAAACGCAAATTAGTAGGGTCCGACACACCTTAGTCAAGTCATCAGTCTTAGCTAAGCACTGTTCTACGGGGCAGTGCTTTTTGTTGTGGATGCCTCTGGGTGGTGGTCAGGCTTTGTTCGCATTCTCATACCTGACACCTATTAATTTCCTAAACGCTTCAACAGTTTCCGAACTCTACCTCTAGTTCCACGGCAACCCATCAGCTCATAACCCTGGGCGTAGATATTACAGCCAAGCACTACAACCCTAGAGCGGCAAGCTTGGTCTTTTTTGAGTGATCATGAATTTAGTAATTTTCAGAACAACAAAAGCACTGCGTTGGACCAGAACCCTTGCAGTGCTTTTATTTTAGCTCGGTTTAGTTCCAATGATCATGCTACGGTGTCCCTTTGTTGTCCTCCGTGACATGTGCGTTAGTGGGCGTTACCAGCCGGTGGATGCTCACCGGCAAGCTCAACCCCAATAAAAACCTACAAGGGTCAACCTTTTACAGAGGTTGACCCTTGTAGAAATGCCTCTAAAGACTTAGATAATGCCCTAAGTAGACTCTGAGTCCAAGCTCGCAGGACATCCATTGCTGGCTGGCAAGTAATCCCAGGCAACACTGTCGCCATCCTGCAAAACGTAGCTATTAAAAGCTACTGGTGCTAGTGCTCCATTAACGTAGTAGCACCAGTAGCGCCCATTGTCATTCTGGTTGCCAGCAACGCCATCAATCGCAGTTAAGAAGCCAGTTTTTTCGCAGGCACTTTCAGTTGAGGAACAAACGAAAGAGATGGGTGGTTCAGACGGGTGACAATTGCCTGAGGAATCAAGCATAAGATCAAGGACAGTCGACACCCCTGGTGTTATGGGAATATAGTTGCAGGCTTGGGCGCTGGGTTGATGGTACCCAGGCGTCCAATCAATAAACAAATTAGCCGAACCCACCGCCCAAGCAGGCGTAGCACTTAAAACGAACATTAAAGCAATTGCTGCAACTGCTAGAAATGATCTCCGCACAATGGACTTAAGTTGCTTCATTCCTCAAATTCCTCCAAGCAAACATAACTTTTGCAATTAAACGTAGAAACGTTTAGCACCCCTTTTGTAGCTGTAGAGATAAATATGGTCTTAAGTAAGTACAGGATAGCTAGCCATCTGCTTGACATCCAACTCTACTAACGTCGGGTATTGAACAAGCGACCATGAATTCGTGTTGTGCTTAGGTCTGGATCAGCATCTCAAACGGTCAGAGCGGGTTCTGGATCTGTTTAAAGAGTCAGCGGCGGCTTAGTGATGGTCACAAAAAAGGCCCCAAAACTGTGAGGGGCCTATGTCAACTTAGCTTCAGCTGTCTTTTAAAATAGCCTCTGCCTTAAGGGTGGAGGTTTAGACCAAAGTTTATTACTCAAGGACTAGTTTATGGCCTTGGCTCCACTGTCACTAGGAGCATTCTTGTACCTATGATTTCGTGAAGCTCTATTGTCACTAGAGTGTCGTCAACTATTATTTCTTCTTTCTGGGATTGTCCTTGTGAAAGCTTGTCAAGTCTTTCGGGAAGAGTTGCTGGCCAGTCCGGTCCTGGGGCTAACTCATTTACAAATCCAAGATTGTATATGCTAGTCAGTGCTGCTTTTTCCGGGTCTGTTGTGATGACGCTAGATAATACAGTTTTAGTTATTTGACTATCAAAACCGTAAATTAGCATAGTCGAAAAATTATTTGGCGATGCCCCTTTGGTGACCGTTTTGCTGCCGTCCGACTGAGTGTCTTCAAATGTAAATCCTACATCTGGATGACTAAATTTATCTTGCAAATATGCTTTAGAAACGCCGAGAGTTTTGACGTCTTCCGACTCCAAAGCAGGCTGGTTTACATTTTCTAGCTCTGAAGGTTCTTCAACTTCAACTACCTCTACAGGTTCCGGGCTTGATTGGGTTGTAGTGTCGTCTATATCTTCGCCTATCATGGCTAAACCAGTGCAGCCAGCAAACCCTAAAATAGCCAGTAGCCAATACTTTTGAATGAACTTTTTCATAGCACTTCAATTGCCACTACACCACAGACTTCATTATTGAGTCGCCACTTCGGGGAAAATCCAACACCCTAGACTTTTGTCTAGCCAAAACTCAACCGTTCTTGACGAGCTCCGTATCGAGCCATCAGCTCATCAAGCCGCTGTTCTAAAGCGTCGATCCCTTGGTCTGCCATGTCTTCAGATACTGTGAGGTTGATGGTAAATGTATTGACGCCGCTAACTGGTGTAGCTTGACCCGTGGTATTGCCAGCAAGCAACGCCGCTGGAGAGGTCGCAGGCGATAACGCTCCTCCCAATGTGTTACCCAATGCGTCCGCCTGAGAGCGTATTCCAGCTGAAAGCATATCGACGATTTTAGCCCCTGGGTTAGTAGAGATGCTGTTGAGTGCTGTTAGCGGTCCCGTCGGTACTGGAGAATTAGGAAGCACTGACATGACGGCTTTTGCCAAGGATTTACCCGCGCTAATCACAGCGCTAATGCCCGCCATCATACCCTTGGCAAGACTGCTAACAATGTTTTTACCAGCCTGTAACGCTTTACCAGCCAAGCTAAGCAAAATAGACGTAATTCTAGCCGCAATATTGACAACAACAGCTACGGCCCTGAGCCCAAGATTGACGATGAAAATCAGTAGTCGGCCAAATGCTCTAATGGCCACTCCGACAACTTGAACAGCAACTTGACCAATTTTTAGAAAAGCGCGACCAACCCAAGCCGCCATCGGCCCTAAAGGTTGAAATGCGGCTAAAAGGTTCCTCAAAGATGCCACGACTTCTTGGAATGCAGGGGCTACTCGCTCCCAGTTAGCCGCGATGAAAATACCAAGGGCAGCTATGGCCGCGATACCCAGCAGCAGCGGACCAGATGCCACAGCTGAAACGGTCAAAAATATAAGTTTCAATTTAGCCAACACCCCTAACACCACTCCAATGCCCTGGGCGATCATGCCTATGGCTATAAGGACTGGCCCGATAGCAGCCGCTATTCCAGCAAAGATCAGCACCATTTGAGCTATTTGAGGGTTGTTCTGGGCAAACTCTGCAAATTTCTGGATTAACGGCGTGACTTTGGTAAGAATGCTTGTGATCGCAGGTAACAGCGCATTACCTAGTGCTGTCCCAGCTTCAACAACTGCGTTTCTGAATATTTGAATTTGATTAGCTCTAGTGGCTGCTTGTACTGCAAACTCATCTTGCATAGAGCCCTCATAATTAGATGCGACACCTAGCAACTCAAGATTTTTTGTTAACCCGCTACTATCAGCTACCAATTGAGCCAGTATTTGAGAATCAGATCCAGCTCCAAACATGTCGGTAATGACACTGGCTCTAGTCTGCTTATCTAACTGACCCAAGCCATCTAACAGCATTTGAAAACCACCCATAGCATCCTGGGCAATTGCTTGCTCAAGACCTGTAGCGCTTAATCCGGCCCGTGCTAAACCCTCTTGGAATTTAGGCATTTGATTACTTGCGGTTTGCAGTAGTGGCAGCATAGAGGAAAGAGCCGTAGCAACTACTTCAGGAGCACGCCCGAAAGAACTCAAGCTACCTGATATAGCAACAGACTCATTGACGCTAAATCCAAATTGCCGGAAAGAACCCCCTGCCTGGGTCATGGCCTGAACAATTTGTGACGCACTAGCTGCAGAAGTATTCGACACTGCGTTAATTGCGTCACCCATCGAGTTCACACCCTGTAAATTGAGTGAATAGACATTTTTTAATTTGGCGGTCGCATCGCCCGCCGCGTCAGCTGACATGTCGAAAGCGGTCCCCATGGTGCCCGCTAACATTACAAACTCCCCAATGTTTTCAGCCGTAATACCTATCTGCCCACCATTAGCCGCGATCTCAGCTAAACCCGCAGCACTCATCGGTAGCACCCTGCTAAGTCGCATAATGTCATTGCTCAAGGCTTGTGTTTCAGCGCCTGTAGTACCAATTGTTTTAGCTGCTCCGGCCATCCCAGCTTCAAAGTCAATAGCAGCCTTAGCGGCAAAGCCAAGGCCAGCTGCAATTGGAGCTGTGACACCGACAGTTAGATTTTGACCAACACCTTGAACACTTTTTCCAACTCTGTCTATCGCGCTGGCAGAGCTTTCTAACTTTTCAATTTCATTAGCAATCTTTTGAATCGGCTTAGAAGCTCGGTCTAAGGCTTCGATCTGAATCTGGAGCGCTTCTAAACTCACTTCTTCTTCCTACCCTTAGCCTTCCGCTCTGCTTCTTTCTGTTTTCGTTCGCTTTCTTTGTTCAGTTGTCGCTGAAATTCATCAGCTTCTTTCACCCAGTAGCACAGTTCATCTAGTGAGAGCCGATCCCAGTCACTCAGACCCCAACCGGTTATCTTGCTGGCTTCAATTATTTGCTGACTGGTTGGGCTGGTTGCAGGAAATAAGTCGTCATATCGTTGCTAAGTGCTGACACATCAGCGAATGACATAGCCTCAAGCCTATCTAAAGTGAGGGGACTGGTCTCACTGTTTGCATCAGGCACGATGTAGGCCCGAATCATCAGCCATTGCTGAGCATCGCCCATTGCAGTCGGAGACGCTTTATCGCCAACCGCTTTAGCAGCCATCGACTGAAACCGAAAATAGTCTTTGCCGGTCAATTCTTGTCGAATTGCGATCGCGCCACTAGGTAGCGTGATTTGATTGTCACTCATGCTAAAACTAAACTCCTAAAATATCTCGGATCCCTGCAAACAGATTTTGCCCCCCGCTATAGCGAAGAATGGGCGGGTTCACTCCAAACTCAAACATCGAAACCCCGTCAAACTCTTCTTTGACGTAATCCACCATCATGGTCGATTCGCGTTCGAACTCTCCAGGTGAATAAGACCCGAGCTGATTACCCATAAATCGCCCTTCTAGCAGGACTCGGCCCAGCACGTCTCTTACTTTGTTGGGGCCGTCATACACACCAAAGGCTCCACGGACTTGGAGTCGAACCCCTTGGAAAGGATTAGCCACCGCTGCTGCTAGCTCAGGAGAATAGTCAGCCCAGGTTAGGGTGGCTTCCATTGCTTCGACTTTGGTTGGGTGCTGGGTAGTCCCCACAAGTCCGATAGTCTCATGATCTGCCGTTTCCCAAGTGATTTCGGGTAACTCAAATTCATTAACATGGCCTAACAGACTGACTCCATCTAGCCATACGGCAGCTTGTTCAAATTTATAGAGAGTAGGCATAGTTAGTTGCTAGAGCCTCCTAGCTCTCCAAGTAGGTTGATATCGAGGGTAGTGTCAAAGATAATCAGCTCAGCTGGTGTCGGTGGCATGATGGCAACACTGAACGTGATACGACCTGCAGCTAAAGCAGTTGTGAGGTTCTTAGCGTTGTCGTAAAAGACATTGCTGCCTTCAAGGAGTGCCCCTAACACGACCTGCTCACGAATGTAACTGTTGCCCGTGTCTACGACAGCATCAATCAAAGCATTGTTGATGGGCCGGTCTACAAACGGGATAGCTGCACGTCCTAGCGATTCGCTAAAAATGTCAAAGGTCCGACCGACAGCAATAAAGTTGAGCGGGGTTGTATCGGATGGGTAAAGTGCCGAGCGGTTGCCCCAAAGCCGATGCCCAGAGCCAAACCATTTAGCTACCGTGACAATGCCAGCGGCGTTAAGGGCGTTGACGTCAGTCCCATCAGGGGCCACCGGGTCAGATGTTAGTGTCAGCTCTGGGACAGTAATCCCAAAAATTTCTTAGTTAGATGGTGACCACCAATAGCCGAAGGTTTTGTCAGTCCGAGCGATCACACCAGCAGCATACTGACTGAGTGGCTGAAGAATATTCTCTGTATCGTAAACGTGGGGATAGCAGTAAATGGCTTGCCGCTGGGAGCTGTCAAAATTAGTAACTGGAGCTGTGCCGCTACGCCCTGCGATCGCATCGTCTCGTGTGGCTCCTGTAGGTGCATCAATCAGGCAATACGCACCCAGGCTGACAGCCTTAGCAATCATCTCAGCAGCTACACCGTCATCATCACTGAAGCCTGGACAGATAATCAGCTTAGGCTTATACCCACGCAGGCTGAAGATTGTGTTTAGAACAGATAACCCGGTGAATGTAGACCCGCCACCACTCACGGCTCCAATTATCTCAGTCGTGGTTACTAAGCTTGGGTCAGCGTAATCGTAGGTGACTTCTACTGTTTCACTAGCTGAGATCGCACCCGTACCAATGCGAGTGATAATCCCGGTAACAGGGTCATAGGTGTAATCGCTAGTCAGTGCATAGGTTGTGGACGCTCCCTGATTGGTAACCGTAAATGTCCCGGTCAGACCTTCAGCATTGACAGTCGTTGCAGTCTGACTAGGTGCTGTGCCGGTGACTCGCTTTAGCTGGATCTGGTCGTTAGCGTCAAAGGTAAATTCAACCGCGTCAGCCGTGGTTTTGTGGGTCGCAGGGTTGAATACGTTAATGACTTCGACGGTACCGCCGTCGTTGTCACGGATGGCATCTAACGCATACGGAATGGTAAAACCTGGGGTCTTGTTACCCGCTTTAGCTGAGTCGTCAACGGGCGATTCGCATCGTTGAGGAACATTCACCAACTGGTTAGCCGCTTCAAGTTGGTATATTGGAGCGCTGCCCACGATGGCGATAACATCGCTAGGAACCGTTGTAACTGGACGGGGTACAGTGTCGTTAAATTGAGTGACAACACCGTGGCGAAAAGCGGTGACCATGGGTACAAAAGATATCTAGGCCCATAGTTCCTAACAAGGATTCACTTCACTTGTGTCACTGTAAACGCCCCATCGATCAGTGATTTCTGTTGGAACGAAGATGGCCTCTAGCAAGTTGGAACCATTAGCCTCAGGGACTTCATCAATCAGTAATGAATTGCTTACATTGGCGACCAAAATAGCTGGAATACTGACCCGCATTTCAACCACTAAATAATCTTCTGTTGGTGGTTGGGTTGAAAATGACGTTAAAGAAACGGGACCGCTAGCGCCCTGAGGTACCCACCCGAATAACCGCTCAGTTAAATAATCGTAGAAGTTATTAACTCCGTCCTGTTGTCTCACGTTGCGCAACAGTCCAGACAGTAGCCAAACTTGAGGGGCCATTTGTCTAACCCCAGCCAACTCTTCATTAGTCGCACCGCCCGTTATGCTATCCAAAGAAATCGTAAGCAACCCGTTACCGCTGATCACCCCTTGTTGCCTGATTCTGTTTGGAGTTCGCCTAACTGTCAGTCCGACATCCCTCAACGGTGCAAGGCGATCAACCAGAGATTGGGCGATAGTATTTAGGCTGCTCACGCAAAATAATCCTCAAAGATTTTTTGAATCTTAGGTACATGTCGAGTTTGACTAATGCCGATGATTTTACGCTGTGGCATTCGGCTAGTTCCTGTCTGATGGAAAATCCCATAGTCGGTACCGACTCGTACCCGCCCTATATTGCCATTGGATTCACTGGCGATAGACCCAGCCAAGGTACCAGACTCTCGAAGGATAGCGTTAGTCGTCTTGCGAGTGCCAGATGACAGCGGTGACCACGGCTAACCATCAGGGTCAGACTGACGGACAAAGTTTAACTTAGGGCTTGCTGAAATCCTCAGAAAC
>ERZ1740059.1173-NODE-1173-length-13309-cov-5.837709_pt1 | contig 13309 bp, 13 predicted proteins | sample MGYA00581744_ERZ1740059 | MGnify/ENA primary metagenome ERZ1740059 (study PRJEB43018, sample SAMN04849738) | marine metagenome | isolation source: floating plastic debris | place: Pacific Ocean | collected 2008-08-28 | study: EMG produced TPA metagenomics... | reverse complement strand
AAACAAAGCCTTGATGGCGGCATAGTCTTCCATCGTGTCGAGTTCTGCCCAAGTCATCCCCTCGATAGAATATGTGCTAACCAGTGTGTCAGATTTTGCCAGAGCGTCGATCGCGCTCAGGAACCAAGCCTGCACGCCATCGCCGGTACGCATCATTTGATGAAGCTTTTCGCAGAACAGGCCGGGACCATCCCGCATAAATCTCAGAAAGCCAATCGACTCTCCATGCGTTTCACCCGCGCCGAGTGTTTTGCCGATTGCGGTCAGAGCCGCGCCATTCAATGATACTTTCATATCATCGGAATCGTAGTCCGGTTTTTTATCAATCGTGACCTGAATGTCCGTGATGGGACTCTCAATCACTTTCTTCGCGAGCTCGGGCTCGATCAGGGTGTCGCCGTTGATCAGCACAAAATCTCGCGTCATGAAGTCTCGGGCCATCCAGCAGCTAGCGAGATTATCGGCGACCTGGTAAAAAGGGTTGAAGAGGGTCTGGACCCGCATTGGACCGGATCGGTCTGCCACCTCGGCTTCGACGCTACCGGCCATGAAACCGGTAATCACAATTGCTTCTTCAGTGCCTGCGGCCTCCAGAGTATCGAGCTGAAGACTCAGCACTGTGGTATCGCCAACCGGGAGCAGACATTTTGGCAGGTTTTCGGTCAGCGGCAGAAGCCGTGACCCGCGCCCAGCCGCCAGAATAATGGCTCTCATGAGTTCTCGTCATCCATATTTTGGTTGTCCCAGTCTTCGATGCGCAGGCCAGCCTTATCAGCAATACGCGCCAGTCCGCGAGACGGATTTACAGCCACGCCTTGGTCCGCCCATTTCAGGAAAGGAAGATCCGAAACATGGTCACTATAGCCGGTAATTGGGGTCGGAAAATTCTGCTGTTCGTTGGCGGCCGTGATGCAATCCAGTTTCGCCTGGCCATAGCAGTTGGGCCCCGCAAGGTGTCCGGTCAGACGATCGTCACCGGACCATTCCAGTTCCGTACAGATCACGATCGGAATCCCGAGTTTTTCAGCAATCGGGCGGGCCACCAGATCGACAGCCGCAGTCGCCATGACGAGCGTATCGCCAGCGGCGCGATGCTTGTTCAGCACGGCGCGAGTCTGATGCCGCAGACCTTCGCGAATTTCTGTTTCGGCAAAGCGGCCCGCCGCCTGCTCAAGCGCTTCGCGCCTGGCCCAGGTCAGGGTCTTCAATCCATGTTCTTTCACAGACTGACGTGAGCGAAGGCCGAGCTTGTATGCGACGGCATGCAACGCCAATAGCGGAAGCCTGAGATAAAAAAGGGGCCGGGACCGGTTCACAGTGAACATGTATCGAGACCATGTTCCAGAACGCGTCAGGGTGCGATCCATATCAAAAATGGCGGTTCCTGGCATCTCCCTCACGCATCCATGAATGAGGTGACGGGGGTTTTGGTCGCCATTGCCTGAACGAGCCGAACGATATGAAACGGGACGCACATCAAGGTCCATGCGGCGACCATGATGAAGCCCCAAAGCGGCGATCCAATCAGTGTGAAGACCATGAATATGAGCAGGTTCGGATTTCGCCGCGCTGTAATCTCGCGCATGAACGCATCAATCGGTCGCCAGACATGAATGTGAAATTCGTATCGACGCAGGAATATGCCTTCGGTCACCCGGCCCAGCACATAGCCGATAATGATGATGACGAGCGATGGCAGGAGCCAGGGATGAGACGCGCCAGTTGCCATCAGGCCCGTGTAAATCGCCCAATACCAGAAAGGCGGATGTATCAGGTCGATGCCATGGTCATATATATTGCCCCAGGCCGAATAGGTCATGGTCGTCCGGGCGAGTTTGCCGTCGACTGTGTCGAGAAAGGTCATTGCCCATCCAGCAAGAATGCCGGGGATCCAGGCCCCGATCCAGAAATAGTAAAAGGCCAGACAGACCAAAGCCAGACTAACCGTGGTGACCATGTTCGGCGTCAGGCGTACACTTGCGCAGAATCGGGTTGCATGCAGCGCCGGCTCCGGCCAGGCATATTTGGTGACCAGGTCGGTCACACCCTTGTAAGACCCCTTGAACAGTCGACGCTCCACTTGCGCCGGTGTGTTCTGGAACAGGGACAGCGCATATGGCGCCTCGCGCTTACGCAACGCCTTGTCATAATCGCCGACAAAGTCACTCATATAGCCAGGGTTCAGACCGGCTTGTTTTAAAGCCTCCCAATCGGGGTTCAGCGTGTTGACCAGGGCCGCGCCCGCTTCGGACCCCATCCCATTTGCATGCACCGCGGCGACGCGTTCCTGACCCAAAGCCTCATCTTTCACGACCAAGGCGGCGCCGGGTTTCGCGAGCAACTGTTTTGCGAGTGCGGGCGACAGGACCCAGTCGCTGCCGACACAAAATGCACCATCTGGCGTCACGTCATTCGACCCCAGCTTCTTCCAGGTGCGTGTTTGCCATTGTTCCAGAGACAGTCCCCACAGCTTGACAGGCAGCTCTCCAACCAGTCGAACATTTGGCACATTGCTTTGGAGCTCGCTCATGACGGACGACAATCCCACTTTTTTGAAGTTTAAAGGCCCAGAGACACAAATTGCGGCATATGAATATTGGACGGTACTGGTGCGGCCGAAACAATGCACCATGGGTGCATTGGTCTTGGTTGCAACGGGACCCGAGACACAATTCTCAAAATTGCCATCGCAGGCTTTTACCGAACAGGCCCGCGTTATCAAGGACATAGAGCAGGTTTTGTCCGCTAAGTTTGGCTATGACAAAATAAACTACCTGATGCTGATGATGGTCGATCCAAACGTGCATTATCATGTTCTCCCGCGTTACGCGGCACCGGCCAGCTTCGAAGCGTGGACACTTGAAGATGGCGGATGGCCGGGTCAGCCTGATTTGGCGGGTGGATCTTCCGATGATGCGCTCGTGTCCGGCCTGGTCAAATCGCTGAAAGCTGCCTGGCCCGAGGACTCTCGTGCACCATGAGCGCGCGACAGTCCGATAATACTGGTAATCACCAGGCCCGCCGCCGCTCCGATGACCATAGCCCAGCCTGGCCCCGCCTCACCCATGTAATAAGAGAGCGTCACAAACAATAAGATGGTCATTGTCACAGTTATGGCGCGCGACAATGCTGCCCGACCGGGATTACCGAGCGCATAAAGGCCCGAATAGATCGGTGCGGCGGCGCCCATCAACGCGGCGGCAATGACTAACAGGGTGGCGATGGGGGCGACGCTTTCATAATCGCGCTCCAGGGCCACGGCGAATAAACCTGGCCCAAACAGGCTGATCAATATGGCGAGCGAAAACCCCGCCGCGAGCAGATAGACGCTGGAATAGATGATAATCCGGATCGCCCGTGCGATACTTCCCACCAGCATCAGGCGCACCAGCTCGGGATAGAGCACTTGATTGAGCAGCCGCGCGCCTTTGCCGAGCACTTCCGACACATCTCTTGCAATCTTGAACAGCGCGGCGAAAGCGGGTCCCAGCAACGCGCCCGCCAGCAAGGTCGGCATCTGTTTATCGACCAAATCGATGGTCGCATCGATATTGGACATCCAGACATAGCGCCAGATACCGGGCTCCGGCGCTTTCAGAGTCGGGCGTCTGGAGAAGAGTCCTTTCAGGGCGCCGCGACGCGACAGCTCTCGCAAGGCGAGGGCCGGCATGACCAGATTTGTCGCTGCGGCCGCGGCCATCCAGACGAGAATGAACCAGATCAAGTCGCCGCCAAACAGCAAACCCAGGCTTGCCCCAACCAACCGAACAATTGGCACGGCCTGATCATGCAAACTGATCAGATCAAAGCGGTCATACAAGCGCAATACGCCAAGCGGACTCGATCGCAGATTGGTGGCTGACAGGAGGCAATACGCAATTGCAAACCACAAAACCTCGTCGGAGATGCCCAGGGTTTGATAGAAGATGAGAAGTACGGTTGTGCTGAGACTGGCCGCAAACAAAGCCGCGGCAATGTCCAATCCGATCGAGAACCGCATCAGGCGGTGAAAACGGGGCAAATCCCCGCTCTCGATCGGCTGCGCCCCAAACTGGATCAGCGCCTGCCAGGATTTGAACGTTGCGATCCCGGTCATGAGCACGATAAAGGCATGCAGGAGTAACAGGACGCCCAGATCTTCGATACTCAGCGCGCGCGCGGCAATCGCCAGCACTGCCAGACCGATCAGGACGGCAGATGATTTCCCGCCGAACAGGAATCCCATATTCTTGAGGATTCTCGCAATCAATCCATCGGATCGTGGCGTCCCCGTTTCGGTCATGTGATCCGCTCCAGGAGTATCCGTTCCACCAGAGCGAGATCCTCAGCGGTATCCACGTCGATCGCGGCTTCGGCGAAAGGCAGTATGACCGGTCGAATCTCCACGCCCAGGCGTCGAGAGACAATCGCGAACACTTGCTCCAGGCTGGGACGCCCGACCAGAATGCGCAGTGCTGCGATCACCCCGAACCGCCAGGCAATTCGCCAGGGACGCTTGCGATCCTGTTCTGCCGACCGCCAAAACTGAACCACTTTCTGGGCCGCGGGCGCATTGAGACAGAACAGGTTACAACTTGAATACTCGCCATCGCCAAATCTCAGATATGTTCGGGTAACATCAGGATGCTGCGCTTCGATGTCATCTCGCCGCGCCAGCGCGACGGTCAGTTCAGCGCCGGACGCGACCGAGTCAGACAGAAATGAATCGATCATCGCCGCGGTCAGCAGGGCGTGATCGCATGTGGTGACCAGAACCGGTCCGGAGATATTTGTGATATTCAGCGCATGATTGACGCTCGATGCTGGCCCATCAGCTCCTTCCACAAATCTCACGGGCGGCCAGACCTCGTCTGATTGCAGCGTTTGGTGATCTTCGATTCCGATCAGGGTGGTTTCGTCGGTGCAGGCGCTAGCCGAGAGCGCATTCAGGACCCTGGACACCATGGATGTTCCGGCAATCTTGATATGCGCCTTGGATGGTACGCCATGCGCCTCCGCGAGCGCGTCGCCTGACGCACGCGCCCCGGCCAATACAAATGCCTGAACAGGTCTGACCGTTTCGCTCGCGTACGATTCAGAGCGCCTTCTCATAGATCCGGTAGGTTTTGTATCGGTCACAATCATAAATTTCCGCCAGACCCAAAAGGTCCTTGTTCGTTTCCAATACCCAAGAAAACTCAACTTCACGAACACCTTTCGCATGCTGAGCGTTCAAACATGCTTCCCACGCTCCGACCGTCGCGGTCATGCCCCGCCGGGTCTTGTGGAATTTCTTACGAGTTCCAGCGAGCGGGATTCGCGCGGATTTCACGCCTCTCACCTTGATCCGATACAAAAGCGTTGCCCATCCGAACGGCAATAATCGTCCATCCAGACCGAGGCTCGCTTCGTTCAAATTCGGGATCATCAGCGTGAAACTGGCGGGTTCACCGTCGACAAAAGCGATCCAAAGCGAATCCGATTGCAGGACGGGCTTCATCGAATCGGCGAGGAATTTCGCTTCGTCATCGCTAATCGGCAGAAAGCCCCAATTACCTGACCAGGCATCGTTGAATATACCGACAATCAGCGCGATGTCCTCATACAGACGCGACATATCCAGCCTACGCACGGAGATGGTCCGATCGCCCTCGAAGCGCTTTTTTACGCGAGAGACGAAGCGCGGAGTCGTGAATGTCTCCGCCATGCGATACCGGAAGGCGTACATGTCCATGGCTTTTTCATAGCCTGCATCTTCCATGATCTTCGGCAAATCGCTGCGCCCGTAAGGCATCATCACGCTGGGCGGAGAATCAAAACCGTCGACCAGGAGGCCACATTCATCATTCACCGAGAAATTATACGGCCCGCCCATGCGCGACATGCCCCTGGCGCGCAGGTCGTTTTCTGCGGCCTTTAGGAGCGCCAATACAGTTTCATCGTCACACGCACCGAGCGTATCGAGAAAACCAAAATGACCCGTTCCATCCTTGTGGTTCTGCAAATGGACCGGAGTTACGAATGAGGCTATCCGGCCCACGGCCTGCCCCTCACGTGTTGCCAGGAAATAGCTTGGTTGCAACGCCGCCAGCGCGCCATTCTTCTTTGGATTAAAATGCTCCTGCCGCTCCAGTCTTAGCGGCGCCCGCCAAAAGGGCTCATCACGATACGCACGATAAGGCAGTTCCACGAACGTTTTGATATCGCTCGCCTTTTCCGCTCGATGTATACGCACTTCCATGCCTGTGAGTAGTAATCGTGCGGTTCAGCGGAGCAAGCGCTATTTCACCAGCCGGATCGTGATGTCTGTGCCCTCTTCCGGTACGTCGAATGCAGCTTCCTCAAATTTTGGCAGCCCCCAGCGGAGTTTCGGATTCGTCGACAATCCGAATGGTTCTTTGGGTCTGAGATTGAATTTTTGATCCAGATCGCGATTGGCATTCTTGTCATGATAGGTCGCCACGGCGTAGCGCCCCGGAGGTTGGGCCTCGAAACAAACGCTTTGCGGTCCATCCTCAGCCGCGACGCGAATCCGGTGTATCCGGGATTTCTTCTTCAAAAAATCGCGCTTACTCGGGCGATACAATTCAACCGCGAGAATGCCGACAGCGGTCACCCCTTCAACAGTAACCTGCACCTGCCCGGTTCCGGGCGCACAAGCTGCCGCGGATTCATAATCCCTGATATCAAGTTCCGATTGCGCGAATGCAACCGGCAGGGCGGCGATCAGAGCCAGGCTGATAAAGCGATACAACATCCCGCTTTTTCTCGTCTACTCATGGCCAAAAATAGGCAGAAAACCAGCAATCGCAATCAAGTTTTCGTGTTTGCGAGTATCAGTTGATCGTTAAATGAACAGGTGTACAGATTCGAAAACTGGGCTAACCGTCCGTATGCAGCGTATTCAGCGGTACATTTTCAGCGAATGCACGCGCGTCTTTGGCGGGCTGTTACTGCTCGTTGTCAGCATCCTGTTGCTGGAACGGCTATTGCGCATTGCGGATCTGGTGTCCCGCTCGCCCGGCAATTTCGGGGAAGCCGTTTACATGCTCGCGAACCTGGTGCCGCACTATGCCGGGATTGGCATTCCGGCGGCCTTTTTCCTGGCCGTATTGATCACCGTCAGTCGCATCAGTCGCAGCGGGGAATTGGTAGCGGTCTGGGGGATGGGAAAATCGCTCTTCATGATTTCCAAGCCGTTCATGATCCTGGCGGCACTGCTGGCCAGCGCGCTGTTGATTACATCCGGAATTTTGCAACCCGTGTCGCGGTATGAGTATCGAAGCCTGGTCAACTCGATTGCTGAATCCAGTATTGAAACCGTGTTCATTGAGGGCAAGTTCGTGGAGGCGGAGAACTGGACCGTCTGGACCGAAAGTGTCGATCTCGCGACCGGCGATTTGACCAGTTCTTTTATTCTCGAACGCCTGCCCGATGGCAGTCAGCGGATCATTTCAGCAGCGTCCGGCGCCCTTGTTCGCAATGGTGGCACAATTTCAGAGATACAATTGGAAACCGGTATGGGTGCGGATTTGCGTGAGGATCGCTCGCTCGCGTCGCGCCTCGATTTTGAGGCGCTGAATTGGCGGCCACCCGACGCCCTCACACAATTTCGAGCGCGCGGAAAAGACGTGCGTGAGCTCATGCTGTGGGAATTATGGGGGCCTGCACGCTCGGCGACGCCATCCGCTGATGCGCAAATTGATCCCCTCGAAGCGCAGGTCTCCATTCACGATCAATTGGCGCGATTTGTCCTGATCCTGCTTCTTCCTTTGATCGCGGTTCCATTCGGTTTGAGCTATGGTCGAAATCCGCCATCAAATGCGATCTTGATCGGTCTGGTGACTCTGATCGCCATTCAGCAATTACTCGAGCTTGCAAAGTCGCTGGCGCTTGATGGCGCCCTTCCACCGTGGGCGGGCAGCTGGGGCGTTATCATCCTGGTCAGCATTGCCGGATTGATGCTCTTTCTGCGCAGCGCGACGACGATGGCACAGCCACCCCTGTCCGCCCTGCCCGATATTCGCTTGCCGCGCCTGCTTCCGGTCAAACCCGAAACGGAACGGTCGGCTTCATGAAACGGGTCAGAGGGTATTTTGCGAGCCTGTTTCTGGCCCGTTGGTTTGTCACGACATTCGCACTCCTGGCGCTGCTCAGCGTCGTCGACTCGATCGGAGCGGCAGACATCTTGCCGGATGATTCTGGATCGTTGGATGCTTTGAAATACACGCTATTGCGTCTGCCCTCCCTGTATGATCGCATTTTCATGTTTGCGCTCTTTGTCAGCCTGCTTCTGACCTTCCTGTCCCTGATCCGGAGACAGGAACTGGTCGGCTTTGTTTCTATGAGCATTTCACCCTTGATGCAGGCGAGCGCCCTGATACCGACCGTATTGGTTGTTTCAATCACCTCCCTTCTGATCATCGACCAGACCGTGCCACGAACCGTACTGGCCCTGGAATCATGGTTGGGGACCGACGCTTTCATGGAGGAAGATGCAGGCAAGCCGCGATCCCTGTGGATCGCAGACGATGGGACCTTCGCAGAGATTGGCAGTGTACAGGGAGATGTACTGTCGGATGTGGTTGTCTATCAACGCGACGGGACGGGCAAACTGTCATCAATCACCTATGCCGACCGCGCACGCTTCACCGGGCGAGGCTGGGCGTTGAGCGACCCAAGCGGCATAAGCCTCGACTATTCCGACGCATCTCCGCTTGTGCTTTGGCAAACCGAACAAACCCCCGTGACCCTGCAAAAACTGGGCACGTCGCCCCGCAATCTGTCGCTCAGCGATCAATATGATCTGTCGCAGCTCAGAGGCTCGGGCGTTCGTCCGTCGACCGCCTATCTGGTCAGGTTCTATGATCGTCTGCCCATGCCCATTATCGCAATCGGGTTCGTGTTTGTTGCGGTTCCGCTGATGCAAGCTCTGGGGCGCCGTCAAACCGGCGATCAGCGACTGATGATCGGGATCGCCATCGGGTTTGGCTATTTCATTTTCGATGGCGTTCTGAAAACAGTGGCTGAAGGGGGCGGCATCTCCCTGCCCATGGCAATTGGTCTTCCCATCCTGTTGCTGCTGGGATTAGGCATACACCTCAATCTCAATGCCGAGCGGGTGAAATGACGCAATCACCGGTTTTCGTCATCAATCCCAAAAGTCACAAAGTGAATATGCAGGGGTCCACTCTGACCCGTATTGCGGTCGACTATGGCGACATTCCGATCGTTTATTTTGATGGTCGTACCCCGCTGGACGAGGCCTTGTCGCCTTTGCTGCGACAGCGAAAAGATACGATCTATGTCGAGGGCGGCGATGGCACCGTACTCGCCGCGCTGACAACCTGTTTCGCCCATCGCGCTTCTGCCACGCCCCTTCCTCGTCTGGCCATCCTTCCTGGCGGAAGCACCAACCTTGCGCATCAGGTGCTCGGTCTGAAGAATGTAGATACGGACGCCCTCAAGCATCGGTTGGATCAACGACATCAGGACACCCTTCAGCCAGACGTCGTAACTCATAAAGCGCTGTTGGTGGAAACGTCTGAAACCCGAACACCATTTGTCGGGTTCTTGCTGTCAACGGGCTCATTGGCGCGCTTGATGCTTTACACGCAAGAGAACCTGCATGGAAAAACACGCGGCGGGGTCTCGATTGCCCGCGCCATTTTGCAACTGGCAGCGTTTCCGCGATCCACCAAATATGCCGACGGACAACCGCTCATTCGGTCATCCCCATTTGTACGCATCCATGCCGACGCGCCGGAAAACGCATCGGAACAGGCATTTTCAATCTTCTCGACATTTCGTGAATTGAGTTTGGGGTTAAGCCCGTTTTGGGGGCGCGGCGATGCGCCCATTGGTTTCACCCACGCCGCCTGGCCGATACGTCGCCTGCGTCTGGGTATTGCAAAAGCTGTTCTTGGCGGCGCGCCGAAATCACTCGAACACCATGGCTTGACGAGCGAAGGCTGCACAGAAATGGTTTTCCAGACTGAGGGGCCTGTTATTCTGGACGGCGAAGAGCTGCCTATGCCGAAAGACAAGACGTTCAAAATATCCATCTCGCCAGATCTGGAGTTCATCCGATGAACCGCGCAACACATGTCGCGGAGCTGAAGCGCATCATTGAAAGCGAGCAGCGCCCCATCGGGGATCGCGCTGAAGCCCTGGTGGCAGAGATTCGCCGCAAACATGCCGGCGTGGAGAAGGCGCTGCTGTTTTATGGTTCCAGTCTTCGGGCCGGCGAAGCCTCCGGAAAGATGCTCGATTTCTATGTTCTGGTGGAGTCATATCGCGATGTGCATGGGTTCGGCCTGAAGCAACTGGGGTCCTTCCTCGCCCCGCCCAGCGTCCATTATTGTGAAGCTACCGGGCCGGATGGCGAACGTTTGCGCAGCAAGTATTCAATTGTCAGCCTGTCCGCCTTTCGGCGGCGCACACGGGGCCGCGCATTTGAGTCGATGCTTTGGGCCCGATTTGCACAACCGACACTCTTGATTTGCGCCGACCCGGTCCTGCGCGAGGATCTGCTCGAGACGCTCGCCCAGGCGAGCTATCACTTCCTTGGTGAAACCGCGCCGCTTTTAAAAGGTGAGACCGAAACCACCGCAATCTGGCAGCGCGGACTTGAAGAGAGCTACAAAACCGAGCTTCGCCCGGAAGACGCATCCGGTCGATCCAGGCAAATCGTCGCCAAGCATGCGGACCGTTATGCCCGCCTTTCAAACGCCGTGTTCCCGACCGCCAATGGCGACGTCAGTATTCAACTGTCTGATGCTGGTCCATTGCGCCGCAATCTGTGTCGCCTGCGCTGGTTCGGGCGACGATTGGTCGGCAAACCCATGGGCGCCTTCCGGGTTCTAAAGGCCTTTTTCACGTTCGATGCCGGGCTTGATTATGTCCTCGAAAAAATCAAATCGCATAGCGGCGCCGAGATCGAAGTCAGCGACCACGCGCGCAGATATCCACTGCTACATGCTCCTGTGCTGGCTTGGCGATTGTTTCGAAAAGGGGCGTTCCGATAGATCAGGACAAGGTCGAGAAGGCTGCGAGCACCTGATCAATCTCTTCTTCCGTGTGCGCCGCGCTGACGCTGAGACGCAACAAGCTTGTTCCGCCCGGTGTCGCCGGAGGCACGGCGAGATTGACATACACACCCTGCTCGAACAGGCGATTCCATTCCATTACCGCGGTCGCTTCGTCGGGGCGCCGCACGGCAATCACGGGTGATGCCGGCGCACAAAGATCATAGCCCATTTCCGACAAGCCGCCATGCAGCCGGTTTGACATGGCCCAGAGCGAGTCCCGCAATTGCGGCATGGCTTGGAGCTCTCTCAGCGCAGAACGCGCGGCCGCAATGTTGGCTGGGGCGCCGGACGCTGTGAACATATAGGCGCGGCTGCTCAGGCGGACACTCTCGAATTCCGGATGTTTGGAAACGCAAAACCCACCAATTGATGCCAGGCTCTTCGAGAACGTTCCCGAGATGAAATCTACATCCTGGAGCACACCTTGTGCTTCCGCGATCCCGCGCCCGTTCTCACCAAAGCATCCAACAGAATGGGCTTCATCGACGAAAATCATCGCATCATGAGCATGGGCAACTTCGACCATCTCGGCCAGCGGCGCGACATCGCCAAACATGGAATACATGCCTTCGACCACAACCAGGCGTCCGCCCGTTTCAGGAAGGCGTTTCAGACGGCGGGCCAGGTTATCCGGATCATTGTGACGGAACCGGTGGGTGGCAGCATCGGTCAAGCGACAGGCATCATATATACAGGCATGGCTGTCCGCATCGATCAGGATATGATCTTCACCACTCGCGAGCGCGCTGATCGCCCCCAGATTCGTCTGATACCCGGTCGTAAAAACGATGGCCGATTGCATATCGAAAAAGGACCGTAATTCCTGTTCCAGTTTCGTATGGTCGCCATAGGTGCCGTTGGCTTGCCGGCTGCCAGTGGTCGCAGACCCCAGGGTTTCAATCGACTCGATCATTGATTGCCGAACGTTGTGATTGAAGGTCAGGCCGAGATAATTATTGGTGCCCACCAGGACGATTTCGCGGCCCTTGTACAGGGCACGCGTTGGCGACAGGATCTCATCGAATGGCACACCAATCGGGCTTTCGCCGAGTGTCTTCGCCATTTCGTGACGCTCGGTTATGGCCGCGAACTTGTCGAATAACGGCTTGTTATGCTTCGTTTTAGTCAGCACCGATCAAGTCATCCACTACGTTAGTCAGCTCACCCACAGTATGCGTGGTCGAGATCAATTCCATTGAAATGCTAATATCATAAGCGTCCTCAACCTCCATTATTAGGTCGAAAACATCAACTGAGTCGATCTCCAAATCAGCGACGATCCTTGTATCATCTGTAATTTCCGTGCCTTCCGGTATGTATTCGGCCAGCACCTTGCAGATGGTCTCGAAAATCTTGGACTTTTTTGTCACTCTACTTCCCCGACAGAACCCGCCCTCAAGATCGTTATTCGTCCAGACACGCGACGAACACCTCTTTCAAACTCATGGCATCTCGCACCGGTTGATCATAGGTCCAATCTACAGCTAGCAGTTCCCGGACCTTGTTGAGCGAGAGCGACAAAGGCCGTCGTGTCAGTGTCGTTATCCCATCCGCGCCAGCGCCAAGCGCTTTCATCAGCCCTGGCCAGGTTCGGATGATCCTGACCTTTCGATCGAGAACTTCGCTCGTGGCCGAAGCAATCTGAGTCCAGTTCGTGGATGCGACGGAGCAAGGCTCCAATAAGGCGGCGCCGGAGTCCGGCGACTGGATAGAATCGATTATTTGCGACACCAGATCATGGACCGAAATGACGGCAAATGATCGCGGACCGTCTTTCGGTTCAGACGGGGCTGGCAACCACCCCGCGCGAATGAGATCAAACATCGGCTGCAGCATGGGATCCCCAGGGCCAATCACCGCGGGGGGCCGAATAATCGTGATCCGCATCTCGCTGGCAAATGGTTTGAGCACCGCCTCGCTCATCGCCTTCGACGCTGCATAATTGGATATCCATGCCGCCCGCGCGGCCTGTGAGGAGACACAGATAAAGTGTTCAACCCCGGCGGCGGCAGCGCAGGCCACCATATTGTAGGTGCCAATAACATTGGCCCGGTGGAACCCGTTTGCATCTACGGATTTCGTGGCACCGGCGAGATGAATACAGGTTTGCGTGTTCTGGAGCAGCCCCTGAATCGCATCACGATCTTGTAAGGACCCGGAAACGATTTCCGTCGAGGCCGGGACGCTGAGCGTGCGATTTTTCTTGGCTCGGACAAGCGCGCGCGTGGGCCGGTGTCTTG
>ERZ1740059.1172-NODE-1172-length-13330-cov-6.567232_pt1 | contig 13330 bp, 15 predicted proteins | sample MGYA00581744_ERZ1740059 | MGnify/ENA primary metagenome ERZ1740059 (study PRJEB43018, sample SAMN04849738) | marine metagenome | isolation source: floating plastic debris | place: Pacific Ocean | collected 2008-08-28 | study: EMG produced TPA metagenomics... | reverse complement strand
TGTTTGACGCCTTGCCGCTTGAGGAGATGAACACGTCCATGACGATCAATGCGCCAGCCGCGTGGCTGTTGGCGCTTTATGTCGCCCTCGCCGATGAGCGCGGCGATGATCGGGCCAAGCTACGTGGGACCACGCAGAACGATATTATCAAAGAATACTTGTCGCGCGGCACCTATGTATTCCCGCCGCAGCCGAGCATGCGGCTGATCAGTGATATGATCAGCTGGTGCTATACCGAGGTTCCAAAATGGAATCCGATGAATGTCTGTTCCTACCATCTGCAGGAAGCTGGTGCGACCCCGGAGCAGGAGCTGGCTTATGCGCTGGCCACGGCGTGCGCGGTCCTGGATGCCGTAAAGGCAGGCGGGCAAGTGCCAGAAGCCGACTTTCCGACGGTATTTGGACGCATTTCTTTCTTTGTGAATGCCGGCGTTCGTTTCGTCACAGAGCTCTGCAAGATGCGCGCTTTTGTTGATCTCTGGGAAGAGATCGGGCGGGACCGATACGGTGTAGATGATACGAAAGCCTTACGTTTTCGATATGGCGTTCAGGTCAACTCGCTCGGTCTTACCGAGCCGCAACCGGAAAACAACGTCTATCGCATACTGATCGAAGCGCTGGCCGTCACGCTGTCTAAACGCGCCCGTTGTCGCGCCTTGCAACTGCCAGCTTGGAACGAGGCGCTCGGCTTACCACGGCCATGGGATCAACAATGGTCATTGCGGATGCAGCAAATCCTGGCCTTTGAAACAGATCTTCTGGAATATGAAGACCTGTTCGATGGCAGTCATGTGATCGACGGCAAAACCGAAGCCCTGAAGGCGCAGGCGCGTGCGGAGCTTACCAGGATTGACGATATGGGCGGCGCCGTGGATGCGGTCGGTTATATGAAGGAATCTCTCGTTGGTGCGCATATTGAGCGCATCAAGGGAATTGAAAGCGGCGATCTGAAAGTGGTTGGCGTGAATGCGTACACCCAATCAGAAGATAGCCCGCTCGGGGCAGGAAATGACGCCATACAAACCGTTGATGCGATGGTGGAGCGACAGCAAGTTGAGGCATTGCGCCAATGGCGCTCGCGGCGCGATGAGGGCGCAGCGCAGTCTGCGCTCGGTGCCTTGCGTGAGGCGGCGGCATCCGGCGCGAATATCATGGATCCCAGCATCCTGGCGGCCAAGTCCGGTGTCACCACTGGCGAATGGGGCGGCGTTCTGCGCGACGTCTTTGGCGAGTTTCGCGGACCAACCGGCGTGAGCGTGATTATCGATTCAGGCGGTGACGAAGCCATAGAGGCGACCAAAAAACGCGTTTTGGAAGTCTCAGAGCGATTGGGACGTGACTTGACCTATGTGCTTGGCAAACCGGGCCTGGACGGGCACTCCAACGGGGCCGAACAAATTGCGGCACGGGCGCGCGCCTGCGGCATGCAGGTGGTCTACGAAGGCATCCGATTCACACCGTCGGAAATTGTCAGCCAGGCCAAAGCCGCGAAAGCCCACGTGATCGGTCTTTCCATTCTTTCCGGAAGTCATCTCGATTTGGTCCGCGAAACCCTGGCAGAAATGCAAAAAGCTGGACTGGACGATACGCCGTTGGTGGTTGGTGGCATCATACCGTTCGAGGATGAACAGGCGCTCCGCCAAATGGGGGTCCGGCGGGTCTACACCCCAAAAGACTTTCAGATAACTGAGATCATGGATGATGTGGTGGATGTTGTCGAAAACAAATGGCTAAAGACGCCTGCGTCACCACTCTCCTAAGCGCCGAAACCGGATTTCGCGAAGTTCGATGCCGCGTGTCTTTTCCGGAACGACCGGACGAACCGATAGATAATCGAGCGAGATGCTGTTTTCGAGCAACCGGCGCGGCACGTCGATTTCTGCGGTATAGGTATCCCAATCCGGTTTCAGATCGAAGCGGATCCAGCCGGAATTGCCTGCCTTGCCGGCCGAATAATTGAACTCAAACGCTTGCGCACCCGCTCCATCCGTCGGCTTTACCGTGAGCGAAACGCGTACCTTGTGTCCAGAATAGACGGTTTCCAGATCTGGCCCCAGTCGAAAATGGGCATTGCGCTGGACGTCTGGAAAATTGGCATCCGCTTCGGCACGAATGGTCAGCACATCATTTTCTAGGTTCAGATCATAGCCTAGATAGGCCTCCATGCGGCACAAATCGCGCCCGTCCAGAATGATCAGACTGTAATCAGCCGGACCATCGGCGCCGCCGAACGGACCACATTGCGGCTTTTGCCATCCCAGGTAAAGCGCGCTCAAAACCATCGCGGCCACGATTATGGCAATCAACGGATAGAATATTTTATCTTTCAAACTCGTCTTCCTGCGGCGATGCGATTGATTCGGGCGGGTAGAAATCCCAACGCTCCTCTGATAGCAACGCCAGCAGCGAAACGCGACCCTTCAGACTGCTGCGCGCGCAGCCTCTCAAACTTTTAATGGAACCAGTTCATGCCCAAGCTTATCCTGACCCGACATGGTCAAAGCCAATGGAACCTCGAAAATCGTTTCACCGGATGGTGGGATGCGGATCTGACAGAGAAAGGTGTTGCCGAGGCGAGCAAGGGCGGCGCCCTGATCAAGGCGGAGGGTCTGGAGCCGACATTTGCGTTTACCAGTTATCAAACGCGCGCCATCCGAACGCTTTGGCTCGGCCTGGCAGCGATGGATCGTGCCTGGATCCCGGTAGAGAAACACTGGCGGCTGAATGAGCGCCACTATGGCGGACTGACCGGTCTCGACAAGGCTGAAACGGCGGCAAAGCATGGCAAGGAACAAGTCCATATCTGGCGTCGGTCTTACGACATTCCGCCGCCGCCATTGGCCGCAGACAGTCCTTATAATCTCGCCGGTGATGCGCGTTATGACGGGGTACCCATGCCGGAATCCGAAAGCCTTAAGCTAACGCTTGAGCGGGTGCTTCCCTATTGGGAAAGCACTATTCGTCCGGTGCTTGAAAGCGGCAAGGACACGATCATTTCGGCGCATGGCAATTCTTTGCGCGGGCTGGTGAAACACTTGTTTCGCGTGGCGGATGACACGATCACGGGCGTCGAAATTCCGACTGGAAACCCCCTGCTCATTGACCTGAATGCGGACCTCTTGCCAGTCGCTGCGCGGTATCTGGATGACGAACGCGCCAAAGAGCTGCCGGCGGTGCCATGAGCGCACGGCGCTATATCCTGCGCGCGGCGGCCCCAGACGGCATTGGTATCATCGCTGATGTGATGGGGCATTTGGCAAGTCATCGTGTTAGCGTCACCGAGAACCATGATTTTGGTGACCCGCAGAGCGAGCGCTTTTTCATCTGGGCCAAGTTCGAGGCCGAGCAGGGGTTCAATGAAACCGCTTTCCGGGACGGCTTTGCGACGCTCGCTCAACGCCGCGAAATGGAGTGGTCCCTGCGGCTGGAGCGTGCGCAGCCAAAGACGCTGATCATGGTGTCAAAGGGCGATCATTGCTTGAACGATTTGCTCTATCGGCATCGGCGCGGTCGACTGGGCGCTGACATCGTGGCCATTGTGTCCAATCATACGGATACGAAATGGCACGCTGACCGGCATGATCTGTCGTTCTTCCATGTCCCAGTGACCAGGGATACGAAAGCTGCAGCCGAACAGCGATTACGAGAAATTATCGCTGAGACTGGGGCCAACCTCGTCGTGCTGGCGAGGTATATGCAGGTCTTGTCCGACACCATGTGTCAGGAGCTGGCGGGACGCTGCATCAATATCCACCATTCTGCCTTGCCGAGTTTTAAAGGGGCGCGCCCGTATCATCAGGCGCATGCGCGCGGTGTGAAACTGATTGGTGCCACGGCGCATTTTGTCACTGGCGATCTTGATGAAGGCCCGATCATTGCGCAGGATGTCGCGCCGGTTGACCATCGCCTCTCAGCGGAGAAAATGGCCGAACTTGGCAAGGATATTGAAGCACGTGTCCTGGCCCGCGCCGTCAAGGCACAGGCGGAAGGGCGGGTGTTTTTGAATGATAAGAGAACGGTGGTTTTCGAATGAGCACACATAGACTGCATATGCGACGGGCCCTTGACCTGGCAGCTTTACAGGCCGAGCGAACCGCGCCCAATCCAAGTGTTGGCTGTGTGATCCTGGACCGCGATGGCCAACGGCTCAGCGAAGCGGCAACCGGCGATGGGGGGCGACCTCATGCAGAAGAACTGGCCCTGTCGCGCCTGCCGGTCGGGGCGGCGGTTGGTGGCACGGTCTATGTTACTCTGGAACCATGCCGCCAACGGTCTTCGGACCGGCCGTCCTGTTCGCAACGATTGATCGAGGCGGGCGTGGCACGGGTGATTGTAGCCACGCGCGACCCCCACCCATTGGGCAGCGGTGGTCTTTCTCGAATGCGTGAAGCCGGACTCCAGGTTGAGATGGGTATCCTTCAGTCAGAAGCCGATGAATTCTATCGAGATTTCTTCGAGACGGTGAATCTGGCCGATTCGTGACCGTTCGACCACAGGGCTGACCCAACCGCTGCCGACAATGAGAAAACTGACTTGACGTTAACCTTTCTAGTGTCAGCTTCTGTTTGAGTATACGTAACTGGAACGGTCCCATGATCGGAATCGTCGTTGTCAGCCACGGAAGACTTGCGCAGGAATTGGTGCGCGCAGCCGAACACGTTGTCGGCGAGCAAGAAGCCTTTGAGGCGCTCTCCATAGAAGTTGAGGACGATATTGATCTGCGCCGCGATGAGATTCGCGATACCGTAAAAGCCTGTAACAAGGGCAAAGGCGTTATCATTTTGACGGATATGTTTGGCGGCACGCCGTCAAACCTGGCTTTGTCGAGTCTGGCCAGTGGCAAGATTGATGTGATTGGTGGCGTCAACCTCCCAATGTTGATCCATCTCGCGCAGATCCGGTCGGATCTGACCCTCGACGAAGCGGTACAAGCCGCCAGCGATGCCGGAAAGCGTTATATCCGTATTGGATCGCAAGTTATGAGCCGAACCAAATGAGTAGAGAAATGCGACAGACCGAGATTATCAATCGCAAGGGCCTTCATGCCCGGGCTTCAGCCAAACTGGCGGAATTGGCATTGGGATTGCCGGCGGTGGTCACCGTCAGCTTCGAAGGCGAAAGTGCCGATGCACGATCGATCATGGACCTGCTCTGCCTTGGCGCTGGTATTGGCAGTGAAGTTGAACTCAGCGCCGAAGGTGACGGCGCGACTCAATCGCTCGATGCCATTGAAGGTCTGTTCCGGGACGGCTTTGGCGAGCTCAAGGAAGACGCCGCTTGCGCCTGCAAGTAGAGCCTAAAGCACCATTGGCGCAAGCCAGACACCAATTGCTGTGATGATCAAAATGCCGATCAGGTTGACCCGCACGCCGCGCTGAATCATCTGCGCGATCGGGACCTTGTCGGTGGCATAGATAATGGCGTTTGGCGCCGTCGCTACAGGCAGCATGAAGGCACAGCTTGCGGCGACTGCGGCCGGTGCCAGTAGGCTTTCCGGTGCGGCGCCAATCGCCCCAGCCAGAGCGCCCAATATCGGTGCCAGTGTGGTCATGGTGGCGACATTGCTTGTTAATTCGGTGAGGAAGATGACCAGGGCGACGACAACGGCGATAAAGAAGATGGGCGGCAAGACAGATAGTGTGGTCAATTGGTCCCCAATCCAGGTCGACATGCCTGTCCGCGTGACGGCCTGACCGAGACTGATGCCGCCGCCGAACAGGATCAGCACGCCCCAGGGTAATTTGACGGCTTCGTCCCAGCGCAGGATGGCGCGCTTCTGCTCGCCGCCAGCGGGTACCAGGAACATGGCGACCGCGCCCGCCACAGCAATGCCCATGTCGCCAACCGCCATAAGCCATGGCGCATTCCAGCCTGCGCTTTCAGCTGCCAGTTGGACGGGCACCCGCAAGACCCAGAGACATGCGACAATGCCAAACACCAGTGCCGCCCGCGCTTCTGGCGCTGAGACACCACCGAGGGCATCGCGTTGTTGATGAATTTCCACCATGGCCGCTTTTCCATCGCCCAATTGCGGCAGACGCCGCGTTACGACCCACCACGCAACCGGGATGAGCAGAGCCAGCGCGGGTAGTCCAAAACTCATCCATTGCGCATATCCAATCGTTGTGCCGGTATTCTCCTCCAGCCACTGGATCGCGATGAGATTGGTCGGTGTGCCGATCGGGGTTGCCACGCCGCCAATCGATGCTGCATAGCAAACGCCGAGCAGGAGCGCGGTGACAAATCTCCCGCTTTCATCCTTCAGCGCCGCAGCGGCCGAAAGCGCGATCGGCACCATCATCAATGTCGTCGCCGTGTTGGAAATCCACATGGATAGAAGCGCTGTGGCGATCATGAAACCGAAGATCAGCGATGCTGGCCGTGATCCAACATTGGCGACAATGTTCAGGGCGATCCGCTTATGCAGACCCCAGCGTTCAATCCCGAGCGCGATGATGAATCCACCGAGCAGCAACATCACGATTGGGCTGGAATAGCCCGCCGCAGCTTCGCGCGCCGATCCGGCCCCGATCAGCGGGATCACGACAAGCGGCAGCAGTGACGTCACCGGAATAGGAATTGGCTCTGTTGCCCACCACACGGCCATCCAGACCATGAGTGCCCCTGTAGCCCAGGCTGAGAAGCTCAATCCTTCCGGTGCGCCGATCGACAGCATTATGGTGGCGGCGACGGGCCCGAGCCAGAGTCCGATGCGTTTGGCAAGATTTGGAGACCCTTCCATTCATGCAATGGGCCGGTCTTGTGCGCGCAAGTCAAGCGCAGCTATGCGATCTCAACGTTCAAGCACCAGATCATTGCGATGTACGAGCGCGGGACGGCCTCGATAGCCCAATTCCTGTTCGATTCTGTCAGATTGGAGGCCCGCAATGCGTCCGGCATCCTCTGAACTGTAGGCTGTAATCCCTTTGGCAATGGTCTTGCCGGTGTGATCCTTGATTGCGACGGCGGCCCCACGCAGAAACTGCCCCTCAATCCGGGTCACTCCAACGGGCAAAAGACTTGCGCCCTCTAACAAGGCTAAGCGGGCGCCATCGTCAATAACGACCGCACCCTCCGGCGTCAGGTGTCCTTTCAACCAGATCTCGCGGGCCTTGTCGGGCGTCAATTGTGACAGAACCCAGGTTGCCCGTCCGCCATTGAGGAGCTTGCTGATCGGGCGATCGCTGGTTCCGAGGGTGATCACGGTAGAACAGCCCGCACCTTGCGCGATACGCGCTGCGGCAAGCTTTGTCGCCATGCCGCCACTGCCAAGATCGGCGCTCGGATTGATATCGCCGGCCATAGCGTCGTGGGCATCGGTTAATTCCGAGAGCTCCGGAATGTGCTGCGCCGCCGAATCCCTGTGCGGATCTGCTGTGTAGAGCCCGTCCACATCAGACAGGAGAATCAAGACATCCGCGCCTACCATTTGTGCCACACGTGCGGCGAGGCGATCATTGTCGCCGTAGCGAATCTCGTCTGTCGCCACAGAGTCATTTTCATTGATGATCGGAACCGCACCAGCATTCAGCAACGTGTCCAGCGTGGCCCGGGCATTCAGCCAGCGGCGCCGGTTTTCGGTGTCGTCCAGGGTGAGCAGCGCCTGCGCCACGGTGATTCCGCGGGGCGCAAAAGCGGTCGTCATCGCGGTCATCAGAAGAGGCTGGCCGAGTGCCGCAGCTGCTTGTTTTTCTTCGAGTTTTACAGGGCGGTTCGGTCCGAGTTGATTGCGCCCGAGCGCAATGGCGCCGGATGAGACCAGCACGACATCCTGGCCTGCGGCGCGCAGATCAGCGATATCCGTGGCAAGAGAAATCAGCCAATCCTGACGGGCCTGACCCTGTTCAGCGATCAGGGCTGAACCGATTTTCACGACCACGCGTTTGGCCGCTTGAAATGTGTCTGCGGAGGTCACTCGAGTCATCCGAGCGGGCTCCAATCCTCGCTCGCGCCTTCGTCTTCGGCTTCTTCAACCGCAATCTGGCCCAGCTCTTTCAGCATCAGTCCGAGGGCTTGTTGGACCCCGACGCCGGAAACAGCGGAGACCCGTAACGGGCCCTGACCGCATGCCGATTTCACAAGCTTCGCTTGCTCATCGATCAGTTCCTTGTCCAGGACGTCGACTTTCGACAGCGCCACGATTTCCGGTTTCGCGGCAAGTTCGGGGGCATAGGCTTCGAGCTCTTCTCGAATGGTGCGATAGGCTTCGTCGGGATGATCCTGGGTGCAGTCAACCAGATGCAAGAGAACCTTGCAGCGTTCGACATGACCCAAAAATCTGTGTCCGAGGCCGACGCCATCCGCAGCGCCTTCCACGAGGCCTGGAATATCTGCCAGGACAAAGCGCGCCCCAGCGCCGAGATCGACAATACCAAGCCCCGGATGCAAGGTTGTGAACGGATAATCTGCAATTTTTGGCTTAGCCGCGGTGGCTCGGCTGAGAAATGTCGATTTGCCGGCATTGGGCAGTCCCAGAAGACCGGCATCCGCGATCAGTTTCAGGCGCAGCCAAAGTGTGAATTCCTCTCCCGCCTCTCCTGGATTGGCGCGTCGCGGGGCCTGATTGGTTGAGGTTTTGAAGCGCATATTGCCCCAGCCGCCGTTGCCGCCTTGGGCCACCATGATGCGCTGGCCAACCTCGGTCAGGTCCGCAATCAGGGTTTCCTGATCTTCTTCATAAATCTGCGTACCGACGGGCACTTTGAGCGTTTTGTCTGCGCCTCCGCGGCCATGGCGCTGCTTGCCCATGCCATGCCCGCCGCGATCGGCCTTGTGGTGCTGCTGGTAGCGATAATCGATCAGGGTGTTCAGGCCTTCCACGGCTTCGACATAGACATGTCCGCCGCGCCCGCCATCGCCGCCATCGGGACCGCCAAATTCGATATAGGCTTCCCGTCGGAAAGAGGCGCACCCATTTCCGCCATGACCGGCTTTGACATAGACCTTGGTTTGATCGAGGAATTTCATCGCGCTCTCATAAGCGATCGTGGCAACAAAAGCGAGCATCGCCTGCACGCCAACCTCACGCAGACTTGAAAATCCCGGCATAGACTCTGGTCTTCCTGATGCGCGAGTATAGATTGAAGTAGAACCCAATGGAGGACGAGCCATGAAAAGAGCCCTTTTGGTTGCAGTTGCAGCGATCGCATTTAGCGGTACTCCCGCCATTGCCGGGGGCAGCGGCGGCGGAGGCGGATCGTCCGCGCCAAGCAGTTCCGGTCCGAGCTATGACCCGGTCGAAGAGTATCAAAGCGGCGTTGAGGCGCTGCAGGCAGGCGAATACAAAAAAGCCGAGCGCGCGTTCAAGCGTGTCAGCAAGGTCGCCAAGAAAGACGCGAATACGCGCTATATGCTCGGCCTCTCGCATCTCGGGCAGGAAGACTATAAGGCGGCCGCGAAATCCTTCGAACGGGCCGTGAAATATGACGCGGCGCTATACCAGGCCCATGGCAAACTGGGTGCAACGTATGTCCAGCTCGACAAGATGGACAAGGCAGATGCCGTGTTGGCAGACTTGCAAGCAGCCGCAACAACATGCGCTTCAAACTGTCCGGAAGCGGCTCAGATTGGCGCCGCCATTGCTGAAGTTGAAGCAGCAAAGTCGACCACTACGAGCATCGAGACGTCCAGTGTCGCGCCGCTGGTACAGACTGTCAGTCTGGAGACCGGCGACGTGCTTTATTCCGAAGCTTTGCGCCTGATCAATCTCGGCGACTATGACGCGGCGATCGCTGAATTGCGAACGGCCGGTTCTATCCTCGGCCCGCATCCGGATGTTCTGACCTATATCGGATTCGCCAATCGCAAGAAAGGCGAGCGTGAGATCGCTCTGACTTATTATGCCGCCGCCCTCAGTGTTGCACCGGATCATCTCAGCGCGAATGAGTATCTGGGCGAGTATTATGTCGAAATGGGCGACCTGGATCGCGCACAAGAGCAATTGGACAAGCTGAATGCGCTCTGTCCATTCGGGTGTGAGCAGACCGAAGAACTCTCGCAATGGATTGTCGCCGCCCGTACATGAGAGAGTTGAGCCTGGCGGGCTTGCTAGTCGGGCTCGCCGCTTGCCAGGGTGCTCCCCCGGATACTGTGCAATCGCCATTGGACCTGACGGCGCTGCAATGGCTCGATTCCGCCTCGGATCCAGTGCTCCACCTGACGCAGCACCCGTCGACCTGCCTGACTGAACCGAATTTGCCCGCTGTGCAGAGAGGGGCGCTGTTGTTTGAAAGCCCGACCCTTCTCGGCGGACAGGCGGCGAAGGCAGGTTTGAGCTGCGCCGCTTGCCACCGCAATGGACGCGGCAATCCGGATTTCGTCTTTCCCGGGATTTCAGGTCCACCGGGTACGGCTGATGTCACGCACGGCCTTTTCTCCAAAATTAGGGCGGATCAAACTTTTAATCCGGTTCCCATTCCTGACCTTGCAACGTCTGAGGGACGATCGCGCGTTGACCGCAGTGGTGCGGGTGAACTGGAGTCTTTCCTCTCGGCGCAGATCATCGAGGAGTTTTCGGGAACGGCGCCGGAAAACGACGTTGTTTCGGACCTCGCAGCTTACATTCGGGCTTTGGATGATGCCGTCTGCGATTCGACCCTCAATGAGCCTGTTTCCTGGCAGCGCGAGATCGATCTGATTCGTGCCGGTCTCGCTCGAGGCGCGCCAAAAACGCCGGCCTACACCAATGCCATGCGCGCTGCGGCCGGGCGCGTTTTCGAACGGTTTCCTGGTTCAGAGAACGCCGACCTCAGGCAAAAACTGATCGCATTCAGTCGCGCGCTGCAGGCCGGCGCGTCGCAAGATGGTTTTGACGCGGATCTTTTCGAAATTGAAGCCGAGCTCGCGGAGTCGGCAGCTGGCTCTTTTTACGATCCCGAATATCTTCTGCGCAACTGGCCCTAATGCGCGGCGAGCTTCACCGCCAGGTCTGGCGCGATCCCCTTGGCATAACGCACGCAGGGATACTTACCGCCCCGCGCGGGGCCATACAATTCGGTCTCGCCCGCGCGGATGAAGCCGAGTTTCGTGAGTATTCGGCCGGAGGCGGGATTATCCGTGAAATGCCCTGAAGCAAAGCGCGAGATGGAGAGTTCGCGCTCTGCCCAGTCGAGCAGGGCCGTGGCGGCTTCAGTCGCATAACCCTGGCCCCACCAGGGTTTGCCCAGCCAATAACCGATTTCCCAGACATCCATTGGCATCAGGCGCAGGCTGATACAGCCCATGACACCTTCACCCCGCCGTGTCATGGCGAGCACATAGGCTGTGTCCTCTTCCCACTTGGAGGGCACATCCTGAAGCCAGTCTTCGGCGTCAGAAACCTGATACGGGTGCGGAACGCGGCCGAGATTCCAGGCCACTTCCTTCAAGCCGACCCGCTCCGCAATTTGCGGCGCATCGTCCATAAAGGGCGGCCGCAATAGCATGCGCCGCGTCTTCAAGATGATCGGATCAGCCATGCTTCTTCCCTCAGAGCGCCGTACCCATGGCGACTTCCGGGGAAGCACCCAGCGCATAGCGCCATGCTAGATCTTTTCCGCCGCGGGCTAAACTATACAGCTGCTTTTCGCCGACCCGTTCGAAGCCGAGTTTTTCGAGGACCCGACCAGAGGCTGGATTGTCCTGGAAATGGCCAGCGATGAATTTCGTCACGCCAAATTCGCGTTCCGCCCAGGTCAGCAGCGCTCGGGCCGCTTCGCTCGCGACGCCCTTGCCCTGGACAGCCTTATCGACCCAATAGCCAATCTCCCAGGCCTCACCCTGAGCGCGATTGAAGCCGACCGATCCAATCACACCGGCTTCCTCGTGGGTAATAACAAAGGCGAATTCTGTCCCTTGTGCACGGGCCTTATCGGCATACGCAATCCAGTCAAGCGCGTCGCTCGGGGCATAAGGATGGGGCAGGCGAGCAAGATTGCGCGCCATGGTCATGTCATTCACACAGCAGGCAATCTGCCGCGCATCCCGGGGTTCGGGCGGGCGCATCAAGAAACGCTCTGATCTGAATTCAAACGATTGCGCCATTTGAAATCTCCATCAGGGAGGCAAAGAAAAAGGGAGGCAGTGGCCTGCCTCCCTTTGGAACTCTTTGGCCACCACCCGGCGGCCCTGAACGACCGCGTTATTCAGCTGCTTCCGCGAGCGGTGTCACTGACACGTACTGGCGGTTATTGCGCTTGCGCGTAAATTCGACTTTGCCTTCGACTAGAGCGTAAAGCGTATGGTCTTTGCCCATGCCGACGCCACGACCTGGATAGGTCTTGGTGCCGCGCTGGCGGATGATGATATTGCCGGGAATCACGTGCTCGCCACCATATTTCTTGGTACCGAGATATTTAGGATTCGAATCGCGTCCGTTCTTGGATGAACCGCCTGATTTCTTATGAGCCATATTCGCTCTCCAATCTTCTGCTCCAGCCTATAGCTGAAAACTTAACCCTTCGCGAGCTCTTTTGCCTGGGCGACCCAGTCATTGCTCTCAAACTTCCCAGCGGCGCCGATTTTCTCTTCCAGCGCGTCAATATCGGCTTTCTTCATTTTCGCGATTTGCGCAAATGTCGTGATGCCTTCCGCTTCCAGCTTGCCGGCGAAGACCTTTCCGAGACCTTTCATTTTGGTCAGGTCATCGGCCTTGGCAGGGGCTGCTTCTTTTTTCGGAGCTGCTTTCTTGGCCGTGGGCTCCGCAGCCTCGTCTTTCTTGGCGGCTGGCTTTTTAGCCTCTGCCTTAGGCGCGGCTTCAGCTTTAAGCGCTGCCTCTTTCTTCGGCGCGGCTTTCTTCTTCGCTGGTGCTTTCTTGCCGTCGGCCAGGATCGATTCGATCGTCACGACAGTCTCGAGCTGGCGATGGCCCTTTTTGCGTCGATACGTATTGCGCTGACGCTTTTTCATGATGATGACCTTGGCGCCTTTGCGTTGCGCGGCGACCGTGCCGACTACGCTGGCCCCTGCCACCATGGGCTCACCAATGGTTACTTTCTTGTCGTCGCCAAGCATAAGGACGTCTTCAAATGTAACGCTCTCGCCTGCATCAACGGCGAGCTTTTCAATGACGATTTCATCGCCTTCGGCAACTTTATACTGTTTGCCACCTGTCTTAATGACCGCGAACATGACGCTCGTCCTTCTCAGAACTCAAAAAATGAAACTTTTGCCGCTGCCGAAGCCGGCGCGGGCATGAAGGCGCGGATAAACACCAAACAGTCGACAGAGTCAAACCCTCTTAAGCATGAAAATCAGGGCTTGCAGTGAATAATAGCTGACGCTACCTGATCGGCCCGCGGAGAGGTGCCGGAGTGGCTGAACGGGACGGTCTCGAAAACCGTTGAGCGCGCAA
>ERZ1740059.1171-NODE-1171-length-13335-cov-8.187048_pt1 | contig 13335 bp, 4 predicted proteins | sample MGYA00581744_ERZ1740059 | MGnify/ENA primary metagenome ERZ1740059 (study PRJEB43018, sample SAMN04849738) | marine metagenome | isolation source: floating plastic debris | place: Pacific Ocean | collected 2008-08-28 | study: EMG produced TPA metagenomics... | reverse complement strand
AAGGATATCAATAGTTGACTTACACTGCATTAGATTTGCAAACACTGTAGGGCATGTAGTGGGTATTGGCAGAGTAAGTTCATTCTTAGCTACGCCGTATGCAACGGCAAGTCCATCAATACCCTTGTATGGTATTTCTCCAGTCAGTAATTCCCACAACACCACTCCATAACTGAAAAAAAAGTCAAAAAAAATTTAATTTAAGAGTAGTAATATAATAAGGGCACTCATGTTTTTTTCCTGGACTATATTGATAACATTTTTCTAACAGTGCTTATTAATAGTAATTACATAATACTAGTGTTGATGTCCCAAACAATAGGTGATTGATAATGATTAATGACAAGCATCAATTTTTAATACAATCAATGTGGTATAGGCCTAATGGATAAGGTGGAAAACCTGCAAACAGCTGTACTATGAATCACAATAATATCAGAAGAATTTGAATGAAAACCCTGGGAAGGGAAACTAAAGAGTGAATCATCGTTCGATAACCGGTTAGGGTAATGATCTTACACAAAGTATTGACCGCAATATTGAAAGAAATATGATAATTTCTTGAGATTAAAAAGATTTTTGTATGATAATAGATAAAAAGGTAGCTTTTGGCTTCAGCAATCAATCATTTTTTACATGCAAGCAAAAACTTTTTGCATCAACCTGGAATATTTTGAATGGTTTGATCATCGTTCAACAATTAGCTCAGGCCTAGATTGGGCTCGCTCCACTTGTCACAGTCTGATGCCTCAGACTAAGTTTGGACAAGCGGTGAGGTAAGCGCTGTAAACTCCAGGGGGTGAGTGTCTGTACAAACAGTAAGACCATGCAAGTATACATACGGGGCACAGAGAGAAATAATTGTGGCCATTTAGAATAGTCCACAACTTTGCGAAATTTTCCAGCATAGTAGTGCAATACACTATGTATGTAGCTGAATTGTCTAAAAAAATATAGCGATCAAAACAGAATGCAATACTTTCATACCTCCATATGTCACTTCCTTTAGAAAACTTAGATTGCCTGATAACTTCAGGAGCCATCCAGGCCCAGGTACCTCCACCCGTCATCATTGTTGTCTGGTCGATCTCTCGGGCTAAGCCAAAGTCTGTGATTAGCAGAGTCTTGTTAGAGAAGTCCCCATTTGACACACCCTCTCGTATAAGAACTGTAAAAATAAATGAAGATCGTAGGATATAAATGGTTGCATCCATTGCGACAAGACAAGGAAATCATGGATTTTTCTCCACTAATTTTTTATCATGAGAGATTTAATGGAACAGGATGACCTCTACACTAGTCCACCACACAAAATGCCAGATTCTGTTCGAATTGTCCATCTCAAAAATTAACCAATACCTATGGGTTAGGTAAGGCAGAGTCCGAGTGCTCAGATTACATCTACTCTAATTAAGACTTTTGTATAGTAGGCAGTTGCGTCGGGTGGGCATTGCAACAAGAAGAGTAGAGACAAGGGGTGTTGCGTAATAACAAACCAAACAAAATTCTCGTGAGACCATCCTCCATGCAGAGCAGCTCAAATTGCTATGCCAGGGCCAAAGTTTAGGGCTACTGGGTAATTCAATATTAATAAGCCTACTCACACATTTATCACAAGCAGGCTTACCAGGGGGCTCTAAAAAACCTGGTGTTTGAAACTTTGCCAAGATTCTTTCCATATACCAAAAAGATATTTGATTGCAAAATTCATTTTTCCACAGTGATAGTCATCGGCAACAGCCAAATTTCAGCAGTTATGACGCAGTGACTATAGCGCAAATTTGTCACATTGCTCTTTGATCACCCCTTATAAGGGAGATCAGACCAAACATCCAAAAAAGAACAGAAAAAGACACAAACGAAATCATGTGAACATGGCATTTTTTCCAGGAAACACGAGAGTGAAGTCACCAAAGTCTTTTATCTGACGCTTTCTATTGGACAGCTGCTGAAATATAAAAGCTGGCTGATTGAAAAGTGAGTAATATGTTATCATAATAAAAAAAGTAATTGAAAGATATAGTATTACATAGCCAATGAGAACATAGTTTTCCTATGACCGAGTCGAGTTGATAATGAGAGAGACACTGTCAACTCTAACCAGCAATTGATCATGGCGTTCCATCCTCATCTTCAACTTGAGCCAATCGGACTGTTAACATATAAAACAAAGATTTTTGTTTCCAGGGGTGGCTCCTCTATTTTAAGCAACATTCAAATTTTGTAATTCATCCTTTGCATCACTTGCAGGGTCTTTCAAAGTCAAACAGATCAGACCATACTTTGATTAGCTGCCATATCGCCATTTGAGGGGGAGTAACTCCAATGCTTACGTCACCAAACAATCCACGGAGTTTCATAGAATGAACAATTGCAACCTTATTTCGACAGTTGATTTTGATGTTTGTTTAGTACACAATCTGTTTGCTTATACTACGCATCTACAACTGACAGAGGTAAATATCAACAGGCTGTAATTTCTGTAAAAGTGATAAAAATGTCACTTTGGCTTGCCAACTGAAACTTGTGTTTACAGACACTGGGATGGCATTAGGCAATCACAATGCAAAATCGAGCAGAAATCAACGGAGACAATCTCAATCCCAGCTAGGAAAACGACCCTTCTGCTCCTATTTCAATCAATCATATTGTTGGTGTAAACATAATCAACCATTCAAACTTCGGAAATGTCAATCAACTTTTTCTTGGTGGTCTGGAAAGTGCCGACAACCGTTGACTTTACCACTAACCACAAGCTTTCACTACCGGGTATAATCTCATCACATTTACAAGAACCTACAGTGTGGCCAGAAACCTAGGCCTGTCATACAATTACCTCACAACTACCAAGAATTATTGCTGGTCGTATCAAAATCATGGTTTCAGCATATGCAGCAGGAGATTTGCAGTATCATTAGTATCAATAACGGCGTCTACAGAGACCTCATGCAGTGCTAAAGAGATTGGCCAAAATACACCCACTATGCCCCTCCACATACTCAAACCAGCTGTAGGCATCCAGAAAAGTGCACAACAAAATGATCCCTATCTGAATAAAACACCCATCCGATCCACTAAACATGACAAATAAGATGCCAATAAAAACATGGTGATTTCATAGTTTGCAACAGCTGCTCTTAAACTCACTTTTTAATTAGGTACTAGTTTCCGATTGTTTGTCTAATAAACTGAATATGATAATGTTAATGCAATCCGTAACTATTTTTAGCCTGGAGGGAATGGGGAATCATTATCAGCTGATTAACCAGATTATAAGAGGGAGTAAAGATGAGACGAGCACAACTAAACATTTTTTAGTTCTCAATACTTGATGAAGTACAGAGCAGGGCTGGCACTCGGGAGAGGGATGTGTAAAATGACAGGGACAATAGTCTAGAAGCCTAATCAGCAATGATGATTTTGGAGGGTCAGCATGAGCATGATAATTATAATGAATGAACTACAATGGTTCAATTATTGATACGCAGTGAAACAATCGTATTGAGTGACTATTTTAACGAGAACGCAACTCCACATAACACAATCCTGGAGCAGAGGCATAATTTCATCAGGGAGTAAGCTCCAACATGACATTGGTTGGTCATTTAAAATAACACATAAAAATTTATTCTCGAGTTTGCATAATCCATTTTCAATATCATCATTTTCACCAGACACACAAACTTGCATGTAGGTGCAAGGTTAGCTACAGTTGGAAACTCTATTACCCAAATCAGAATACTACAGTAACTAAAGTTTATTTCGATTACTCAATAAGTGGATATTTGACTAAGTTCACCAATCCTCAGCCACGCCAGGTTTTACAGGTCAATGAGGTGGCTAAGCAAATTTGAAAGCACAGCTAGAGTCAAACTGCAGTGTGCAACCAACAAAATCAGTGCAGCACTCACATAATCCTACTATTAGACACCTTTATTTTTTGCTCGAATTTCCTCTTCAAAATTTGTATGCATTCTCAATTACTTTGATATGAGCTCCTCATCATGTTGCAATAAGCCGCAAAGAGTTGCCCAGTAGTAAAACATGACACCAGCGAATATTGCAAAATCTATAGAGTTGCCAATAAAACGTCCTAATCTAGACTACGACGACTAGTATCCGATCAAACGGCTGACTTTGTTCTGTCGTCACGCCTCCGGAATCAGTAAGCCTAAAATATTACTGTATTTTCAACACTGGAAAGTTAACTAAACAGGATATTGACCGGCAAGTTATTCCAAACCTATCATCAGAAATTATCAGCAACTCATCAGAAAATATCAGTAACTAAAACGCATTAATTGATATGTTTGCAGTATTACATCCATAGTTCAATCCACTGCATACTCAAAGCATCTAATACATACATTATCCATATAGCTCTTTGTCCGCAAGCGCTTCTAGTGACCATTCATGGAACAAAAACTGCTCTCACCCCTTAGCTATCATAACCAATATGTTGTAACAGAAATAGACACCTTACCCAAACTGGCAACATACATTTGTATATCACTAAACACATGTAATCCCAAGGGAATTTCAATTGACAATACAGACAGTCACTTCAACTGCAATCTCATACCAAAAGATTTACGACAGAAAATGTGCAAAGTAGAGAATGCAAGGGGAGTAGCTTCAATCGGGATGGCCTGGGATCAATGAACTGGAAAGGGGAAGTTCATTGCTTGGACAGTGCCGTGACGTTGAACACACATTCTTCTCTATGAAGGAAATCGATTTTGGGAAGAAAAGAAGCATAATCAGGTAGTTTTTCAGTGAGATGCTGATTTCTGATCTCATAAAAATTGATTCTCTCATAGAGAATAATAGGTGTCCAAGGTCACCCGGGGTACAAGGTAACCACGATTTTCATACCACACTTCTTACTTACTGTTGCCTGACTTGAGGTCACGATGCACCAGTGACGATTCGTGTAGGTACTCCATTCCCTGAGCGATCTGTATAGCCCAATCAACCAGTACGTCAGGTGGTATGTTAGCTTTGTATTTCTGTAATGCACTAGTCATAGAGCCACCAGCAGCAAATTCCTGCACAAGGCCAAGATTTGGAGGCACAAGACAAACTCCTTTTAGCTCCACGATATTTCGATGCTTCATGAGCGCATTGCATCTTCCCTCCTACAAATATTTTAGAAAAAAATTACAATTCCAACGAAAGTATTGGTTCTCAGACTAAAAAAATTGGATGGAATTTTAGCACTATTTTACCATTACATAGTGGCACAAGTTGCCCGGTTTTGAGTCTGAGCACTTTGATTATTCAACCATGTGCCACCATTTTTCAGCTAGCCTATGTCTGCATTCTATGATAACATTTTGTATTGCTCATGTCAAGTGAAGTGCAAAAGATCCAGAATAGAGGCATTAACTTTAACACAATACAGAGAAAATATTATTTTTCCTGGTTCCAGCATGCATAGACCTTGGATTTTTTGAGGGCAGCATCAGTGATTGTCGTTTGATTGCTTCACTTTGTTAAGATGAGCGATCAAGATTATATTACACCTCTCGGAAATAATAACAACATTGATGATAGGACGCTGTTCAAAGTTTGTGGCAGGAAGTGGCCAGTACCGCTACTCTCGACAGTAGTAGCACTCATTGATAAAAAGATAAATGTTTAGATTACCAGCTCAGTGAAATTTCAAACCTTTATCAATCTGACTAAACTAATGAATCATCCCTTAAGTTGAGTCACAGTGGTCAAATTGCTCACGCTAAGCCTGGGCTTCTTGCAGGTTAAACTGCACTTATCTGTGGTATGGCCATCTAAAGCTGTGTCTATTATCCCTTCAGGGTATGCTTCTACTCAATATTATAATCACAGGTTCAGAAAGCTTGTGAAAGCCAACGCTTTCTTTATCCAAATAGCCAGACAATTACCTTGTTTAAGACTTATTGTAAGCCAGGGTTGCGCAACTGTCCTTTATTGAGCCTCTGGTGCAGTCAAACAATGACCTGCCGCAGAGGATGCAGTGCAGGGCTTTATGATCCCTCCTAATTCTAACACTTCCACTGTTCCCAGCATTTTGGCCAGGTTCAATGACATTGCGAAATCTTACTTACTAGCCCCAAACCAGTAATTACGTAATAAGCCTTCATTGAAAATTGAATCCCAAAGACCTGCTAGCACAAGACTAGTAAATTTGGAATATTGATAGGGCATAGTCCAAAATACATCTGTAACAATAGGCATTATGCAGAGCCAGTGCCTTATAGCTGAAATGAATGGTTTTAGTAGTTTTTTGCCTTAGCCTGGTAGCACATATTGAGCCATCAAGGTAAATAAAACTACCCACATCAATTTTTCCTTCCGACTGGTGAAAAATTGGCTAGCAACCTACCATGTTATAAGTTCCCACTACATAGTTGCCGGTACATCCAAACTTTTGTTACAACTTCCGAGGCGGGGGTAAACTTTAATTCTTCATTGCAAAGTGTGGGGGTGCTGCTAAGTTGACAGGTACCAGTGTGAACGCCAGGAATGCAATCCCCATGCATAGTGCTGCTGTTTGTTACATTCCTGCCTCTCTGGGTTCTTTTCAAACACCAAACTAATTTATAGCGATGTTTGATATTGTTATGGGCCTTTCCAACAAGAGTTATGCTAATATGCCTACATCCATGTACTGCCAATGGACAGGTAGTGCTCCGGCTTCAGAATGATTGGAGTTAGTGGGGCCACCTCCAACTCCCCTCATCTGTAGGATACGAAAAAGAGTGATGGGGGAGGAGTTCAATAGTGAAAGCCACTAACTCAACCCCATTTAGCATCTGAGCACTACCAGGGCCGTCTCCAAGATTTGACATAGCCTAGGGAGGACTGTAGGATGTAGCGTATATATATACTCCTATGTGATACAAAGGAGAGGTATTAAAACCTTGGGACAGAACCCAATTTTCTTTTCTCCTCCCCGACTGGAGACAGCACAACATCTCCATTGATAGGGGACATGCAGCCACTGCAGCAAACATACCGTGATAACACTTTCTTTTGCCTTTTCTGAGTTCTGAACATTTGCCAACTTCACAGCTACCTCTTGTCCCTGCCATAAGCCACGATAAACTTTTCCAAATCCTCCAAGGCCTGTCAAACATAAGAATATGCTATTTACTTGCTTGGTTCTTGATGAGGAAGTGATGTGGGGTTTTATATTCAATGTGTCTACTTGGATGTAATTGGTCCTAGTCTTTGGTGAAAGCAACAGCTATTATTTTAGCTGAGATGCTGCATTGATAGATGGATGAATAGATTGGAGATTGAATGAAATGCTAGCAACAACACCCTTTGCTGACTTACAACGAAGCCCTCCAGTTTGCTGTTGTATTTTGATGATTGCATGTGAAGTGTTACAGTTGCAATGAGCCAACTGAATCCCATGAACTGATGCAGGAAGCATACCGCAAACCACTAACAGACAGAAATGGATAAAAAAATCCTTTGATCACAGTAGGGAATAGAGGAATAAATTAGCCATGAATATAAGTAACAAGCGGCCATTACAGACAAAAATAGCAACCATTTCATTTGTGTGACAATCGAAGCTTGAAGGATCATGTGTTTATATAATGATAAAAATGAGGAGGAGAGCTAAATTTATATCACTGACAGACACTGTGATGTACAATTGAAATGGCACGTTCTAATACAAAGACGAATCTAGGTAATTTTCAATAAATCCAACCTCAAGTTTTTTAGTCAGTTTGTATGTTCCCACAGATCATAATACCATCTTTTAGGCCAGTTGTAAGCTTAACAGTGTGGTGATAGCGGCAATATAATTGCAAAACAGTTAGGCCTGCTCTTAAAACCAACCCTACTTAGAGGTCTAAGATGGTGAGTTTGATACAAGTACTGGGAAAAACCATTTACTTGTACGATGCCACATGAAATACGTACATGCATGATACCATGTAGGCCTAACCAACAGTGAGGGGTACAGTAGGCTACCGTTACAAGTGAATACCAAAATCTAACTAGAAACTCTTAGAAACCAATACCAAAACCTTAATACAAAGATTGGGAGGGGTGGGGGCTTGTGGGCTAAATGAAAATGTGACCGCTTGCCAGCTATGTTTGTCTACTGCTCCCCCAAAAAATGACCAACATCACACCTCTATTCCGCTGATTTATCAATAGTAGTGCCCTATCTTCAAAACACTATATGATAGGCCTAAACATTACTTGTCACAATAACGTAGTGAGCAAACTCTAGGTCTAGGCAGTGAATTACATTAGAGGCTTTTAGACAAACATTCCAATGTTACATAATTTGTCTGTGTTCTGACAAACTTGAGTGAATAGAGTTAGATCGTTTACTAACACATAATAGCATGAAATCAGCACTGTTACCGCCTTCTAAGCTTGGTCTATCGTAATGTGCACGTCATGATCCCAGTCCAGAGCCTGCCTGAGCTTTGGGTTTGCAAGCAGACGTCATAGGAAAACATGATCGGAAAGGGACAGTGATGGGTCAATATTAGTGGACTCACAACTCAATGCATCATAATTGGGCCATGCCATGACCTCACAGAACAAGATGCAGGCCCAAGGTTCTTCTGAGTAGATAGAATGGTGATGGTGACGTCATGACAAAGATTGCAATGTAACAATGAGTGGGCCAACTCTGTGAAAAAATACCAGGGAAGTTTGCTTCATACGCTGGCCGGCCCAGTTTTGCTGCAAAATGTTAAACCCCATCGAAAACTATCCTAGCCTGGCCAGAAATGACTTCAAGATGGAATATAGGCCTAATTCAAATGAATAGAAGCAAGATCACCATTGAATCTACAGTACCAGTTTCACAGTTGAATTTGTTTTTAATTTATTTAATTCACATGAGTTGTCTGCATTTTCTCTCAGAGTGGGCAACTCCAACTATCAGGGTTTCAGCATTCAAGCAATGGTACCATTTCACCACTAGAGAATACCAACATTTTACCTACAGTAAGGCCAAACTTTAAACTCCTGCCGCCATATCACTTACTGACTACACAGCAGATACAACATACTACATAGGCCCAACCAGAGCTTTGACAACTACCATGGAGTTCTTCTCTTTGGTCCTACATAGGCCCTTCATATGGGTATTTATTTGTAGTTCTACCAAAAATCCAGATCCAGTCCGTTGAGTCGCCCTATACATGTTATGCAAACGAATAAGAAATATCAATAATACACCAGTAAATAATATATAACAGCTACCAAGAAGACCAGAACGTCAAAAATAGAACAATGTAAGACAGCACAATTCCTGTTTTAAGAGTGTTGTGCATACTTGGAGTTGATGGCAACGGAAAACAATGCAGTAGAAACAAAAATTCATTGATATCAAGTCAGTGCAATGCTATCATTCCAGCATTCTTACGGTGCATGAACCAAAAACATCGGGTCATTATGATTACCAGGGTTCAGGGAAAGTTCAATTTGAGGGATAGAATTGTCAGAGTGGTCTATATGGAGACTAGAGTGGCATACCCTACCCTGCAACCTGTTTGCAGTCCATGTTACGCAAAGTGATAAACAGACAATACAGGCCAATAAACCCGCTCTGATTACCAAAATGCTAGTTTTGTCCCTCAAATAGAAGTTTTGTAGGGTATGATCATAAATGCAATGTAAACCTCTATGGGTAGGATACTTTCTAAACCTACTTCGCTCGATCTACCCACAATTGCACTGTTAGTCTTGACAGTCTGGATCTATTGGCGTACAAGCGTAGTAACTAGGCCTACGAGAGATTAGTGAAATGTCGAAAGTGAATAGTTTGGAGAACATCTGGAGATAAATATGATCTGATAGCAATTACTATACAGCGATATCGCCTCCGATACTTGTTATTAGTAGAAGCTTGCAATAATGATGGGGATTGCGACACCTTCGGGCTTGCGCCACTCACATCACAACACAAACATTCAAAATGTTCCAGCAATAATCACGAACGTCAAGGAATGGGCTTCATAGGCTTATAATAATCCCCCTCCCACTAAATATGACAATGAGGGCAGAGTTTGAATTTGCTGACCACTGCGCAAGGATGATGAAAAGTCTATCAGTAAACTGGGCGTGTGTGAAAAATATATTGAGACACTGATGACATTACCACGTAAAGTGTGCCTGGGACCGTCTATTCAACAGTGGCCTTCAATGCTGTATAAACAACAACTACGCTGGTTTGTGGGCTTATTTTATTGGCAAAAGTAACGAGAATATCAAACTGAGGAATGTCAAGTATGTAGGAGATATAATAGAGAATGCGGTTGAATTTAGAGTGCCAATCGGGCCAGGTAATGTGAGAAAACCATAAACCCTACATGTAGGCTCCAACATAATCATCAAATGTTATAGCCCTGACTTCCCTGAAATGTGAGACCCATGCTCAGATTGTAATAAATTCAAGTGGTACTTTACCAATCAGAATTGACAGCAGCCGTTTGTTAATGATTTGGGTTTCTAATAATATGCTGCCGTCTGCAAAGCATAAGATTCAAAAATACCCATATATGCTAAATTCATTATCGAACACAGAGAAAAGTCAACACAAGAGCCAACTATGATTGTTAATACCTTGAAGTAATAATACCTTGAAATCATGACCAACTCTTTGAATTTACAAAACAGAAACAAAATGAGGATTTCTACAACGTTCAAAATGCAACGGAAGACATAATTCAATAGTGATGTCAGAACATTGGCGTGTACGACTTGACCCAAGGTCAGCAATGGTATGCCATATCAGAACACTCAAAATGTTGTAAGATTTTTAAACTAAGACCTTCATTAGGGTAACAGGAGGAATGAAAATAGGGAGTAACCTTGGCAAACCTCCCCTCCCACTCACATAAAACCAGCAAACATAGCGACAGCCAAGCCTTTATCGAAATCAATATCAAACTAGTAGCTACAGTATTCTATATCACGAGATAGAAATATGTATACAATTGTACATTGCCAATGCAAAAATTAACCAGTAAGCCACCCCTAGGGTATCTTTGTATCGGTAAGATGTTAACAACTTCCAACCATCTTGTCGGCTTACAAAATAGCCTGCGACGATGCAAGATACATAGGGTCCTAAATGTATATGTTTTTTTGTTGTCTTTATACAATGAATGGCACCAGACTCATCAAGAAAACCAGGTTATGGAATATGCTATATGTAGGCTATTAGATGTGGACTGGCCAAATAAAATGTAGGCTATATTATGATAAAAGGTGATGAAGACATTCCATCAATGTTTGGGATTCTCAGTTAGGCTATAGAAACATGGGATGCTGACATGGAGCAGGCTTTGTGATGATATTACCGAGTATTATAACTGAGTGACTGACTGACGCAGTGAAAGGTTAATGAAGGAGCAATAATGGGTGCATGAGCTGAGAGTATAAGCTATGTAACACACAAGCCTTTAAGTGCAACCTAACCATCAACGCCAATTAAGCAATCATAACATAGGCTATAACCATATTGTGGTTGTTGCGTTTTCTACTCAGCAACAAAATCAGACAAGAAGCTGGCTTGATGTATGTTGTGTTCATGCCAGTGATGGTAAAGAGGCGATGAATTATACAGTATAGATAGATTGATCGGCTATATTATGCAACTAATAGCTGGTTCAGGTGAGGTTTGAAGACAATGGAATTGTTTCATTGCTAAAACACAACCGTTAGTTGCATGAGGAAGTAATCGGATGATGTCATACACTAGCAAAAAACAGTGCATTTAGGTTGGTATAGCTTTGAACTGAATGAATTACCGGTGGGCCCAGGCCAACTTGATACACTGGGATGCCTGACCCACACGATAAAAATGGCCAATAACAGAATAGCGCTATTCTTAAGTCATCTGACATTGACCAGCAGCGAAGGGCAATTCATATGGGAGAACCATCTTGTTTTTTGCAATAACGCCTCTACCCATCACTTCCAAGCAACTATACTGCTACATTAAGATAAACATGTACTGGTAAAAAGCTGGCCCTATGGGTTTGAACGCTATAATGCTGACCATTACTTACCTATCACTTCTCCAAGTTGCAGCTCGGCAAAATCAATCTCCCGAAGCTTTGCCTGTGGTGGTGTAACTTGTTCGACAAAGTTGCTCGGGAACACTCCAACCTTGTTATTGACCTTTCCTGTCCACCATCCATCCGTACCAGAAATCTTAGGGTCTTTAGTTATGACCTCTACAGCAGTGCCTCTTTTCAGTGTCAATTCGTCTTGAAGCTTGGCGTCATAATCAAAGAGGGCACACCAGTAATTGATTCCTTCCTGCACCCTTCCAGACTTGATGGCATTTTTTGCATCTTGTGCTGGCTTAGTAGCCATATTTATTGAGGTTAGAGATGTTGACAGGCTGGTGAAATGGTCCAAAGACTACTTTTATCATGCCTGTAATTGGGCTGCCGCCGAATAATATTATTTGAGAGGAAAATGACCTAAATATCTAATACAATCCTCGGATTTACTGGCATTATCTTACAGTGACAGCGTCTGTACACCATGACTTCTGTGTGTCTGAAACATTCAAAGAACTAATTAAGCGTAGGCCAACCAATCTAAAGCGTGTTCGGCTGACAATGTGACCTGCTAGTGTTTTGGAAAGTTTAGCAACAGCAGCATTAAAGGGAGTGGAGTAGGCCTGGCTCAAAAAGAAAGCCAGATTTGGACTCAAGTCGAGTGAATTAACCAAAATATATATATGCATGCATATATAGGCTAATTGTTCGACAATATTTGCTCCGTGGGTGGCTAAATACACTCCTGCTACCAATGGTCTCGACTATGAATTTTGGATGCCAATTATATCATGTGAGCACGATCTAATAAATAGAGTAATGCCAAGCAATGCCTGATCATGTGGGTCTAAAATCAAACCGCAATCGGGAGAGAAACTACAGTATCAGAATATTTGTTGAATTTTCTTCCTCAAATGAGTAGCGCCACAAGGACCTAATTGAGTAAAAACTCTCTCGAAATCTCAGTGCACAGCTTCATTTTTACAACTTATCAAAGAGCAGCAACCTCTTGTACAAAAATGGGATTTGGCATTGCATGAATGCTTGTGTAGGCCTATGCCGAAACCTCATCTTGAAAAACTTGTGAGGAAGATCTTGTCAAAGGGTGAAGCCAAAGGTCATCTTAGGGCTCAGTCTATAGGTTCATGGTGACAACTTTATTGCCTAGCCCCAAATAGCTAGCTTGTTTGGCTACTTTGTGTATTCGGTCTAGTGTACACTACTTGCTCAGGCAATAAGGCTAACCTCAATGCAACTCAGCATGACACAGAACAAAAACCTTTCCCTACATATAGTC
>ERZ1740059.1170-NODE-1170-length-13342-cov-8.876421_pt1 | contig 13342 bp, 8 predicted proteins | sample MGYA00581744_ERZ1740059 | MGnify/ENA primary metagenome ERZ1740059 (study PRJEB43018, sample SAMN04849738) | marine metagenome | isolation source: floating plastic debris | place: Pacific Ocean | collected 2008-08-28 | study: EMG produced TPA metagenomics... | reverse complement strand
TGCTCTAATGATTAATTTCATAGACCATGGCAACATGGTACCATTGCTCTTGAACGCCGAAGACGTAGACACTTGTTTAACAACATCGCAAGTGCTTTCTCATTCATCATATTTCTGCTCACATTAGCAAAGACATAAAATTGACAAAAAAATTGTAAGAGGAGATGAACTTCCGTCGATTTTCAAATTAAAATGCTTCTGTGTGGCATAGTAGCATGGGAGTAGCATTGCGGATAGCACAACCAAAAATTGGATAGGTGAAGGACAAAATTTTGGTACCACAGTAGGTACACAACTGCAAGCACTGATTGATGAATCAAAGTTAGCAAAATATTTTAAGCTTTTTTGGTATTTTTTGTTTAATTGTTTTGTAGTATTAAACCACTTTTATGCAAATTGAGGAGGATTTTACACAAATAAGTTGTTGTTTATTACACTTTCACAGCACAGATACAGGTAGCAGGGATCACTTAGCAGTTTCTGATTAATAGTTGGTAGCGGGTTTGTTTTCCTTAATAGTGGTGATGTCTTAATTAATTTGACACACCAAAACCGAAATTTGCATGGATTTTATCACCATAACATGCTGATCAAAGGCATTAATTCAGCTAAACAAATTTTTACCTCTGTTTTTACATAACGTTTTTACAAGGTCACTGGTTTGTTACCTTTCCAGCATGCAAAATTCACATTATTTATGACAACTTATCATTGGCCAGTTCCGGAATGATCGAAAGTTCAAATCAATCAGCATTAGCCACTGATGCAGCGCTAATTAAAGTGCTGATTACTGTTATAAAATTCTCTGCTGGCTTTCTGACTGTCTTCCCGTAAATTTCCCGCTCATCAATAGGGTGGAAAAGCATGCAAACTTTCATGGGAGAAAAAGTGAAATCGGTCAATTTGCAGTTTGAAAAGTCACCAAGTGCAAGGATAGTCAAGACTAGAGTTATGGACTGCAAGATATGTACCACCTGGAAAAGTGGCTGATAATCCATCATAAATTCCTTAATTCTTTTTTTGCAGGGAGAAAAGTAATTCATTAATGTCACCCCAAACAATCAGTCGACAATTCATAGCACGTAAGTGGTTGGACCTCGTCTCACCCGCAATTGCAAAATGACCTGCTTCATTATGAAATACCATCTACAGATAATGCCCTTGCTGACCCGCATTGTATAAATGGTACGTTTTCCTACCTGATTTCTTTTTCGGTTTGTCATGCTCCATACAGAATCGGCCTCCAAATCCTGCTGGGCACTCGCATTGATTATGTCCTATACACACTCCTCCGTTACGACACAACGGGAAGCACATCGCTGAAATAAAAGCAGTTTTAAGTAGCGAAAAAAAATCGAGTCAAGATAATAAAATACGATGAAAATACTTTCAATCACCTATCAATTACTAGGTTTGAAATTATTAGGCCCACTGAACCAAATAATTCAATAATTTATACTCGAAATATTTATTTGATTATTTCCTACAAATATCCATTTAAAAACTAAATATTACTATAAAACTTACGACGGTTGCATTTAAGTCCTGACCAGCCGACGTCACATCGGCACACACCTGGAGCGGTACACTGACCGTGTGTACATCCAGCCTCACATATAGCTAAAACAACAAGAAACAACAACAGTTTACTACTTTTCTGTCTAGTTAGAAATACATCATATCCTTGTTTACCATCTCTGAATTTCAAGAAGAAAGTTTTTTCTATGTCTGATCGGTAAAAAAGCCTGATGAGAGGTTGATGGTGCAGATGGAATCTCTAATGTAGTAAGGAAGTGTGGGAACCGCAAAATATCAAAGTGGTAAAAAAAGAATATCAGGATTCTTAAGAATGATTTGCGGTTATTGGGACACAGCAAGAAAAGAGCGAAAGTTTGATAATCAGGTCTTGTGGTTTATCTTTGGCAAAAAAGAGAAGAAATTTGTCACATTTTAATGGTCGTCAGGTTGAAGTAATTAAGCTACTGTGAATTTATTGTCCCTTAAAATATCTCAATTAATAGACTAATCCACTGGTTATGTGTCTGCTATATTAGCAAATATACCATAAAACATTCAAAATAAATAAATAGTAACATACAGCATGCAACAGGTAGTGGAGGGCAATAAAATGTGAATATTGCTTCACCCAAGATAATGCAAATTATCTGCCAGAAAACATGATTAATTACAGGCCATTTTTCCTTTAATTGGTTGTAGGAGGCAAACACCCTGCTGCTCTAACAAATGTGATAAGAAGGTCAAGTAGTTGAGCTCTTATTAACTCACTTTAGTTTGTAATGAATGGTTGTCTGGAGTGAGGTGGGGGAATTATGGGATTGTTTCTTGAGTAAGGCAGAGTTATTATGGGATTGCTTCAACATGGGTGGTATGGTAGTGGCACTCACCTGTCTGACACTTGTCACCAGACCACCCAGGAGCACACTGGCATACACCATCATCTACACATTGTCCGTTATTCTCACATTCACAAACTGTAAATATTAAAAAAAATATGAAATTGAAACCGCTAGCAACAATTTGGACAGGGTAGTAATCAACGGCCAAAGATTTTAACGGTAAAGCAGGAAAGTATTGGCAAATCATCGGAATTAAAAGACCAGAGGGAGGCATAAACAAAATAATGTTGTTGTTCAGGTTTTCATTTGCTAATGACAACACTAGCGGTGTTGGTGTTGACATGGACGAAATAAAATGCAAATACTATGTAAATTTGAACAGGTCTTTGATTAATTCCCCAAATCCCCTGACCGATTTCCTGAATCAGTTTCCTGAACTTTCTTTTTGAAGGATGAGATATTGGTGTAGGATAAAAGTGACAGTCATGACTGAACAATTAGAGAGAAAGAGACAATTAGAGTTCAAAAGACGGATTACTACGATTGATTAGAGGGTGTTCTGCACCGCTTTCAGGCAGGAAATATACCTAAATATCTATTGAATGAATCTCAGCTTACATTATCATAGAAGTATGCTTGATTTTATAAATTAAAATAAATTATGAATTATGAATGAGTGAAATCAAAACCGTTGCTATTTTCACTACTTTTGTTCTTCGCCAACTATTGTTTCACAACTTCTTTTTGCTTTGGTTATGTGCATTTTTGAGGTTGGATAATCCGCAAAATTTTGGTAAAATTAATCCGATTAATAGACATTTGATGCATTACAGTGTCTGGTCGTTGTTGCATCAGGGGAAATGCCCATACATTCCACAATTTTGTCATATGCACTGTATACATACATGCATCTGTCACATAAAACTGTTGTTACACAATAATATATATAAATTTTTAACTGAAAAACTGCTCTCAAGAGCCAAAGCATACCCGTATTTCATGAACAACGAAATGTTAAATTTTGAATTTTCGATTAGTATAGGGTCACAGTTTTGATTTAAGACAACATCCTCCGACCTGCACTGTTACGTACATTCTATCTAGCTCTCTAGCTACGAGGGTGAGAGATTCTATCGTTCATCAATGTGATAGCCACATAGTCTGTCATACGAGACTGTCCATTAACAGCTCTGATTTTTTATTGTTTGTTTTAAGATGAGACCTATTGACTTGCTAATTCTATCAAACAATAACAAATCGCCCATTTCAATTTTGCTGTAATTAAACACACCAAAATAACACAACCACCTCTTCAGATTTTTTAAACTTTGAACAATAGAAACAAGATTATAATTTGCTATCTTGATAGTCCAGCGCCACATGGCTTTTTAGTGGTTGGATGTTCCTATTGATGACAATCTTGCAAGGCGACAACTGATAATTGAACACTTTCGTTAAGCCTAAACTGCATTACAAAACCGAGTGCAAAGTGAGAAAGCCTGTAAGACCAGTGAGCTTGTTTTCACACATTTGAAGGTGCCATACTTCTATCTGAGGGCATTAATCTTGATAACTGATGAGCTTGAGAAATAAGTGTTGAAATGTGGTGCATGATGGGGGTTTGTTTCTAAACATTATGATAACGAAAAATAACAGGACCAAAAAATGTTGCATAAACCTAATGGCACAGTTGCAGTGTTAAATGTGCTACATCTCACCCGCAAATGTCTAAAGATGATCAGCATAAATTACATCGCTTCTTGCTTATCCAATTAGCAGATCTATTTTTATTTGACGTCTAGCCAAGGTTTAAAACGAAACCGGATAATTAAATTGGCGAATCCTGGTCAATAATTCAATGTTTGTTTGCCCTGTTATGTATCAGACAATATGATTCCTCGTAGGGTTGTTGGCTGTCACACAGCCTTGTTCAGGTCAAACGGCTGACCGAAAAGAAAAAATGCATTCGCTTATTGATTACGCTGTCTGAATCAACTTGCACTTCGGTTACATAATTAATGGAACGGTCATTTTTCCCACTGAACTTGCAAAACCGACTGTTTGGCCATCTAAATTAATTCCTCGGGCTGACCAAGCATGGATAATTATGCTTAATATGCACCAGAATCTATTGACTCTGCCGCAGTATTTCAGCATAATTAGCCTGGTTTGGTCATTCCCACCTATTTTAATCATTAGTCGAAATTGGTAGTTTATCTGAACCAACGTGTTGACTTTACCAACCCATGCGAACTGCTCTGTCTCGCCAGAATATGGTCAATAATGATGACTTCGAGTCTGGTTTTTTGTATTGTTCTTGGTAATTGGCCAATGTCTTTTTGATCAAACATAAACACTATGAGACAAATTTACACCTCATTTTCACATTGTTTAGATATTTCTTTTTGATCAAACGTTGCTTCGAAGTGTATTTTTTATCTTTTCTGTGGATGCTTATTGGTGATGTTAAGTACATTTTATGTAATGCTAAAGCCAAAAAATGGTCTGCACCTACTTACCAGACTGATGAGAAATGAAGGGGACACTTTGACCTAAGATTCGGAATTTTCCATTGTGTATAACCAATCACAAAAAAATTTGTCAATTTATTGGTGGTTATCTCCACTTACCTGGACATCGTCCATTGTAGCATTGTCTCTCATGTGTTCTTGGAACGTAGTATGGTATACAGTCCTCGGGATTTATCTTCTCATCTAAGCAGAATGGTTTTCTAGCCTTGACACCGAATCCGCAGGAAACACTACATTCTCCCCATGTCGACCACTCCCAGTGATCTGTAAGCACAGCATAGTCCAAAACAATCGATGTGATGCTGACATAAAAACGCTAAAAAAAGGATGATCAGATCTCGACATTATTTTCCTCTGGAGATTGAAATCATTCATTGAGCAGGCAATCATACCAACTTCTACATCTATTACCATGTAACTACATCATGACTGAAATTACCCAGATAGTTGGCAGAATCAGTGCTGTGACTGCTGGAGCCTTGTCTTGGGGCAGTGTCCAGTTTCTGCTGGATTGTTTCTCCCCAGGTCTCATAGTTACACTGCTGTTCAACGTCTGCAGGGTTAGATGTTAGTACCAGCTGGCTCAACGCCCCCTACAAAAAGATAGGTTAACGGAACTCAGGCTACAACGTAAGTATTGTTTGCGGTCGCTCTGACCAAATTTGAGGTAACGGAACAGTTGAACAAAATATTTCAGCCCACAGCGATAACTTGCAATAACCTATAAGCTAATTTGTTAGATTTCATTTTATATGCAGGAAAAGAAATATGATTTTATCTATAATTGAAAATTCAGCATCTTGAAAGGGGAAATAATTACTACATTGATTGATAGGATACCTGATGCAGGTATCAAAACTAATGTTAATGGTCGTTAATGTATTATTAAAAGTAACAAGAAGGTACATCTGTAAGGTGTTAATTGCCTACTTTCTATGACTTCTAAATTGTCAAAAAATGGATGTCCATAATTCTGAAGGCAATAATATGGCCGGTTTTGTTTGAAAAATCACTGGTTTAGTGTGAGGATAACTAACCTCATAACGCTCGTCTGAACCTCTATCCATGGCAAACATCTTGGAGCCGATGATGAGAGTTGACTTGTACACATTAGGAATAAACGGTTCAGCAGGAAGCAGCTGAAAGCTTCTCTGCATGCAGTTGTAAAACATGGTGATGTTAGGGCCACTGATGCCAAAGCCAAACTGATGCCACTGTCCGTCGTTGATGTTATCATCTGGTAGAGGAATAGATACGGTAGACATGCGTCCCGTACTGTGCAGCACTTCTATTGTAGGGGACGGGAAGGCTTTGAGTCCGAGGTATAACCTCCCTGCTGAGTCGGACAGTGAAAATAGGTACTGTCCCTCTCGGGGGTAACGGGTCTTTCTCGGTCTGATTCTACCCATTATAGAGAACTTCTGTGGCCACAATGGGCTGAATACTTTAGGAGCACTGACTTGGCCGTAAAAATTAGGTGTGAGATCATAGATTGTAGTTCCACTGACGTTCAGAGTGATGACGCCCTTCTCCATGGATTCAAAGCCTGCCAGCTCAACCACATTTCTGATACCTAGAAATATCATGAATTAAGATACATCAATTTTTGCAGAGGAGAAACAACTTCGTTTGATGTTCATCTGTGCTTCAAGATTTTCATACCATTCATTTCGATATGTCAGCACTCAGTGCGATATGTCAGCAAAGCGCAATTAATACCATAATTACTGATTTAATGGGTATATTATCAACAATTATTTTAATCTAAGGTCAGTATATAAACAACTTTAAAAATATTCTACACACTATGTTATCCAAATTTAAGACTTTGATGTTGCCTCACCAGAACATACACATTTATGAGAAAACTGCCGATCTAGCTCTTTTGGTTTAACAGAAACTCCAAACAGTTTTGCTTGCGCAAAGGGTATGGCAGAAATATGATACTGACAATTCCAAACAATCACACCCAACTACTGACAAGAGTTTCTGATGAAATGATTAGAAGTGGCACTAGATAATATCTGGGGTTTTGAAATCTTCTATTCATGGTTCTAGTTGGCCCCAGGGAATTTAGTAAATGACCTCCTTGGGAGTTGAACACCTTGTTTTGTACTTTTTGAAAAAAGACTGGATGGTAGCACAATCTCTTCTAGATTGTAATTCAATATCATGCCATGACAACAACAATTCTTATCTATACATTTCAACAGTCACAGTATGCATAACATTGAAAAATTTCAATTTTCTTATTATTAAGTTTTTACATGACAGTGGGGTATTGCTAGAGTTTTTAAGCCTACCTTTGCATGACATGGTGTTGCATTTCCTCTTTTGGGAGTTGTGTCCCGTGCATAACTCGGGGTAAGTCTTGGTACATTGCCTCACTCTCAGCTGAACTCCGGCGTCTCCACAACTTTCCGTACAAGCCGACCATTCTGACCATACACCAAACCCTGCAAAATAGAAACAAGGCTTATTATATTCTAGGAATTTGTTATCGGCCATTTATTTACGGGCAACCTGTTTATATGAAAAGTCACATTTTTTGGTTGAGACATATAGGCAGAATGGCCAACGTCCAATTTTAAACTGGGATATGAGAGACACAACAGGTACCTCAATACGAGTCAAAGCTTTTATTCAACCTGCTCATTGTGGGTCCAACAATGATGTGAAATGACGTTGAAACAATGATAGGAAAACAAGTTCAACCCAAATCAGTATTCATTATAGTTGCTAAATTACATAAAAATAACAATAATAGTGATAAATGGGCTTTAATCTAATTATTCCACCAGGCTTAATAAACGTAGTGGATCACAAACCTGCAAGACAATAGATTAACAAGATCTCCCATGCACTGATTTCTAGTCTTAAAACCGTTATTGTGGCATCCCACGCCGATTGTCTTTCTGCATATCTTGCGAGCTATATTAAGAGGTGAATAATTCTCTTCCGTTCGTTCGGATCAATTACATGATTTACTTGAGATTAAATGAAGCAGTTAATTTTCCTTACAACAATTAATGTCATCTTTTGTGTTTTTATGTAACTTGAAGGAGATTGTTGTGGGTAGGATCATCAAAGCTAGGTAAGACAATACAGGATCAACAAGGATAATCATTGATAATCATAGTAATGGCTATTGATTAACTAGAACCGATGCACTACACGGAATAGTTCCGTTTTCATTCATTGAAATATTTAGAATTGTAATGTAAATGTTACTATTTCTTTGCTGTTTCGGATACTGCGGGATACCTATACCCTCCCTGCCTATACCTCCTGGCCAGGTAGTTGAAGGCGCACAACCATTTCTTATAAATGGCTGAGGCAAGTAAATACAACAAGACAGTGTCAATCCACAGTTAGTCATCAAATCATATTTTCTGTTTCCTGAGTTCATGTCACTACTAAAACTCCAAATAACCTTGGTAGCGGTATGATGATGTAACTAGCAATAAGTAAAAAAACCCTAATTTATGCATATTTGTGTGCATTGCATCTAACAAGCAATTTGAGGCAATGTTGCTTTAAAATAGTGGTCATGCCTTCATAGCAAAAACAGTTTTCATGACTTTCATAACTATTTAAGTATAGGAAGATGCTAGTATTTTCAAGGTGTCAAATTGGAGTCAATATTTTCATGCCCATGATCTATATTTGATTCATCATGGGAATGTTGCTTCAATTCTGAATTTATTTATGTTGCTATGTTTACAAATTCAAAATATATACACAGTTACAAAATGATTTGGTTTGATACTGTCAATATTGATTCGTTCTTGATAATGATAAATTGCTGCGATGCAACATCAGTTTATTAATCCTACTGTATGACTTTGTAAAGTTTTGGTTAGCCAAACTACAGGGTGTCTTGATTAAATTTGACCCAAACTTGTCAAATAAAAACAATTATTTGAACAAATCTATGTCGGATGCTAGGTAGCATGAAGCTTGAGTTTTTGGGAGCTCCAGAGCCAAAGAGTTATCAAGCTCTAAACACGTTCGAAACACAGACACTATTGAAATGAACGACCTAGCGGCGCCACTCCTGGGTACAGCTAAGCATGTAATTGCTTATAACTCTCCCCACTATTGTATTTTGGTGACAAATAATTCATTAATACTCATTACTTTGAGTAGCACTTGTATACAACCAATTTATTAAAAAGAACAATAGCGAGACATAACTGTAGTAGCTCTTAAACAGATTAACAAGTATGATTAGTGTTGTAGAAATTTTTGTTGTGTGATTTTCTTTTGTATTTTAATCCCAAAACATCCTGTGTTTGTGTATGCTATAATTGAAAGTGAAAGGCGACAATCAACAGCACCGCAGTGTGACTCAGTGAGCGGACTACGGGCGCAGGTAAACGGAGACGCAGGTAAATAAGTGCCTCAGGTGCCGATGAGAAACAATCATAGCTGAATAATTATGCTGATAATAGATTTATTCCAAACAGGTTATGGGGAAATTTGACCGATCTCATTAGAGTTAGGGATGGTTTTCCCACTGGTTTTACGAGAAAAGGGATAGCGAAATAATTAATTTAAGCTTTTACACAAAACCCGCACCTTTAAATTTAGCGTTTTATGGGAAGACTAGAGTTTTTCACTCGTGCCTAGAAATGCTTTTGTTGGGATAAGAATGCTTTGGCAGGCCAATCACCCATTATTGGTATATACTGAAAGGTGTAAGAAATGAGTATGTGACATCCACAATGTGTTTATTAATCCATAACCTTGTAATGTAAACTGTATAAAAATGATTTACCCAATACCTTTGGGAGTCGTTAGGCAGTAGCTGAGTTTTGAAAGCATAGTGATGACATCTAAGATTGATAATACTTCAAAAATAATAGCCATAATTGAAACTTAATCCACATCATCAATAAACATATTCATCAAATTACCCCCATTACATAGCTTTGAATGTCATCTTCAAATCGCAGAGCTTTGTTGCTAAAATCTAACACTGTTTTCCCATGATCAGCAACGTAAACACCATGCATTTGGTTGTGTGTAATAAAACATTAATGTCTCAACATGTATGTCTCATCAATTTGGGTTCAAATTTTCTTACAGTCAATAATCACACCGCATATAGCACCAACCAACCACCAACCACAAAAACACCTCATTAATAGCTTGTAGGTATGGAAAGTAATTCTGGGCAGATGCCAATGTGTAACAGGACAGCAATGGAGTTTGTAAGATCTGACAGGCATTATAGCCTTGAAATCCAGGATTAGAAAATCGCAAAATCTTATTAATGGAGTCACAAAGTCTACCAAAACACCCTTACTCTTGGGCCGCGGTTAGGGCCTATAAATAAGAGCACCATATCTTGCTTTCTTGAGTTATGATACTATGTTTTTCCGTATGATTTTAAAAGGTGTGCGAGCCCGTTGAGTTATCTAATACAACGACCAATGGAGAGAAGCAACTCCAATTACTACTGCATCATACACAGCTCTATGACTACCCCTTTTACATACCCAGAAGCAAAGAATCATGAATAACATTCATTGTTTATAGTCTATGCATAATTTTTACAACTATATGTATGACAATGATACTTTTTGCTGTCTGTGTATGTTTTGTATTGTATCTTTACAAAACTTTCAGATGCATCAGTACTGAAATGCACCCAGGTGTTTTCCAATTGTTATCACATCGTCTGCTTATGACAAAATGACTGTCAAATCAGTTCAATTCCTACCTATTCCATTGATGTGCGCTGAAGAACACAAATTTAAATTCAGGCTACACTTTTTTAAAGATAGCAGGTGGCTACCTGCATGTGAACTTTTTAAGACTTTCAGACAATGTCCCGATGGACACAAGAGTTAAAACTTTGATCATTTAGCTTGTCTGTGCATCGCAGACAGCACTTAACGGATCTTGCCAGGTTTCACAGTTTGATGAATCAGCAAACCCATACACATCCCAGCTTACATGGAGAGGACAAAATGTACCTCTTTTTCACGGCAATGTGCCATTGAAGATTTCAGAGCGTCATGTGCATTTCTTTTCTTTATTTTTAAGGGTGTCAGAGCGCATATGGGTTGTGACAGCCTAGTTTTAAATTCAAGTTTGGAAAGGTGTGAACAATTTATTAATATGATGCAGTGAAACTGATTTTTAATTCAATTTATGAATGATCGATGTAGCCAAAATGGACCTGTTAATGCAAATCACTTCGAGTTTTGCAGTTTTGAAACTTTTTCATAATGTCTTTGCCCTCCCATCAATCACCAGTGAGCAATAAAGATTAGGCTAAAACAAGGCAGTTATTGACACAAAACTGTAACTGTAACAAATGGCCAGTAGTTATGAGGTGCTAGATCTGTTCGATGGACTCATTTTTAGGGCATCTTCTGTTTGGGAGGCGATGACCTCCAGTCTTGTCTGCTGATGTTTTACACTAATTGAAGTGTTCTCAATGGTTTAGCTATTATCAGGCAATAAAAGTGTGCCAAGCCAATAATGCTACATGATCACATTTTTAAATTTTTAAATAGCTGATTAAGTGACAGAAATAGCATGCATCCTTGTAGGTTTTAATTGCTTGTTTTAGGCTTCAATCCCGGAACCAGACAATTCAGAGGTCACGGTACAAATGATAAGAAAGCTGCCCGTTGAAAGCCAATGTTTTTAAAACATATTGTATATGGAACGAAAAAACCATGTTTTAAGAAATGTTTAGAAAACATATTTTGTTACCTGTGTTAGTAAGGATAACTTTGTCTTCCATTTGCATTGTCCACACCTCAGCAGCTCCAAACAAGTCCGTGTATTTAGCAGATAAATGATCGTCGACGATGTGTAAAAACAGCATAAACACATGCTCCTCATCCAGGTCAGCAAAACAATGGAGCATGCTGCCAAAGTTAGTAATCCTGTAGATATTATCTTTGGTATGGTTGTCCTGAGGTAGAGTAGCGATTATCTCCCCGCCCTTGAGGGTGCGGATTATCTTAAAGTCCACTGAGTAGGTGGTATCCTTGTCTGCTTGAGCTTTGTAAGACTTGCTGACGTAGCCGACGACCACAATGTCAGTCTCCCCAGCTCGCTCTTCTGGCGGCTTCTTCTCCCAGTCCAGAGCATGAGGACAAGCTGATATCCCGATAACAACTGTCGTCACAATATGTAGGAAGATCTGTGTGAAATTCATGTTTCTGGTTGTAAAGTCAGTTTTGTTAAGAAGAAGACTAGGTTTATTATTGCAGTAGTAATACTATGTAGAGTAGACTTGTGCAGTAGCAGCAGTAGCAGCAGCAAAAAGTAAACCTGCTTCTCCAGATTCCAGACATTCAATGAAAAGGATTAGCACTTTCACTGAGTTTTAGTGGTTTTCCCTCGTCTGGCTCGATTTCTTAATCCATTAATTACAATTCCCTCTGAGAGATAATACGTCCAATGAAAAACCTCTAAAACTTATTTATGGGACTTTGGTACAATCATATTGATAAACAATAACGTAATTATTACATTGAGCAGTTTTTTCTCCTTTCAATTTAAGCCCCTCCCACTTGATGAATGAATGACACACCTTCCGTGCACACATTCCTAAGAGGCTTAACGCTGCACGGTGGCACTCCATAGGGCCTGTGGTTGTGGTTTCTCAGGAACATGATTCTATGTGTAACTAATTTATTTCTGCGGCCACTTCATGATGATTAACTTGCACCTACATGGAGTCTTTATTCATTTTTTTATTTGTCAATCCCCTATCTATCTCCAAATCACTTTCCTAAGCAGTCAAGTAAACATCAATTTATTTACAATTAAACAGCACCAGCATGGAAACAGTCAACATTGAATTTACATAAAATAGATCATTTTGTTTTCTGTAGATGAATCTAGGAAATAAAATTAAAGTGGGTAACGCAACAAAATGACCCCAAAATGAGTCAATGATGTACTTAGGTGATGCATTGTAGTTGTAGAGCGGTAGGCCTACTTATAACAATATTTTTCCCAAACTTATTTTTTATGTTTATATAAAGCGCCGCTATCCCAAAGAAACTCAGAAGACCCTATCCCACAGGCACCAAACCTCATCAACTACAAACCCAAACCCCAAAAAATCCCATTTCAAGACCTCAACCCCCAAACTACAATAAACGAGAGAAAATGAGTGTAGTTATGGGTGTGGAAAATGGGTGTAGTTAATGTTTCACTTGACCAAGTTGATTCGTTGACAAATCATCAGAGTCCAAGACTCAGGATTCTGTGCAGTGTATGCAAGCTGTTCTCCACTTACCTGACATCATGGCTCACTCCACCGCCTGTAGCCTATCATAGAATGTGCAAAGTATGATTCCATCAGGGAGGTTCCATTGGATGTCTGTGTGTCATTGGTACAAATAGCTAAGATAAAAAAATATCAGACATTTCTGTGTACAGACTTGCTCAGGGCATCAGAACGTCCAGACATGGATA
>ERZ1740059.1169-NODE-1169-length-13358-cov-4.376607_pt1 | contig 13358 bp, 15 predicted proteins | sample MGYA00581744_ERZ1740059 | MGnify/ENA primary metagenome ERZ1740059 (study PRJEB43018, sample SAMN04849738) | marine metagenome | isolation source: floating plastic debris | place: Pacific Ocean | collected 2008-08-28 | study: EMG produced TPA metagenomics... | reverse complement strand
CGACCATTCATTTTGAAGCAGTCAATTGTACCCTGGAGTAGTTTGCTAGAGGGATTACACTTCACCGACACTTCTACTGACTCACTACGAGTAAATAAATGACGGATTGTGTTGCTTGCGACAGTGTTGATCAAGTTTTCACCCCAATCTCCGCCTTTTTTATTACCAAAACCAACAAATCCACCAAACATAGAGCTATAGATTGAGTTACTACTTACCTTGTAACAAATTATTAAGAACTCAGCAATTAAGATTGTAGCTCACCCTGGGATAAAATCCAGTTTGTTATCAGGTTATTAACTTCGTCTGGAATTTCGTCATGAGGACAGTGACCAGCTTCTAAATAATACTCTGTTAGCTGGGGATAATATTGACGAAATTTGATCCCTCTATCTCTAGTGTCAATCCAAGGGTCTTTTTCTCCCCATAAAAGTAGGAGTGGACATTGCATCTGGTTCAGCAGTATATCTACTTTTTCACCCTGGGGTGTTTTGTAATCAGCATTGAAAACTTCCGCCGCTCCCTCATCGCTCGAGTGACTATAAATATCTTCGATTAGCTGGTTGGTGACGGCACTTTTATCAAAATATACTTTGTTGAGAGTTTTGCGAATTACAGATTTACGACGCACATATTGAAACAAAAGAAAGCTCGCCCAAGGTTGTAAAAGAATTGAGCGAATTAGCTTTCCCATTACATTAGAGTTGGATTTTTGTTGGGATTCAGGGTTTGTATCGCTAAAAGGCCCCGCGCTGTTGAGTAAGATTAAACCAGCCGTAGATTGGGGATATGCTGCTGCCACACATAGGCTGGCATAGCCACCAAGAGAATTACCTGCCAGTACTGTTGGTTGTCCAATAACCTCTGTGATAAAGTCATGTAGCTGTTCTCGCCATAGATTACCACTATATTCTTGATTGGGTTTGGCAGAACGTCCAAAACCCAAAAGATCGATCGCCCAAACTTGAAACTCATTTTGCAATTGGGCAATATTTTTACGCCAATGATCTGTAGACGCACCAAAACCATGTACCAATAGTAAAGCTGGCTTGTTTAGCTGTTTTTCACCCGCACATATATAGTAAATAGAATTTCCTCGCCATTGCCAATATGTACCAGGAATAGATTGGAGAGTAACGACCATAATTAAATTCAGTTTAACTGTATTAAGTTATCTTAACTTTTTTATTGTATAGTTTACATTGTATGAAAATGTAATTATGACAGTAAATTTTAAATGTCATACTCCACCAAAATTGGAAATTATATATAATTACATTGGAAACAAGCTTGTGGCAAATGTAACGTGCAGCATCAGTTTTGCATGGTTGTCAGATGTTTGAACACTCATAAATAAATTTTTTGTTGAGTAGCCAATTTCCTGGTAATTATGTATAACAAATTTAGTTTTGCCTCAAGATAAATGTAAGCTTGATGTTCAGATTTTGAGAACAACATCAGCTTAGAAATAATTTAGTAATTTTAGTAAGAGAAATACCAGAGGAGAAAAGCTGTGTCATTGGGAACTTCTGTAATTGATAAAAGTTCGACTTCAACGGTGCGTAAGACAGCACCTAACTACAAAGTATTGCTCCATAACGACGATTTCAATTCAATGGAGTATGTGGTACAGGTTTTGATGCAAACTATTGGTGGCATGACTCCGCCTCAAGCGGTCAATATAATGATGGAAACTCATAACAGCGGTGTTGGCTTAGTAATTACCTGTGCTTTAGAAATGGCTGAGTTTTACTGTGAAACTCTTTGCAACAGTGGTTTGACTAGCACCATTGAAGCTGACGATTAAATAGTAGAGTTTTAGGAATGTTATGGTTATTGTTGATCGCAATGCGGGTTAATAGTTGATTGGTAGCTAACTTTAACAGGGAAAAAATTGCTTCTTTACCTACACCAATGAGATTACTATGTTTCATTGGTGTTTTGTCTATTTTATGGTTGCCATTAGCAATTCCAATTCATTTATTTTTGGGTAATGATGCTAATTTGACTACCATTGTCACAATGAGCTTGCTATTTATCGAATTACTATTTTTATGGAAATTTTGGGGCAAGTTTGTATATCAAGAAAATAAAATTTTTACTCGTTATGGATTAGAAAAAAGCCGAAGAAATAGTCGAGAATTCTTTCAAGGTTTGGCTATGGGGTTTTGGCTTTGCCTGAGTTTATTTATTGTTGAATCACTTTTAGGATGGATCGAAATTGCTACTCCTAAACTCAGCTTGCTAAAAATTGTTGCTGAAGGTTTGCTGAGTGCTTTTGGAATTGGCTTGGCAGAAGAATTGGTTTTTCGTGGCTGGCTGTTGGATGAATTGCAGCGAGACTATAGCCAGAAAACGACCTTGTGGGTAGGAGCAACTATTTTTGCCTTGGCGCACTTTATCAAACCCATCGAAGAAATCGCACGAACTATAGTAACTTTTCCCGCGCTGATACTACTGGGTATTATTTTAATCATAGCTAAACAGAAATATGGCGATCGCCTGGGAATTTGTATTGGTATTCATGGGGGTTTGGTATGGGGTTATTACATCGTTAATGTTGGTGAATTAATTATATACACAAATCAAGTTCCAGACTGGGTTACAGGCATAGATAATAACCCTATTGCTGGGATAATGGGATTGATATTTCTGACTATTTTAACGTTCTTTATTGCTAAGGTTAAAAAGCGATCGCCAGAAAAAAATTAAATAAACCTGGTAATATTGCTTAATATTACTTAACCTATAGATATATATCGTTCCATCATTCTTTAATATCATGGGAAGAAAATATAAACGAAACGTATTATCTTGGCTTCTTGTCTTTTGTATAGGAACAGTCGGAATTTTTGGCTTTAGTCTTCCTGCTCAAGCCTTAAACATAGAAACTCAGCAATATTTCATCAAACAAATCAAAAAAGACAAAATATTATCAGTATCGCCCAATTTTCGCGGAGATCTAACACAGGCTAGCCTTTTACCTTCCTTAACGGAAATTAGCGAAAACTATCATATTAGAGCGACAAAATCTATCAAAGCAGAAAAGCTCAACGGTAAATTAGTCCCTGGCTTGATTGTATATGTAGAATCCAAGTCCGACTTTACTCCTGCTACCGTAGTAGCTAACAAACCTTAGTATCGCTATGCTTGAGTAATACATAGTAGGTAGCAGAGAATAAAATACTTATTACTTATTACTTCCGTACCGATCTACCAAAATAATCTTAACTAAATCTTGTACGATCGATTATGTCTTCTACCGCTCTAATTACTGGTGCATCCCAAGGTATTGGGAAAGCTACTGCCTTATTGTTTGCTAAAAAAGGGTACGATCTAATTATTACTGCCCGTACTAAAGATAAATTAGAATCTGTTGCCGAAGAAATCAGGAGCTTTGGTACTCGAGCATTAGCAATTACTACAGATGTAAGCGATCGCAATGCGGTAGAAGCATTGGTAAATTTAGGTATTGAGCGTTTTTCTAAAATCGATGTTTTGGTTAATAATGCAGGTATTTGTATGACTGCACCCATGTCTAAAACTACGATAGAAGATTGGGAGAAGATTATTAACGTTAATCTTTGGGGATATATCTACACTATTAATGTTTTACTCCCCCATTTTTTGGCAAGGAAGCAGGGAAGCATTATAAATGTGGGTTCGTTTGGGGGCAAAGTACCCCTGCCCAATATGACAGCTTACTGCACAAGTAAATATGCCATAACTGGCTTGACGGAAACTCTGCGCTTAGAATTAGAACCCCAGGGTATTCATGTATCGGGAATCCATCCAAGCGTTACCAACAGCGATTTTATGGAGCGTGCGGTATTTAGAGATAGCGATCCCGAGCAGATGAAGAAAATGTTGTCTACGCCTTTGGTTAGTCAACCAGAAGATGTAGCCAAGGCTATTTGGGATGCGGTTAAAAATTCCCAAGCCGAAGTAGTAGTGGGTTCGGCAAAACTTCCTACTCTTTTGCATCGTTTGTTTCCTGGCATTACTCAAGGAATGTTGCAGATGGCTACAAAATCTCAAGGGTAAATAGGTCTACATTAAGCTGTTAAAAATGATGTACGGTATTGATACCTTTTATCCCTCTTTACTGTGAATCGCGATCGCCTTAAATTTTATACCTGGATTTCTCAAATACCATTTCCCAAATCTTATCCAGGCAAAATCATGCTAGTGGCTTTTATTGGTACTCATATACCCCTAATTGTACTAATTATTGACGCTGCTTTTTCTTCTAAAACTTCTTCCAAGACGATTGTTTCTACTCTACTGATTACCTTACTGGCGACTTTAATTGGTACGGCAGTAACGCTGTATGCTCTGCACCATTTATTAGCTCCTATTGTACTTACCTCAAAAGTATTGCGCCGATATCTCCGACTTCAGCAACTAACCCCCTTGCCCACCAATTTTCAAGATGAAGCGGGTACTTTAATGGCTGATACGAATCGAACTTTGCGAGAGCTAAATGAAGTAATCAAACATTTAAGCGATTATGACAGTTTAACAGGACTACCTAATCGAAAATTATTTGAAACTCATATCCAGCGAGCCATATCCAATGCATGGGATCGACAGTTTGCTCTAATTGTCCTAGATATTGATGGATTAAAAAATATCAATAGCACTTTGGGCAGGGGTATAGGGGATTTATTGCTGAGAAAAGTGGCTCAAAGAATAATTACTCATACAGTATCAGGAGATATATTGGCACGCTTTGGCGGTGATGAGTTTGCTATTTTGCGCGTCAATCTCACCGATACTTCTGATAGTCCAGTCATGTTGTCAAATAGATTACTAGAAAGCTTATCAGACCCCTTATCTTTAAATAGAAAAACAATTCACTGTGCTGCCAAAATTGGCATTACTATTTATCCCTTTGATGGTAACAGCGTTGAGCGACTATTACAAAACGCCGATACAGCAATCCATCAGGCAAAACAGCAGAATCTAAATACTTATCAATTTTATTCTCCAGAAATTAATGCCCAGCTCAAACGCATCTTAGCTATTAAAGAAAACCTGCGTTACGCCCTTTCACAACAAGAACTATCAATTCATTATCAACCACGAATTGAAATTGCAACAGGCAATTTGGTAGCAGTTGAGGCACTGCTGCGTTGGCACAGCACCGAATTAGGGATTGTTTCTCCTGCCGAATTTGTTCCCATTGCCGAAGAAACTAACTTAATTGCTTCGATTGGAGAATGGGTATTGCATAATGCCTGTCTGCAAAATAAGCAATGGCAGCAAGAAGGTATTGCGCCAATGAGAATGTCAGTAAACCTTTCTCCATCTCAGTTTAAACAGGCAAATTTGATTGAGACGATCGATCGCATTTTAAAAGATACAAATTTAGATGTAGCTTATTTGGAATTAGAAATTACTGAAAGTCTTTTGATGGAAGATGTTGAAAAAGCGATCGCAACTCTACGGCAATTACAACAAAAAGGTATTTCTATTGCTTTAGATGATTTTGGTACGGGCTATTCATCCCTGAGTTATCTACAAAAGCTACCTATTAATACGTTAAAGATAGATCGTTCTTTTGTAACTAATATTGCTTCTAATCCTAGCGATGCCGCTATTTCTAAAGCGATCGTTTCCTTAGCTCAAAGTCTCAAATTAAACATCACTGCCGAGGGAGTGGAAAATAAAGAACAGTTAACTTATTTACGAAATCAGGGATGCGATGAAGTTCAAGGATATTATTTTAGTAAGCCTTTCCCAAGCGATCGCTTAAAAGATTTTTTAGCTAATTATCGCCTCAATTCTTAGAACAATTAACTAAAGCGATATATCTTTGATTTGATTCAACTCTGCGAAATCAAATAATTCTGGATCTGCCAAGTGAGAAGGAGTAACATTTTGCAGACTGCGAAAAATATTATTAACTTTGCCTGGGGTTTCTCTTTCCCAAGTCTGTAGCATCTGCTTGATTTGTACTCGCTGTAAATTCTCTTGGCTACCGCAAAGATTGCAGGGAATTATGGGAAACTCTCGCACTGTGGCGTATTTTTGTATTTCGGATTCAGTACAGTAAGCCAAGGGACGAATTACAATGTTTTTTCCGTCATTGCTTAGTAGTTTGGGCGGCATAGCTTTTAGTTTTCCGCCGTGAAACATATTGAGAAATAAAGTTTCAACAATATCGTCGCGATGATGTCCTAACGCAATTTTATTAATTCTTTCTTCTGTTGCAACTCGATAAAGAACACCCCGACGCATACGAGAGCATAAACCACACATGGTTTTACCTTCGGGAATTATGCTTGTGACAGTACTATAAGTATCTTGTTCGATGATGCGATAAGGAACATTTAAAGATGTTAAGTACTCTGGCAATACATGTTCTGGAAAGCCTGGTTGTTTTTGGTCGAGATTAACCGCCAAAAGTTCAAATTTAATCGGTGCTTTGCGCTGCAAACTGAGCAACATATCCAGCATGGTATAGGAATCTTTTCCCCCAGACAGACATACCATTACTCGATCGCCTTCTTCAATCATATTATAGTCAGCGATCGCTTTTCCTACCTGTCCTCTTAACCGCGCCTGGAGTCTTTTAAAGTTTTTAGAAGTGCGAGTTTTAGTTGCTTCCATGATTGCTGGGGATTAAAGTATTGCCGTTATTAGAATCAAAAATAAATATTTTGCTGAGATCGAATTTGAGAGAAATGCGATCTCCTTTTTTCCCGCGCCAAGTTCCATCAGCCAGTAAATTTAAACTAAGATTAGATTCTGGTGCAGTAGCTTTGACTAGAGTTTCCCTACCCAAAGGCTCAACTAAGTTTACCTGAAGTAATAAGCAGTCTTTATTATCATTTCCTGTTGCTACATCATAAAGAGTAATGTGTTCGGGACGAATACCAAGATCGAATTTTTGTCCTTGACTTGGTTGTAACTGCTGCAAAACTTTTGAATTTAACTGAATAAATTGATTATTAAAAATAATTAGTCGTCCATCATCATAAGTAACAGGCAAAATGTTCATCGGTGGATTACCTAAAAAACCAGCAACCATACTATTGATAGGATGAACATATATAGCTTGGGGACTACCTATCTGCTGTATTTGTCCATCATATAAAACCACTACCTTGTCAGCTAGAGTCATTGCCTCTACTTGGTCGTGGGTGACATAAACTGTGGTGATGCCAACTTTTTGATGAAGCTGTTTTAATTCTGCCCTAGTATCATCTCGCAATTGAGCATCTAAATTAGATAAAGGCTCATCTAACAAGAATACTAGAGGTTTGCGGGCGATCGCTCTACCCAATGCCACTCGCTGCTGTTGCCCTCCCGATAGTTGCTTTGGCTTGCGTTTGAGTAAATGTTCTATATCTAAAGATCGAGCCACTTCCTGCACTCTTCTGGCAATTCCTGACTTATCTTCTCCTCGCATTTTCAATCCAAAAGCCAAATTCTCCGCCACGCTCATGTGAGGATAGAGAGCATAGTTTTGAAATACCATCGCCACATCTCGCTGTCTTGCAGGTACATTATTAACCAAGCGATCGCCTATATAGAGATTACCACTAGAAATAGATTCTAGTCCTGCAATGGTCCTCAGTATAGTCGATTTTCCGCAGCCTGAAGGCCCAACTAATACCCAAAATTCGCGATCGGGAATATCAAAAGTAATATCCTTGATAGCGGTAACATTACCAAATTGACGAGTAATTCCCTGCAAGCTAACCTGAGCCATTTTTATAACCTATAACCACAGCGCGTTTACGCAAGCACCCCATGGGGGGCTTGACCAAGCAATGCTTGGTTGTACCTATAACCTATAACTAACTGCTGACTACTGACAACTAATCAAATTAATCTTGTTGATTTATAAAAACCGTTGTTACAATAGCCGTGTTTTATGGAATTGAAAGACTAAAATATATGGCTAGACTATCTGCTGTATTGCGCGATGGAGTTATTCTTAATAACCGTTACCGAATTATCAAGCAGATTGGTCAAGGTGGGTTTGGTAGCGCCTATTTAGCCGAGGACATTCATCGCTACAGAGAATTGTGTGTCCTCAAAGAATTTGCACCCCAGGTAGAAAGCGATCGCGATTTACGCAAAGCAGAAGATTTGTTTGAAAGAGAATCAGGCATCCTTTACAAGCTACAGCATTCTCAAATACCCAAATTTGAAGCTTTATTGCAAACCCGCGTTGATGGCAAACGATCTCTTTTCTTAGTACAGCAATATGTTGAAGGAGAAAGCTATTGGGAATTGTTAAAAAGTCGCGGTAAATTGACTGAAACAGAGGTCGTTAATATGATCTGGGAATTACTTCCTGTCCTAGATTATATTCATCGTGCAGACCTAATTCATCGCGATATTTCTCCCGACAATTTAATTCGTCGTGATAGCGATGGTAAGACAGTATTAATTGATTTTGGCTGTGTAAAAATAGCGGCAAATGCTGTTTCAGAATCAGCAGGAAAGTCTATTACCTTAAGTGGTAAAAAAGGTTATTCTCCTGACGAACAATTGCGTCGCGGTCAGGCTTTTCCCTGTAGCGATTTATATTCCTTAGCAGCTACTGCCATAGTACTCTTAACGGGAAAACAACCCGATCAACTTTACGATAGTCATCAAGGAGAATGGGACTGGGAATCTCAGGTAAAAGTCAGTCCTAGCTTAAAAAGAATCTTAAATAAGATGTTGGCATATAAGCCACGCGATCGCTATCAGTCTGCGGAAAAAGTAATTCAAGTTTTAACTAAGGAAAAAGATTCTGGTTTAAAAAATACTGCAACTGAGATAGTTAACAGCTTTGTTTCTCGTATGAAAACTCTAATAGTTGCACCAGGAGACATCCCAGATTCTAGTTATAGCAGCAGCAATTTTACTTCCAAATTATATGGCACTGCTTCCCACGTCCGTACTAGAGCAACAAACATTTCCCGTCAGGCTACTCGTATTCCGAGAAAAGAAGATTTGAAAAAAGTTAAACCTTGGCAATGGGGAGCAATTAGTGCAGGGTTTTTCTTGATTCCTGGTTTGATTAGTTTTGCCGTAATTAAAATCAGAATGACTGATAGCCTTATTTTTAATCCCAATCAAGAAACTGAATATTTTGTTATTGCTCAAACAGAAAAAAATGTACAACAAAATATTTATCAACGAGTTGAATCTTTAAATATTGATTCTAGTGCTTTTTATAAACAGGTAGATATTATTTTTCACGAACAGTATCCAGAATTAGAAGGGGTGCAGTTAACTGAAAAAGTGGAACACAAAACCTATCGTGAAATTTGGTATCAAATTGCGGAAAATTTATTAAATCGTAAGGAAAGAAACAGATAGTCGACTACTATATTTTCAGATCATTTAAGATACATCCAACAGGTTTTTAGAAACTATTTGTGACACTAAACTATTCCCAAATAAAATCTAACTCAATTAATAGCTCAGTTGTAATGAAATTAGCTAGAGGTTTTAAGTTGAGAGTGTAAGTATTCATGTCTCAAGTTGTTTAAATACTTCTTAAATATAAGATATTCGCTGAAAGCGATCGCTATGTTCTTTCGTTTTCTAAATTTTTCAAAAATATAATTTAGTGGTTTGTGCCATTACGTTATACTTAGCTAAGTTTACTTAACTAAGTCATGAAACAAATTAATATCCACGAAGCGAAAACCAATCTGTCTAAGCTTTTAGAAAAGGTGGAATCGGGGGAAGACATTATTATTGCCAATCGTGGAATACCAAAAGCGATCTTGAGTAAATATGTCCCTCCAGAAAATTCAATTTCAAACAGCCCTTTGGGTAGATATGCGGGAAAAATAAAAATTAGTGATGATTTCGATGATGAAGATGATGAAATCAATCAGCTTTTTGGAATCTAATATAGAATGAGATATTTACTAGATACTTGTGCCTGGATTTTTTTACTAACCGATCCCGATAGGTTAAGCAAACTACAGCAAGAAGCAATTTTACATCCTCAACATAAAATTTACCTTTCGGTTGTTTCTGCTTGGGAAATGTCTATCAAAATAACTAAAGGAAAGCTTGAGCTACCCAAATCTCTGGATGAACTTGTTTTTGAATCCTGCGTCAAAGATGGATATATAATTCTCGATCTGGATATTTTTAGCGTTTTGAATGATAAAAAACTGCCTTATTATCATAGAGATCCATTTGACAGAATGTTAATATCTCAAGCTATTAATAATGACTTGACTATTATTACAACAGATACAAAATTTGCTGATTACGAAGTTAAACTGCTTCACTAACATGGACAACAAAAGCTAGATAAGTTTGATTTTTTATCACAATTTGAGATCGCTTTTTACTTTTGAACTCCGAATGAATATTTTTGAAAGTTTGTTCATAAATGCGATCGCTTTTACATCTGTTAGACTATTATGTACAGCAATACGTACGTAAAATTATGTTCTCATACGAAATCACTAATCCTACCGATGCTAGAAAAGGGTTTTTTAAATTATTAGAGCAAGTAGCCGAAAACCATCTAGTACATTTTGTGAATCGGCGCGATGGCGAAAATGTAGCTTTAATTTCCGAATCAGATTTAACTAGCTTGGTTGAAACTGTATATCTTCTCCGTTCCCCTGCGAACGGTAGTCGTTTATTAAATGCGATCGCTGAATCTCAATCGGGAAAAATCCAACCTCAATCAATAGCAGAATTAAAGCAAGAATTAGGAATTGATGGCGAAGAAAAAACGGTCTAAAAAGAGTAAAGATGAGCCATTACAGCCTGTCTTTATTCATCGCGTTCCTGGTTTTAGTTCTCAATTTAAAGAAGATTTAGGCTGGTGGTTTAAACAAGATTCTAAGAAAGCCTACAAAATTTTGGATTTGGTAACAGCAGTAATGCAAGATCCTTTTAAGGGAATTGGCAAGCCAGAACCTCTCAAGTATATGGATGCTAATATTTGGTCGCGAAGGATCGATCTAGAACATCGATTTATTTATAGCGTCGGTAAAAGTCAAATAGATTTTTTATCTTGCAGATTTCACTACGAGTAAATAATTGCGATCGCCTTTTTATTCTTTACATCGTTAAAGCGATCGTGAATCTGCGCGAATTATTTTAAACTCTGAAACAAAATCAATAAAATATGAACAAATGAGCAAGAAAAAGGAAAAATGGGATACAAGTAAAATACTACATCCTTTTTCTATTAATCATCGAAGAGCGTCAAACAGTAACCATTATTACTCCAGTCATATTTCCAATTTAGAAGAATTAAAACAAATCATTGATTATTGTATAAAAAACAAAATCAATAAATTAGACTTGAATTTTTCGTCTAGTTATGAATCCATTATTCCTGATTCTATAGGAAATATTGTCAGCTTAGAATATTTGGGAATTAATGAGGTCAGGTTTATAGATAATATTCCTGATACTATTGGCAAACTATCAAATTTGAAAGTGCTTTCAGTTCAAGGCTGCTTATATGGTTTGAAGCAGTTACCTGAGACTGTCAGTAATTTAAAAAACTTAGAAAAATTGTATATTTCTGATTGCTGGCAGCTTAAATATCTTCCTTCAAGTATTGGTAAATTGCAAAACCTAAGATCGCTAAATCTTGTTGGCTCGAGAAGCGAGTTGTCTAGTCTAGAAGAATTACCAGACAGCATCGGTAATTTGGTCAATCTGCAAGAGCTTTCAATCATCAGTACTTATATTAAATCATTGCCTGATACTATTGGTAATCTATTGAATTTAAAACGATTGGTAATTAGTGGTAACAGAAAATTAAAATCACTACCTAAAAGCATCGGTAACTTTAAAAACCTAGAAACAGTAGATCTCCGAGATGGTTTCTTAGTATTTCTTCCAGACACTATTGATGGCTGGATAAACATCAAAGAACTAGATCTCAGCAACAATCAATTAGAGTTCCTACCTGAAGCAATTGGCAATATGGCGTGGCTAGAGAATCTAGATGTCATGAATAATCGTTTGACGGATTTACCAGAAAGTATTGGTAAATTATCAAGCTTAAAGCATGATATATACGCTTATGGAAACAGCTTTCAATCATTCCCTGACAGCATTCTTGAATTACCAGTAGATGTCAAATATTGACATACTTTACCTTCATTTCCTGACTTGTAAAAAAATCATCCTTGTCAGAAATATACAAGTTCATGTATCATTGATGATTGTGGTTAAAACTGGCAAATCTCACCTTATAGATCATAGATATAACAATCTAATCATCCCCCTTAGTCAAAAGGATCAACCATGAAGACTAAATAAGGGAGTTTTTACAAGGATAAAAACAAACTTGTTATGGGGTAAGTGAGAAATTTATAGGATTTGCTACCTCCTTAAAAGAAACTGAGGGATTAATTTCTTTAAGTCTTTGAGGGTCAAGGTAACTTTGATTAGAGACAGCTAACGCTGAATCTAGCCATAAATCTTAGAAAAAATTATATATTTGCTGCTGTACATCTTAATTTATGGCGGTTTAACCAGAGGCTTGTTTGTGTGTAGACATAAACGCCTTTCATGGTGAATACCACCTCAAGATGATTACTTTTTTGTCAGGCAAAATTACACCGTACTGGCTAGCAGTCGCCAGCGGTGCATAACCTTGTTGTGTTGCAATTATAGAGAGGCTAAAACTCGTGTCTGTCGGTATTCTTGGCACTAAATTAGGCATGACCCAGGTTTTTGATAAAGAAACAGGAGATGCAATTCCTGTGACTGTAGTTCAAGCTGGGCCTTGTGTCGTAACTCAAATAAAAACAAAAGAAACAGACGGCTATAGCTCAATTCAAGTTGGCTATGGTGAAGTCAAAGAGAAAGCTCTATCCAAACCCGAATTGGGTCATTTAGGTAAAGCTGGTGCTAGTCCTTTGCGTCATCTAAAAGAATATCGTCTTGAAGATACTGCAAGCTATGAGCTAGGCAAAACTTTAGATATTTCTGAAATTTTCAATACAGAAACTACTGTAGACATTAGTGGTAAAACCATGGGGCGTGGTTTTGCTGGCTATCACAAACGTCACAACTTCCATCGTGGTTTGATGAGTCACGGTTCAAAAAGTCACCGCGCCCCTGGCTCTACTGGTGCTGGTACAACTCCTGGTCGTACTTACCCTGGTAAGAAAATGGCTGGACGTTATGGCGGTAAGCAAGTAACTACTCGCAAACTGAAAGTTGTCAAAGTTGATGCAGAACAAAACTTGTTGCTCATCAAGGGTGCAGTCCCAGGCAAACCTGGATCTCTCCTTAGTATTTCTCCCAGCAATATTGTTGGACAGTAATCGCAGCTTGCTGATTATTTAAAAACAACTAGAAAGATAACAAACAAATAACTATGGTTAATTGTGTAGTCAAAAATTGGC
>ERZ1740059.1168-NODE-1168-length-13359-cov-8.873271_pt1 | contig 13359 bp, 11 predicted proteins | sample MGYA00581744_ERZ1740059 | MGnify/ENA primary metagenome ERZ1740059 (study PRJEB43018, sample SAMN04849738) | marine metagenome | isolation source: floating plastic debris | place: Pacific Ocean | collected 2008-08-28 | study: EMG produced TPA metagenomics... | reverse complement strand
GGTTACAACACATTAAATTTTTCGAAAAATCGATATATCAAATGATTGCACTAACCATTACATAAATTAACACTGACTACTGGTCGAGCCTTCGCTCTAAAGCACCCACTCATGGATCCTATAAAATTAGGAGTTGTCTTCTAACCAATAACCACATCTCTTCTCTCTGGCGATTAGCCGTTACATATACACTTTGATGTGTATGCTGTGTTGTGTTTCATAATTCAAGTCGCAGTTGATTACTGTTGGCTATCTGTCGATCAGATCGTGAGGTATCTGCATTCACCAGAATGAAAAAAGTTTTTCCTTGATTTTACTTTGGCACACTTTTTTGTAACTTGCACTATCACCATTTGATTTTAGATTGCCTATGAAACATGTTATCTTTCAGCCATCTGGGTTAAGTCTAACCATTGGACAGTTGATGTGAGATCTGTCTGTAAACTTTCGAAGAGTGCTTGATTCAAAATAACTAAATAAGGCCACACGCAAAAATAAAACATTGTTATTGTTCTTATTCCTTTATTTAGTTGTGATAGATTATTTCTCTGACCTGCTTTTGTCCATGCACCAGGATAAGCATATGCAGTTACCCATCGCATGTGTTGGGTATTATTGTAAAGGCTGTTTGTACACACTTAAAACCTGTCTTGAATGAAAGTGATGATTACAATGACAGAAAAATAACTACATGTATAACTGTTGCTAAAAATGTGCGCCAACACAGCATGTGACATCTCAGCAGCATGGGCGAACATCGATACTCAGGAGAGCTTGTGAAGAAGCTCTCAACGGCACAAACCAAACACTCTCTTTATGGACGAGGAGTACATAAAAACAATTAAATATGGAGAAAAAGTTGACTGAAACATTGCTGGAAAACCTTAGGACAGGAAAAATCTTGATGTTCTCTTCAAAGAATAAGCGACAAGAAAAAAACTAAAACTGGTCACAGAAAGACAGTTTTACCTACAATGGGCAGGCACCAATATATTGCACTAATTGCAGAAATGTGGACTCAAAAGGAATATCTACTACAATATCTACCATATCATGTGAAATATATAAAACAATAGAAAATTAAGGCATTCAAATAGATACTATACATTGCATCTTTCATGTTTCCGACTGGAAATTAACCATAATAAATTGTCCAAACCCCATAAAGGTTTTGAAATATATAATAATAATACATAACCTATGAAAACAAATTTTTCATAACGAAAATTAAAAACATTATTCGGGGTAAAAAAACTTGCCGCCACTCAATGGAAACAGTTACTGGAGGGTGACGCATGTTCTAACATTCACAAAGAAAGTGTTAATAAAATGTGGAATGGCGTATTGTACATTTAACTGGGGAGGTGGTTTTCGTCACCATCTACACTTATTCTCACATGCGGAGATATTCGACGAGTGCGAGGACTTGAACTGGCTGTGGGTGTTTGGTTCTGCTGAGTTTGTAATAACTTTAGAACTGCTGATATGTCATTAGACAACCTGGATTCCATCTTATTCAATTGACTGTAATATAGTAAATGTATCAAATCAATGTAAGTACATCTAAAATCACAATCATGATCATTATCAAACAATGGCTGTGCATAATGCATAGCAATAATGCTGATTTCTACTTGAGCATAATACCATCAAACTTGTTGAACTTGACCATAATGACACAGAGAACAGAAGGCATAAGTTTGGAACTTAAGGTTTGAGAATATATTGAACATACTCAGTGAGTGAGTTGAGTCGATGTTCTAGCTCGAATGCACTTGGGTCTCTAGGAGAAGATGTTGTGGGTGGTAAGCCATGACTTCCTCCCTCTGACTTTTCATTGACTTGTGTGTATGTGTGCATATCATCAGGTATAGTGTTTGTGAGGTTAGTAGATATAGTTTGATTACTAGGTTCGGATTGTATTGATGATGGCAGCCCACCTAAAGCACCAGACATGGTTGGCTACAAAAGAGCAGGGGAATCTGCTTTCAATTTTTGGCAACCTCAACACACCACAATGTTTGGATGCAGTTTCTTCAAGATCCTCATGAATCATACCACAATAAAAAGATGGAAAAGAGTGAGAGATATTTCTGTTATCACAAGCATCCAGGGTAGAAACAAAGTGAATTTGTCAAGGATACAGCTCTATTATCATCTACAATTGATCAATGAAAAAGAAAGACAAGAGGTTAGAAGTCTGAAATCAAGTACCACAAATCTTTCAGGCAATTAAACGAATCAGACGAGGTAGCATGCGTGAAGTGAAGAAAAATATCATTACCAAATACAGTTGTCTCCTCATTCTACATGGTAAGATAACTTGAGATCTTCAGTTGTAGTTCAGAGAAGGCATCTGATTTGTATATATGTTTGATACATTAAAGCTCTTGCAAAACTCATCACAAGGAATATTAAGTTGAAAGCAATGTTATATAACAAATCAATCAAATTATTCTAAAGTTAAGGGTTCCCATACCAAACATAAACCAAGCATATTTCCCGATGAGACTATCATCTACAATGCAATACGAAGAAAACGAACACATGAAATTAATAATAACCATTACCCAGGCTAAGGAGAGGAGGGGTGAGACTATGTATTTGGTTCGAAGTCACTGAGGAAAAAGATTCATGTCTAAGCTAGCTTAGCCTAGCTGTAGAGTAGAGACGAACAAAACAATGCAAATTGGACGCAAAAAAAACTGTACTGAAAGTTATAGCCGTGTCAACAAGCAGTGTTACATGTAGCTGCCAGGATGTAAAATAAATTTGCATTGCCAATGGTACTACTGCATTACGTTCTCATGTAGTGGAGAACAGAAAACATCATCTTCATCGCTAGAGCCACCATAATCAATTGCGGCTGAGGTCTCACTTCTTAGCCTTAACACTGTGCCAGACTAGAATCATATGGAATGGTATTGGTCAGTGACACGCTATGTATATGTCCGTGAGCGCAAGGTCGAAGTTCCAATATAAATCTAAAAATTGTTGATTCTTAACATGTGAGCTTTCTAAATTCATAGTTGTTTACAACTCTTCTGACATATAGCGACAGACATAACACTGTAGCTCATTATATAAATTTGCCAAAGATTGCAATGAAAGATTAATTAACACTGCATAATAATTCAATAATATGATTTTGATTTTGGGAGCGCAAAACGGAGGTTCACCTAGGCTAAATATATAACCCAGTATTTGACTCCCGCCCACCCCAGCAAAGTCAGGTATCACATGGGTGCATCGTTACGTTTAACAAAGTGCACTGGCGGTCGTATGACACAGTATGCTATATATTCTATGACACAAATATTGACCGTGAGGATGGGGATGTAATTGGTTTCATGCGGCTCAAATTTTTACCCAGATCATGGTTTTATGAAAATGTTGATAAACATCAAATCCTCATTTCCAACAAAGTCGTAGACATAGAGAATCTTTGTTTTCAACTTGTCATCGACATAAATATTTTTCTATAATGATTTTGGATGACAAAATCGAACCGCATGATCACTATATAGGTATTGGGAGTGGGAAAGAGCAGTTTTTAAATGAATCCACCTACATTAGATAATTGACCAGAAAGAAGTCCCTGAGATTCTTCATCTGACTTTTTCTTCTCTTTGATGGCTCTAACACCACTCATAAATACTTGACCCATCGGTCCTAACTCTTCAAATAAATCATTGCTCACAACTTACAATATACAACATTTCATCAGGCAAACTGCATCATTATCATCAGCGTAGTCATCCAACATTATACATCTAAATATTCACATGAGTTTAGTGAACAGATGTGGATAGTACAACTCATATAATACTGATATGGTCTATGGTATATCTAGCTAGACAGTACATGTGAACCTACTGAGCCTAGAATGAGAGAGTTTAGGAGATGCAGCAGGAGACTCCTTGAAGTCCAGATTGAGAGGAGTGACATCCATGCCTGCCCTGGCAGGGGTAAACTCTAATATACCAGCACCACTGTTTCGCTTCTCATCCGAATCAGACTGAACTAATCTAGCTTTTGGTGGGGTAGCTTGTGCTTGTGGTATAGGATGCACCGAGCATGTTGTGGGACTTTTATCGCATGTGCAGCTTTTCTTTTCTACAATAAAAGGATAGTGTTTGAGGCCACGAAACATGGAGCTTTACAAGGCAACCCTTCACTTTGCCAATCAAACACAGAGCTTTGTTACATATGTATATCATTAGAATCAATCAATGTGAAGGATACACCTGCTAGGTTTAAAGGTCAAAAATTGGAAACAAACTTCACAGGTAACTGAGAATGTAACATCACCACGGCCTACAGTTTGGTCACTTTCAGTGTGTTGACAAGTTATGTTCAGATGGGTGGTACAGAGCAATGAAAAGCATGGACTGCACTACTCAACATCCATATCTTATTCATTCAGTGGGGAGTTATGATGTTGATTCTTGTTGCCAATCTTGTGATGGTTTTACATATGTGATGTTAAAATACAGTAATTATGCAAGATGATATAACTCCCAATTTTCAGAGTAATTGAAATTTCAAATAGGCATTAGCTCTGCTTCCATCTGATTCAATTACCCAGTAAATAACTTGTCACCACAGAGTAAGTTTATATGTTTTGATTGTAATGAACTGATAATAAGCATGCAAAGGAAGGTTAGCTAAAGTAAATCAATTCAGCATCTGCAAAGTGATCTCTGGCACAAATTAAACGGTAATCAATGTGAGTAGAGGTAAAAAATCATAGTAATCAGCGAAAGAAAGAAATTGACTACAAGAGCAGCAGAGTTTTTAAATTTTTGATAAGCTATGCTAAAACCAATAGACAGAGCTATCTCTAACTAAAAATTACAAATTTTTGGGAAGTGAAGTGTAACGACCAAAATTATAAGATACACTTGACCTAAATGAAACGATAAGGGTGCAGCATATCCTTTAACCTGTGGGTAAAAAGCTTGGCCAATAAATGAGGCTTCCCTGCATTTTGTGAACAACGCAGTTGACTTTGGAAATTTCATTTCATTGCAAATTCTAAAAAGCGCGGCGTGAAGAGAATCATGTATAGCTTTCAGTGGCAATGAAGCGTCTAAAGTAGACCCAACTATGGATGCGTTATTACACACTCTCTTCCTTTTCCTTGTCCGTGACTTGAAAAGATAAATTGGTGTACTGCTGATCAAAAATTATGAGAAAAACTAGAAATAAAAAAACAACTGGTCGAGGGGTTAACAAAATTCTTAGTATCTGATCTGATGCCGGCGCAAGGGATTGAAATATTCAGACCGTTTTATCAGCATCATCCCGTTGTTACTAAGTCTAGCTAGCATGAGGTTGCTTCTAGTAATAATAATGCCAATATAAAACACAAAATAACAATACTTAAACAACAGCAAATAGCAGGAAAGGTTGCGTTTTCAGCAGGTATGGCACTATAGAATGAACATACATATTTCACTCTAATCATTATGTCATCATGTCTTTCATCTAAGACCACTAATACGTTTGAAATAGATGGATAATTTTTGCTATCAAAAACTGCAACTGCTGTGCTCAATACCAATATCATGCAGAGTCAGGGAAAACTTTGTTCCTCTGTTTATTCCTGTTGTTAAATGCCATGATTTATTATTGTTGATCTGTTCGCATGTGTTTTGTAGTCAAGATTTGCAGAAGTCATATAGCATGCAATAATAAACTATCAGCATTCCCATGGTCAATAATACATTCCCAACATCAACCATGAGAGTACCAATCAAAATCATCTAAAGAAAGAAAATGCAAACAATTGTGATCAGTCCCACTAAGAGCTCATGTTCATCTTTTCTATATTAGGTGATCTGTATATTCCTTTTCGAAGGTGTTTCCTCCAGTTGTTAGTTATCAAAAGACTAAATTTCCACACTTAGCCTCAGATTTTTATGAAGAGCTGAATCGCTTCTCAAGCTTGTAAGCTTCCACATGATTTATTGTTATCTAATTCTATAATTTTATACAGGATTGTCCCCTCTTAACACCCAACAAAATCGACGTACAGTTTGAGGAAAGAAAATCCCCTAGTTGAAATTGTAAAGATGTCTTCATTTTTACAGAAAGTATACAAAATACACTTGTAAAACAGCGTCTCAATTACACAGCGGTAATTCTGATCACAATGGTTTACATGACAGCTAGAAATAAAAATAGATCACATTTAACGGAACAGGCAACCCACTACCATCTTTTTAACCTAGCATTTAAGGCCACGCCCACTGAAGAGGGTGCAGTTGGGGGGCAGTAGGGCAGAGACTCACCACTATCCACACAACTACACTTGTAGTCTTCACTGTCGAGTGGGTCTGAATAACAATTATACATCAATCATCATAGCTGTACAAAATGTTATAATGTGAGGAGCTATCAACTTTTTTTCCCCACATACATTTGTCATGTCCCTCCCTCCCTCCTCCCAGGAGGAAAATATCCTTTGACATTTTGACACCTAAACGGTGGATGATATTGGCCCATATTCATTGTCAGTTTACACAGAAAAATCAAGTCAGCATTGCATGTCATAGTATTAAAATTCACGCTTTGAAGCAGAAATAGCTTCTTTCAAATCTCCAGGAGGTATGGATGAATATAAATTGAGTGGATCAATTTGTAATATTTGGAAATGATATTTGTTCAAGCACAGTGGGGTATAAATGCTAAAAGGGCAACTGATAATCACAATTTTGTGGGTAAACATGTATGTATGCAGGTATGCGACAATTTGTGCTATGCAATCAGCAAACAGTGGCATTGAGAGTGGATAATTCCAAATCTACAGTTACAACAAACGATCAACAAATTGGTTCAATAAGAAATTATAATACTCATTTAGCATCCATCATTTTTAGCATTCATCGTTTTCTTTTAGACTTGAGTTAAAATGACCCTTCGATCAATTTCATATATGCCCAAAAAGCACTAAAAGGGTTCCAGATTCCAGACCCAAGCTTGCATTGTGAATGATCCCCGAAATGTGGTATAATATCTGCTCTTTGAACATCATATTTATGTGTATTCGATTTTCTAAGTGCACTTACATTTCATTATGATATTAACTCTGACCATCTAGGAACACAGTATGTGTGTAACATTAACTGTAGCTAAGACCATCGTTGAAGATAATACAAAGTGGAATTCAGAACTAAAGGCATTATAGTTTATAAGCAACAGTTTTCACAAACACGATAATGCATTCTTCTTGAAAGAGAAGTAAGATCTGGTATTTAATGGCGAGCAGCGGGGTTCCAATAATAATGTTATAAAACTGAAGTGACTCCTCTTTTATTTTTCCAACCCACTTGTCACAATGTGACTTTGATCAACTCACCAGCTAACTTCTTGAATAACATTTTCCATCTGCTACGTCCTGAATTACCGAACTCATCATCTGGGTCTCCAATTGTCAGTTCCTCCTTAAATCATAAACCGATGAGAAGTATGTTAATCTGGCCAGGCTTTGATAGCCTGGTCTATCACAAGCTCATTGTTGTTGTTGCTGTGGCTTTGAACCAAAACAACAGTGGGTATGGTAGACCACACTTTCACTTGAATACCAATGCTAAAGCAAGCAGTAACATCGCAAACATCAGTATCATTATTACTTTTGTGCATCATGACTGCATTCTTTAGTTGTGTACACAGAGTACATAATTAAGGAATATAATCTATTGATGAATTGAAAAGTGCAAGCTGAGCTGATCTGAGCCAAGGTTTCAAAATTGCTCAAAAATAATAGTTCTCTGCTCTTCATTCATGTGATGACAAATCCAAAGTGCTGAAATACACTTCAATGTTGAAAACAAAACCAATGACTGCTGCATCATGCTCAAAGATCCAAGAATAAGATATTGTGTAACGACAAGTTGTGTTGTGATGAGAAGAATAAAACAGATCAGAGGGATGTCATGTCTACGACTGGATTTAATTCTGAATGTTTAATAGGTCCTGGCCTAAACAGTGTTGATTGTGGGCTATTTGCGTGCTTGTGTGATACTACTATCCCAATCAGTAGAGGTAAATAAAAGTAAGTACTGTACATTGCTACAAAAATACTGATGTCTACACTATGAACTTTTTCATCTGATATAGGATATAGGATGGATGGAGGGAATCTGTGCTCTGAGCTTAAAATATAAAATGCAGCAGCCAGCGAGTACTGATGCTATCAAAATCAGCACCATCCTGTAATGACACTGGTACAGGCATAAGAGAATGAACAATCTGTGATCAAAAAACACCTTACCAGCCATCGAGTCTATCATATAAGAATAAACAAGATTATTGAATGCAACATTTTAGTAAAATAGCATCAATTGAGATGAGCCTTGATGTACAGTTTGATACTTCAATGAAACCCGTAAACGTAAGCTTTAAAAACTCCAGAAAAGACACCCTGGCACTGGCCAGTCTGCAATTTTTTTGAAACTGAGCATGCCAAAACCATGTACAACACATTATCAGACTATCAATATGCATGTGGAAGTGGAACTCTAATTAACCTACATAGTCACACAATCATCAACCAACTAACTAGTCCTCCAAAACATTAAAAATGTGAGAAGCCTATCTGTTCGTGTATATAAATTCACATGCCAGGTAGTCCAAGACTTACTGAAATTACATACATTCACAATGTATGACCATTGAAACAGTTTACAATAGTAAAGGCTGAAATGATGAGTGCTCTCGAACTATTAGCCTAATAGTAAGTGATTTAAAGCCCTCATCATTTCAGGTTTTGGGTTTGGTAAAAAAGAAAAATGGAAATTTTTGTGAAGTACTGTGCGAGCATCTCAAATTGAACTGCATGGTTTTGTGAGCACCACAGTTAGCAGTGGAAGCAGCTTGAAAAAGAAACATAATTTGAATTGAGCAGCAAAACTTGAAGAGCAGGTGGGTTGTGTCTCTGCTGACTGCACAATAAATGGTGAGCAAGCTTCCGGGGATAAATAAATAACCGACCAACTGCAAAATCTCATATCTGCTGCAGGTGGTTGATGTGTGTTTTTTGTAAAAACATTATAAAAAATTAAGAAATCAGCTGTACATTGTTGATATGGATAGACAATAAACATGGAATTTGCAATTTTAGGGACATCATGCCAACATAAATACATACCGTGAGACACTCCTAAACAATCAGTAGTACACATAAGTTGTTATGTTAGATCACACACCACGTATACATCTACACACGGAGACACCATAGATAACTTTGATTAGATAACACGGAACTGACAGAACACAGCTCATATAGTCATGATAGTTTTTGATTTACCCCCGGGAGCTACCAATTTAGTGGCAATTAACTCTTACAATGATCAAAGATAGATTAAGTCACATTGTAAAATTTCGTCCCCTCCTACTCACCTATGAGCAAAAATAATGCTTTAAAAAGTGAGTCACTAACGTTCAAACTTACAATTCAAAATTTGAATCCCAGTGATAGAGCGTTATGTGTTTCAATGTATCCAATATTGAAAGTTGTCCTAACTTATATGCATGTCAGGCCAGTATCAATAGCCATATTTCGACAGGAACTGCTTGAGAACGTGAAAGTACCAGTAGACTAAAACGTATATCGTTTATTTCGCAAATGATAACTACACTCCAGGATTCTTAGTGGAATGTTGTATGAATTTAAGGCTTTTATGAGCCTAATATACGCTATTACTAGTTAGCAGACAATGATATCAATATAACCAATAGGTTTTAGTTGGGTTTACTCATAACAACATGCACACTAGTCAGACAGCGTTAGATTGCAGTCTTAGGAAAAGCAAAACTTAGAAGAATTTTAAGTGGAACTTACATCTCTGAGATTATAAGTCACTTCCAGGTTCTTTTCGAATGTCTCAGCAAACTCTGGGTACATTTCCAGAACTTCTATCAGATCTTCTCTTAGTATTTTGTGTAAATCACAGTAGGTCAACGCCCGCACATTACAGCTTGACTTTCCAACTGTTTTATACCTGCATATGTGCTCACCAAATACATCTTGTTTTCCTAAAATCAGCATCAAGTCACACATGTGAAAACATTGTACAAGTACTCAATCAAGAGTTGTCCTATTCACTACTATGAGTACACAACTCCACAACTATGAGTACAGTTATTTGCATTATTTACAATACTGTTTCCATCAATGGATAAATTTATCCAAGGTATCATTTGTGATGCTTAAATATTATTATGCAATTGTGAGGATGGGATATAACTATTAGAAAGCAGGTGGTGGTTATACAGGTATGTCATTTTATTTCTTTATATCTGCCTAGCTGAACTCTCTGGAGTTTATCACATTCATATTATTGAGACCCTATAGAGCAACTCCACTAAAATCAGTGATTTCATTATCAATTAATAGTTATAGAATAGGTATATAAAGCTAATTAAAACCGATTTCCTTAGTAATAGCCATTCCGTATGATGCACGTTATAAAAGCATCTTCACTTCTCAATCATTTATGACATGGTTGCTGTCGATTGCAAATTAATATCAAAATGGCATGACCTATCATCAAATAGGTTAGCGTCAGTTAGCATAGAGTGTTTGCATAGGGCATCAGTGGGGTATATTTGGAGGTAATCCAATGCTGAAAATCCTCATTAAGGCTGTTTTTATGTATATCGACTAATCTAGAAAAAGTGGGACTGGAATGATGCAATCTGCCAAGAAAAAAACAATCATACCATTCTTAGATTAAAAACTGTATAATTTGCAGCTGGCCATTGAGTCAACCTCAGCTCCAGTGTTACCACATCAATGGACGAAATAAAAATATTAAAAAGAAAGACTTTATGTTCCTTTGCCCTGGGTTTAAGATACTAAACTGTTTGTTTCACTCCTGGGATCAAGGGTTTTATTTTCTTAAACTACTCCTCGCTCAACTTACCTAGAATTGCCATGACCAGGTCATCTCTGAGAATCTCTATGGAACCTCTAGATATGAAGTAAAGAGCATTGAGCACATCACCTCTGTGAACAAGAGTGTCCCCGGGTGGTACATGTGTGGTGTGAAACTTCATAGATAATGCCCTCAAACAGCCAGGGCTAGCACCTGTTAACCACAAAAATTACAATAATATTCATCACATTAGGAGAATATTTGCCCAGACTTTCGTGTTGTCAGGGCCTTGTTGGTTTCTATGAAGGCCGCCTATACTGCATTGGCAAATATTAGAACCACCAAATGTTTCATCAACTGACATATGGTAGGAATATGCATGTCACTGATCATCACCGAATATTGAAGGGAGTTTATCGATTCTATCACGAGGTTTTTGTGGACTAACGTTTCATCCCAGAAATCTTGCCTAGTATATTGCTTTATTTGGGATTTATGTGCCCACCCGTCTTGGTCCTTAAAAGGTTTCATTAAAACAAGTGGATTGATTGATTGTATTTTTGTGTGTAACATGGATCTAACCTTTGAAAGCTGGGCATTCGCTGACCAAATTCTTATTCAGATGGAGGCAAATATCAGCTTGTAGACATTCTGGGAATCCCTTCAGAACCTAAAACAAAACAAAGAAAAGAAATAATTATAAATTTAAGCCAAATATTACGGTTTCACTATTTTTATGAGAACTATACAGCTTTCCTCCCAAGAGGAATACTTGCGGTAATGAGAAAACAGACAAACGTCAATATTGAGGACAAAGTTTTACATGCTTTCGTAAAAAGTACATCTCGAGCTGAAGCCAGATTTGATTTTATTTACTGCGTCAGATCAGTTTGCTCATAATTAATGTGTGGTATGTCCAGCTATCTAGTAGTTGTTTTGCAGCAAACGCTTCACTGTGTGGAGGTGTTTAAGTTGAACACGGATGCGCTATACAGATGGTTTTAGACATCTTCAATTTAATTCACTACCACTGTGTGTACAGATAACCAAAAATAATTGATAGAAAAGCGTCAAGATTGGCAGACAAATTCAAGAATAGAAAATTCGGCAGTAGGCCTACATACTCTGGAATAAGACGCTCGCACAGCAAGGTTCTGCAGTGCCAAATTCACATTAATACACCGTGCACATTGAACAATTCTCATTAACATTACTTCAATATCGCAAAATATTTTTCTGCAGAGTATTATCAACGGTGCTGAACAACATCATACATAAGTTTCAGCAGGGCTGCGAGCGCTGTCAAAATGCCTAAACATGTGATGAGCTGCAATTTAGAATCGCGAAACCTCGCTGAAAATATCATGCAGTGGTGGCCACTGGGCACCCAGTTATTAATTAACAGGAAATCAAACATCACTTGTCTAATTCCTAATGCAAGTGATGTAACAATTACATGGATGATCACCTAACATTTTTGCACTCACAAGTAAGTATCCACTGCATGTAAACACAAGGACTATAATTTCAGAGTAAAATAGACACAACATGCGTTCTGACACCACCCTAGGTTAAAGGAACTGTTCAACTTAGGGAGCTGATAGTGAGACTGTGAGAAAATTTATATAGCAATTTTAGGAAAACTATACAAACATTGCCTGATAGCATTACAGAATTTTTCTAACCTTATCCTTTCTGTGTTTATGTAATCTACCCTGATGTTGTGTGGCGTCGCGAGGGAATTTGACAAGCGTTGGCAGCAATCAAAGTAGAGCATTTTTATTTGCTTTTTAAGGAGTAATGAATTAGAAGGTATAATTGACACCGTTGTGTTTGCGTAGGGGTATACAATTCCTCAGAGTGCATGCAGATTTGCAATATTACATTTACAGATTTTTATATACCGGTAGCACTTAGCTGTAAACAACACTCACAACCTTCTGATATTTCACACCGAAAATAAAACTTATCTTGGTTGGTTTTGATCACACCTCCTTAAACGATAGAAGTTCTAAAGCTTTTGACGTTTTTTCGTGGTCTATCGAGAAAGGTTACAGTAAGTGCGGCATTGCATTGTTAAGCGCACTTATGTATGAAATGTATAAATGCTGCTCTTGAAGAACTCTATATTGCTCATCAATATGGCATGACATGAACGCTGTCGTTGCCTGCTGGTGTGTTTGGGATTCCATCATACCGTAATTAGGAGGATGTTGATGCACAGTTCATGGCACCACATAAATACATAATGTATGCACAGTATTCACCCACACAAGAAATTATTGCAGAGCTTTTTACAGATTAGGAGCTCAATGGCAAATGTGACACTATCCACATGGATAATATTACACAATATATCCCATCTCATCCCTTAATGACACAGCCTAAAGCAATACTATAACAGAATTCATGAGTGTTGTCACAAGCATCATGTACATCTAGAACATTACATAGTACATACACTCTTTTGCATAGA
>ERZ1740059.1166-NODE-1166-length-13363-cov-8.461527_pt1 | contig 13363 bp, 6 predicted proteins | sample MGYA00581744_ERZ1740059 | MGnify/ENA primary metagenome ERZ1740059 (study PRJEB43018, sample SAMN04849738) | marine metagenome | isolation source: floating plastic debris | place: Pacific Ocean | collected 2008-08-28 | study: EMG produced TPA metagenomics... | reverse complement strand
TCTATAATTGTCTACTATCATAACACACTTGACATCTGAGGGCAGGCGCTTTCACTAGAAGTGACAGGCTCTCTTTCTGCAGTGACAGCCTGACTGTATATCTCACACTACAAACCATCTGTTACCAAATATAGCTGCTACTACATCTACATACAGCAAGATACACTGCGTGTTACTATTGTAGCTAAAACCTTATATTGTGGCAAGTAGCACAAGGCTGGTCAGCGAGTGGAGATTTTACTGCACACAGGCAAAGTCTTGTAAAGCTGTCAAAAGGTGTAATTAGCGATAAGAAATTTGCATTCTTATTCACTGCGAAGTTATTTTGATACCTGCTTATTATTATTGCCTGAGCTGTTTTCCTCGCTAGATTACCTAACTCAGTGCGAGTAGAGCCGGATATTATCATCATAGTGGATATTGGAGCCAGTAATACCTTTATGAAACTCTACAACAAAGTTCAATAATTCCAGCAGTCTCCTCGTTTGGATTCAACAATTTGATATTCTCTTATATCTTCTTTTGATCGCTTCGCTTGGATTATCATTATCGAGTTGCCGCGCAGTCGCTTACCAAGTTATCACAGGATATTGACTGAGTATAATTATTGGATTAAAACCTTATCAATTACAATTGATTTGAAAGGTAAGTATATAGATTAAAGTCACACTGTTTTTGTTTTGTCACTTGCTGTGTGTGAGAGTGATATGTAGCTGCCACTTTTCGTGCACTAAGCTGAATGCTGTGCTTTTCAACATGGCTTTGGTAAGTGTCTAGAAGATCTCTATTTATCAACCGTAGGGCAGCCTTTTGCAGGCAACACATGTAGCAGCTTGCACTATAGACAAAGGAGAGAACTCCTTGTTAAAACATTGCCCATTTAACGCATCTATTTTATGGCCACACTTTGCCATAGTTGACCGCGCCAACAGATTTGCATTGCGAGACATTCACAACATAGCGTGTCTCCATCATGTATTCGTATAGAGTGACATTGTCTGGTTCAATACCTAATGACAGACCCAAAAGCGCAGACTGTTGGTGGAAGGGCTACGGAGCTATCTAGTTATTATTTAGTTTAGGGCACTTTTGGTTTAGGCTTCCGTACGATTGCTTTGCTGTTTTGGGTTATCTCAAGTACATACTCAAAGCGAATGAAATTTTCAATAACCTGAGAGCTGAATATGACAGGCTGCTTAGTGCAATGATTGTAGTCTTTACCGCTGTCCACACGGGTGTCCACAATATACGATACAGAATGCGTACATTTTTGTGTCTGTATGTGTACCAGGTATTGAAATACATCCTGACATGTCCCATGAGGGCCTGCAACTATTTGTATTATTCATAATTGTAAAATGTCTCTCAGTACAAGTTGTCATCATGTTGCGTACAAATACATCGATGCAACGAATGGCAAAGTTTTCTCATCGGTATACAGTTCTGCATATCTACATTAGAACTATCTGAACAGCATAAGTAGACTGTATGTTACAGCAGCTGCCTGCCACAATTCTACTATGCAGGTACCTGCAGGTGCCCTTTCACTTACAATAAGAAAGTCGCTGATTTATAATCTTTGCCAATCCCTGCAATCACTCACTTACAATGTTATGCTGTACAAAAGGAGCTCTGCTAGCCATGCTGTTTGTTTGTGATTGTGACTGGCCTAGGTCAATTTTAATCCCACTGATTTAGTGAAATGTGTTTGCATTGAGCAGGTATAGAGGCCTATTGAAATGTTTGTATAGGGTTTTCGTGTTGTGTAATTGCTATTCATCATAACAACCTGCAAGTCTTTTCAGGGTTTTGTGACAGGATCTTCGATTCTCATGGTTTTTATAGCCACTATATACGAGACTCTTCTTGTGTTTTGTACTGGGCTAGCTTGTACAAAATAGACAAGTGCGAGACCAATATGCAGTACATGCAGACTAGCGCTGGCTCGATGAGACTTTTGAGTTCGACATTGTGCGCAGCTTCGATATTTTCGATATAGGCATATGTCGATATTATAAGCTACTATAATTCAATTTTCAATATCAGCGCTTCAATGTTTTCAATATGAGTAGTGTTTCGAAAAGGGTTTAGAAGCCATTTTGTTAGAAGTCATGTTATGGATCATTCAAAGTTATAGATCTGGTTAGTGATAAATCATCTCAGTGGTACTGTATATTTGAGACAAAAAATTTCAGGAGTTTGATTTCCTGAATTCTTATCAGTGATCAACCACAACATATGTCTCTTCACATTACGATATTGAAATGAAACCTGACACAGGCCTATAATATTTATGATCTCCCTGATTGGTTTGAATACTTACCGATGCTCAATTTATAAATTTATATTAATAAGTTCCTAGGTTGAATTTGTCAATTTATTATTGAAAATGTTCCATAAATAATAAGTAGCATTGATGTAGTTTGACCTGTCTTTGGTACTCCTGAAAACTCAAAAACAGCTCATTTCCAACAATTTGGCTGGTCCAGTGTTTTTTTATCAATTTTACGCATTATCTTCTGTAACCCTAATGGCTCAGGTGTTACGAGACCAGAAATAATGTAAGCAATTTGAATTTTGTCAGGAAAAAATTTTGTTAACACTACAGGCCTATATCATAATAGAAGGCAGAAGTAAGTTTACCAATATCAAGAAAATGAACAAACTAAATTCAATTCTTTCAGTCCTATTTTTTTACACAACTCAGCAAGCACAGCAGGTCTTCTACGCATGACAAGGACTTGTCAATTATAAACATATGTCTTCCTAATTACCAGCATTAGCCCGCTGCTTAACAAAGCATAGATGACATAATTTATGTAACTCTAGACTCTGGTTATCAGACCTTAAAATCTGTGTTTACAAATAGAAGCAACGGTTCTCAGGAATAGTTTGACCTGAATTACACTGGTTAATGTCCACTTCCACCTGCCGCAAGTCAACTGCTGAGCCTGGGTCTGCTGCTGACTGCCGAAAGCTTGCAGGTGCAAACTTACCAAAACTTGCTCAGTTGCTTACTTCTCAGTTTATTGCATAGGTAATTAATAGTGTTAAGACGTTGTCGGAGACATTACTAAAACAAAAGGATTGCCAAATAGTCCGAGACTAGAGTTGAGGCAATCTTTTCTACCTTTGTTACCAAACGGTTGATTTAGCTATATGCGAGAGTTTGCAAATAGCTCCTCAACCCGGTAAAATGTCTAGAAATAATTACTAAACATGTGGATGTGTCTATTTTGACAAATACAAATACAAATATCCTCTGGTGACATATTGATATTTGTATTATGCCTTAGTAATTTAAAAGTTTAATTTTGATTGCAAGAATTCGCCATTATTTTGCCTGGAATGATCTGGTTAAAATCTGTACTTGCTTGACTCTCTGGCCAGTCTGTCTGTCGTGAATCATCATATTCTTCATCTATTCGACACCTCAGTTCTATAAATAACACCTACTAATTGGCTATGTTTGCTGAAAGGCTTCCGAGTGGTATTTTCTTGGCTTCTTCATCAAATATTGAAAGGAAAGGTTGTATTTCTGTTGACTTTTACTTGACTGGCTCACAGTTACTGCTGCTGTGATGAATCAGGAAGCTCATTGGTATTATTTAAGTCTAGCTGACTGTCTGACTGAGTAATGCTTTATTCAGACTGTGTGTTAACAACAGACTGGTCAGATCGGTCAGAACTAGAACTTGAACGGGTATCCTTCCTTAAAATTTGGAGTTGCTCCACCATTATTATCTGTATTCTGTATGTAATAGCCTCGCTCCGCGGGGTGTGACAGAGTCGCAGCGCTCAGAGTAGGAAGAACCCGTAAGCCTACCATCAAGGAAATCATAAATCAGGCGAGCCAGGGGTTAGGACATTCATGTAAACAAAAGTAACAAGAAAGGTCAGTGAGCTGGTTTCATGACAACAGCCATAATGTGCCATAAACTTATGCCTGCTCTTTTGAGTGGGCATCTTATGTGCTTTGCATGCAATAAAATCCCCCCTACCATTGTCTCGCGAAACAATACAAAAAATTGATATGGTCATCTTTTTTGCAGCGAGGCAATGATGCAGTAAAATTATTGAAATCAATCGCATACAGCTCATTCTACACTTTGGATAATGGCATCCTCCAGCTATAGAGATCTTTGTAACGAGGAGTATACACCACGTCCCGTAATATCACGACCATTAGAGCTGTCAGGATCTTACTCTAAACTGCCATATGCCGGTAAGTGTAGGAAGTGAAGGATGAATCGGGTGAAGTATCAGGGGCAGGGGGTAGGCTCTATAAGTTGAGTACGTAGTAATGTACTGATTACTTTCTTCAAACTAGAATAGGCTCTTTGGTCATATGTACCCTACAGGAAGAAAATTTTCATAGGAATTAAGATTTTGCCAACGGCAAATTCGCCAGATTTAAATTTCCCTCGTGATTAGATTTTCACAAGCATTTCAACGATAGCTTACATAATTGAATTTCAAAAATGAATATTCAATAATATTAAATTCTATGAATATGACCAACTTTAGTCAGGTCGCTAAATCCAATTCTGTGTTGACTTTTATCCTGTAGGGTAGCATGGTTACTTTTCTAGGATGGTCTGCTCTTTATTGGTTTGTCTGATCGCTCGTTTTTAGAGGGCACTGAGAGTGACAGTCTTTCTGATTCGCAAGGTATAGTGATTGCAGCCCTCAATCACTGCATGGGAATGTGATGCATATTGCATGGTGCATGAGAACACTAAATTCAAAGCAGTGAAAGAAATTTCGAATGAATGATTATTCGTGGGGTTGGTAATAAAATGAATTCTGAAAAGAATAAAAAAAGAGACATGATGCTGATTTGCTGTATAGATAAACACATTGCACCAAAATTTGGTATCTTTGTAACTTTCATTACATAGGCTAAGGTCCAAGCGAGCAGTCATGAATGTACAGTGTACTCATAGTTCATGTACATGTGCTACATTGTGCTTAGTATTCCAAAACAAAAACCTCAGTACCCGTAATTATTTAAAAGCTATAATAGTCCACCAGCTTTAAATTTTCATGTAAAATTGTGTGATCTATTCAAATTCAGCAAAAGAATGACCCCAGAACCTGACTAAAACTACAGCCGACTGAAACTATTAAATTTCCAATTTTTATTAGAGTTTTCTCATCAATACAATGGATAGGATAACTCTCTCCTAGAAAGATTCGATGTAGATGGGGATCACCAACGTCTGAGTTCAGTTCAGATTTCATTCCCTGCCGGGTTTTTATGTGACCAATCTTTAGGTTCGTCATATATATGTGACTCGTGACTAGCCACCTGTTGATTATGATCCAGTAATGCAGCAGTAGCAGGTCAATGTCTTGTCTATTACAACAAAAATGTTAATTACAGGCTATTTCTCAGACCACTCTAAGTCTGCTGGTTATTGTAAGTCTGATTTGGTGATTGTTCTGTATTGAATAATAACAGCAGCACAAGACTTTCCTAGCTATACCACACACATAAAAACAATGATGGTGATTTTTCTCTTGCTTGCTAGTTCAGATCAAAGACATAACCATAACCTCACATGTTTGGGTCGGTGTAAATCAGGTAGACGGACTAGACTAAGTGCTGATACTCAACCACCCCAGTTTAAGCAAGGCATAAACTATCTGTGGACATGCGTTGAAGTGAATATTAAACCTAAATGTTGAACTGTTCGCTAAGCTACCATAAACCAGATAACCTAAAAATAATATGCAACTTATATTACCATAGCAACTGAATACTTGATGGCATCATGATGGAATATTGCAGCAGTGATATGTATTTAATTGAGCTACTTTTTTGGAAAGGTAGGGTGTAATCAGAATAAATCTAGGGAATTACACACTCGACTGCACTCGATTGCATTCAGAGGGATACCCACAGCAATGTTTGTTTAGAGATACATCAATGATAAAAAAAGTTCAAAATAGTTTGAGGCCTGATTCGGATCAAGTGAGGGTGGCTGCAACATAAAGTACACACTTACCCAATTTGAGGGATTTTTATGAAGTGAGTATCCAGGCTATTTTGATTACAATTTAGAAGTTTTTGTGTGCAGTGGTTTTCTCATGATAATAGGGGCCTGTTGGTTGAATCACAGTCAGTGGTTTTTTTGTTGACACTTTGCCTTCTAGTGTGGTTGTGTCGTTAGCTTTGTTCAGGAGATAGATCACACAAACTAAATCATCATAAATCAGAATTAGAGTGTAATTAGGCATTCACAGAGCGGCTGATAACTATAGAAGCCTATTGAAGGTTAGACGCCGAATTTGAAGTACCTACACAGGGGTTTACTTATCTCACACAAAGACAAGTGTACGCTACAAGTAGATAGTGGCTATTATTGTCACTGATAAGTCGCACAGCTTGTAGCTAGTAGTAAACTTACGGAGACTAGTTCGCTTAGCTCTAGTATCTCAAACTCATGTCACGGATCTAACTCTGCTCTAACCTTCACGCAAGTGGCTGATCAGGCTTTTGGGGCTGTTGTTAAGGTGGGCTGTAACTTTTTTATTTACTGGTGAGGTGTACATCTAACCGCATGCATGCAGGTCGAAAACGCAGTATATTTTCGGCATTCTGATCCTAACCTTATTCTAACCACTGTGGTAGATCAGGGGCTTCAAGAAGAGGATAACATTCATCAACAGGATTATCCTACCATGAGAATCCGTGATTGTGAGTATTTTCTCTGACCCTAGCAGGGGCGTATTAAATGGGTCCCTATCTCTTCACTGGTAAGGATTTAGCATTGGAATTTGTATGGCCTTTTTGAACAAAACAAAGTCTTTTGCGGTTTTACCTGGGACTATCCCTCACAATATATTATGGTGTTTTGAGTCTGTAAGTCGACTTAGCTCTTTCAAAAGTATAGGACCCTGACTGGTAGCATAAATACGCCCCTGACACCAAGCGACTGTCATATTTGGGAAACCAAAACCCCTTCTTAGCAGAAGTAGTAGAATCTAAGTTTCCTTCCTGCTTGATATTTGACCTTTCAAAACTCGATTTTGCACCCATCACAACACAGTCTATTAGACCAGCCTACCAACCCCTCACAATCGTCTGAGGCACCAAATACATCAATTTATCACTTTGTATTGGCTTTCAACAGCTATCAGTCATACTCCTCCGACCATAACCACAAATCTGGAGTGTCTCTGTGGCTATCAGATTTAATAATAGGCATGTGGCATGTCTCTATTGCCGAAATTAGGACAGGATGTCCTTATTTTTTCTATGAAAAAGCAGCAAACCAAAACGATTAAAATGATTAAATTCGCTGTGATAAGTCACTTAGGATACTGCATGGTATTCGGCGGAAGGGTTTCACTTAATAATATCTGTTGCATCTTGTCTAACCAATGGTTTTGGTCGCAAATTCCAGGTTTCACCCACCCACATACTTATACATTGCCGCAACTACCATGATTTATTCTTTCAGCTTAATTTATGAACAGATGCTTTCAAAGCATGTAATCAGTAATGGCAGATAATATAACACAGTGTAACATCCTATCAACTTTGTCAACAGCATGGATTCATTTTTCTACAGCATGAGCAAAAGCTCAGTTCCATCTTGTTTTGATCATGAGAAAACAGTATAACACACAGATTAAATAAGTTGACAAAGCTGTCTGTTTTCGTTGCACCTCCTTTACAGCTTGTCACAGAAACCCACTGGCACATGTAGATTACAACTTGTGCACTGAAACCTCTCCTATCCTACTATATTTAACCACATAGGATCAAGGTTTTTGGTGATCGCAATACAGAATTGGTTGCTAGAGCAAAAATTGATAAAAATGTTAAAAATTGAATTTTTTCATATAAACTATAAATCGCATTTTTATAACCATACTGATTGATTTGTAGATGGAGATAGTCCGTCACCAGTAACTGAGAATATTCAGATACCACAGGCTGTAGGAGACTACAATTCCTTACCTCAATCCCAAGAGAGCGGGCATATACCAGCGTCCCCTACAGGTAAGTCTGATAGACTGAGGGTCAAGGTCAGACTCTGGTGGGTCAAGCTCACAAGCCTGCTGTATGCTTTGACTGTGCAAGGTTTTAGAAAACCAGTAGAGATAAAGCAGGAGCGATCCCAATTTTTGACTTTGGCAGGGGGTGAGGGGAAGCCCACTTACTGGTGTGGTGCATGTACAACGGATCTAGTAGGAGGTCATAGACCTACGTTGTACTGTGTACTGTTTAATGCCGTATATGTACACCATATTATGCTGTATATGGCATACTTTGACTCATAATTCAGAACTTAAGGTTGATTGCAATGAGCAAAATTTGGGGATGTAAAGTCAAGGAGTCTTTTGAATACATTACCATCCCAGCTGTCAAAACAGTGTTTCGTATTAACCATCAATCCATCCATTTACAGTCCAGATCATGGAAAGCTGATTATTCAATTGGATATTATAAAACCTCTTCACTAGGGATGGCTGACATCTTGACATTAATTAAAGTTTAATACATGTATCCTACATAGTTACATGTGCATAGTTGGTGGTGTGACATGCTGTCATTATGGTTGATGGAAGTGTTTGAGGTCAGGCCATCTGGGTTCCGACATCCTCCAGCTGATTGGTAACATGCAGAAAGCAAATATGATGAATAACATTTGCTAAAAGTGCATAGACATGACTATTAAGACTTTGTTTAGATAAAAATAATACATTGGTGTTTATATTTTAGACACTGTGAACACAGTGATACACAACTCTCAGCACTCAGCTGTCGGAGGGGGTAGAGTTAGTCCCTACGCCCCTGCTCATACAGATGATAGAGTGGATATGCCATTCACTAGACAGAGATCTCTGAATAACTTTGAACCAATGATTCGACCGGACGAGCCTACTTCTCCACCTCCAGAAGGTAAGATCATAAAAACTTCCTCATGCTTGGTAGAAATGCAACATTCGTGGAGAAACACCAATCACCACCGGTTTTTGGCAATTCATTTTAGAAGAGAAAAAATGCTTGCCCGCTTACAATTTAAAGTGTCTTGTCCCTGTTTACGCTACTCCAAACAATACGAGCTAACTTTATTGAGTGACTAAATCTTTTTTTACTCTCATATAAATGAAATCATGGAGTCATTAAAATAAACTCAAGCATTTTCGTTGGTGAAGCTGTAGTTGAAACTCTGATAGGCTAGGCTCGCTGAATTCACTCAAGTGGCTAGGTTGAATAGTTGTCTGACCAATTTCATATATACAACGACTCCAAAACAACAAGATGAAATGGCAAATTTTATGATATGCAAAAGCAAGCTCGTCATGTTTTAGCGATAATGCACATCAACCGTTGAATGAAACTACATGTTTGCTACAGCTAGGTGACATGATGCACTTCTCAAACAATTTAATGTCCAGCTTTTTCCTACTTTCTAAAAAAAACCGACGTATGTTCTTGCTCAAAGGTTGTGCTCACACGCAAGGTGTTCTTGTTTGCATATACATACCTACAACTAAACCTCTGAGTTGAGATGAAAACTCGCTGCCCGAGGGCAGTATCTGATTGTCTCAAGTGGCCATGTTGTAAATCACACCAAAGTACAGATTAACATATCAACGATTGTGTACTAAAGGCACTGTAGCAAGTACTCACTAAATTACAGGTGTGATTGAGTTTGAATGATAGGCCAGGTAATCACAGGAAGTGAATTATCTGTAAGAAGAAGCCTGTATGTGCAGCAAGTGCAGCTCGCATTGCTGAAAATATCCTCCCATACCGGTTACCAAAAGTTCAGAGTCAGATAATTGATTTTTGTCCTATCAAACGGCCATCAAGCACTTATAGGGTTTGGAATTTATGAATGACCATGTTAAGAAGAGAAGAAGAGTAGCGGAATTTATCTAGTCTCCCAAAACGTCTATCTAGCTCTCGGGCAGAATAAGACTGGAATTGGGTCCAGCAAGATGTATTGCCTCTATATAGACTATGGAAAAATCTGTCATTTTTTAATTTCCCCACTTAAGAGTTGTCCTCTTTTTCGGAGAGGACCTCCGATATCAAGTGTCTTAAAGGTGGTCAGATACATCCCGGAATCAGGCACCAACCACACACAATGTTACATGTAGTTTAATCGTGAAACAATTATTGCTTTGTATTTACAGATCTGAATGAAGATGAAATCCATACTGAGGGAGGTAACTCCGAAAGTCAGCGACTAGTTATCTCCTCCTCTTATCAGAATAATCAGTCATCAGCTAACTCTGCTGGTATGGATCATCATCATAACAACAACAGCAGCAAGAAGTCTAGTAAACCACCTCCACCTAATAGAGGTAAGACTCATAAACCACCACCTCCTAATAGAATTACCTCACACAAACCACCTCCTCCTGACAGAGGATTAGAGCTATGTGATTCTTGTTGCAATCTAGAAGTGTCACCTGCCGAGGGGGGCATAGGGAGCTTTCCTCACAGTCAGTCAGAGTCAGTGCTTCAGAACTTAGTCTTCCTATCTTCAGGCTTAGCCATAACTCTTCACTCTTTAAAAGTATAGCCAATACCAAATTCTTCAGTCATTGAAAATTTAAGCCTTCTTTTCTTATCCAAACATTTGTATTAAAGAGGGCTAGTCCTCAGTGTTTGTGAGAGCCGCCTGCCTTTCCCACATATTAAGTTGGATGTCTTCTTTGGGAGACCCAAACCTACATGCCTTAGTCAGGTAGATGTACATTTAATGATAGAAATTTTAGTTGTAGCCATCATCGTCCCAAGTCATTCCCATTCCGTGATCATACCATAATCACCCCATAACCACTAGATATGGCAGTCGAAAAATCCTAAAGAGCTGAGAACCAGCTACTGATTTTACTTGCAAGCAATGAGGAAGTCCAACAGTTCACATTGTAAAAATGTTACAAATATTCATTTGCTTCACTGGCACATTAGTGAGTGAAACATAAACACTGAACAGCTGTATCTACATCATTGTTGGAAGACAAAGTACAATTTTTTTTGAGAAAATCAATGATGTTTATCTTGTAAACATGTTTCACACCCTTAGCCTGACCTTGTGATGATTCATTAAGTTGAGTGCATTTACTTTGGAAACACTGGCAACTAATTACCAAAGCAGATAGTGTGCTGCAAATGCCACTAACTGTTATTCATCTGAAATTCAATAGCCAGCTTTACATGAATATGGAGCTATGGTAAAATCAAATTTTTCAGTTGGAGTTGTGATTTATGGGGTGAATAATGAGAAAATGTCGGGATTTATAGTTTTTATTTTGGTAAATGCGAGCAAGCCCAGGACAAGAGGTGGCCAAAGTCATACCATAACCCAGTGATGGCTTTGATAGTGGAGGGGTCAGTAGGGGCAATCAAAATAGAGGGAGGCGCATTTCATTCTTTGAAGGGAGGTTGAGTTCTAGATGGAGAGGTTCAAAAACCAAACATTATAGCGGGCTTCTTTGTACATCCTGGCAGTAATGGGCAACTCCTGGGAAACCATTCTAGATGGGACGCTGTTGTTTGTTTTTAAGGAAAATGGGTCGAGTTAAGCCATTTTGGACCTGGCCACTAGTTGTGTTGGAGAAAATATCTGTGTCTTCAGGAATGAGATTGTCAATCCGTTACATGGTAAAGATGAAGGTGTCTATGATCACAACAGTGGCATCACTCTAAACTGCCAGTATTTTTAGGCCCGAAAGCCTCCAAATTATTTCACATCATGCCGCCAAGTGCAGAATACTCACACTCTGTACCCACACTACCTACAGTGGCAAAGGGGGAAAGTAGAGTCCTACATGTAGATGTTTTGGTTAATAGAATCCAGGGCTAACAAGCGGTCAATAATTAATAGGTAGCACTAGGGAATTTAATAGCTTCATAATTTCAGTAAGAACAAAAGTGGTATTTAATAGATCAATACTCTTAATAACGTTTTAGATTTAACAGGTAAACTATTGACCTTGGTTCAAATGTACAGAAGAAACTTTTATGGACCTATGTGAAAGTGCTGAAGCTTAGCCCATTATTTGCTCTTAATTATGTGTTATATGAAATTAAGTAGCGGATGGCTTTAAGGTGATTTATAGTATTTTTAGGTTAATGAAAATTAATCAACCACCCAATACTATACCAACTTTTAATGCTGTGAACAGGTCAGACAATAATCACAAACAAACCATTTGACCACAATGGAATATTTCAATATTTTCGTTCCAATGTCCTCTGGCTATAATTTGGCAATATCGTTACGAACTAAGTTTTGACTAGGTGTTGACTACTGGGAAAATAATACATAGTTCAGTAGCAGACATTTGTTTGCCGGAATCAGCAAATGGCTGATTTCAACCTGAACAGAATAGTAATATTGACTCAATTTGAGCTGAACTTATCAAGGAGCCTCCCCAGACGAAAGCGTACATGTTATTGTCTCTTCTCTTGACAGGTGTTTCGACTTACAACCCTGGAACTTGCTGTTACTGCGTATCACACATTTCCTGTGCCAACATATTTCTGTGGATTACACTTGTTGTGGCTCTCATTGCCTGGAGCGTCGCCGTGTGGATGAGTATAGACAATTTGGAGTCGTACTCTCACATCAAAATCAGAACCGATTTTGGGTAAGTTCAGACATTTTATAGGAAGAGGTTTGCTCAAACTTTTGGAGATAACAAAAAAATGTGCATTGTAACGTAATGAGTTTATAGGTAATGGATACGGCTGCTAATTAGTTTACAAATATTGAGAGATCTCAAACTTTGTGAAGATCAAAATTATCACGCCTTATAAAAAAGTCTATTAAGATAGGATGCTCCTATCAGATATATTTATCTCGTTGCATTGTCAGCAAAGGGAGTTGTGCTCTCAGTGACAAAAAGGAGACGACTTCTGAGCCATAAGTGAAATAGACCAATGAGATGGATATCTATTTGAATAAGTCGGTGATGTGATGTCAGGGATGATAGTGAATGATTCAATTAGATAAATATTATTGATAAAATTGTAATGCAATTATTTCATTGATCGGAAAAGTTAAAGGTAGTTGCCTCCAAATGGAATAGATATTTTTGTGTATTCGTTTGTATATATTTTTACTAGTAATCTACTTTGAATAACGATTTTATAACCGTTCTATTTCTCTATTTGTAGGATTAATGGAATGCCGTTTTCCGACATCACAGTTATTACGATATCGTTGGCTACTTTTCTATTTTCTATATTATTCTTTGTGACATCTTCATACACATCACACTCTGTCAGTTCCTATCATCTACCGTCTAGTCAGCTGAATACTTGTGCCTACTGTGTCAATATTACTGTAAGTATTACTGCTAGCCTGTCCCAAGCCTTCGGTTG
>ERZ1740059.1164-NODE-1164-length-13366-cov-10.559988_pt1 | contig 13366 bp, 9 predicted proteins | sample MGYA00581744_ERZ1740059 | MGnify/ENA primary metagenome ERZ1740059 (study PRJEB43018, sample SAMN04849738) | marine metagenome | isolation source: floating plastic debris | place: Pacific Ocean | collected 2008-08-28 | study: EMG produced TPA metagenomics... | reverse complement strand
CAAATTGCAGTCCTGACCTGATGGTTATCACTGCCTTTGTCCATAAGATCACTGAATTTCCACCAGCCAGTCGGACTAAAATTATTCACAAAAACATTTCTTGCAAACAAAATGGAAAGAGCATATTACCACACTGGACAAGAACACACCTTACCCTCAGCCAGACTGGCTGAAAGCCACATGTGTACGGCGCATTACTTCGGACAGTAAATGCTTAGATGAAGTTCAATCCCTTATCCTGAGTTTGAATAATTCTGATGGTTGACCAGTCTCTTATTTTGGAGTTGTCTCCTCAAAATGCCATTTATCATTGAATCGACAACTCCATTACTCTGTTGACAGATTCAAATCAACTGAGATAAAGATAAATTTATTTATTTCATTTGAAGCTTCAGTGTCTGACTGCTTTGAAACGACAAGTAGGGTCTGGCAATGGGTGACATGCTGTAGACTCCCCAACACTCGAACTTCTGGGTTTGATATGCCATTGTAATAGATAGAGCATACTGCAGTCATATTCAGATGTTTCATAAAAACTTACCAATGTTGCTCAGAGACGCATATCTTTTTAAGATGAGGATGGTTTTCCTCTATCTACAAGATAATGAGATGAAATGTGATCCTAATTTCAATTGTTTTGACTGTCATATATACAGGGATATAAATGTGTCCTTATTTTGTACCCAATTCCAGATGCCATCCACCGATAGTTACATATACATTGTCTAAGAGAAATTTATTATGATGCAGTTGGACATGCCATGTGGCCGGAAGAACACCACGAGTCTATGTAACACACATGCTGGCTTCATCAGTTCTGCTGACAGATGGCAGTTTTGGATCCTGCTTCATAACAATACATAAGTTTTGTTCTTGAGAACATACAGTACAGTCATCCATTGTAGCTATATAAATACCTCCTGAATTTTATGCATGTTGGCCTCATCAATGATGATAGCATCTGCTTTGGAACTAATCAGACGAGAGTCAATATCTTTTGGCGTAAGTAATGTGGTGCCAGGACAAAAGACAATACCTAAAAAGTGTATCATAGATTGAACCTTTCATAGCTAAATTCATGGGTTCGCTTCACCACAGAATGCAATAAACCTAGTCACTAACCTTTCGAGAATCAGTGCTATGACACTGAAGTGGTTATGATGGTGCCGCAAATTCCACATCAGTGAAAAACAAAATGTGACAATATCAGCTGTTAAATGAGTACCAGCTTGCCAGGTCAAAGATTCAAATACCATGTCTGTGTGGGAAAAAATGTGACATTTTCTATTCAGAAGGACTTTTGTGGAAACTGTTCTATGACAATGAAAATGACTATGGAAAAATTTTACTGCTCAGGAAGCTCCATTAAATGAGCCAACAGTCAATAGTCTAGCAGGCCATTAAGAAGTGACAAAGAGAAACCAATACCTCGCTTAAACCAGATTTACCAAGCATTGCCTCAGTATCCAAACAAAAAGATGAAAAAAGTGATAAAAAGCCAGTCCATCAGGTTTTGTCAAATGTCAAGCTTTATATTACGTCTTCTAAGTTGAAGCAGCCAGAGGATATCCCTTACTGACACTGCAATGAATTTTGCATCAATTTGGAAAATATTTATTACTCACAGTTGCATGCCTTGATATACACTCATGCTGTGTTTGGACAACTCCAAATGCATGCCGATTGGAACAACCTGAGCAAATTTGGACTACCAGCACCTGTTGCTTTAGCAAAGTCATACAATCGTGTATCTACCTGTTCGGGTACACGAGAGGTTTAATATCCACCACTCTGGTATTCGAGGAAGAATCATAATCACTCTTGATCCAGGTCCCAAACCACAAGCATGCTGCAGACCATTTGCTAGCCTACGGAAAAAAATGGCATACAATCAGATCCTACATATACACCTCATTAAAATGCACTTGATTTTTACCAAGTTTTTTTCATCAATTACCTCTTACTCTGATTGATATCCTACACTGAACCCTCGAAGCAAATCTGATTCATGCATGCATTTGGGTTTGGCACATCAACTTGGGTGACCTTGAAAACTCAAACAAATCACTTGAATGCTAGATACCACATACATTATACTTGTGCGTACGCGCACGACATATATTTGAGCGTATTCATACCCATAAGTTTGTTTCGAGGTTTATAATTGACTTACCTCATAGATAATTCAGACATTTTCCCATACGTGACTTTGATACTTCTTCCAGAATCATCAACCATCCATAATGCTGTATGCTGTGGGGCCTTGAAAAAATAGGCATAAGTCAATAAATAATCAATAATTCTTACGTAATTCCATGAGAGCAATTACAAAAAACTCTAAAAAATATGAGCAAGTTGGGCTAAATAAAGCAATTGGACTAATTATAGAAGAGTTGTAGTCTATTGTACCAAGGAGTAATATTACTCCTTGATTGTACCCACATGGACTTACATCACAGGAGCTATGGACGCTTCACAAATAGGCAGTTTCGACCAGAGCCATTTAATCGTGAAATTAATACAGCATAATGAATTATATAACCAGCAGAAAGTAATCAATTCAGTTCATTACTTTTCAGCAGGTAGGGAGAGTTTGAAAGGGAAAAAAAATAGCAAAGCTGTCAGATCTTTTATCATACCTTGCGAGCCCAGTTATCAAAGCAATCTCTTGTAAAGTTGTAGTATTCTGGTTTATTCCATTTAAATTCTCGCCTCTCTTTATCATAGTCGCTGAAGCCTGCTCTGGACACTGATGACAAGGTCCGACGGAACTGATGTCCACTTTGAGTATATAAAACAATCAACCTATGCCTCATGGCCTGTCCTCAGCCTGTGCTATCAACAAACTGGTATACAGACACACAACAAACATAAGTTTTAGATCAGTGAAAGAGGCCACAAACAAATGAATTCGATCCTCAGAAGATATGGATACGATACGATGATACTGATAGGACGTAACACCATCCAAGTTTTTTGGCACAAGATGATCACTCATTGAACATCGGACCAGAGAAGAATTCAGGGCCATATTTAGCGAACAAATTTATGAAGAAAAGACAGACTGGTTATGATTAAAAATATAGAGGATCAAACAGGTACCAGCAACACAGACAAACTAAACTCTCATTTTCAACTTTGCACACTATAAGAATCAATGTTTATGGGTGACTGGGGTTTTTGAAAAAGCTCACAGTACAAGCAATGATTTTGTCTAAGTCTAGTATCAACCACTGGACTTAAAGCAAAACAAATTTTGCACAGAGGGCTTTTGCAAAAACCCCAGGCACCCATGTAAATAAATGCTGCATTGCTGCAGTCAACTATCAATTCAGAAGTCAGAGATGTATCATTATCATCATTCAAATTCTTATACCTATGTAAACAAATAATTAGTCTCAAATATATCTACATTATGTCACTCACTTTCAAACTGTCAAATTAACCTCTGCAACTTTTATTCCCTGTGCAGCCAGTAACTTTCCTTTCACCCTTGTGTTTCACTCAGATGGCTTTGCAATAGATAAAATTAAACCGGATACAGAAACCATGCTGTTTCCGGAAATCTGGTTAACGCCCACTAAGTGATATACTTTTTGATAATCAAGAAAATCTTATCCATTAGATAATTTTACTCACATTATAGCTTGGTTTTGACATTGCTTACTCACATTGCACCTTTTTAGTTATTTTAAACACATATTTATCCCAAAACTGCAGCAAAATTAAGATATAAAGGTTTTGGAATTTTCCAATAACTGAGCACATGTGCATGAGGCATTGTTTTGTTTATATGACCTTGACCTAGACTTAAGTCATAAATATGTTTTCGTACAATGTTGTCTGTATTGTGTGAAGCCCATCATTAAATTCATATTTTAGAAACCCAGCATATTATTTTGGTATCCGTTTACGTCACATGACACATATTTCCCAAAATGCATCTGGAACTTGAGAATTCCCAAGTAACCAGAGAAAATATTTGGGAGCTAGGAGGAACAAATTTTATCTGGGCCATCATGGCCATCAACTGCTTCTGATAGACTCATTGAGCCAAGGCATTGAAGAAGAAGGACTAAGGCAAACATCCTGAGACCAATTTCCTCTCCAAGGTGCTTGAGTGAGCAGAAATAGCATGAAACATGATCAGCAGTATTTCCTGGTTCAATGGCCAATTTCGAGATGGTGTAGCTTTTTTAATCTTTATCAGCTGCACCCTATTCACCATCAATTATCTCATCCTGTGGCAAAAACATGAGACTGAACCCAATTTCAGCAAACAGTATAATCTTCCTCTGATTGCTGATTATTCTGGTATCCAGACTTTCTGTCTTGTCAGGGAACAACTCTCAAAAATTTTATGAATATATAGACAGTCAGCTGAAGCTTTTTACAAGAAATACTTTCTAGCAGCTGGTTACACTCACTAGTAGGATTGTGTTGGTTCATGTTTAGTTATCTGTCTTGTGCAGGGCACATTTTACTTGGCTCATGATTGTGCTTGCTCAAGTGATTGTGCTGCCCTTGCTCTGCAGGAAGGAGGAAGAGATTTCCATTACAATTGGCTATGAATTGAATGGCATCAACCTCCAGCAAGGCTGGGAAGTGAGGAACTTTCCAAACATGGAAATAGGAAGCCTTCGCTCAAATCAAACATAGCCTACTCGAGGACCCAAAGTGGCCTGGATGTGGAACAGGGCACGCAAACTCTGCAATGGTTTCCTAACGTCTATTTTCTTGAAGTCTAGTGGGCCTTACTAGGACTGGCTTGATTGATACTAGACCTTAGGCAACTACTGTGGGGTGCCTGTGGAACCAAGGAGTAAGATGATCATCTAACTCCTTGGCGGAGCACAGAGATTATTTATTTTTCTTCTTCTTTGGTTAGATCAACTACATGCAAATCTTTCTCCTTTGCTCCAGTGACTGCTTTCGTTGCTTCAATCAATTTTTGGCCGCTTTTTAGTGTTGACTCACACACGGGGGAAAGGCTAGTCAGGAAATCTGTAAGCCAGTCGCTTGGGTTATTGGTTACTAGGTCGCCCTGACCTTTGTACATTACACGAGCTTTATAGCCTAAGAAGTGGGATGAGGCATGTTGAGGTGGCTCAAAATCTGAGGTCCCAAGGATTTATTCCATGTAGTTGGCAATCAGGCATGCTTGTTATGTGATCCCATGTGCAAATGCTCTTTGAATACAGGCCTGCCATGTGAGAGACCTCCATCATTTCCTTATAATATGCGATCCATGCTTGTGTGACATGGTGTGGCAGGCTATGAACTACATGTACATTTCCCCTTCATGATTCACAAAATTTTCCAAAGGGTCAGAGGCACACATCTATGAAAAAGATAGGAGCTTTCATATCACTGATGTTGCACAATGAGAAATCCGAAATTGATGCAACACTATGTCTACAGGAGATACATAAGGAAGATGTGTGAAAACATGTTAGACCCATATATTGCAAAAAAAAGTAGGATTTCCTCTAGGGAGCAAGAAGTTTGAGGGATCCAAAGCTAAAGAGATAGCAATCATATGGGTATTCCATTTGAAAGGGCCTAAATCATTTACAGTTTGTTACTTTCCAAACTACTGTGAGAGCCTCAGGGCATCATTCCTTGAAATGCTATCTGACTGGCAATGTTTACGGAAGTGGGTCAGTATTGGCCTGAAAATCCTCACTCTCTACTCATTGAAGTACATTCCGCCGTGGATGTGAACTTTCAATGAATGCCACCTCTGGGCTTGTTACTTGGGCACAATGTAGTACACTACTTTCAAAATAAAATTATCCGGGTTTTAACTCCTCCGCGTAATTCTTAGAACAATGATGAGAAATTTTTGGAGCAAGGAAGTCTATGCCTCTGCCGCTTTCTATTTCAAATGTGTATGCCTACACCATACACATTGGGTATCTTACTCCGGTGCTGGCTCATGTAGACCCGTAGGATGTTTGGTCGTATGGTTGAGAAACTTTTGGAACAATGCAGTCAATGTCTCTGCCGCATTCTATTCCACATGTGTAGGCCTTCATTTACGCATTGCGTATCTCACTCTGGTGCTGGCTCATGCAGATTCGTACTTTGTTTGGTTTTATAACTGAAAAGAGCGTCACATCAAAATTTTCTCCTGCAATACCTAAAGTTTGAATAAGTTTAAGCTTCAAACTGTTTGATCCTTAACAACGCTGTGGTATAAAACTTCTACCTCGTACCTTCTACCTCTACCTCTACTCGTAGTTGTGACGGCTATTTTCTAACCTTTGTAATTCACGAATGTGGATGCCCTGCATCTGGCAGAGTTTTGATGTGCAAGCATGTCAACTTTGCCTTCAAATCACCGATTGTTATCCCACCACTATGCTTGAGAAGTGTATAATCAGATCGCACCTGTCCATGCCCTGCAAGATTAGATTTTTTAAGGCTGGAATTAGGGTGTGTCTTTTAGGGTTGTTGGGTTGGGTATGGGAATCATTGAAAATGGGACCTGTCACTTGTTTTGAACTTGTTTTGCCGGTGTATATGGGTGCACCAGTGGAACAACCACACAAAACTTCTAAAGAGTGGAGTAGGCCTGCTATTTTGCTTATTACCTTACCAAGTTCCTCAGAGCACAAATCACCTAAGAATTACTGCGCTGTGGCGCAGTGGGTATTGGGGTCTACAAGCTGGGCCAGGCTGTTCCTATATGGGAACTGCATTAAGGTCACATTGAGTGGGAATTTATTTGACCCTGAATATTAATTAGATACAGTTTTCTACCGCAATCAGAAGCCATAGTATACACATCTTATACACACTGGATTCAGGAAATGGGTGACTGGGATCACAAACACTTGTGCCGTTTTATTATAGCGTGTTTGCGGACATCAAAGTGGGTTTCGATCAGCAGTATTTTAATGTCAATGTCTCTCTAGCTGTCCAAGATTTATCTGATTTATTACAAGATTTATGAGTGGAATTCCACCCCTTTGATCATGCTCCAAAAATTATCACCATATATTTTCCACTCAATGTAAAACTACATTGCCGCTTGTGAGACCTTTGAGTGCCAAAACGATAGCCTAACAGACCCGCGTACCAAGATGTAGATGAAAACTGTGCTGTAACTGCTTCTTAGTTAGATGACCACAGCTGTTTCATTCATTAGGCATTATGAGAATGAAACTGAACCGTATATTGTAGGTGGTTGAACCAAGCGATGTTTTGATGAGAGAGTCAATACTTACAGTAGACTCTTCAAACATGAGTCGTGGTGCATGGGATGGGGAGGTTCATATCAGTGATGATGCCGATGGCTTGTCCAACAGCTCCAACAGACAGTCTGGTCTTGGTATCAGCCGCTCTCAAGATGATGCCACAGTCAGCTACTACTTCCAGAGACCTCAAAGTGAGAGTGATCTGCAAGCATATGGAGGTGGCAAGCGATGGGCCATTGGTGATGAAACCTTAGTGGAGCAGGTAAGGTTTTTTCATTGCAACTCCTTAACACTGCTAATGATTCAATATCTTACTCTGATCAACTAGGAAGAAATTACATCAATGTTTCACTCATAGGCCTCATAGTCGTTACACTAGTGATAGGCCTTCCTCTAAACTACCAAGGTCATTTAGGATGTTATTGAACCACCAAATTTACATTAACTTAATTACTGAAGTTCCTTCATTTGAACATGCATGTATGTCCTTAACACTAAAGAAAGGTTCATGAATGCAACGCTGGTCATTATTGATTTCATAATAGTCTATGTTTATTGTTCTGTGTTTCGAGTACTCTGGCCTACTTTTAGCCCTTATTATTGATAATGTCAAATCAGTGTAGGGGTCGAATTTAAGGCATGTCATGTGATCTGTTGTTTTTTTTTCAGGCCAAGAGTGTGAGCGACTTGGAGCGAGAGTTTCACAACATCAGCTTGGGTAGTGATGTAAGTTTTGTCCTGTCCTCGACATATTTTGACCCTCTTATTATCATTGCGGAGGTGCTGAAGCACTTCTCCTTATGAAGCATTGAAGTGACAGCAGTTGGTGGAAAAGATGGGACTCGTTTGGAGAATATCATCACTGCAGTTTATATCTCATAGATTTGTGTATCATGTAGAATGCAGTTGTGATAGATTCAGTGTGTTTGTATGCCCATTTTCAATGCATCATCTTTGTGGAAGTATGTAACGGTGGGGCAGGGTAGCATTCAGAGAGTGGTGGACAAATGGTGGTGGACATCAACTACAATAGTTTGATGAAATGGTCATTGAGTCAACTCTTTATGTAGCGAAAGCAAATAAATACGCTTTTAGTGCTACTCAGAGTCACTCTACAGGATTTTTTGTGCCACATGCTAGTACATGTATGTTCTTAGAATTGGGAACATGGAACATAACTTCACTGAGTAGCACCATCAAGCAGCCACTGTATGTCTATAGTGAAAAGAAGAGGAAATGAGATCATACTATGAAATCATGATTTATCACTGCTACACAGCTCATTGGTCAATTTGCTGACCTAATTTACACAGCTCACTATTGATACCTACATATACATAGATTTCCTTGCTGTCTGCTCATTTGATACCGAGCTACCCGATGATCGACTGCTTGGGTACTTTATAAGCACCACACCTTGGTCATCAGACTACTTTGTACTCCATGTGTTCCCAATGTCATCTGTTTGGAGTATGGTAGTGCTCATAAATAAACGCATCATTTCTGTATTTTACTGTACGCTCACAACAAGGATTCTTGAAATCGTCACCTGAATTCACTGGTTTACTGTTTTCCGTCTGATAGATATTATCAATAGACCCCGTGATTTATGTTACAACCCAAGTATAAACCAGACATACTTAGCCTTCTGAATAAGTCCCTAGTGCTTGATTCGAGCCCCGACCGTGGTTAGTTATTGTCACAGGGTAAGTGGTTGTGATGCAGTGCTATATAATATAATAAACATATAGGTTTGGGCAAAAAATTTAAAACCAGGTAAAATGATACCAAATTCTCTGACCCACATATTATACACACTAATGTAATCCGTCTTCAGACATATACTAAAGATTCCTGGTTAGCTTGCAAAATAAGAAGACTGAGTCATGAATTATCATAATTTTTATTTAAATCACGCAATAGTGAAAAAAATGAAATTGTGTAACAAATTTTATAGGTCATTCCTTTTACATGCTAAATATGAAACCTGAATTCATCAATGTCATGTCACATATTCCATCTATTGTGAGTAACCCTTTAATTAGCAGGATTATATTATTGGATGTGGGAGGTTGCATGCTAATGGGGGTTCATGCATATTTTTTTCTTACAGGCTAATATCATGAATGAATGCAATAATCTGAGAAGCAATTCATTCATTTGCTGGACTTGAAAACACAAGCCCAAGCAAAGCTTGATCAATATTCAAATAAAGTAAACAAAATCAGCTGTGACTGGGTATTTATCTTGATAAGAATACTGAGCACACTTAATGCTGGGTGATTGATACTCACTCGGGCTATAGGCTGTGTAATAAGCTGGTTATGTGGCAGTATGAAATGGGACACGATGCTGATGGGTTTGAACTCTCTTGCTAGTACGGTAAGATTAGTCAACTGCTACATACTATAGTTGTTTGTGGAAAGATAGCCAACAGATATGTTGTCAAGTCCTAACCTAAATCTTTTTAGTCACTGGTTAGGTTTCCTAAATTAAGCAAAATAAATGCAATTTTGCAACGCAGGTTTGTCCACCACTCTCAGTTCTGTTGTTTGGTATTCGGCATAAACATCACATATGACTATTACACATTGATCATTCGGTGTGGCTCATATCGTTAGAGGCAGTTTGAAGCGCTCGCTCCGTTTGAGCACTTAAACTACACTAGAGCAAGAGAGTTAACTCATGGGTTTGAGCAGGTAAGTAATTGGGTTATGTCGTTTTATAATCAGTTCTAGTATAATCACACAGCTATAAATGTTTTGTGTTGCGGCTTTTAGTTCTCAGCTAAGAAGTTTTGGGAGGTAGATGATGGTCATGTGTCGGATGGTAAGGGAGCCATGTTCACTGCTAGCAGTCCGTGGAGTCCTCGTCAGAGTACATGGAGCTCACCCACAGCTGGTACTGAGGAGTCGTCTCCATGTAAGTCATCATCTGTAATGTTCTGTGATATCTGACATCTGTAATACTCGGCACAGACATGGTCGATTTCTGTGATTTTTGTAATGTTATTAGAAATGAAGCAGGCCCTTATAATGCGGCAATAGGGAACCATCGTTGGCAAAATTGACTGATAGGTCCCCAGTCAGTGTAAACCATATTGATCTGTGTAGTGAGCTTTACAATTTTTTGATTCATGGTGTTGGTAATCCAGTTGATATCGACTGTTGTGGTAACCCATAGAAAGATAAGAATTTGTTATTTTCGTCAAAAAAGGTCGCAATATTATATACCAGGGTATTGACTAAATAAAGTAGTGGGGCAGGAAAATGATGCTGAAGATCTTATTTTTTATTTGAACTGCACCAGCTATAGGCTGGATCATAGCCTATTGAAACATGTTGATGTGTTCCCAAAATATGCCCAATCACTGAACTAGTCATCTCGAATTTTCTGTCCCAAACATATTCATAATTAAACTTCCCATTTCCTTTTACATGCATGCATTGTGTTTACCCGCAACTAAAAGTGCCATGATATGATTGCCTCATATTCAGCAATACTAACACTGATTTCCTGGTCACCTTCCTACCAATCCACATGGCTTTTAGCAAATTCATGAAGTTAGATATCATATTTTTCATACATGCCCTTCTTGCAATGTTGAGTTTGTTTATTACAGATCACACTGTAGCTCAGGCTTTACAGCTCTCACCAGGTAGACAGCGAGCGTTTCAGAATGTCAATCTTGGCACAGACATGGTCGATTATGTGCTGGGCGACCCTCTGTCTACTAAGGGAATGAGAACGCTTCAGGCCATCAAACGCCATGACTTTGTGAGTTCCTATAAAAACTTGAAACAATTAAATACCCCCATAAAATTGCTGAAAATTTTCCATTTGTTTTAGTTGCACATATATGAGGCAGTACGATATCTCCAAATTCATTCCTTATCAGAAAACAATAGCATTTGTCAACAGTCAGTATTGATTGTATTTGACCAGCATAAAATTGTTCTTGGTTTTGAGATATTGCGGGGTCTTGTCTATGGTACGCGAATGCTGGTATACAATGTAACAGATGCATACCGAGCGACATATTTTGTACCAGATCAATTAGCAAGCTGGGCTCCTAGCGAGAGTGGTCATTAATCTTGTAACCCGGGGACATGGGTTTAGAGCAGATGCATCTAATGCCCTAAAGTCATGGCATCGAACCACTGCCCAGCAACCCCACGACCATGGTGTCACTGATTAACAACTGTGATTAAAGTACAAAGCATCAATCAGCTCAAAATATCCCTGAATTAGTCCACAGACCGGAGAGTCCATACAAATTGCACTGTGATGGTTTTGATTTTTGAGTGAACATTAATTGCGTCTAATCACACTCATTTTCTAATGGGATATACAACATTATGCCATTCTTGATGTGAGCCGAAATCTATGCAGCCTCTATCTGGGTCAAGTATGCAAAGGATGTTTGTGAGATGTGCAATAGTTAATCCTGCATCAATGTGTAATTTTGACGATAGTGTCTTACCTATATACAAGTAGGTATGTCACCGGGCAATAATGGCTTGTCACTCCCAGTTAACGAAAAAATTGATTGAAATGACTGTTGTGCCAGCATGGATGATTTGACAGTTTGACTAGACACTGCTTGTACGTGTAATGGGTTATACAAGTTTGCAACACGTTTGTTGAAAAGCAGGCTCAGTGCTTATTGGTTTAGGCTACCCCTTGATTCATTGGTTAAAAGGAAGACTTCTCTTTTATTGGTGATATGTGTATGCTAGCACGGTGACAATACACGGCCAAATTCTCTTGTTTTGAAGCAGACACATGATCCGGACAATGATATGGTTGGTAAAGGGCCGACTAAGAAAGGAAGTAAAACCTCATCTCCCTTTGAGCCGATTGACAACAACAATAAAAGTGGTGACAGCGGCTCTGACCTTCTAATCAACGGAGATGATAGTTTTCGGTGAGAATTCTGTTCCTAGTGCTGATACAATATAACATTGCCCATTTCAAACTATCAGGCCAGTGAGATGTTAACACTAAAGCTCCACTCATTTTGTAATCAGAAATAATCACTATGAACACCCGCTGATGTGAGCGCATTAATTACACTGACGCAGTGACTGATTGCTGATTGTTGTAGGGTGATCGGTACGGAATCTCCTCTCACACATAAACTGTCACGAGATGATGACCAGGTCAGCCAGCCCTCAGTCATCGGGTCTACACCAACCAAGAAACCACCAACCTCTCACACTGACACCTTCTCACAGATCCTACCCACCACCAACGCTATGAGGGAGCTCAATGTATCACAAGGTACTGCAGCTAAGCATTAGCTAGAGGGGGACTGGGACAAAGGGTAGATGTTTTGTAAAGCATAACACTGTTTCGGCCTATCTTATACATCTGCTGTACCATCGGGACTTTGATGTTTATTGACGCAGACTGGAAAGCAGCTGATTTGAATCCGAACTCAATTCTTCATACGCAGAGAGAATATTTCTTGATCGGCCCCATGCAAGCCGGGTGATTCATTGAGTATATCATAGCCGAGGGTAGCAATAATCCCAGCTGAGAATGATACGATGGGTTGGTGCCTTATGGTCAGCATGAGGGTGGATTTTTGTGATCTTGGCGTAGATTCGGTCATTCGCACTTTCACTCATTTTGTTATTAGCCAAGTCAATAACATGTGGACATAGTGGTGACTCTTTACGGGGTCTATGTCTCTACTTGACATGATGAATTTTTAGAATGGTTCAGAATCATGAAGTGTTTTTTTTCAGTTTGATTAAGGCCATTTTTTCTGCCCATGTTGTCATTGGCCTACTTATTCCATGCTGTTGATACTGCTAGTGACCATACCAGATCCCTAATACAGTGGTCCGGCTATCAGCATGCTCTCTGTTGACCTCTCATCAGCACAGTCATATAAAACTGTACACCTAAACAAATCACTCTCATATCTCGTCTTCTTGTCTCTTTTAGCATATGGACTGAGCATTAACAGCAGTAGTTTGGACAATGTGTTACCTTTTCCTGATTACTCTCCTATGGGACCTCCACCTTCTATGGATTCTCCTCAGGCTAACCAGTTCACCAACATCACAGCGCCGCCATTAGACATATACAGTAACAGTGTACAGCAGGTATGTACGTCCTTATCCCGTATCATATCCGTGCTGTAAGTTTCCCTC
>ERZ1740059.1163-NODE-1163-length-13368-cov-8.608803_pt1 | contig 13368 bp, 15 predicted proteins | sample MGYA00581744_ERZ1740059 | MGnify/ENA primary metagenome ERZ1740059 (study PRJEB43018, sample SAMN04849738) | marine metagenome | isolation source: floating plastic debris | place: Pacific Ocean | collected 2008-08-28 | study: EMG produced TPA metagenomics... | reverse complement strand
GTTAGTTGTTAGTTGTTAGTTGTTCACTGCTCACTGCTCACTGTTGAATGGGAATGGTAATTAAAAACTCTGTTCCTTCTCCTAATGTGGAATTACAAGTAATTATACCATTGTGCTTTTCTGTAATAATTTGGTGGCTAATAGATAAGCCCAATCCAGTACCTTTGCCGATAGGTTTAGTAGTAAAAAAGGGATTAAACATATTTTCAATTACTTCTTCGCTGATTCCTAAACCATTATCGCTGATGTGAATTTTGACGCTGTTTTCTTCTATTATTTGAGTGCAAATGCGAATTTGTAAGTTTTCTTTTCCACTTTCTTCCAGTGCATCAATAGCATTACTCAAAATATTCATAAATACCTGATTAAGCTGATTGGGATAGCATTCTACTAAAGGTAATTCTTGATATTCTTTAACAACTTCAATAGCCGATTTTTGTTTTTTATTTTTTAATTTATTAGCCAAAATTATCAACGTACTGTCTATTCCTTGATGGATATCAACAGCTTTAAATTCAGCTTCGTCATGTCGTGAAAAGTTACGTAACGATAGAACAATTTCAGTGATTCTTTCGGCTCCTATCTCCATAGAATCCAACATTTTTGGTAAATCTTCTTGCAAAAAATCGAAATCGATGGCTTCTATTTCTTTTATAACGGCAGGTGTAACATTAGGATATTCTTGCTGATAAAGTTTCACTAATCCTAATAAGTCTTGAATATATTCTTTGGCATGACTGATATTTCCATAAACAAAACTTATTGGATTATTGATTTCATGGGCTACCCCAGCAACCATTTGTCCTAAAGCCGACATTTTTTCTGTTTGGATTAAATGACTTTGGTTTTGCTTCAATTTTTCTAAGGCTTCTTCAAGCTGTTGCATTTGCTCAGAGTTAATTTGTTCCCGTAAAGCCAATTTATCAGCCATTAAATTAAAGCTTTTAGCTAACTCTCCAATCTCATCATTTGAAGATATCTCAGCCCGTGCTTGCTGATTTCCTTGAGAAAAATCTTGGGTTGTTTTTTGCAGGCGTTTGATGGGATTCGCAATTGTTCTTCCGAGTAGAAGTGCTAAACCTATATCTATCAATAAAGCTAAAGCAGCAATAACTCCTTGTAGCAACAAGCTGTTTTTTAGCAGTAAATTTAATTCTGTTTCTGGAGTTCCTCTGATCAAAACTCCAATGGGTTTTCCTGTTAAATTAATAACAGTTTTTGCTGCTACAGTATAAGTCTTTCCTTTGATGGAAATTCTCTTAGTAACTGTCTCACCTGATGCTTTTACTGCTTCAAAGAGTAGAGCATCATTTGGTAAAGCAACATGATGCAAATATTTATTCTGTGAAACCTCTTTTTCTTCAGTTTCAGAAGTTTGTCTAACATCTAATGCCGCTGTTGCAAGTGTGAATTTACCAGATTCAGAACGTAAATAAACACCACTATAGCCACCATTTTGCGATGCTACTGCTTGATCGACAATTGGAAATTTACGATTTACAATATCCCCTGAGATCAATGCTCCTATTACTTCCTTTGTGTTTGGATCTTTGACTGGGGTGACAACGTAGCGAATAAGTATTGGTTGATTTTCCAATCCTAATGGTAGTGGCGGAGATTCTTTTTGCAATTCTTCCCAATTAAGGATTTCGCAGCTTTTTATCTGTTGAGATGATTTTATCGCTTCGGTTACCAATTTGTTCGGGTTAAAAATTTCTCCAGTACGATTGGCATTGGCATTGACAATAATTCGTGAGTCTTTATCTACTAAAGTTGCATATTCAATTTCTCTCGCTTTGATTTCATTCTGAAGAATCTGTTTTACCCGTTTCTCTAAATCCAAGCCTAAAACCTGAGATTTGCCCCTGGCTTTCGCAGCAGCAATTATCGCCGGGTTATCCGATTGTCCGCGAAAACCAAATTTCATTTGATTGATTTTAATGTTATACTTAATGTCCGTAACAGCAAGTTCAGATTTAGCTTGATTAATTAATACACTGCGCCCTCCCATAACAATTAAAAAAGCACCAACTCCTACAAGTCCAAATATAGAAATGGCTTCCGAGGAAAATAATCCTATTAACTGTTTGCGCCAAATCGGTAGATTACTCCACCGCTGAAAAATATTATTTTTTGTATTCATAAAAGAAAATAAAATCAATCAAATACTCAAAGTACTACTTATAGGTCTATATTTCCCCTAATTATAAGTAAAATAACGATTTATAGCTTTTTTTGCTGTTTTACTGCTGACGGAGTTTTCTGTAATTAGTTTCCAATTAAATACAGAAATATCAGGAAGATAGACTTATATCTTGTACCTATTTCTCTAAAATATGAAAAATTGAAAATCTGTGCCATAAAGCTACATTATTTTACTTGATTTTTATTGCTAAATTAAAATTTTCAGGTTAATACTGAGTGATTTAAATAGATTAATTTTAATTTGCACAAAATGTGAGTAGAGATCGAGCTTATTGTATATTTTAAGTAATATCTATAACTGTTATCAGGAAAATTACTTTATAATTTTTGATAATATATATCTGAATAATTTAATGCATATCAAGCCTTCTGATAGAGATACTTCACAACAGCAAAATCACAGCGGTTTGGCAAATATTGCTATTATTGGTTGTGGCTATGTGGGAACTGCTGCTTCACGCTATTGGTATCAACAAAAAACACATTCGGTAACAGCAACTACTACAAGAGAGGAGCGGGTTACTGAATTACAAGAAGTTGCTAGCCAGGTGTTAGTCATGAAAGGAGACGATTCCCAAGCTGTAAAATCGCTGCTGCAAAATCGGGATACCGTGGTTTTGAGCATTGCTCCCATTAGCGCACGCCAAGTCGATGCAGAGGTATATCGAGAAACTTACATCCCGACTGCGAAAAATCTGATTACAGCGTTGCAGGAGACTCCCAGCGTTAAACAGTTAATTTATCTCAGTAGCTGCTCGGTATACGGCAATCAAAAAGGTGAGTGGGTTGATGAAAATTCCCCAGTTGATACTAACGGCGAATATAACCAGGTGCTGTGTGAAGCAGAACAGCTTTTGCTAAACTCCGCTAGTGAAGATGTAAAGATTACTATCCTGCGTTTAGGTGGAATTTATGGCCCCAAGCGGGAAATTACGAAGCGCTTTGCCCGCATTGCTGGTAAAACCATGCCTGGAAGCGGTGCAACTTTTACCAGTTGGATTCACCTCGACGACATTATTGCGGCTATGGATTTTCTCTGTCAAAGGAGGTTGGGTGGTATCTATAATCTGGTGAATGACTTTAACCTTACCATTCGCGAATTATCCGATAAAGTTTGCTTACGCGAAGGTTTAGAAAAGATTCTTTGGGATGACACAAAACCCAGCTATCGCTTCCTCAATGCTCGCGTAAGTAATGAGAAAATTAAAGCCGCAGGTTATAAGTTGATTCATCCCGATAGGATTATTTGAATTAGGGAGTAGGGAGTAGGGAGTAGGGAAAAAATTTTTGGTTTTCCAATTTTCACCATTGTGCAAAGTTAGTAACGGAAGTAATACTGGTCAATATACGGGAACAAAGCTTGGGTTAATAATGAAAAGAATAAGTAATTTTCTTCCCCCTCTTCCCCCTCCTTACCCTCACCTGATAATGTTGGCTGTGGATTTACTCGCAATTAATTATTAATTAAAATCTGTTGCAAAACCTGCCAGCATTCAATGGCTAGTTGCTCGGAGATACCGAAACCAATACCACGAGTTCCTCCAGTTATAATAGCTACTTTTGACGACATAATTTTGAGTACCTTTTCTTAATCTAGATTAACTTTTTTTATTACTAATATCTGCTGCTTCATTAAATGTATAATTGTCCCAAACATTTTTACCATCAGAACCAGGTTTTTGAAAATCATAGGGACGCTCGGGCATTGATTTAAAATATTCTTTATCAAACCAAAGACCTGTGATGGTAGACTGATAAGGTTCTCCAACTTGTTGAATTTGGAGCGCACCAGTTTTCTCATCAATGGTAATTAAGTGTCCAGTTAAACCATAAATTGCTTTTCCGGGAAAAATATTGCGACGAGAAGCCGTTTCTGATGGCGGTTTCATAATCCCACGATAAAATTGATCGCGCTGTTGAGGAGGAATACCTGCTCTTGCATCTTGAATCGCTCTTTGTGTAGCATCAACTCGATATAATTCTGCTAATTTCATCGGATCGGTTTCTGCTTCATGGTGATTTCTTTTTTGATTTTCTAAGACAATCTCCCAAGGAACAAATATTGTTTCTATTTCAATAATATGCTTTTGTAATTGTTTGAGGATTTCTGCTTCATTATTGACGGGATTATCATTAAGAAGCTTTAACATTATTAAAAGAATCCGTTCTCCTTTATTAATTGTTTCACTGTTCTTGATTTTATGAAAAATCTTCTGGATTCTTTCAAAGCTAGCTGAAGGAATATTTTTTTTTAACCGATCCCAATCAACATTATTTTTATCGGAAAGATAATTTTCTGACAATATATTTGCTGTTTTCATCCAAATATCATATCTGGGTTCGACAAAATTATTTAAATTCATCTACAACCTCATTTTTTAGTAGATTATATCCATTATGATGTCTAAATGATGCTAAATAATTAGAAATAATTCCAGGACTTACGCAATTGTCACAAGACTCGGGTGGTGCGTGACACCACAAGTCTTATTATTGCGTTATAAATCAAGCAAAGTGTCACGTGCCCCTACAAGTAAAATGTGCCAGTAAGTCCTAAATTCTATATATTTGACAGTTGAAATATTTCTAAAGTTAAGCCAGAATAAACTCCTTCTTTATCATATTTAACATTGAGTTGTTGTAATTGGGAATCTGTTACCAGCCAATTTGCTGCAATAGTAAAGGAATTGCCAATATTGAGTTTTGTCGGACAACTTAGAGAAATACCATCAGGGAAAAAGAACGTTTTATTTTCTAATAAAGGCCATTGTAATTGAGTTTGTATTGGTTGAGAAACTTTTAAATCTGGAGTCATAGTAACAGAAGTTCCTTGCCAATTGCCGCTCAAATCTCTCTCGGGTAAAAGATTGACTGACTTTGACCAATATTTACTGGGAAATTCTACTGCATCTTCCCGAATACTTGTCATTCGCATCAAATTGCCATTACCCTGATAAATAATGGCAACACTATGTCTTATATCTTCATGCATGAAGAAAAATTCAGCAGGTTGAAAAATTGAACCAGGTTCTAACTGTGTAGCAGACCATCCAGCTGCACCTTCTTCAAAGAAAAAAGACCTCATTGAAGGAAATGCTGAGTGAACCATTCCATCAGATTGTATTTTATCTCGTTTATTTGACTGCCAATTTTTTTCTTCTATCCTACCGTCAGCATATGTATAACGATTAGTTTGATAAATTTCTGTTTGTTCTGGATTGCTACGGAAACTTCTTAGACTTTGAAATGATTCTATAATCTCTCCTTCGGGAGAATATCTTGTCCAAATTCCCTGCCAATCTCGTAAATGATTTGTAATAAAATTTTGCCAGTTTTGCTCTTTTAAATCCATTTTTTATAACCCAATTAAAGTCCAAAAATATCCATCAGGAGCGACAAAGGAAAAACTATTTTCGCCAAATTCGTTCTCATACACCTGTGTTATCTCTGTAGCTTCGCTACTACTAACGCGCTGGTGATAAGACTGAATATCCTTGACCTTCATGGTATATAAACAAACTCCTAACGAACCAGGACGAGAATAAGCAAGCTTCTGCAGGTAAGCTACCTTCAAACCGCAAAACTTCCAAATTACCGGAACGAATTTGGGGTTCATCTGTAGTAGAAGTCGATTGTCCTATATTAAAGCCAAACTGTTGCCAATATTGGATCTGGTTAGATTCATCATCTGCTGTTGCACCAATAACGATTTCATATAAACCGCTGATGGCTGGTGTTTCCATTGATGTACTATCCTGAAAAAATTTTAACTTGATTAGAATATCATTAATATGTGAAGATTTAACTTATTTACCGTTACAAACCCCGTACAGTGCCCGATGTGAAACGGGCGTTTTTGATTACAGCAACTAAATAAAATTGCTCAATAAAGGTAATTTCCCTGGTAATTAAATCTTTAATTAATATTTCATTTTCAGGAATCATGAACTAACCGAGCAAGAGTTGCTTCCATAACTTCCGTAGTTTGACCTGAAACAGTAAACATTAAGGCTTCACGATATACTCTTTGTGCAGCATGGTGTTTGTAATTAGCCGCACCGCTAGAAACCGTAACTGCCGCTTGAGCACACCTTCCTGCTAGGTTAATTGCCCAAACCCTTAATTGTAGGTTTTCTTCAAAAGACTGGGATTTTGCTGCTATCTCATCCATCATCGCTGTCTGACAACGGGTAAATTCATCATTGAGAGACTCAAAAGCATTGTACAGGAAATCCATTTGCTTAGTTTTAGCAGCAGTTTCCACAATGTCGAGCCCTGCTCTTGCACAACCCAAAGCTAAAAAACCAGCAAATAACACATTCTTTTTGTCATTTTCGTGAATTGTACCTGCCTCTTTGGTGACAAACACTACATTTTCTTCAGGTAAAAACCAATTTGTGAAAGTAGCGCTGACTGTATTAGTTGATTGCATTGCACTCAGTTGCATTGGCTCGCTAAAAGAGAGCGCACCACCTGCTTCTTGGTAGGTTTCAGTAAAAGGAACTATACCGTAAATTGCGCGATTATCGGGCAGTAGCGCACCAACTATAAAATCCTTAAAGAAATCAAAACCCGTTACCCAAGGTACTTTTCCTTCTATCTTATATCCACCTTCGGATTGTAATGCTTTAATTAGTGGCTCTCCTTTTCTTCGTAGTTGGGAAAAACCAATACCAACAAATATTTCACCCTTGGCTATTTGGGGAAGATATCGCTGTTTTAGGGATTCATTCTCACTATATGAGATCAATCCTGCTGCACCCTGATGTTGGATTTGCAAAAACGCCAAAGCTCCAGAATAACGTGCTAATAGTACCTGGAAATTACGAAATGTTTCGTTACTAACTTCCATACCTCCCCAGACTTTGGGAACCCGTAGCGCTAGTAAAGAGCGTACGCCCATTTGTTTCAAGACTTCTTTCAAAACTGCTGGATTGCTATCAATCTCAGAAGCCTTGGGAGCGACTGATTCCCTCAGATAAGACTCTGCTTCTTCTAAGAGGGTTTGTTGAGCAAAAGCCTGGTTTTCTGCAATCAATGACATCTGAAAATATCAGCTAGAAATTAAACTACATCAATGATTAATATACCCAATTTTAAGTCAGCGCAGTTAAATTCCGACCTATCCTGGTGGAGCTTGAAAATGCCCAGTTATTTGAGTCAATTTCTCGGCAATTTCTAAAAGTCTCATATCGCTTCCACGCCTTCCCACCACTTGTACCCCAATAGGTAAACCTTTTTGCGACTGAGTAAAGGGTAGCACTACTACCGGTAATCCTGCTAAATTAAAAATGGTTGTATAAGCGCCAATAGCTCTCAAATAAGGAAACTGCTTACCATCTATATCAATATCTTCCTCCCATTGCTGATGTTTAAATGCCGGTATGGGTACCACAGGGCATAACCAAACATCCCAATCAGATAAGAACTTCTCTAGAATAGCAATTATATCTTTGCGTCTGCTAAGAGCATTTTCATACTGTTGTTGATTTACTGAAGATAAACCAAATTCAAAACTGAGAATTTTGCTATAAGTATCGCGGGCAATAGTAAAATCTAAATTTGGTGGGTTATGTTCCTCAATGCAACACCCTAAATTTTCTAGAGATAATGCTAATTTTTCTAAGGATTTTTGAGTTTCTCTTGATGCTGGAATATCACCAAAACCTACAGTCCAAGCGTAACGATATGACCGTAAATCCTCTATATTTTTTTCTTCTTTGGGTATACTGAGTAACTCTAATTTTGGAATTTCTGGTTCTTCAATCAACGATAAACACAACCGCAAATCTTCCACGCAACGAGCTAGAGGTCCTATATTTTGTAAATGTCGGATGGTTTTTGGTTTTCCCGGTAGCTCTGGAATATGTCCAAATGTTGATACTCGATACTCTGTAGGCTTAAAGCCAAATACACCACAAAAATGTGCGGGAACGCGGATAGAACCCCCTAGGTCACTACCTAGTTCTAAAGGTGACAATCCAGTAGCTACAGCAGCTGCACCACCTCCAGTACTACCACCTGGGGTATATTCCAGATTCCAGGGATTATTTGTTCTGCCAAATAGGGGACTATTTGTTTGAAAATCTCCCGTCAGCTTTGGTAAATTTGTTTTACCTAAAATAATGGCTCCAGCTGCACGCAGTTTTGCGACAATGGTAGCGTCTTGGGTTGGGACATAATTGGCTAAAGGTTCGTAACTACTAGTAGTACGCAGCCCTTTTGTTTCTAAGCTGTCTTTGATGGTTATAGGTACTCCATGTAAATCACCCCAAATTTCCCCTCGTGCTAAAGCTTCGTCGGCTTCAAATGCTCTTTGATAAGCGTTTTCTGTATCTAAGGTAATAATGGCGTTGAGCTTGGAATTATGTAGAGCAATGCGAGCAAAATGAGCTTCTAAAACTTCAATAGATGAGACAGTGCGATCGCGAATAGATGAAGCTAATTGAGAAGCTGATAAAAATACTAAGTCATTCATTACAACACAAGTCTATTACTCTTGTTGTTAATGTATTCTATTACAGCTATACTGCCTGGGTGACAATTGTAATCGGAGGTTGCGATTATGACAGATTCAACAACTCAAGGAAATACTCATTTTATTTCACCACAGTTACTGAACAAATTAAACTACCAGACCCCTATAAGTAAATTTTTCGCTGAAGCTACTTATATGAGTCGCCGAACTGAACCAGAAAGTATTGATTTTAGCATCGGTAATGCTCACGAAATGCCACCTCCAGGATTTGTAGAAGCCCTACAAAGTTGGAGTGTACCACAAAATGAAGGTTGGTATAGCTACAAGGGGAATATTCCAGAATCACGGAATACTGTATCTGCGGCTCTTAAGGATAAACGCGGAGTTTCTATATTACCTGAAGATATTTTTATGACTAATGGTACTGTAGTTGGTTTGGCGATTTGTCTGGAAATGCTTGCGGGCGAAGGAGATGAAGTAATTATTCTGACTCCACCCTGGTTAGGTTATAGACGTATGGTTCATTTGACTGGTGCGGTTCCGGTGGGTGTGCCTGTGGATACAAATACCTTTGATATGAATGTAGAGGCGATCGCAGCCGCAATTACCGAACGAACTCGGGCTATAATTGTCAACTCACCTCACAATCCTACAGGTAAGATTTTCTCTGCTAGTACTCTGGAGGGTTTAGCTAGTATACTTACCGAAGCTTCTAAGCGCTACGGCAAACCTATTTATATAATTTCTGATGAAACTTTTAGCCGTATCGTTTTTGATAACCAAGTTTGTCCTAGCCCTACCCAATTTTATCCATTTTCCTTCTTGGTATATGGTTACAGTAAAACTTTAATGGCTCCCGGTCAACGCATCGGATATATTGCTTTACCTTCTACTATGCCTAATCGGGAAGAAATAAGGAGGATAATTGCCATTTTACAAGGAAGTACTTTTGGTTGGTGTTTTCCTAGCGTACTAATGCAGTATGCCTTAGGCGACTTGGAAAAAATAAATATAAATATCGAGCATTTACAAAAGAAGCGAGATTGGATGGTGAAGGCATTGCGGGATATGGGTTACAAACTCAATACCCCTGATGGAACATTCTTCCTATTGGTGCGATCGCCTTGGGAAGATGATTGTGCTTTTGGGGAGTTATTGGCAAATCATGATGTATTCGTTTTACCAGGAACACCCCAAGAAATACCCGGTTACTTTCGGATTTCTTTTACTGCCAGCGAGGATATGATTTCTCGTGCTTTACCCAAATTCCAAGCAGCGATCGAATATGCTGTTGCTAACCCACATGGTTAAATTTGAATACATATATTTGATTGGCGATCGTATTTATCAATTCTTGTGGTATATCTTACCCGTTGATTTTTAAACTCTTATTATAAAACTTTTTTTTAAATTTAGATTGCTCAACACATTTCAATAAGTCAGCAAAGCCATAATAATAACGATAACTACCTACATTCATCCAGAGTAAACTGAATGGCTAAAAGCCGTCATTTTATTTAAATAGACTAATAATCTAAACTATCAAAATAGTAATTGGGATAAGGCAAGCCGGCAAAAGGCAAAAGGCAAGCTTGAATAAGGGTTTGAGGGTAATTTACCCAAGCTATATTACAGCTTGGTTTATTTGTGCCGACTTACTTATTCGCAAAATTAAGTATTGCCTTGTAAAGTGCAAAATATAAATAAAAGCTTATGTGCTAATTAAGAAAACTTTGTAATGGATGCTGTTTTCATTGATGTACTATGCGAAAAAAAAAATTTTATTTTATTATAAAATTATTAATAAGTTAAGATTTAACTTATTTAGCAAATATACACCTCTAATAGCTAATTATTTCTGCATATAATAGACATCAATAGAATGACAATGTAACTTGATTACGTTGTTTTTTATATTTTATTATTTTATATATTTAGGTAGATGATATAAGCATCTATGGTTATTTTTGTGCTATTCACGAATAAATATAGGGAATTTTACTGTTTGGTAAATACAATATAACGGGTATGAGTATCCCTAGTTTAATTTACAAATTTAACTTGTATTCCAGTCAATAGAAAACCCCTATATTCACTTAGTGTCTTCTTCCCTATTCTCTGTTCATTTTATTTATTGATAAATTATAGAGATAAATTATGCTGCCAGAATTTCTAGATACATTACGTCATTTCCTCACTTTACCATTGAGCTTGATTATTAAAGTAGGATTACCTACTATTTTATTGTTATTAACTTTTCAAGTTTAGAATTACAGAGAAATAAACTGACATATAAAATACCTAATTCCTGATTAAAGAGATAGATATCTAAGAAAAAAGCTTAAAAATATTCCACCAAATGAAAATTCTGACAATTATTGGTTTAAATCAAAGAAAAGAAAGATGAAAGGTATATTTAGAATAATTGTGATTTTCGCAATATCCAGTGTAATTTTTGCTGGTATTTCATCATTGATTTCTCCTCCTCCATATCTAACAATTCATGGTTCTAATACAATTGGCTCCGGATTAGTACCAGAACTTGCAAAAGCATTTTTAGAGGAACAACTTGAGGCTGACGAAGTTAAAATAGAGAACACAAGAGAACCAGTTGAAAAGCTTGTTACCGGTAGAGGAAGATTTCGACGACTTGCAATTGAAACACATGGATATGGCTCCAGTACTGGTTTTAAATGTATCATTCAAAATCAATGCGATATTGGTATGTCTTCAAGAAAAATTAAGAGAAGTGAAAAGACAAGAATTTTAAGGGAGTTCAATGCACAAAACTTCTCAAACGACTTTGAAACTACGATTGCTATTGATGGAGTAGCTATAATTGTTCACAAAGACAATCCTATAGAAGAACTAAGTTTAAAGCAACTTGCTGGAATTTTTTCGGGTAAAATCAAAAACTGGGAAAAGATTACTAATCAAATAAGCGGAAAAATCAATCTTTACGTCAGAGATGATAACTCTGGAACAAGAGAAGTATTTGTAGAAAAAGCTTTAAATGGAAAGAAAATTTCATCTAATGCTGAAAACTTTGAGGATAGTAATCAGTTATCCAATCGTGTTGCTAATGATAGACAAGGAATTGGATTTATTAGCCAAAACTACATTGAAAATGCAAAGCCAATTAAGATTTTTGATAATGGAACAAAACCTCTTTTACCAGATAAATGTTTTATGGTTACAGAGGAATACCTGCTTTCTAGACGACTTTATCTCTATTTACCAGAATGGTGGAGAAAAAATGAGAATGAACGGTACATAAGAAGTCGCAATTTTGTCAATTTTTCTCTGTCTCCTGAAGGTCAAAAAATTGTTGAAAGTCAAGATTTTGTTCCTGTAGCAAATCTTGAACAGGATATTAATAGTTGTTCTATTTCTGATGATAAAAAAGCTGTTAGAATTCCTGTAACTCTGTTCTTTAAAGTTAATACCAATCAGCTTGATAGTAAAGGAGAACAAGACATCGCTCGTATTGTAAAACTATTACAAAAACCGGATTTTCAAGATAAAGATGTGATAGTTCGTGGATTTGCTGATAATCGTGGAAGTGAAGAGCTAAACTTAAAACTTTCTCTAGAGAGAGCAGAATATGTAGCTAATCTCTTGAGAGACAAGGGAGTTACACCAAAGAGTGTGCGTGGGTTTGGAGAAGAAAATCCAATTGCTTCTAATGAGTCTGAAAAAGGGCGACAAAAGAATCGTCGAGTGGAAATTTGGTTGCAATAAATATAGGCAAAATCCAATTCTCAACTTATAAAATTCGTAGTTGTATTTAAGTGTTAAGGAGACTCAACAATGAAAGAACGCGAGAATCCCTTATTGACAGCAATTGGAGTCATTATCGGTGTTGTTATATCTATTTTCATAATTATTGAGATTGAAGAAACTATTAAGAAGAATTCACAATTTGGAGGTGAATGGATAGATAAAATTGGGAACTCACAAATTCTTGCTACTGTCGAATCCATAAGCATCATTGCAGGTGTTGTTTTTTTATCTCGAAAAATGAAAATACTTAAGCAAAATTAATTACATATTGTCCGAAGCGAGGAACGAAGCATAAACCCAGGGACTTGAAATTTAATTAATTTTGCACAACTACTTATGAAGCCCCGAAAGCCATTTACGATGTAGGTAATTTACCAACCAGTTATATTCGCCGCAAAAGCACTGGAAAGAAATCTAGTCGAAATGTTCGTAGCGCCGCGCACAGCCCGTAATGGGCACGCAGCAACTTTACTTTTATTCAACTTACTTAAAATCAAGAAACATATTTCAACAAGTCAGCAAAACCATAAATACTAACGACAAGTAAGAGCAATGCTGTTAGTTTCGTAATTCGTGATTGGGGAGTCGGTGCAATTGCTTCCCTCACTAAAATAGAAGCTGATGCACCAACTACGAAACTTAAACCCAAAATTAAATAAGGAGGATCGGCAATAAAAGTGAAAATTGTCAGCATTATTAATGCCATACCTAGCATTATTAATTCTACAAATCTCGGTGGATTGTATTGACTTGCTAAAAAGACGGCATGTATCCAGGAGTAGCAGGTTCTAATCATGATGGGGAGATGGGGTGATAGGGGGATGGGGAAATTTTAAAATAAAAAAATAAAAAAATTAAATAATTAATAAATAAATAAAAACAAAAAATTAATAAATAAATGA
>ERZ1740059.1162-NODE-1162-length-13378-cov-6.335810_pt1 | contig 13378 bp, 16 predicted proteins | sample MGYA00581744_ERZ1740059 | MGnify/ENA primary metagenome ERZ1740059 (study PRJEB43018, sample SAMN04849738) | marine metagenome | isolation source: floating plastic debris | place: Pacific Ocean | collected 2008-08-28 | study: EMG produced TPA metagenomics... | reverse complement strand
CGATTGGGCTCGATGCCGGCGACGCAGTTGTCGGTGAAGGCCGAGGCCGCATCCCCCAGCAGCTGCATCGACTGCAGAAGATTGTAGATCATCATCGGCTTGTAGACGTTGAGCTCGAAATGGCCCTGGCTTCCGGCAAAGCCGATCGCCGCGTCATTGCCCATGACATGCGCACAGACCTGGGTCAGCGCTTCGCATTGCGTGGGGTTCACCTTGCCCGGCATGATCGACGAGCCCGGCTCGTTTTCCGGCAGGGCCAGCTCTCCCAGACCGCAGCGCGGTCCGGAACCCAGAAAGCGGATGTCGTTGGCGATCTTGAACAGCGAGGCCGCGACGGTTTTCAGCGCGCCTGACATTTCCACAACGGCGTCATGCGCCGCGAGAGCCTCGAACTTGTTCTCGGCGGTCTCGAAGGGAAACCCTGTGATCGTCGCGATGTTCTCGGCGACCATCGCGTCAAAGCCCGGCTTGGTGTTCAGCCCGGTGCCGACCGCGGTGCCGCCCTGAGCCAACGGATAGAGCGCCTCCAGCGAGGCCGACACGCGGTCAATGCCGTTCTTCACCTGAGCCGCGTAGCCGCCGAACTCTTGGCCGAGCGTCAGGGGCGTCGCGTCCTGAGTATGCGTGCGGCCGATCTTGATGATCTCGGCGAATGCGTCGGCTTTGTCTTTCAGCGCGCCGTGCAGTTTGTCGAGCCGCGGCAGCAGGTGATCTTGGGCCACCATCACGGCTGAGATGTGCATCGCGGTGGGGAAGGTGTCGTTCGAACTCTGCGATCGGTTGCAGTGATCGTTGGGGCGCACAGGCGTCTTCGAGCCAATGGTCCCGCCCATCATCTCGATCGCGCGGTTTGCGATCACCTCGTTCGCGTTCATGTTCGACTGCGTGCCCGAGCCGGTCTGCCATACGACCAGGGGAAAGTGATCATCGAGCTTTCCGGCGATCACTTCGCTCGCGGCGGCTTCGATCGCCTGGCCGATCTCGGGCTCCAGATTGCCGAGCGACATGTTGGCTTGCGCGCAGGCTTTCTTGATCACGCCGAGCGCGCGGACGACAGCGACGGGCTGCTTCTCCCAACCGATTGGGAAATTCATGATGGAGCGCTGCGTTTGCGCGCCCCAGTACTTGTCGGTGGGGACTTCGAGGGGGCCGAAGCTGTCGGTCTCGGTGCGCGTAGCGGACATGGCGGCGATCCTGAGCTCAGAGTGAATTCGTCCTGCCCCTATACAAGCGGACCGCGTTTTGCGCCAGCGACGCGCCGTCACGTCCAAAGGAGCCCGAAACCACGAGGCAGTCAGCCCGTGAGGCAGACAGGCAAGGGGGCCTAGAGAGACGTCTTGCGCGCGCGCAACTCAAAGCCAGCCTCCGTCGCGGCGGCGACGATGCGTTCATCGTTCTCGCATTCGTGGAAATGGAGCAAGAGCTTTGCGTCCGGGTGTTCCGAGAAAATCGGAGCGCCGTCATAAAAGTCGGCGTTTACATGCAGCCGGCACTCGGCGGCGATGCCGTCGATGTTTCGCGCAAGATGATAGTCGCCGCCCCAGTAATCACTGTCGCGGCGCACAAACCGGATCCCGAGTGCTGTGCTCAATCTCTCTGCGCTCAATTCGAGATCGTCGGCTTTGCGCGCAAAAACGAGTGTAAGCCGATCGCTCATTCAGTAATGACTCTCAAGATAACCTCTGAAAACTGCCCAATCGAAGTAAGGCGGTAGTTTCCGCTGTGTTTTCGATTTCCGCTATCCTGTTTGAATACTGAGCCTTTCATAGCTTTGATCATCTCGGGCGTTCGGGTGACGCCACGTAAATAACTGCAATTTTACTCAAAAGACCTCTCTGATTTCAATCGGTTCACGGCGTCGAAAGCTGTTTTGGGTACACCGCTGTTTGGCAAAACGGTGAACTGATGTTTCGAGCGCAAAGAGATTTCTGGGCGGACTTGGTGCACGTTTCGAGTGTTTCGAAGCGAGCGTCCGAGTATGTCGAAGAGATATCGGCGAAGCAGTTCGCGACGCTGGTCCGGCAGACGCCGGTTCTCATCCTGTCGAACTTTATAAACTCGACTGTCCTGATCTTTGTGATGTTCGAGCCGAGCCTCGCTGTCGCCTCGTGGTCTTGGCTGGCGGTCGCCTGGTGTGTTTGGGCGTGGCAGTATCACAAGTGGCATACGCGCAAAGACAAGCCGCTTCCTGAACGCGTAAGTCCGCGCACCATGCGAAGGATTGTGATCTTCACGGCGCTGTTTGGCGCGATCTGGGGCGTCGCTGGCGCAGCGTTTCTGCCCGATGACGACGGAATGCGACATACGGTCTTCATCGTCGTCTTCGCCGGCATTTCAGCTGGCGCGGTCAATGCGGTGGCGACGCTGCCGGCGGCGTGCGCCGCGTTCTTGGTCGCAATGCTGTTTCCGTTGGCCGCTCGGCTGCTTTTCGCAGACGACATCGTCTCAAACCTCCTCGGTGGACTGACGCTCGCCTACTTCATGGTGTTGGTCGGCGCAGCCGTGCACCGCTACCGAGACTTCGTCGAAAGCGTCATTCTCGAGTGTAAAAACAAAGAGTTGTCGCAGGAGCTTCAGCGCGCTCTGGAACGAGAGCGTGAAGCCAACCGAGCCAAGTCCGAGTTCCTCGCCAACATGAGCCACGAGCTGCGGACGCCTTTGAACGCAATCATCGGCTTTTCTACGATCATGTCGTCACGCATGTACGGCCCGATCGGAGACCCGCGCTATGTCGACTACGCCGGCGACATCAAGCGCAGCGGCGAGCACTTGCTGTCTTTGATCAACGAGGTTCTGGATTTCTCGAAATTCGAAGCGGGCAAGATGACGCTTGAGGAGCAAGAGTTCATCGTTGAAGACGTCATGAGATCTTCGGCTCGGATGCTCGCGCCCATGGCCGAGGAAAAGGATATCGCTATCCTGGTCAGCGCTTCCGAAACCGGGCTGACGCTGATGGCTGACGAGCGCAAGGTTCTGCAGATCCTTCTTAATCTCCTGTCGAACGCAGTGAAGTTCAGTCCGTGCGGTTCGCGGATCGATCTAGAGCTTGATCACGACGAACAGACCAACGGTCTCCGTCTCCGCGTGCGCGACGACGGCGAGGGGATCAAAGATGTCGAAAACGTCCTCAAGCCGTTCGTGCAGGCAGACACCAGCCTGAATCGGAGCGTTCCTGGAACGGGTCTGGGATTGCCGCTCGCGAAAGCTCTCGCTGAACTGCACGGCGGAGAACTGACCATCGAGACGGAGCCCGGCGCAGGAACCGCCGTCACGGTGTCCTTCCCAGGAGATCGGGTCAGCCGTCGCGCGCCGGTTGAACAGGTCCAAGGGTTGATCGCGAATACCGTCTGAACGCGCGGTCGGCGGCTTACTTTTTCCGAAAAGCGTCGAGACTTACGACTTCACCGCTCGATTGTTCGCGCGGTTCGGACGGGTCGAGCTCTTCTGCGCCGACGAGAGGCTCGGGCGCAGGGTCGGCATCGTCTTCCAACTCGTGCGCTTCATCGTCATCCGGCAAAGTGGGCTCGAACCGCAGCCCAAACTCCGCGCTCGGATCAGCAAACTGCAAGATCGCGTCGAATGGCACCACGAGACTGGCCAGCCGACCAGAGAAAGACAGCCCAACCGAGAAGCGGTCTGCGCCGACCGCGAGATCTTGAAACTCATGCTGAAGGACAATGGTCATCGTCTCCGGATGCTCTTCGCGCAGCCAGTCCGGTATGTCGACGCCTGGTTGGTTCGACTGAAAGGTGATGTAGAAATGGTGATCGCCTGGCAGCCCGTTCTCAGCGACCGTGCGGAGCGCTTCCACCACGAGCGACTGCATCGCCCGCTGCATCATCTGACCGTAGTTCAACTCCGCCACATCGGCTCTCCCGTCACTCGCCTCTGACCTAATCCGATTCTGCCCTGCGCTTAAAGGCCAATCGCAAGCATGATCATCGAAGCGGGTGGGGTGGCCCTCATGGGGGGCGAAAAGTGAAGGCTTCTGTTGCCAGGCGCCTTCGAGCCCCGCCTGAATCGGCTAAGAGTCAGGACTTAGGTTTCGGTATTGAGGACTGCTTAAGCAGCCATCGCCACCGGAGCACGGTTGTCATTGGCAACTGTACATAGCGAGCCGATAACGGTGGCGTCCCGCCGAGCGAAAGCTAACACCTTTAGACGTCCGTCGATCCTATTTCGGCCCCACGTTCCCGAGCTGGGCGTCCCATGAAACGCTTAGCCCGTTGAGATGTTGGTGGAGCCGCCGGGTACCGCCCCCGGGTCCGAGCCGCTTATTACGTGCGCGTTTATCGCCATAGTCCCGAAGGACCTGACACATATAAGCGCCGCGAGGCGTGGCGTGAAGAGAAAAGGCGAAGCTTGGCGTCAACGCCTACGAGATATGGCGTCGAAAGACAGAAAATGGGCTCCCATTGGTGATGGGAGCCCGGCAGGTTCACGGCGAACGACGGCATGGAGGGCGTCGATGGGGGAGCAAATCGACCGGCCGCCGCGCGCCTGACCTTGTGGCGGTCTTAGTCGACCGGCGTCACCTCGATCCAACGTGTTCGCGAGCCGCCATATGGATCCGTCACCGTGCGCGAGCCGTTGTAGGTGTTGGTTTCGGGATCGTACGCGCCTTCGCGAGTGCGCGAACCGCCGTAAGGTCCAGTGACTTCGCGAGACCGCGAATAGGTGTTCGAGTGTGGATCATAGCTGCGTTGCAGCGTTCTGGAGCGCGTGTTTCCGTAAGGCCCCGTGCCGGTTCGCGTCCGCGAGAAGGTGTTCGTATCCGGATCATAGCTGCGGTTAATGTGGCGCGTCGCCTGCCCGCCGTTTTTTCCCGTGATGGTGACGTTGCGGTCGGCCAGGGCCGGCGTCGCTGAAACGGCTCCGGCGACAAGCGCGGCGGCGGCAAGGGTATGGATGAACTTCGACATGCGATCCTCTTTCAACTCGTGGCCGTGCGTCGACCCGATGCCGAAGAAACTGGGATGTCGATGTAAGCCGAGTATGTCGGCGACCTTGGGAAATGCAACGTTTTGTAACCGCGTGGTAATCCCTCTTGGCGCGACGTTTCTCCCGGCCCATTTTGCCAACGATGCGGAGGCGATATGAGCGCGGATGAAGCAGAACGTCTGATCCTGGTCGAGGATGATCCGGAGATCCGGGATCTGGTGAGCCGACGGCTGGAAGACGAAGGCTATTCGGTGGTCGCGCTGCCGGACGGATCGGGACTGGACGCCGAAATGGCGGCGCGGCCGCCGGCTTTGGTGATCCTTGACCTGATGCTGCCGGGCGAGGACGGATTGTCGATCTGCCGTCGGCTCCGCTCGGACGGCGATGTGCCGATACTGATTCTGACAGCCAAGGGCGACGATATCGATCGGATCATCGGCCTGGAGATCGGCGCCGACGACTATCTTCCCAAGCCCTTCAATCCGCGAGAGCTTCTTGCGCGCATCCGGGCCATCCTCCGCCGCAGCCGCGTGGTCGCCAAGGAGCAGCCGGCAGGCGAGACGCTTTGGGTCGACGGTCTGAAAGTCGATGTTCCGGCGCGAGAGGTCATCGGGCGCAACGGTGATCCGCTCGATCTTTCGAGCGCCGAGTTCGATCTGTTCGCCACGCTTTGCGAAGCCCCCGGGCGCGTATTGAGCAGAGATCATCTGCTCGATCGGGTCTTTGGTCGGAGCGCCACTCCGTTTGATCGCTCGATCGACGTCCTGGTCAGCCGGTTGCGCAAGAAGGTCGAGGAGACGCCTGACCGGCCAACGCTGATCAAGACCGTCCGAAACGCTGGATATGTTCTCGCCGTCCGCAAAGCAGGAGACGAGGCGTGAGACGCATCTGATGAAGATCTTGCCCAATCGTTTGTCGCGGCTGCGCGTCGCGCTTTTGGCGCTGATCATCATCGTCGCAATCCAGGTGCTGGCTGTGACGGCCGTTTCTGTGCGCCGGGCGCAAGACACCGAAGGCGACTTCCGGTTCCCGTTGCCGGACCAAGCCGTCGCGATCGTGGAGCTTGTCGAGGCGGCGCCGCCCGAACGCCTGTCGGCGGTGCTGCGGGCGGTGAACTCGCCGGATGTGCGTGTCGCCGTTCTCGATGCGGATCCGTTGCAGGGAGACGCGCCCAGAGCGAGCTTGCCGGCTGTCGAACGTGTCATTCGTCGATACTCCGACGCGCTCGAGGATCGAAAAATCGCGGCGTATATCGCGCAGGGCGAGGGGGAGTTGTCGGCCAATCTTCGTTTGCGCGACCGCGGTTTGTGGTCGGATCTGCCGCTGCGGCTGGACATCGAGCTGGCTGACGGACGGATCTTGCAGTTGGAGACGCGAGGCGATCTTTCGAGGAAGGTCTTCGGTTGGCCCCTGGGGCTTGGAGCGGGAGTGTTCGGGTTGCTGGTGGCTGCGGCCGCCGCCTGGTCCGTCTGGCGCGAGTCAAAGCCGATCCTGGGCCTCGCCACGCGCCTCGAGCGGTTCGCGGACGCGGTGGAACCCGTGCCGGCGCCGGAGAAAGGGCCCGTTGAGATCCGCACGCTGATCGCCGCGTTCAATCGTTTGCAGACGCGGGTAGCGACCTTGCTTGAGGCGCGCAACACAATGCTTGGCGCGGTATCGCACGACCTGCGCACGTTTCTCACCCGTCTGCGCTTGCGGACCGATCTGATCGCCGACGAGGTGCAGCGGGACAAAGCGGAAGCCGATCTCGACGCGATGGACCGTATCATCGGATCGGCCCTCGCGCTGGCGCGATCCGAGGCGGGATCTCTTGAGAAGACCCGTTTTGACCTTCGGGAATTGCTTGATGAGTTCGCCGACGGCGCGCCCAGTTCTGAGGCGACTCGGGTGATGCGCGTCCCGGAGGCGCCGGTCATGATTGATGGCGATCGCGCTGCGTTGGCGCGCGTCTTCGCCAACCTGGTCGAGAACGCCCAGAAGTACGCTGGCGCTTGTGAGATCGTTGTATCTGCCCGAGACGGCTTCGCTTCGGTCGATGTGCTGGATCGCGGGGCCGGTCTGCCGGAAGCCGAGCTCGAGCGCCTGACCCAGCCGTTTGAACGCGGGGATCGCGCCCGGGGACAGGGAGTGTCCGGATCAGGCCTCGGGCTCGCGATTGCGCGGAACATCTCCGAAGCGCATGGCGGTCATTTCACCCTGGAGAACCGAACCGGCGGGGGCTTGGCGGCTCGCGTGTCGCTGCCCTTGGCGTCCGAGTGACGAACATAAAATCCTGAGCGCTTGACATCCGGCGCGGGTTTGTTAACTGATGAGTTAATTAACTCGGAGGTTAACAATTGGACCGTTTGTCCTCGGCCTATAGCGCCCTCGCCGATCCAACCCGCCGAGCGATCCTTGCCGATCTGACCGGCGGCCCGAAGAGCTTTACGGAACTGGCGGCGCCTTACGAAATGTCGAAACCGGCGGTGGTGAAGCATTTGCGGGTGCTTGAGAACGCCGGTCTTGTCGCCCGAGACGGCGCCAAGGCGCGCCCTCGCTACCGTGTCGACCCGAAGGGGTTCGACGACCCGCGCCGCTGGATCGAAGAGCAAGCCAGGTTCTGGGCCGAGGCTCTCGACCGGCTCGACGCCTATGCCAATGAAATCGCCACTCAGAAGGGAGGATCGTCATGACGGGCGTTCCCGAAAAGACCACCGTGCAAGAAACCGATGTGCAAGAAACCGATGTGAAGGCGTTCGAGACGTCCCGCGACTATGCGCATCCGCCAGAACTGATGTTTCGCCTGTTCACCGAGCCCGAGCATCTGGCGCGCTGGTTCGGCCCGGTCGGCTTCACGGTGGAAGAGGCCCGAACCAACCTGAAGACTGGCGGCGCCTGGCGGATCGTGATGCGCAGCCCGGAGGGAAATCAGCACCGCGTCACCGGGGTCTATGAGGAGGTTTCGCCGCCGGTGCGCGTCGTCTTCTCCTGGGCGTGGGAGAGCGAGGATGGAAGCCTGGGGCATGTCTCCCGCGTCACCATCGCATTCGCTTCCACCGACTCCGGGTGTCGCATGAGCCTGCGTCACGAAAACCTCGCGGATGACGAAGCACGCGCCGGCCACGGCCGCGGTTGGACAAGCTCGCTCGAAAGCATCGACGCGTATCTCGAAACTCTTTGATCAAAAGGAGCGCCCAAATGTTGAACGCCAATCCCGTGAACTGGTTCGATCTGCCGACAACGGATCTCGAGAGGGCCGTCGGCTTTTACAATCGGGTCTTCGAAATGGAGATCGCGATCACCGAGATGTTCGGCAAGGAGATCGCCTTTTTTCCGAACGACTGGGAGGAAAATGGTGCCGCAGGGGCGCTCACCGGCTCGACGGTGAACAAGCCGTCAGCTGAAGGATCATGCGTCTACTTCGCATGCTCCGACGATCTGCAGAGCTCTTTGGATCGTGTGGTCGCCGCAGGCGGCAAAGTGCTGCAGGAAAAGACGGCGATTGGAGACAACGGCTTCATCGCCCATGCCCTCGACACAGAGGGGAATCGAATTGGTCTGCACTCCCGCGTCTGACCCCTATCGCTGCGCGACCGGCGTTTGCAGTTCGCGCAGCAGTTTCCGCAGAAACGCGTCTGGAAAATCCTCGAAGGTTCGGGCGCGCATCACGAAGGCGGCCGGACCGGAAACGACCTCGTCGCGATAGTGCGGCTCAGGGTCTGGCTCGTCGCCCTTGATGACCAGACCGTTGATGGTGACGCCTTGCGCGCTGAGGGCGCGGGAGATCGGCAAGGGCGGCGCGCCTTCATTGGTGACGCCGTCGCCGGAGACGTCGATCACGCGGCGCCGGCAGCGCAGCGGCGCCTGCGTCGAGAGCGTGTCCGCGACGCGAAGCGCCTCGCCGATCGCAGTGGAGAAGATACGGAACGCCCGTTTCCCGCGCGCCACGTCATCGGCGAAAGCTTGCGAGCTCTCCGCGTCCGTCACGTGTCGCCACGGCGTTGTTTGCCGCTGGTGGGACAGTCCGCTCCATTGCATCACGGTCACGAGCAAACCGCCATCGAGAGCCGAAATCGCGTCGATGGCGTCGGGATGCCGAAAGGCGCTGGCGATGCCGCCCATCTGAAGCGCGTGTTCTTCGTGGTCAACGCTGCCCGAGACATCGACAGCAAGGACCAGCTCGACCGCGCACTCTGACTGAGCGACAGCTGGCCTCGTGAGGCCGATCGCAATCGCCGCGACAAACGCCAAGTGTCTGAACCTGAGCGTCATTCAGGAAGCGCCGAGACGGCTGGTCGCAGTTCTTTCAACAACTTGCGCCGGATGGCCCGTGGATAATCGTCATAGTCCTCGGCGACCTCCACAAACGCGCCTGGGCCGCCGATCACTTCGTTTCGATAATGGAGTTCGGGGTCAGGGCGCGCGCCTTTGATCACGAGGCCGTTGAGCGTGACGCCCTGAGCGACCAGTCGGTCGCGCAGCCTCACAGGTCCCTCGCCGTCATTGTTCACGCCGTCGCCGGACATGTCGATGACCCGTCGGGCGCAGTCCAGGGTGGGTTGCGGCCATTGCCCTTCGATAAAGTCGAGCGCCCGGCCGATAGCCGTTGGAAAATTGAAGTAACGGCGTTTGATGCGCGAGATTTTGTTCGCAAAATCATCGATTGCGGTTTCGTCGAACAGCGGCGTCCACGGGATGCGAAACTCTTGGTGCGCCCAGCCGCTCCAGTAAACGACGCTCAGCCAGATGCCGCTTCCCTCGGCGCTCAGAATCGCGGCGCGCACGTCTTCGTCGCGCAACGCTGCGGCCAGCCCTTGCGTCTGCAGGTCGTATTCGCGATCGTCGACGCTCGAACTGACGTCGATCGCGAGCAAGAGCGCCGTGTGACAATCGAGCGCCCTGGCGACGTTCGGTTGGCATAGCGTCAGAAGCGCAGCCGCGCCGATTGAACCGAGCCAGCTTTTTGCAAGGGTGATCACTTAGTCCGCCTGTGTTCGAAGCGCTGTCTCGTGTTGTTCGACCGCGCGCTTCGAGAGGTGGAGGCTGAGTTCGCGGATCAGCTTCTCGCGCATCGCTCGGAGATAGTCGCCGTAGTCGTTGATGTCGATGACGAACGCGCCAGGCCCCTGGATCACCTCCTCGAGGTAATGCGGCAGAGGGTCGGGCTTTTCGTTTCGGATCACCAAGCCGTTGATCGTCAGCCCGGCGAGCGTTCCGTTTTCCCGGTGATAACTTGGCCAAACGCCTTCGTTGGTCACCCCATCGCCCGACACATCGACCACCTTGTTGTAGCAGTCGTAGGGATTGCGTCTGTGAAGTTCCGACGCGAACCGCAAAGCGCTGCCGAGGGCGGTCGGCCGAAGCGCGTAGTCTGGTGCGACCGCTTTCAGACGGAGCGCAAACCGCTCGATCGCAGCCTCGCTGTCCAGCAGCGTCCAATCCGCAACCAGGCGGTGGTCCCAGAAGCCGCCCCATGTGAAAGCCGCCATGGTCACCGGACCGGCGGGCCCGAGAATGGCCGATTGCACATCGGGCGAGAGCAAAGCCGCCGCGAGACCACGCGTCTGCATGATCTGCTCTTCTTCATCGACGCTGTAAGAGATGTCGAGCGCCAGAACGAGCGCGGTGCCGCACTCGTCTGGCGCGCCGCTGGATTGCGCGGCCACGTGGCTCGCCGACAGCCCGCTCACGACCGCGATCGCCGCCGTGATCGCGATTATGCGCGACGCCCGGCTCATTCAACGACCGTCGGCGACGGCGCGGCGGCGACGAAAGGAGACAGCTCTCGGATGAGCTTTTCCTTCATGGCGGTCAGATAGTCGCCGTAGCTGCGGATATCGATGACGAAGGCGCCTGGTCCGTGGAGAACTTCTTCGATGTATTGCGGCAGCGGGTCCGGGTCGTTGTTGCGAATGACGAGACCGTTGATGATCAGCCCCTCCAGAACGCCTTTCGCGCGGTAATGGAGCGGTCCGAGCCCCTCGTTGTTGACGCCGTCGCCGGAGACGTCGACCACCTTCGTGTCGCAATCCCAAGGGTTCTGCGTGTGCAGCCAGGCGGAATGGGCGAGGGCGCGGCCCAATGCGGTGGGATGCCCCCATGTCGAGACGGGACGCGCGGCGATTCGAGCGGCGAACGCTTCGATCGCGTCTTCGCTGTCCAGAAGCGTCCAGTGCGCGACCGTGTGTTGGCGTCGCAGCCCACTCCATTCGAACGCCAACGCCGCGACGCCGCCGCCGGGCGACAGGATCGCGGCTTTGACCTCTTCGTCGAGCAGCGCGGCCGCCAGGCCACCCGTTTGAAGTTTCTGCTCTTCCTGGTCGACGCTGTGCGAGATGTCGAGCGCCAGGATCAGGGCCAGCCTGCAGGGGGTCTCCGCCCCGGATTGCGCCTGCGCCATGCCCGACTGTCCGATCATTGCAAGCGCAAGGGCTGCGGCGATCAACAGGCGGCGCGGGTGCAAGCGCATGGGGTTGTCCTTTTACCAGGTCCCTGTGTTCTCCATGGAAACCCAAGGTTCCTGCTTCGGCAAGGGGTCGCCTTCCTGCAAGAGCTCGATCGACACGCCGTCGGGGCTTTTCACGAAGGCCATGTAACCGTCGCGGGGCGGGCGGTTTATGGTCACGCCGGCGTCCATGAGGCGCTGGCAGGTGTCGTAAATGTTACCGACCCGATATGCGAGGTGACCCCAGGACCGTCCGGTTTCGTAGACTTCCTCCGAATCCCAATTGTAGGTCAGCTCGATCTCGTTGCCGGGTCCGCCGCCCGGTTCGCTCAAAAACACCAGCGTCGCTTTCGCGCCGTCCAGGTCCTTGCGGCGCGGTTCTTCCAGGCCTAGGGGGTCGCAATAGAGCTTCTTCGACTCGTCGATGTCGCTTACACGGATCATGGTGTGCAGGAATTTTATCGACATTTGGGGTTCCTCTCTCTCAAATTACTAGATATTGTGTCTTCATCCCCGAGTGAGCTGGGGTCCCTCGCAGGTGGCGGAACGGCCTGATATCATTTCCACGATAGGTTGGGCCGTTCCGTCCCCACTCGACCAACAGGACTGAAGATATGCCGATCACGCCGGAACAACAGGCTGAAATCGCCGAGGCGCGCAGCAAGGCGCATCCGACACTGCGCGCGGTGTCGGATGGGATCGAAGCGCAGCTTTACAACGCTGTTCCGGCGCTGGATCACGGCTTTGTCCGGGTCATTGACTACATGGGCGACGACGCGGCGATCGTGCAGGCGGCGCGCGTGTCCTACGGCAAAGGCACAAAGGCGGCGCGGGATGACCGCGGCCTGATCCGCTATCTCATGCGGCACTGGCATTCGACGCCGTTTGAGATGTGCGAGATCAAACTGCATGTGAAGTTGCCAATCTTCGTGGCGCGCCAGTGGATTCGCCACCGTACGGCGAATGTGAACGAGTATTCAGCGCGGTATTCGATCCTCGACAAGGAGGTTTACATCCCCTCGCCCGAGCACCTCGCGGCGCAGTCGACGACAAATCGGCAGGGCCGAGGCGACGTGCTGGAAGGCGAGGATGCTCAACGGGTCCTTGAGATCCTCAAGGGCGACGCCGATCAGACCTACGCCCACTATGAAGAGATGCTGGACGAAGACGGGCTCGGGCTTGCGCGCGAATTGGCCCGGATGAACCTGACGCTCAACGCCTATACCCAGTGGTACTGGAAGACGGACCTGCACAACCTCTTTCACATCCTGCGGCTGCGCGCGGACCCGCATTCGCAGTACGAGATTCGAGTCTATGCGGACGCGATCGGCGAGCTGACCAAAGCCTGGGTGCCGATGGCCTGGGAGGCGTTCGAGGACTACCGCCTGACCGCCGAACAGTTCTCCGGCCCAGCGATGGCGGTGCTCAAGCGCATGCTCGCCGGCGAGACCGTCACGCAGGCGGACAGTGGTCTGTCAGCCGGCGAATGGCGCGAGCTGCAAGGGGTTTTGGGCAAAGGCTAAGCGACTTACTCGGCGCGGGCCACGGGGCCTTGCGACCAAAGACGCCAGGTCGGCGTTGGGGCTGCGGCGACAGCGACGGCCGCAGGCGCGATCCCCGGGGCCGCGGTCGGCGCTTCGGTCGGTTCATTGGCCGGCGCGAGGACAGCATCGCCATAGAACCTGGCTTGCACGGCCTCTGCCTGAACCGTTCGCAGTGCTTCAATCACCTGTTTGAGATGCGATGCTGGAATGGTGAACCCATGCGCGGCGGCGCCGGTCTCATCCGTCACGGCGACAGAAATCACCTGATGCGGGCGGGCTTCAGCGGCGGTTTTCTCAAGATCAGTCACGACATCCTCCCTGGAATTCATCTTTGGGGCGATCGCAATCCTTGGGCCACACCCTGCGCGGGCGCCCCAAAAGAGACGCGGGGGCGGGCCAGGGGAAATAGGCCCGACCGAGAAAGGACGGGGCAGCGCAAGGGGAACAACACGAGAGGGCGGGAGGGGGC
>ERZ1740059.1161-NODE-1161-length-13379-cov-5.150180_pt1 | contig 13379 bp, 10 predicted proteins | sample MGYA00581744_ERZ1740059 | MGnify/ENA primary metagenome ERZ1740059 (study PRJEB43018, sample SAMN04849738) | marine metagenome | isolation source: floating plastic debris | place: Pacific Ocean | collected 2008-08-28 | study: EMG produced TPA metagenomics... | reverse complement strand
AGTGTGGTGCCCGCTGCAATCGCCCATCCTTGGCCGAATCTGAGCCCAAGCGGCACGTATTCAGCCTGCACCCAGGCGAGCACCGCGCAAACCAGAAGCCACATGGGCGGGATATCAAGCCATTTGAGCATCGCGCTTCTTTATGCCCTGCACCCGTCCCCTTGTCACCTCACGCCGGCTTGAGTGTTTCGTCCACGTCCGTCAATGTGCAGCGAAGATCGCTCATGGCTTCAAGGAGGAACACCCATGTTGAAGGGCACTCATGCGCTGGTCACCGGAGGCGGCACGGGCATCGGTCTTGCGATCGCCCGCGCGCTGGCTGACAACGGCGCGGTCGTGACCATTACCGGCCGGCGCCAAGAGGTTCTGGATGAGGCCGCAGGCGACGGATTGCATGCTTTGGTGATGGACGTGACTGATGAAGCGTCCGTCGAAGACGGCGTGGCCTCGGCGGTTGAAGCGCGCGGGCCGGTACAGATTTGCGTTCCGAACGCGGGCGTAGCGGAAGGCCGCTCGTTGCTCAAAACCGACACAGAATTCTGGCGATGGATCCTCACGACCAACCTCGATGGCGCGTTTTGGACGATACGAGCGTGTCTGCCCGGCATGCAGTCGACGAATTGGGGCCGGGTGATCGCCGTATCCTCCATTGCCGGTTTGCGTGGTTTGCGCGGCGCACCGGCATACTCGGCCTCCAAACACGGGCTTATTGGAATGATCCGGACGCTTTCTGAGGACTACATGGGCGCGCCTTACACGTTTAACGCGCTCTGCCCCGCCTATGTGCGCACCGATATTGTGACCCGCAATCAGGAAGCCATCCAAACCCGCGCCGGTGTCAGCGCCGAAGACGCCATGGAGATGATGGTCCGCGCCAATCGCCACAAGCGGCTCATTGAGCCCGTAGAGGTGGCCGCCGCCGCGCTTTGGCTCTGCGCGCCGGGATCTGAGAGCATCAACGGCCAGACAATAGAGATCGCCGGGGGACAATGCTGAGGTCAAGAACCGCCGCAAAACTTGCGAGCTCTCCTGCAAACTCCCATATTTCATGGGTGCCCGGAACGCAGGTGTTTAAAAAACTTCGTCCGAAACCTGATTGACTGTCCAACAGGCATTGGGAGATCATCCATGTTCACAATCAGCAAACCAAAAGACAACCGCGTGGATCTTGACGTCAGCGGGAGCATTGACAGCGAGGCCATGCGCACGGCCCTAGACGATCTCATCTCAGCATCGGAAGGGATTAAGCACGGTCGAATGCTGTACCGGATCCCGGACATGGCCTGGCCAACCCTGGGGGCAAGCTCTGTCGAGCTGGTGCGTTTGCCCGCTCTTTTCGCCTTGCTAAAAAAGTTCGACAGATGCGCCGTGTTGACCGACGCCACCTGGATAAAGACGGCAGCGGAGCTTGAAGGCGCGCTTTTACCCGGGCTTGAGATCAAGGCGTTCTCACTGTCACAGACCTCAGAGGCCGAAGCATGGCTCGCCCAAACAACGACGTGACCCGACCCTCTCAGGATAAGGGCGCTGGCCCATGATCGTCACTCAGCCGCGATGCGCTGTGGTGATTCCGCAATCTCCGGCACCCAGGTCCTGAAACGCCATGATTTTCGCTGGCCAGGGTTGAGACGCAGGGCATTGATCTGACGCTGAAGTTTGTGCTTCACGCCAAACGCGCTCAAACGCTCAGCAGAGTTGGCAAGCGCGCGGGTGATCCGATCGTCGCTCAGCCCGTGCACCCGCCTCGCGCGCAGCAGGTCGGGCGCAACGCGCCTTGTACAGAGATAGGCTACGGTGCCGCCGGGAACGTAGCATAAGGGCTCAAAGCACGCCCTTAGGCGCTGCATCTGCGCGGCAATCCACGGCTCTTTCCAGTGCAACTCATCTTGCTGCACGATCACCGATATGCCCGGCACCAAATGCGGGAAAAACGTTTGTGCCATCATGTCCATCGTGCGGGATGTCTTCGAGGCATCGAGGATCAGCAAAGAAATCGCTCCATCGCTCCAGGTGCTGTCCTCAATGCGGCCTTTGCGCAGGGCAATCTGGTCGGACCATGGTGAAAGCAAGGCCTTGGACAATGGCAAAGTGTCCTGCCCATCAAACTGCGAAATCCCTTTGGCATAGAGCTGACGCCGTTTCACCTTTGGCGAGGAGTGAAATTGATCATAGGCAAACATGCGCGGCCTCTGACCTTCACGCTGCGCAAATGCTCCTTGCGCCAGATAGGCCGTCGAGCCCCCAACAAAGCAGCCCAGATCCACCATGCTGCCGGGCACATGCGCCATTCTCTGGGCCAGCCAGAAGTAAAACTGCGCCTCTTCACGGTTGAGCATACTAGGAACGCCCAGAGCGTGCCCGAGGTCCTCTTCTGTCACTGTCCTCCACGGCCTGGACGACATGACCGTTCTCGTCAGTCTTTCCACGATTGCACTGCTCGACTTTACCTATGAGGGCAACAAACCCTTCGTTTTGTGCACTCATGACACGTTGAGCCTTGTCTTTCGCTTAACCCGGCGGCCACCCTGCCTCGCAAAAACACTCAGATTGTCGCTAAATCCGTTTTTTCTACTTCAGACCGCGTGACGTTCAGAGTTTGTTGAAAGAAACCGCGTCAAACCTCAATCTGCGCGCAGGACAAGGTCAGTTTCTGGACAATCCTCGGCCCGTGTGACATTGCGCGCACGAAATCGGAGCACGCTACATGACCATCACCCGTTTTGCACCTTCCCCCACGGGCTTTCTGCAAGTCGGCAATCTGCGCACGGCAATGATGAATTACCTCATCGCGCGCAAAGCCGGTGGGACATTCATATTGCGCATTGATGACACCGATCCCGAACGCTCCAAGCAAGAATATGTGGATGCCATTCAGCACGATCTGGAGTGGTTGGGGCTGACCTGGGACCGGATGGAGCGGCAATCTGAGCGGCTGGATCGCTATGCCGCCGCCGCCGATGCCCTGCGGGACAAAGCGCGTTTCTACGAGGCATTTGAGACGCCGGTGGAGCTTGACCTCAAACGCAAGAAACAACTCAATATGGGCAAACCGCCGGTCTATGATCGCGCGGCGTTGACCCTGTCCGACGATGAAAAAGACGCCTTGCGTGCAGAACGCGGCAATGGCGTATGGCGCTTCCAGCTTGATCATGCCCGCATTGAATGGACCGATGGCATTCTGGGCGATATCTCGATCGATGCAGCTTCCGTCTCTGCCCCGGTGCTGATCCGGGGGGACGGTCAGGTGCTCTATACGCTAGCCTCTGTCGTGGACGACACGGAGATGGGCGTGACCCATGTGGTGCGTGGCTCTGATCACGTGACCAACACCGCCACTCAGATCCAGATCATCGAGGCCTTGGGCGGCTCTATCCCAACGTTTGCGCATCATTCCCTGCTGACAGGACCGCAGGGGGAATCGCTATCCAAACGTCTGGGCTCACTTTCCTTGCGCGATTTTCGCGAACAGGGTGTGGAGCCGATGGCGCTCTTGTCATTGCTTGCGCGGTTGGGGTCATCTGACCCGGTAGAGCTGCGTGGCTCCTTGGAAGAACTCGCAGAGCATTTTGAGCCCGCGCGGTTCGGCTCTGCGCCCACCAAGTTTGATCAGGCGGATCTCTTTCCACTCACCGCGCGCGTCTTGCATGAACGCCCGTTTGAAGACGTGTCTGGCGAGATCGCCGGTCTGGGCGTGCCGGATGACATCGCTCCAAAATTCTGGGAGGTGATGCGCGCCAATATCACGACCATGGCCGATCTGGCGCCGTGGTGGGAGATTTGCCGCGACGGGGCAGAGCCGATCATCGCTGAGGAAGACGAAGAATTCGTGCGCGACGCCATGGCGCTTTTGCCGGACGTGCCATTTGATGCAGAAACCTGGAGCGCTTGGACATCTGCGGTCAAAGACGCCACGGGCCGCAAGGGCAAAGGCCTTTTCATGCCATTGCGCCTGGCGGTCACGGGTCAGGCACGTGGGCCGGATATGGGCAGTCTGATGCCTTTGCTGCACGTGGTGAGGGCCAAGGGCTGATTTGCCAGGACGTGTTCTGGCGAACGTCTAGTCGCGCCACAGCTGGTTTGGGACATCTTCGATGATGGTCGCGCCAAGCGTCGTCAACATCTCATCCACAAGGCCCCGCTCATCAGAAGAGAGCATCTGCGCGCGAGAATAGACCGGCTTGGCACGATCATTCAGGATCGGTGCATCCCACCCGTGGGTGGTCGAGAAGAACGCCCGCGCGCCCTCTTCTCCGAACTCTTGAAGATAGCCTTGCACGACGACATCGAGGTAACTCATCAACACGGGGCAGGATTTTTCAGGCTGGCCGTGTTTGCCATCGGGAATGGAGTAGACGACGATTTCAAGGCTTTGGGGAATATCGTGTATGATCTGGTGGCTTGCAGATACGCGATCATAAGCGCGCTCCCTTTCATCAAGCGCGCCCCAACCCGCATCTGGAACAGCCGCCATCAGGCCATCAATCTCAGCCATCGGGTCTGGCACCACAGTCAGATACGCCACGGGACGCAGATGGGTGTGCCGCCATATCCGCCGCCACCCTTTCAGCCGCGCCGGGCGGATGTCTTCGTAGTCATGGGTCTTGCGGTTGACCAGACTGCCATAACCGAAGAAATAGCGTGTTTGCGGGATATCCTGTGCCATTGAAGTCCATGTCTGTTGTTTGGCTTAGCTGTGCCCGCATTGGCCGCGCCCTGCAAGTGTCACGGGTTCAAGTGTCAGGGGTTCACGTCTTAACGCGTGCCAAGACGCTTGCGCGAACGCGGTCTGTATACTACGGTCTACTCAAATCACATCGGGAGAACCGGCATTCGCCGGTGCCGAAGGAGCAACCGCCCCGGAAACTCTCAGGCCCCAAGGACCGATGGGATTTGACAGAACTCTGGAGAGACCTCGTGACGGGCGAGGCGCCGAAGGGATAGCGATCTCAGGCGAAAGGACAGAGGGGGCATCGACCGCGCGAGGCGCGCGGATACGGTGCCGGTGACATCAAACAAGATGCAAACCCGGCGGTAAGAACGGGAGAGTTGTGCGATGGGCGATCTCAAACACACGCCACTGCATGCGCTGCATGAAGAGCTTGGCGGCAAGATGGTCCCGTTTGCGGGCTATGCGATGCCGGTCCAGTATGGGCTTGGCGTGATGAAAGAGCATCTGCACACCCGCGCCAAGGCAGGTCTTTTCGATGTCAGCCACATGGGTCAGGTGATCTTGCGCCATGATGATGGCTATATGGCCGTGGCCGATGCGATGGAGCGGCTGCTTCCCAGCAACCTGCTTGATCTCGGCAATGGCCGTCAGCGCTATGGGTTCTTCACGGACGCCTCTGGCGGCATTCTGGATGATCTGATGATGGCGCGCCGGGGCGACGAGATGTTTGTCGTGGTCAACGCCGCCTGCAAAGCCGCCGATCTGGCCCATATGCGCGCGGGGCTTGGAGATGTGGATGTCCAAGAGATCACCGATCGCGCGCTTTTGGCTTTGCAAGGCCCCTCTTCTGAGGCCGTTCTTGCCACCTTTGCCCCCGAGGTTGAGGACATGTCGTTCATGGATGTGGCAATCCTTCCCACACGCTTTGGGGATCTTTGGATTTCGCGGTCGGGCTACACGGGTGAAGATGGCTATGAGATCTCGGTGAAGGATAATCAGTCTGACGCTTTGGCCCGCGCACTGTTGAGCCATGAGGATGTGGAGCCGATCGGTTTGGGCGCGCGGGACAGTTTGCGCCTCGAAGCCGGGCTTTGCCTTTACGGCCATGACATCGATCGCAGCACGAGCCCCGTTGAAGCGCGTCTGGGGTGGGCCGTCAGTTCCATGCGCCAAAACGGCGGGGCGCGCACAGGCCGGTTTCCCGGGGCGGATCGGATTTTGGCAGAGCTTGAGACAGGCCCCGACCGGCGGCGCGTTGGCCTGAGGCCGGAGACACGCGCACCCATGCGCGAAGGCACCGAGCTCTTTGAAACAGAAACAAGTGAGACTGCAGTGGGCCACATCACCTCTGGCGCCTTTGGCCCGACCATGGGCGCGCCGGTATCTATGGGCTACCTGCCACGCGCGCTCAGCAAGTCAGATACGCTGGTTTATGGCACGGTTCGGGGCAAGCGGCTGCCCGCACGCGTGACCGCCCTGCCCTTTACCCCCGCACAATTCAAACGATGAAAGACTTCACAGGAGGGACAGAATGAAATTCACCGAGGAACATGAATGGTTGCGCGAGGACGGTGACGCCGTCATTGTCGGCATCACCCAACACGCCGCTGACGAGCTGGGCGACATTGTGTTTATCGAACTGCCCGAGGTGGGCGGCACCGTCAGCAAGGACGACGAGATCGTCGTGATCGAAAGTGTGAAAGCAGCCTCTGATATTCTCGCGCCAGTCGATGGAGAGATCGTCGAAGTGAATGAGGCCATCGCGGAGGAGCCCGGCAAAGTCAACGAAGACCCACAGGGCGCCGCATGGTTTTTCAAGATCAAGCCAAGCGACCCCAGCCAGATGGACGATATGATGGACGAAGCTGCCTATCAGGCGTTCATCGCGTGACGCGACATGCCGGGGGATGTCTTGCCTCCAGAGGGATATTTCTAGCCAAAAGAAGAGCGGGAATACGACCGCATGGGAACGAGAGCATATGCGTTTGACAGAAAGACAGGCAGAGTTATTGCGACGCTGGGGTGAAGCGTTCCACCAGGATGTTGATTTAACATATGAGCGTCTTGAGGACGCAGCCGTCGAAGATCTCTGTGCAGACGACCAGCGGCGGCTTCGAGATCTGCTTAAGAAGCTACTTTTGTCCTGCGGCGATCCTGAGCTGACCGGCCACCTAAACAGAAGCGGCGCTCAGGTTTTCATCAAGTCCAAGACAACCCGTAAGCTATTCGAAAGCGCTTTGAATGCGCTTCAAGCCTAATCCACTTAGCGCAAAGGAGAACGAGATGCCCTTTGAACCGACCGACTACCTTCCCTACGACTTTGCCAACCGCCGCCATATCGGCCCGTCACCGGAAGAAATGCAGGCCATGCTGGCTGAGCTGGGTGTGGAAAGCCTTGATCAGCTGATCGACGAAACAGTGCCCGCCGCGATCCGTCAGAAAGAACCGCTGGATTTCGGCAAAGCCAAATCAGAGCGCGAACTGATGCATCACATGCGCGTCACGGCGGCCAAGAACAAGGTTCTCGTGAGCATGATCGGACAGGGCTATCACGGCACGGTCACTCCGCCCGCGATCCAGCGCAACATTCTCGAAAACCCCGCGTGGTACACGTCTTACACGCCTTACCAGCCTGAGATCAGTCAGGGCCGGCTGGAAGCTCTGCTCAATTTCCAGACCATGGTGAGTGACCTCACCGGGCTCGAGATCGCCAATGCCTCGCTTCTGGATGAAGCCACCGCCTGTGCTGAAGCCATGACCATGGCGCAGCGCGTGTCGAAATCCAAGGCGACCAAGTTTTTCGTCGATCGCGACTGTCACCCGCAGAACATTGCCGTCATGCAAACTCGAGCCGCGCCCTTGGGGATCGAGGTGATCGTCGGCAACCCCGACAAAATGAACGCAGAAGAGGTGTTCGGCGCGGTTTTCCAGTACCCCGGCACCTATGGCCATGTGCGTGATTTCACCTCTCACATGAGCGCGCTGCATGAGCATAAGGCGGTGGGCATCATCTCGGCGGATCCCCTATCTTTGACCCTGCTGAAAGAGCCCGGCGCCATGGGCGCAGACATCGCAGTGGGGTCCACGCAACGCTTTGGCGTGCCCATGGGCTATGGCGGCCCGCACGCCGCCTACATGGCCTGCAAAGACGCCATGAAGCGCGCCATGCCAGGGCGGATTGTGGGCGTGTCGATCGACAGCCACGGCAACCGTGCCTACCGGCTGTCCCTGCAAACTCGCGAACAGCATATCCGTCGCGAAAAGGCGACCTCGAATGTCTGCACGGCACAGGCGCTCTTGGCGGTGATGGCGTCCATGTATGCCGTGTTCCACGGGCCCAAAGGCCTGAAGGCGATCGCCCAGCGCATTCATCGCAAAACCGTGCGCCTGGCGCGTGGGCTGGAGGAGGCCGGCTTTAAAGTTGACCCGAAATCGTTCTTTGACACGATCACGGTCGATGTCGGACCTTTGCAAGCCGCCGTGCTGAAATCGGCTGTGGATGAAGGCATCAATCTGCGCCGCGTGGGTGAAACGCGGGTGGGTATCACATTGGATGAGGCCACGCGACCGAAGAACATTGAAGCCGTGTGGCGCGCCTTTGGTCTGACCAAAAAAGACTGCGAATTCACACCGGAATACCGCATCCCCGACGGAATGCACCGTCGGACGGATTACCTCACGCATCCGATCTTTCACATGAACCGCGCCGAGACCGAAATGATGCGCTACATGCGCAGGTTGGCAGACCGCGATCTGGCGCTGGACCGCGCAATGATCCCGCTTGGGTCGTGCACGATGAAGCTCAACTCTGCGGCAGAAATGATGCCGGTGAGCTGGCGCGAGTTTTCCCGCCTGCACCCGTTCTGCCCGGCCGAACAGGCGCTCGGGTACAAAGAGCTGATTGACGATCTGAACGCCAAGCTTTGCACGATCACCGGGTATGATGCGATCTCCATGCAACCAAATTCCGGCGCGCAGGGCGAATATGCGGGTCTGCTGACCATCGCGGCCTATCACCGCGCCAATGGTGAGGGCCATCGCAACGTGTGTCTCATACCTATGAACGCCCACGGCACGAACCCGGCCAGCGCGCAAATGGTGGGCTGGAAAGTGGTGCCTGTGAAATCTGCCGAGAACGGGGATATCGATGTCGAAGATTTCCGCGAGAAAGCTCAGACACATTCCGAAAACCTCGCCGGGTGCATGATCACCTACCCGTCCACCCACGGGGTGTTCGAAGAGGATGTGAAAGATGTCTGTCAAATCGTGCATGATCACGGCGGGCAGGTCTACATTGATGGGGCAAACCTCAACGCGATGGTGGGCCTTGCGCGCCCCGGCGATGTGGGCGGCGATGTGAGCCACCTCAACCTTCACAAGACGTTTTGCATCCCCCATGGCGGTGGTGGCCCCGGCATGGGCCCCATTGGTGTGAAGGCGCATCTTGCGGCCCACCTGCCCGGCCATCCTGAAACAGGTGGCACTGAGGGGTCGGTTTCGGCCGCGCCCTTTGGATCGCCGTCCATCCTGCCCATAAGCTATGCTTACACCTTGCTGATGGGCGGAGACGGGCTGACACAGGCGACGCGCGTGGCGATACTCAATGCCAATTACATCGCCCAGCGGCTTGAAGGGGCCTATGACGTGCTCTACCGCGGGTCTCAGGGCCGTGTGGCGCACGAGTGCATCATCGACACCCGCCCCTTCATGGACAGCGCTCAGGTCAGTGTCGATGACATCGCCAAGCGGCTCATCGACAATGGCTTTCACGCGCCCACCATGAGCTGGCCGGTGGCGGGCACGCTGATGATTGAGCCCACAGAGTCGGAAACGAAGGCCGAGCTGGACCGGTTCTGCGACGCCATGCTGGCGATCCGCGCCGAGATCCGCGACATCGAAGAGGGCCGCATCGATCATGACAACAACCCGCTCAAGAACGCGCCGCACACCATGGAAGATCTGGTGCGCGACTGGGATCGCCCCTATTCGCGCGATCAGGCCTGCTTCCCACCCGGCGCGTTCCGCGTGGACAAATACTGGCCCCCGGTCAATCGCGTGGACAATGCCTATGGCGACCGCCACCTGGTCTGCACCTGCCCGCCCATGGAGGAATATGCCGAAGCCGCAGAGTAACGTCGGGCTTGCGCGAAAAACCAACCTGATCTAACGCCAGCGTTAGCCAGCAAGGACCGCATCCATGCCCACGCCTGAACGCTTTGTGTTTTATCTTGTCGAGGATTTCGCCCATATCGCGTTTTCCTGCGCGGTAGAACCGTTGCGGCTTGCCAATCGGGAGTCGGGGGAGACGCTCTACGAATGGAGCTTTGCCTCAGAGAATGGTGAGACGGCGGTGTGCTCTGCAGGCACCGTGCTGAATGTGCACAACAGCTTCGATAGCCACGGACCCGCTGACCGAGTGTTCGTGCTGGCGGGGTCTCATATGCGCCACCACATGACCAAACCGCTGCTTGGCGCGTTGCGGCGAGAACGGTCCCACGGCGCCAAGATCGGCGCACTCTGCTCAGGGGCATACATCCTCGCCTATGCAGGCATGCTCGACGGCGCGCGCGCGGCCATTCACTGGCACTACCATGATCTCTTCACTGAAGAGTTTCCGGAGATAGAGCTGGTGCCCAATGTATTTGTCGCCGATGAAGCGATCATCACGGCCTCTGGCGGAACGGCGACGGCAGATCTGATGCTGCATCTCATCGGGCAGACCCACGGCCAGGCTCTGGCCAATCGCGTGGCCGATCAGATGGTGTACAACACGGTGCGAGAAGGCAGCGCGGATCAGAAGCTTTCGGTGCAAGCCAAGCTTGGCATCCGCAACCCTCGCCTGACCCGCGCGATCCATTGCATGTCAGAGAATATCGAAGAACCGATGGCCACAGGCGAAGTGGCAGATGAAGTCGGCATTTCCACGCGCCAGCTAGAGCGGCTGTTTCGCCGCCACATGCAATGTTCGCCCTCGCAATACTATCTCGATCTGCGCCTGCAAAAGGCGCGCAACCTGCTTTTGCAAAGTGAGCGCTCGGTCACAGAGGTTGCGATGGCAACGGGTTTTCGGTCTACCACGCATTTCGCCAAGGTTTACCGCAAAAACTTCGGTGTCTCCCCAAATGCTCAACGCGCGCGTCTCACGTGAGATTTTATGCCTCAGGCGGGGGTATTAGGGACTAACCTCCCAACTTCACTATGCTTGGGGATTGGCCCCACGTTTGTCGCGATATCAATCTGCGCTTCTCAGGACGCGCGCGGGTTTCGCTGACATCGGCCCAAGCGCGAAACCCAGACCCGCAAGCAGCGAAATGAGCGCGCCGCCAAAAACCACTCCGATCGCCGGGCCCCAGGCCACTTCGAAACTCGTCTCCATGATGAAATGGCTGACCGCCCAGGCACCGCCGACGCCAGCGGCCAAAGCAACAGATCCGGCCGCCGCACCCAGAAGGCCCGCGCGCAACGTCAATCCCGCCAGAATACGCGCGCGGGTGGCACCAAGTGTCTTCAGGATGGCCGCCTCGTAGCTTCGCGACCTCTGGTCGGCAGCTGCGGCGCCGATCAGAACCAAAAACCCGGTGAGCAGCGTTATGGCCGCACCCCAAGCCGTGGCAGATGCAAGCCCGGCCAGCAGACCGCTGAACTGCTCAATGGCATCGCGGACCCGCACCGCCGTCACATTGGGGTAGGCCTTTGTCACATCGTTGAAAATCGCGGCCTCAGCCTCCTGATCGGAGTAAACGGTGGCCAGAAACGTGTGAGGTGCCCCGGCCAGAGCGGCCTCATTCATCACCAGAATAAAGCCCATCCCAGCGGTTGAGAAATCGACCGCCCGGAAAGAGCTCACCCGCGCCGAAACATCGCGGCCCAGAATGTTCACTGTCAGCTGATCGCCCAGCTTGAGCCCCATCTCCGCGCCCTCTTCGGCGGAGAAACTCACGAGCGGCTCACCTGTGTAATCTTCCGGCCACCAATCTCCCTCGGTCAGTGTTTCGCGGTCGGGTTGGCCGGCGGCATAGGTCACCCCGCGATCGCCTTCTAGCACCCAATGATTGCCCGCGACATCCACGGCCGGTTCGCCATTGATGCGCGTGATGATGCCACGCAGCATCGGGGCCTGGTCGATGCGCGTGACACCCTCATCGCCCTCCATCCGTGCCAAAAACCCGGGCATCTGATCCTTTTGAATATCGACAAAGAAGAACGACGGCGCCTGATCCGGCAGCTCCCGCTCAATCGCGCCGCGCAGGTTTTGGTCGCTCTGGCCCACCGCCGCCAAAACCGGCAGCCCGGGACCAAGAGAGAGCCCCACAGGCGCGGCGGTGCTGCCCGGACCGCCAATCGCGGCCAACGCCCAACCAAGCGCGGGCCGACCACGCATCCGAGGGCGCAAAAAAGCCGACAGCGCGCGGATCGCAAAGGCCGCTAGTGTGAGCATGAAGAGCGCGCCCAGAATGCCGCCTGCCGTCCAGAGTGGCAGCCACAGCGTGCCAGAGAAAAACATCGCTGCGAGGATGAGGGCGAGGAGCAACACAACCGTCCATACCAGAAAGATCGGCGCTGGAATGGCGCGCGCTTGATTGATTGCATCGCGATAGAGCGCCGCCGCACGCACATCCCGTGCCCGCGCCAACGGCCACAGCGTGAAAATGAGAACGGTCAGAACGGAGTAAAGCGCGGCCTCGGCCATGGGCCTTGGATAGGCGCTGAATACGGCCGGCACAGGCAGCCGCGCTTCAATCACCGGTGCGAGCGCAATAGGTAGGCCGACGCCCAATAAGAGGCCAAGCAGGATGCCCAACACCGCCAGAGCCCCCACCTGCAGGAAATAGGTCATGAAAATCACGCGTTGGCTGGCCCCCAGCGTGCGCAATGTTGCGATAACTTCGGTTTTCCCGGCGAGGTAGCCTCTCAAAGCCGCAGAGATCCCCACACCGCCGACGGCCAACCCACTCAACCCTACCAAAACCAGAAATGCGCCAAGCCTGTCGACAAACTCCGCAGCACCCGGCGCGCCGTTGCGCGCGTCCGACCATCTGAGACCGCTGTCTTCAAGTGCGGCCTGGGCCTCGGCCTGAGTGGCGGCCAAATCCGTGCCGGGTGGCAAATCCAAGCGGTAGCGGGTCGCGAAAAGCGTGCCGGGCGCCAAAAGCCCAGAATTCGCCAGCGCGTCAGTGGCCACGATCGTGCGTGGCCCGAGGGCAAACCCAGCCGTGACATTGTCAGGCTCAGATTGAAGCTCTGCCATCACCACGAAGTCTTGGGTGCCCAGCCGCATGATGTCACCGACATCCAGCCCCAATCGGTTGAGAAGCAAAGGATGCACAACGGCACCAGGCAAGCCGTCTGCCCCGGACAAAGCTGCGTCGAGCGGCATCTCCGGGGCCAGCTCCACCTCGCCCACCAAGGGATACGCCCCGTCGACAGACTTAACTTGTGTTAAACCTCGAACCTCTTCGCCAGCCTCATCCAGCGCCGTGGCCATAGATCGGAAATCCACGATCTCAGAGCTTTCAACGGCCGCATTGTCGATCCAGGCACGCTCTTCGTCCGTGGCAAAGCGGTAGGTCAGCTCAATCTCTGCGTCCCCACCCAAAAGGCGCGCGCCTTCTTGGGACAGGCCTTCTGAAATGCTTTCACGGACCGTGCCCACCGCAGCGATGGCAGCGACACCCAGGATGACGCAACCGAGAAACACGCGAAAGCCCTT
>ERZ1740059.1160-NODE-1160-length-13389-cov-7.210964_pt1 | contig 13389 bp, 15 predicted proteins | sample MGYA00581744_ERZ1740059 | MGnify/ENA primary metagenome ERZ1740059 (study PRJEB43018, sample SAMN04849738) | marine metagenome | isolation source: floating plastic debris | place: Pacific Ocean | collected 2008-08-28 | study: EMG produced TPA metagenomics... | reverse complement strand
GACGCCGCCGCCGGGCCTGAGCCCACACGGCAGCGACACCCGACGCGGGGGCGTGGCGATTCGTCGTCACGCCCCCGTCGTCGATCGGGGGCGGGTTGGCAGCGCCCGCCGACTCCCATAGCCTCTATATCGATGCGTCTATCCCTGGCCAGCGCGCTCGTCCTGCTGCTCTCCGCGTGCCCGGCGTCGCGAAGCGTGAGCGGTGGCGTCGACGATGGCGGCGCACCGGACGACCCGCTCCCGACCGACGCCGGGGATCCCGGGGAGCGCGGCGACGGCGGCGACGGCAGCGACGCGGACATGCCGGAGCCGCTCACCCTCCGCCTCACGGGCCCGGAGCTCACCCCGCTCGACGGGACGCTGACGGTGGCGAGCGACGACGGCACGCGACGGGCCGTGGGCGATCGCATCACGCTCACGGGCGAGGAGCTGGCCGAGTCCGCCGTGATCTTCGCCCGCGCTGAGGGCTTCGCGGCCTTCGGCCTCACGGGCTTCGCCCGGGACGACTACGCCTCGCTCCCGACGCTCGACGGGGACCCCGTGGTCGCGCTGCTCCCGCTGGTGGTCACCGACCCGGTCGGTGTCGAAGTGCGCCGAGACGAGAGCGACGTCGTGCGGCGATTGCATACCGTGCCCTTGGGGTACGGAGGAGGGTTCTCGACGCCCTCGCCGTTGCTCCAGCTTCAGCGCGATGCGGCCATCGAAGCCCTCATCCTCCTGGATGAGGGCCCGTGCCCGCGCCGGCTCCCCATCGCCGACCTCCCCGCCGCGCCCGATCCCCTCATCATCGAGCTCGCGGACGAGCGCTTCGAGGACGTGCCCTGCGAGCCGCGTCTCCTCGAGGTTCGCGACCCCTCGGGCAGCCGTCTTCGAGAGGTCACGGTGTCACCCGCCTACGAAGGTGTGCGGCCGCTCGTCTCGGGCTCGGAGATCGAGAACGAAGGACAGGAGCTCGCCGGCGGACGGGCTTCGACCATGGGCCGAGAGCCGGTTCCGGCGCTCGAGGTCGAGGTGCTGCTCCCCCTGGAGGAGCTTCCGGTCCGCGATCATCCTGCGGTCCGCCCGCGCGCCGGGGCCACCGTGCGCGGTCGCTTCGTGCTGGAGGACGGGCGGGAGGTCTTCTCGTCCCTGACGTTCCCCAGCTGGGACGCCGTCCCCGACGCCGTCGTTCTCCCGGAACCGGTAGTGCAACCCCAGCCGGTCGCTCAGGGGCTCTCCTTCGACCGGGACAACCCCTTAAACCTGGCGGCGCTCCCCGAAGCGCTCGTCCTCGAGGTGGGCCCGGACGATGCTCGCTGGCCGGTTCTCTTCTTCGGTCGCGGGACGGTGCTCGCGCCGCCCGGCACGTCCACGCTGCGCCTCCGTCGCGTGGTGGAGACGCTCGTCGAGCTGCCCGGCGAGCCCCTCGTCACGTTCGAGACCGACGATCCCGGCGATGGGGTTCCACTCTTCCTGACGCTCATCGAGGTGTCGTTCACCCCGCTACCGCGGGGACAGACGGGGGAGCTCGTCTTCTGGCAAGGCGACACCCGTCGCGTGCCCCTCGTCCTCGTCCCTCGGGTGCTCCTCGAGAAGTAGGAGCGCATGCCGGGCGAGAGACGCGGCGCGACGTCTCAGCTCGTCGCGCCGGCGGTACAGCGCGCCACCGTCGCCTCGGCGCGCACCTGGGTCACTCCGAGGGCGATGAGCACGGCCACCGCGGCGTCGCGCTCGTCCCCTCGCCAGCGCTTCTGCGAACGCGCATCGAGGAGCGCGAAGGAGATCCCCTCGGCCACGAGCACCAGCGCCTCGAGCGGGAGATGGTCCGCGAAGACGCCCTCGCCCTGTCCGCGCTCCAGCAAGCCAACGAATCGGCGATGGAAGGGGAAGCTCGAACGATCGGCCGGCTGCGGAAGCACCTTCAGTCCGATGGAGACCAGCGGCCAGAAGCGCGCCGCCGCCGGCCAAAGGCGCAGGAGGACCATCGCGACGGCCTCCTCCGCCGGTCGCGCCTCGAGCTCCTTCTCGTCGAGCACATCGGCGAGGTCGTCGGTCTCCGTGCGAACGATGGCCTTGAGCAGCTCGCTCCGATTCGGGAAGTGCCCGTAGATGGTGCGGCGAACGACGCCGGCCTCGGCCGCCACGTCCTCCATCGACGCACCCGGGTTTCGGGCGAAGAGCGCCTTGGCGCTCGCTAGAATCGCCGCCCGGTTCCGTGCTCTCACGGAGCCCTTCACCTTGCTCACGAAGCGGACGCTAGCAGTCCGAGGCCGCGCGTCCCGTGGGGTTGCACATTTGTGCATTTTTTGATTGCACAGACTGTGCAAATTGCTCACCTTCGACTCGAGCGGCGGCTGGGGTGCCGCCTGCGAGGGCTTCACGTGGCGCCAAGCCACGAAACGAGGGTGGTGGCATGGCGGAAGGAACGCGGATGGGGTGGCGGCACGCATGGCGCGAGGGCGCGGTCGCGCTGATGGCGGCGGGCACGCTGCTGGGCTGCGGCGAGGACACGCCGCTCGAGGCCGGCGGTCCGGACGGCCCCGTGATCGTCCGGGACGTGGAGGGGCTCCGCGCCGACGTCGTGGAGGAAGACGGCGTCGGCGTGATGCTGCGGGACGACACGCGCCTCGAGGCGCGGGTGTTTCGCCCGGCGGCCGAAGGAACCTATCCGGTGATCATGGCCTTCACGGCCTACGGCAAGCACATCACGCCGGACGAGTATCCGGCGGCCGTGACCTACGGCGAGCTCCCGGGATTCGACCCGGGGACCTTCGAGGTGAGCCCCTGGACGGCCTGGGAGGCACCGGACCCCGCCACCTGGGTGCCCCTCGGCTACGCGGTGGTCTTCGTGGACGTGCGCGGCTACCACGCCTCCGAGGGCGAGGCGTCGCTCTTGAGCGCCCAGGACGGCGCCGACTTCTACGACGTCATCGAGTGGGCCGGCGCCCAGCCATGGAGCGACGGCAACGTCGCCCTGATGGGCGTGTCCTACCTCGCCATCTCCCAGTGGGTCGCCGCCGGCGAGAGCCCGCCGAGCCTCCGGGCCGTGGTGCCCTGGGAAGGCCAGACGGACAGCTTCCGCGAGGTGATCTTCCACGGCGGCGTGCCGGAGACGGCCTTCACGAGCTTCTGGCTCGACCGGCTGCGCAATCAGGCGAACATACCCGCCATCCCCACCGTGGCGCTCCTGCAGACGCTGCAGATCCAGGGCGTCGAGGCCTACCGCACGACGGCGCCGGTACAGTCCATCGCGCTCGAGCGCGTCACCGTACCGGCGCTCATCTGCGCGACCTGGTCCGACCACGGGCTCCACTCGCGCGGCTCCTTCGAGGCGTACAAGCAGATCCGCTCCGAGGAGAAGTGGCTCTTCACGCACGGGCGGCAGAAGTGGGCGGTGTTCTACAGCGACGAGGCGCTGGCGATGCAGCGGCAGTTCCTCGACCACTTCCTGAAGGGCGAGGACACCGGTATCGAGGACGTCGGGCGCGTACGCCTCGAGGTTCGCGAGAGTCTCGAGACCTTCACGGTTCGCTACGAAGACGACTGGCCCATCCCGCGCACGGAGTACCGCGCGCTCTATCTCGACGCCGCGACGGGCGCGCTCTCGGCGGACCTGCCGGAGACGGAGGAGGAGACGCGCTACCTTCCGCTCACGGAAGCCGCGACCTTCACGCTCACCTTCGACGAGGACACGGAGCTCACCGGCAACATGAAGCTCCGGCTCTGGGTCTCGACGAGCGAGGGCACCGACATGGACCTCTTCGTGGGTATCGAGAAGCTCGATGCCTCGGGCGAGGTGGTGACCTTCTTCGGCAAGGCGGGCTTCGCCGAGCACCCCGTCGCCCTCGGCTGGCTCCGCGCGTCGGAGCGTGCCCTCGACGAGGCGCGCTCGACCCCGGCGCAGCCCTGGCTGAGCCACGAGAATCCGCAGCCCCTCGCGCCGGGGGAGATCGTCCCCGTCGACATCGAGATTCTGCCGAGCAGCACCCTCTTCCGGGCCGGCGAGACGCTCCGCGTGCGCGTGCAGGGTGCGGACCTCTTCGAGCATCCGACGCTGGGCCACGACTTCTCGGACGACGTGAATGTCGGTGAGCACACGATCCATACCGGTGGGGAGCACGACTCGCACCTGCTGGTCCCCGTCGTGCCCTGAGAGCGCGGCGTTCGAAGAGGCGGTGCGCTTGCAGCGGGTGTCGCGGCGCCGAGGCTCTCCTCGTGACGGAGATCTCCCGCGAGGCCATCGACACGCTCGCGCTGCGCCTGCATCCCGGGGGCCGCGTCGAGCGCGTCCGCCAGCTCGGCGAGGACGTCGCCCTGGATGGTACGGAGAAGGGCATCGGCTACGGCGCGCCCATCGAGGTCGACGTGCGCGAAGGCGACGCGCTGCACCGCCTCGTGCTCCACACGGCGAAACCGAACGAGTACGGGCACGACAGGCGCGCCGACCGGGCCGAGGCGATGCTCCTCGCCTGGGACACCTTCGGCTCCATCCCCCGGCACGCGCCCGCGCTCGATGTGGGCGGGGTGGACGCGAAGGGGGAGCTGCGGTCCATCGCCGACCTGGGCGAGCTCTACCTGGTCACGGGCTACCTCGCCGGCGAGGTCTATGCGGACGACCTCCGCCGCCTCGCCGCCGGCGCCATGACCACACCCCGGGACCTCCGCCGCGTCGACGCGCTCGCGGACTACCTCGTCGCGCTCCACGCCGAGCGGCGCGAGGGCCCGGCCCTCTACCGGCGGGCGCTCCGCGATCTCCTCGGTCACGGCGAGGGCATCTTCGGTATCGTGGACGGCTACCCGACGGACACGCCGGCCGCGCCGGCCGCGCGGCTGCAGGCGCTCGAGGCGGCGTGCCACGAGGCGCGCTGGACGCTCCGCGACGGGAGCGCGCGCCTCTGCCGCACGCACGGCGACTTCCACCCCTTCAACCTCCTCTTCGACGACCAGGATGCGCTCGGGGTGCTCGACACGAGCCGCGGCTCGCTCGGTGACGCCGCCGACGACGTGGTGTGCCTCGCCATCAACTTCCCCTTCTTCGCCCTCGGCCACGAGGGCGCCTGGGAGCGCCTGGGTCCGCTCTGGCACCGCTTCCTGAGCCGCTACCTCGGGCGCAGCGGCGACGCGGGCCTGCTCGAGGCGGCGCCGCCCTATCTCGCCTGGCGTGCCCTCGTGCTCGCGAGCCCCGCTTGGTACCCCCACCTCGCCGAAGAGGACCGGGACGCCCTGCTTTGCCTCGCCGAGCGGGTGCTCGCGCGCGGCGCCCTCGAGCTCGGCGATGCCGAGAGGATGTTTTCATGAGCGGCATCGTCGTGTGGGTCACCGGGCTCCCGCAAAGTGGGAAGTCCACCCTCGCTCGGCGGGTCGTGCGCGCGCTCCGCGGTGCCGGGCGCGTGGCGCTGCTGCTCGACGCGGACGCCTTGCGCGAGACGCTGGTGCCCCCGCCGGGCTATGCGCCGGAAGAGCGGGACGCCTTCTATCTGACGCTCGGCGGGCTCGCGGGGCTTCTCGCCGATCAGGACGTGGCGGTGATCGTGCCGGGGACGGCCCACCGCCGGGCGCATCGTCAGGCTGCGCGGGCGCGCGCGCCCGCCTACCTGGAGGTCTTCGTCGACGTACCCTCGGCCGAGGCGGCCCGCCGGGACGAGAAGGGTCTCTACGCGCGGGCGCGTGCCGGGGAGATCGCGGCGCTTCCCGGTCTCGGCGTCCCCTACGAGCCACCGGAACGCCCGGACGTCACGGCGACCGGGGGCCAGGATCACGCGGCGGTCGAGGCCGTCGTCGAGAAGGTCCAGACCCTCCTCGACGCCCGCGCCACCGATTGAGCGACGCCGCGAACGCGCCGGCACCCCAAGAAGCGCGACGCGACGCCGTACGTGGACGTCATGCACGCCGCGCACGCTCCCTCCGTCCCCGGCACCGAGCCGGCGCCCTCCGAGCGCATCGCCGGCCTCAAGGGCCTCGCGCTGGGTCTCGCCGTGCTGGTCGCCGACGTGCTCGTCGCGGTCTTCCTCGAGGCGACCTCGGTGAAGCTTCAGGCGCTCGGGATGATCGGGAGCCTCATCGCCGGCTACGGCGCGGTGCAGGCCATCTTGGGACCGCGCTTCGCGTTCCTCCGTTGGCTGGTGGGGGTACCCGCGGGCCTGGCGCTCTTCATCGCGGCGCTCGCGACCTTCGCGCCCTGGGTCTTCGACGCCCTCTGAGCGGTCGACTCCGGCGCGCTCGACTCCTTCGTGCTCGACGCGCCGCCGGCGAGCGACGGGGCGGGCACGCGCGGGCACGCGACGGTTTCAGAGCGTGGCGGCAAGCGCGAGCAGCCGCTCCCGCAGCCATCGGTGCGCCGGGTCGCCGTCGGCGCGGCGATGCCAGGCGAGTCGGATGGTGAAGCCCTCGGGCGCGATCGGCGCCTTTCGGACGGCGAGCCCGTGGACGTCGGCCACGCGCTCGGCAACGCGCCGGGAGATGGTGACGACGTAGTCCGTCGACGCGACGAGGGCGGGCGCCACCAGGAAGCCCGAGACGGTCCGGGCGACGCGGCGCGTCTCGCCGCGCTCGGCGAGGAGTCGATCGACGACGCCGACGGGCTCACCACGGGGTGCGACCAGCACATGCTCGAGGGCGAGAAAGCGGCGCTTCGTCAACCGGCCGCGGAGCGCCGGGTGGCCCGCGCGAAGCAAACAGACGAACTCGTCCTCGAGGAGCGGCGCGGCCGCGACGTCCGGCGGCAGGTCCGCGAACGCGCCGATCGCGAGGTCGGCGTCGCCGTTTCGCAGCGCCTCGCTCACGTCGCGGACCCCGGCCGGCAGCGCGTAGAGGTCCACGTGCCGGGCCTCCTGGGCCAGCGCGGCGCCGAGCGGCGCCAGGAGGAGGAGCTCGCCGTAGTCGTTGGTGAGGACGCGAAACGCTCGGGCGAGCGCGGCGGGGTCCACCGCGTCCCCGGCGCGCAGGACGGCCTCGGCCTCGTGGACGAAGCGGACCAGCGCCGGCCGCAGCGCCTCGGCCCTCGCCGTCGGGACCAGCCGTCGCCCCGCGCGAACCAGGAGCGGGTCTCCGGTCAGGGTCCGGAGGCGACCGAGCGCATGGCTCGTGGCCGAAGGGCTCAACGCGAGGCGCGCGGCCGCCGCCTTCACGCTTCGTGTCTCGAGGAGCGTCGCGAGCACCACGAGCAGGTTCAGGTCCACGGCGGATAGCTGCACTCGGTGCACTCATGACATGCAAACAATGCGCTGGCTACATGCATGAGTCGGACGCAGCATTCTCTCGAGCTCGACGGACGGACCGAGGCGGGCTCGAAAGGCATGACCATGACGGACGTTCTCATCATCGGTGCCACGGGCACCGTCGGCTCCGAAGTGACCCGTGCGCTCCTCGCGGCGGGCGTCTCGACGCGTGTCGGCGTGCGCGACGAGGCCCGCGCCGAGGCGCTGATCTCCGCGGGGGCTTCGCCCGCGCGCTTCGTCTGGGGCGAGCCCGACACCTACGCCGGGGCCTTCGCGGGGATGCGCGCGGCCTTCCTCCTCGTGCCCTTCGTGGAGGATTTCCACACCTTGCTCCCCCCGGTGCTCGCGGCGGCGAAGGAGGCCGGCGTGGAGCACGTGGTGAAGCTCTCGGCGGCGGGCGCCGACGCGAGCTCCGACTTCGACCTCGCGCGCTGGCACGGGCTCGGCGACGAGGCGGTTGCGGCGAGCGGGCTCGGCTTCACCGTGCTCCGGCCAACCTTCTTCCAGGACAACCTCGTCAACTACCAGGGCGCGAGCATCCGGAGCGGAGCGTCGTTCTACGGAGCGTCGCATGGTGGCCGGTCGGCGTGGATCAGCTCCCGGGACATCGGAGAGGTCGCGGCGGCGATCCTCCGGGACCCGGCGCCCCACGCGGGCCGCAGCTACGATCTGACGGGGCCCGAGGCGCTCGCGGACGCCGAGGTCGCCGCGCTGGCGAGCGCGGCGACTGGCGCGGAGGTCCGCTACGTGGACCTCGACGACGCGCAGCTCGCGGCGGCGCTTCGGGACGGCGGCGCGCCCGAGTGGCGCGTCGACGCGATGCTCGGCCTCGAGGCCGTGAAGGCCAAGGGCTGGGCCGCAGGCGTCACCCCGGACGTGGCGTCCATCCTCGGGCGTCCCGGAGAGCCCTTCGCCGAGTTCCTGGCCCGGCGCGCGGACGAGCTCCGCTGAGCCGGTGCCGACGAGGCCTCGCCCCCGGGGCCGGCGACCGGAGCGGCGAGGGCTGCGCGAGCCGCGGCGATCGCTCCGGCGCCCCGGCCTCGCGTTGGGAAGCGAGCGAGGCGATGGCCCGCGGAGGTCCGGCGTTACGCGGACGTGCTCGCGCCCACCTCACGCGGAAGAAGGGAAGGACCCGCGGCTACGACCCATGAGGGGTGTTCGTCCCCGGGTGCGTGTCGGTCTGAGAGAAGCGCAGCGCATTCCGAAACGGGTCGATCAAGAGCATCTCGGTGTTTCCCCACGGCATGCGCGTCGGCTCGTTCGCCAGGGCGACGCCGCTCTCCACGCAGCGTGCGTGCCACGCGCCGATGTCATGGACGTACACGTAGACCTCGGTTCCAGGATGACCGCGTCCATGCTCGGAGAGCGCCAGCCTCAGCGCACCGCTCTCGACGATCATGAACACGGGGAAGCCGGGCTCGTGGCGATGCTCCATGACGATCCCGAACCCGAGGCGCTCGACGTAGAAGTCGACGGCGTCCCCGTAGTCGTCGATTTGCAGTACCGGTAAGACGAACTCCATCGCTCGCGCTCCGCCGAATACGCTAGCGTCGATCGCCAGGCCGCACACGGTGCCGCCGGGTCGAGCTGGCGAATCGTATCGAGAGACCGGCATGGACGGGACGCAGGCCGCCGTGGCACGCCGAGACCATGCGCACGTGGAAACACGCGGGCGCCCGCCTCGCCGTCGAGACCTGGGGCGCGGGCGCGGTGCGGGCGGTTCTGCTCCACGAGGGGCTCGGGAGCATCGCGCTCTGGAAGGGCTTTCCCGAGGCCTTGGCCGGACGTGTGGGCGGACGCGTGTTGGCGTACGACCGGCGAGGCCACGGCGCGTCGGACCCGCTCGACGCGCCCCGCCGGCCGGACTTCATGCACCGTGAAGCCGAGGTGCTCGCGGCGTTCCTCGAGGCCGAGGGCGCGGGCGACGCGGTGCTCGTGGGCCACAGTGACGGCGCCTCGATCGCCCTGCTCCACGCCGCGCGGCGTCCCGTGCGGGGCCTCGCGCTGATGGCGCCCCACGTCTTCGTCGAGTCGCTCTCCCTCGCCAGCATTCGCGATGCCCGGGAGCGCTTCGCGGGCACCGACCTGCGGGCGCGCCTCGCACGCTACCACCGCGACCCGGAGCACACCTTCCGCGCCTGGAACGACATCTGGCTCGACCCCGCCTTCGCGAGCTGGACCATCGAGGCCGAGGCGGCACGGGTGGAGGCGCCGCTGCTCGTCCTGCAGGGACGCGACGACGCCTACGGCACCGCGGCGCAGTACGAACGCCTCGCGGCCGCGGCGCCCCAGGCCGACGTGCTCGTTCTCGGCCGCTGCGGGCACGATCCCGCGCGCGATCGACCCGGCGCGACGCTCGACGCCATCGCGTCCTTCATCGAACGTTGCGCGTGAGTCGAGCTCTTCGCGCAACGGCTTCGTCCGCGACGACGCAGGGGCTGCGCCTCCGCGCGGCGTCGCTTCACCGAGCGGCGCATGCGTCGCGTCGGCACACGCCCTGCTTCTACGCTACGCCATGCGCGCCTTTTCTCTCGGGCTGATGGTGCTGACGTCGTGCTTCCTCACGGACGGCCCTCCCTACTTCATCCGCGGGACGGCGCGCTTGCCGGAGTGCAGCGACGCGCCCGCCGCCGACCTGAGCGGACGCTGGTTCGACCAGGGCGTTCTCCGGATCACCTCGGAGGGGTGCGACGAGGCCCCGCTCGACGAGGAGCTCCGGGTCTGCGCCCTCGACTGGGAGCTCACCCAGGACGGCAACGAGGTCGACCTCCTCGTGGACGGTGAATACGAGATTCGCGGTCGCTTTTGTGGCGACACGCTCCACCTGGAGGGTGGCTGGTGGCTGCCCGTCGAGGCCGAGGGCTTCGGCTGCACCTACGAGGACGAGGACGCGGCGGAGGTGGTCATCGACGCGGGAGGCGCGACCCTCACCTACGCCTCGGAGGGCACGCTCACCGGAGTGCTCTCGGTTCGGGAGCGGTGCACCGCGGTGTACGACATCACGCTCAGCCGCCCGAGCCTCTGAACGCGCGTCCGGGCGCCGAGGCGTCACGGTGGCGGGCGGGGCGCCCCGCAGCTTCACCTCCTCGCGGCGTCTTCTTTCGGGGTATGACTCGCGTGGCCGGGGCCGCCGGCCGCCGGAGACCGAGGAACCCATGCCCGCCTTTCCCCGCACCCGCATGCGCCGCAACCGGCGCTGGCCCTGGAGCCGGCGCCTCGTGCGCGAGAACACGCTCAGCACGAACGACCTCATCTGGCCCGTCTTCGTGAAGGAAGGCCAAGGTGCGCGGGAGGCCGTGCCGACGATGCCGGGCGTCGAGCGGCTGAGCATCGATCTCCTCGTGGAAGCCGCGCAGGAGGCTCGGGAGCTCGGCATTCCCGCGCTCGCGCTCTTCCCCGCCACGCCCGAGGAGGTGAAGACCGAGGACGCGCGGGAAGCGTGGAACCCGGAGAACCTCGTCTGCCGCTCCGTGCGCGCGCTGAAGGAGTCCGTCCCGGAGCTCGGCGTCATCTGCGACGTCGCCCTCGACCCCTACTCGAGCCACGGCCAGGACGGCCTGGTGAGGGACGGCTACGTCGTGAACGACGAGACCCTCGAGGCGCTGGTCCGGCAGACCCTCGCCCAGGCCGAGGCCGGCTGCGACGTCATCGCGCCCTCGGACATGATGGACGGGCGCATCGGGGCCATCCGCGACGCTCTCGACGGCGCGGGTTTCACGCACGTGAGCATCCTTAGCTACGCGGCCAAGTACGCCTCCGCGTACTACGGGCCCTTCCGCGACGCCGTGGGCAGCAGCGGGAGCCTCGGCGGCGGCGACAAGAAGACCTACCAGATGGACCCGGCGAACGGCGACGAGGCGCTCCGGGAGGTCGCCCTCGACCTCGAGGAGGGCGCCGACATGGTCATGGTCAAGCCGGGCATGCCCTACCTCGACATCGTCCGCCGGGTCAAAGACGCCTTCGGCGCGCCGACCTACGCCTATCAGGTGAGCGGCGAGTACGCGATGCACCGCGCCGCCGCGGACGCCGGCATGCTTCGCTGGGACGACGTCGTCCTGGAGAGCCTCATGGCCTTCCGGCGCGCAGGCGCGGACGGTGTCCTCACCTACATGGCGAAGGACGCGGCGCGGCGACTTCGGGCGGGCTGAAAGGCGGGGTGAGCGCCGACGCGCTCAACCCTTCTTGCCGTAGCGCTTCTGGAAGCGGTCGACGCGACCCTCGGTGTCCATGACCTTCTGCTTGCCCGTATAAAAGGGGTGCGAGAAGGCGGACACGTCCACGCGCACGACGTAGTGCTCGACCCCGTCGACCTCGCGGGTCTCCTTCGAGGTCATGGTCGAACGGCCGATCACCTCGTCGTCGCCGTCGACGAAGATGACCGGGTGGTACTCGGGGTGGATGTCGGCCTTCATGGGAGGGTCCTGGGTCGCCGTTCGCGAGGGCCGGGGCAGCCCGGGTTACGCGCGAAGGGCGGAAGGTATGCGGGCCCGGGGACGCGTCGTCAAGCCGGGCCCACCCTCGCGGTGGGTGCGGGGAGAGCGCCCGGTACATGGCATGCTCGCGCCATGCTTGCTCGCCTTTCTCGCGTAGCGCTCGGGTGCGCGCTGGTAGTCCTCGCCGGGGGCTGTGCCCACGCGGAGGCCACCGAGGCCCGGGAAGCCATCGGCGCCCTCCCGCCGGCCGCGCTCGATCCCCTGGTCCACGTCCCCGAGGACACGGTGGGGCTGGTCCGCATCGACGTGGACGGGCTCATGGCGGCGCCACCGCTCCAGCGCCTCGCCGGGCTCATCCGACGCATCGGCGAGGACCAAGGCTTGGCCAAGGTGGAGGAGCGGCTGGCCGTGCTGCGGACCGTCGATGAGGTCATCCTCCCGCTCACGGCCACGGCCATGGCGATGGCCGACGACGACGACGACGAGCCTGCTCTGGAAGGGGCGCCCCCGCTCTCCGAGGCCGACGCCCGCGACGCGGAGCAGCGGGCGCAGCAGGAGGAGGAGCGCGAATCGGCGGCGCGACGCAAGGAGGTCGTCCTCCTCGTGGCCACGACGAGCGCCCCCGGGGACTTCTTGCGCGTCGCGGGGGACGATCCCGCGGCGGAGGCCATCCTCCCGAGCCGAGAGATCGCCGGGCGGGAGGTCTTCGTCGGGTCCACCCTCGCCGTCGCGCGCTTGGACGCGGAGTGGCTGCTCTTGGCTCACCCCGACCGCATCGACGAGCTTCTGCGACGCACGACGCCGCCGGCCGTCGCCGCGACGCCGCGCTGGGCTCGCGCGCGCTTCACGGCGGATCTCGAAGGCGCCCAGCTCTCCTTCTTCGCCGTGGACCGTCCCGGGCGCTACGAGCTCTTCGACCTCGAGACCGTGGGCGTCGAGCTCCACGGCATGGCGGGCGCGATCCAGATCGGCGATGCGCTGGGGCTACGCTGCCGGGTCATGACGAGCTCGCCGACGATGGCCGCCGAGGGCGCGCGGCGCATACAGGTCAGCATCGACGCGGTGCTCAAGATGGACGGGCTCCAGCCCTTGATCCAGCAGGTCGGGGCGGCGCCGACCTTCCGCGCTACGTCGGACGAGGGGGACATCGAGCTCGCCCTCGTCATTCCCGGCGAGCTGGTCGACGCGGGCCTGGACTGGGTGGAGCAGATGCTCGCGCTGAGGAGCACGTCGCCCGAGGAGTGGGGCGAGGGAGGAGCGGCGGCGCCGAACACGGCCCCCTGAGCGCCCTCCGCCGCTATGCTCTCGCCGTGGACCTGATTCTCATCGCGGCGGGCGCGGCCTTCGTGAGCTTCGTGGTGGTGGCCTTCGCGGTGGTGCGCCGCGACCCGCCGGAGCCCGGTCCCGACCCGCGCCTCGAGGCAAAGGACGAGGCCGGGGCAGAGGGTCAGCGGAGCACGAAGGGATAGGTCACCCGGAACGTCTGCTCGGCGAAGGGGGGTAGGCGGACGCGGCGGATCGTGCGCGCGATGCAGGCGCTGACGTCCGCCGGAGCGCCTTCCACGCGGAGGCCGGCGGGAGCGCCGCTCCCGCGGAAGGTGATGTGGGCCCAGGCGGTGAGCGAGTCGCCCTCACGGCAGGCCGCCGCCGTATCGGCGGCGCGGCTCAACGCGCGAACGCCAGCCAACCGGGTCGGCCGCCGCGGCAGGGATCGGAAGAGCACCCGTCTAAACAACCGTACCACAGGGATCACATAAGCC
>ERZ1740059.1159-NODE-1159-length-13391-cov-9.473605_pt1 | contig 13391 bp, 10 predicted proteins | sample MGYA00581744_ERZ1740059 | MGnify/ENA primary metagenome ERZ1740059 (study PRJEB43018, sample SAMN04849738) | marine metagenome | isolation source: floating plastic debris | place: Pacific Ocean | collected 2008-08-28 | study: EMG produced TPA metagenomics... | reverse complement strand
AAAAACCTTGCACTTTTAGTCAACTTGGCCAAAAATACAATCTTGTTTTTCCCCCTGCCCCCTGCCCCCTGCCCCCTTGCCTTGTCAAAGAAAACTTATTCAGCAAACCCTAATTACTTCATATATAAATTTTTATTTGTCCCTCCTCCCTGCTCACTGTTCCCTGATTGGTACTCGAATCAAACTATATGCTTGTAAACTGGCTATATTTTCATAATCGGTTGGCTGCAATCCCATTTTGGGAAACTTTTTTGGTTGGGAGAGGATTAATACTGAATCCGATTTTGTTTGATTTTGAATATAATCTCCTGCTTCCTTATTATTTTTAATGTAATTAATTTTACGTTGAGTGTAAAAAGCGACACTAGGTTTTTTAAAGCCAACCATAATTAGTTGTTCTCCAGGTTTTTGTACCTTTACGGCTAATTGCGATAACTGCTTTAAAGGTAGCTGACGGCTAAGATCCATCACAAATAAAGCTGGAGTCAGAACAAATGTCATAAATGCTGTAAATGCCAACAAGTTTATAACTATTAAATGCAAATAACGGCGACGTATTAAGAAAATTGCAATTATCACAGCAGCAGCGAGCCAAATTATCCCTCCTAAAACTGGTAAATTTGATCTCTGTAGCATTTGTTGAAAATTTGGTGCTGCGGGATCGGGACCTATTAAATTACTGACACGGAAAAAGAGGAACCCTACCGCTGAGGTAAAGATGATGTTTATCCAGCCGCTTAATTGCATTAAAGGTAAAGAAATTTTGGCAGGAGATGATGAAGAGGAGGATTTAGTTTCTGTTCCTACTTTTTGAGTACCAGCATCTAATATCAAATGACTCCATAACAACGCGATCAAAATACCGGCGGCAGGCATTAACGGTAACACGTAGCTGGGAAGCTTAGTAACAGCTATGGTAAAAAAGCTGAAAATTCCAATAAACCAGCAAAAAGCAAACAAACCAAGTTGTTGAGAACGTTCTGTAGATATCCATGATTTACGCTGCCAAAACTTTACTCCTAGCATTGCAGCAGGTAAATAAACCGAGTAAGGAGCAAAACCAATCGCTACAACTAGAAAGTAAAAATACCAGGGAGCCGAATGTCCGTTCACAACATCTGTAAAACGTTCGACATTATGTAAACCAAAAAAGGAATCAATAAAATTCCAACCATTTTGCCAAGTTACTAATGCATACCAAGGAATTGAGACGGCAAAGATAACTAGCATTCCTCGAAGCAAATGGATTTCCCGTACAACTTGCCAAAAATTTCCGAGATAAAGCAAAAATAGAAAAATAATAAAGCCGGGTAAGACAATACCCACCGGTCCCTTAGTTAAAATAGCTAAGCCAATTAATACATAAAAAGCAAAATACCACCGTGCTTTTACGGATGATTCTGGAGGCTGGGCATATCCTTGGAAAAAGCATAATAAAGCCGATGCCATGCATCCAGTCAGCAGCATATCGGAAACACCCGTTCTACCCCAAACAATCATTTCTGGGTTTAAGGCTATGACAGCAGCAGCCAAGCCAGCAGTTAACCAACGCCGAGAAGGACGGTAGACTCCTTCGAGATCGTCCGCTTTCGCTTGATAGTAGTACACAGTATAAAACGTCAAACCAATCAAACCCAAAGCGGCGATCGCCGAAGGTAAACGCACTGCCCATTCATTAACCCCAACAATCCTGTAAGCGATCGCCTGGCACCAGTAAATCAAAGCAGGTTTATCGAAACGAGTCTCCCCATTAAAATAAGGCGTAATCCAATCACCCCTAACATACATTTGGCGAGAAGCTTCGGCAAACAATGGTTCAGTCTCATCAATTAAGCTAATACTTCCTAAATGCCAAAAAAAAGCGATCCCAGTAACTAAAATTAACCATAAAATTGATAGCATCACAGCCAGGAGCGGACGCTTTTCTATATTCTTCCACCAATGCTTAGCAACACTTTGAGTCATCAGTTTATAATTAGTGGGACACTAGTTATTAGTCATCAATAATCGGTCGTTAGTCAATATTAAGAGACAACATACCATTCCACATTAAAATGACTCTGGGTGACCTGCTCGGTTCCTGAGATCGAAGGGAATTGGGCATTGGGACCGAAGAGGATTGGGCATGGGAAAATAGTTTTGAATATTAACTCCTAATTCCTAACTCCTAACTCCTAACTCCTAACTTCCAACTCCTAACTCCTAACTCCTAAACCCTCTTAAGAAATGCAAAACACTCGCTTAAACTCCCTATTCGACTTAATCGTCAGGAATTTAGCCCTATGGTTTCTCAATCCTTGGCGAAGAATATCGCTGCTAATTATCAGTTTTTTGTTCGGCTTTTTTTTCGGTACAGTAGTTGCGACTACTGCAGGACAAAGAGCAGTTTTGGATATTGGGATCGCTGGATTTTTAGTATTCTTAACTGAAACAAGCAGTCGGATAGTTTATAGAAGACCCCCAAAAGAACGACGACTTCTCTGGGTAGAATCACTTAATTTACTAAAAGTCGGTTTTATTTATAGCTTATTTGTTGAAGCATTTAAATTGGGTTCTTAATCAATTATCAATTATCAATTACCAATCCTATTGGGAGCACTTTAAAGTAGGCTTGGAAGATTGAGCACTAGCACAGCACGGCGGAAATAAATCAACCATTCGTAAAACGATGCTTTTGACGAACGCAAGCGGTACTAGGTAGCTGAGCTTTGTAATTGTAGCGATACCCTTTTAGGGTTTTGCCGGTATTATTTGTTAGAAATAGGACTTACGCAACCGGCACATTTTCCTTGTAGGGTGCTGTGACACTTTGACTTGATTTTCAAGGTAGTAATAAGGGTTGTGGTGTCACGCACCAGCCGGGTATTGTGACAATTGCGTAAGTCCTGAGAAATTAACTTGAGAACCCAATGTTAATTACTCATCAAATTGTACTGTCATTTGAGAAACCTTCATATTTAAAGGTTCCCAATTTGGATTAGTTGAAGATAATTCTCTGTCACCTAATACAGCTTCATACTGCTTGGGATGATTTTTAGAAGCTTCCTCGGAGGCAGCAAGTTTGAGAGAAATTTTCCCTTGGTACTTAGATAATTGAGTATTTTCTAAATTGATAAATCCCCCGTAATCCCAACCTAATCCAGTTAATTTGAACTCACCTAATTTTTGGCTTAATTCCTGAAAAGAAGTTCCAACACCAATACCTTCTGGAATTTTCCAAGCAGAACCAAAATCCCTTATATATAATAATCTTTCACGAGTTTCTTCTTCCCAAACAATTGTAAAACTATGTTCTGCACCTAAGTTTACTTTAGTAACTGGAACTGAAATTGTTCCTTCATCTTCTAAAAGGATGTCATCTTTAAGCTTGGATTCACCAAACATTTTGACTAAATCGGAACGAGTAGTTTTTCTTGTCATCTCACCGACACGCTTTCCTGGAACGATCGAAGTATCTTTTAAGATGTCAGATTGAGATTGAGGTGAAGAATTATTTGGTGCTGAATTACTAGGAGAGCACCCTAATATACAAGTCAAAATAATAATAGTAATTACCTTTCTGATTGTAATCATATTTATATACCTCACATATAGGAATCCGGTTTGATTTTTGTTCGCGCAGCGTGGCGAAGCCATAATTATTTGTGTGGGCAGGCAAGAGGCAATAGGCAAAAGGCAAAAGAGTTATAGAAGATTAAGGTGAAGGAGATGTTTTTTCACTTTTCAAGTAGGATTCCTATATAATTAACTCTAGATAAAAATTAATATTTCCTAATGCGAAAACAGTAACTTATATAGTGATTTTCGGTTGAATCTAATTAACTTAAATCTTGCACCTTGCGAATAATGAACTAAAAAATAAATTTAATCATGAAAAATATTACCAATTATATACGATCAATTTTTTAGTCCATTTGAATGGACTTTTGCTATGAGACTGGGACTTGCAGTCCCAGACGGATCAAAACTAAGTCAGATGACTGGTAATAATTGTGACAATAGTTTTTTATGGTGCAAGATGTGAATTAACTCAAATGAAAATAACAACATTGTTGCAACGGTTAATGTTGCAATCAGATGTTGTGTAATATATATCATTACTATTTAAAGAAAAAGTGATAATTCTCTGTTGAGTATATAGCAATATTTGTGAGACTGAAGTGTATAAGCTTACATCTAGCTCTATTCAACATTCAAATAATTATAGATATATTATTGTTTTCGGATGAATACTTTACTTACTCTGAGGAATCGAACCTTCTATTCCTTCAACATACCAATTCATAGCCAATTGCTCCTTATCGCTGAGTACCTTACCCTGAGGAACTCTTATGGCTCCGGTTTGATCTTTCACTGGACCTTCAAAAGGATTTGCAGTATTATTAATAAACTCTTGACGTTTTGCCATAACTAATTGCCGTACGTCTTGGGGAATTACAGGATTTAATGGTCCAATATCTACCATTCCTGCTTGAATACCATCCCATATAGCCTGGGATTTCCAAGTACCATTAATAACATCATTAGCTCTTTGAGTGTAGTATTTTCCCCAATTATTAATAGGTGAAGTTAAATGGGCTTTGGGGCTAAACCTACTCATGTCGGTGTTGTAACCAAAAGCATAAATACCCTTTTCTCCTGCTATTTGAATTGGTGCTGCGGAGTCTGTATGTTGAGTTAAAACGTCTGCACCTAAATTTATTAAAGCTTGGGCTGCTTCTCTTTCTAAGGCTGGTTCATACCAACTCTGTACCCACACTACCTTAATTTTGGCTTGGGGATTAGTTAACTTTAATCCTTGTGCGAATGCACCTATGGAGCGAATAACTTCCGGAATTGGATAAGCACCAATGAAACCGATAATATTTGATTTTGTCATCTTACCGGCAATCATTCCTGTCAAATATCGGGGTTCTTCAAAACGTGCTAAATAAGTACTGACATTTGCAGCCCGTTTATATCCGGTACAATGTTCAAAAAATATATTAGGAAAATCTTTAGCTACTTTTAATGTAGGATTCATATAGTCAAAGGAAGTTGTAAAAATCAACTTATTTCCATCCAACGCTAACTGACGAATTACCCTTTGAGCATCCGCACCTTCGCTAACATTTTCAACAAAAGTAGATATTAGCTTTCCCTGAAGACTTGCTTCCATTTCCCTACGGCCTAAATCATGAGCATAAGTCCAGCCAAAGTCACTTATAGGTCCCATATACACAAACCCTACTTTTAAGGGTTCATTCCTCGTCACCGACGATACTATTGGCGAATTTTCAGTTTGAAATCCAGACTTATTGTTATTAGAGGCACAGCTAGCAAAACTGAAGATAGCCCCAGAAGCAGCAGTATACCTAAGAAACTCACGACGTTCCATATTTCTATGTGATAAATTTTCCGCACCAACCCAAAATATTTATTAATCGCAGCAAAGATAGTTGAAAATTGAGCAATTAATAGAATTTAACTATTTTGCTTGTCGTTAATTTATTTAATTGAAATATATGTTAGTGATTTATATTATACAAAATAAAATCTGAAATATTCATAGGAATGGCCGCAACTGGCATATTTTGCTCCTAGGGGCACGTGACACTTTGCTTGGTTTTTAACGCAGTAATAAGACAGTGAGTGTAGGGCACCAACCAAGATCTTGTGACACGCAGCCTTAGTCCTGATTCAAAGTGAGTATAATTCTAAATATAAATTAATCTGAATTACAGACCACCTAGAATAAGCTGCTACGCACTTAATTTGGATAATTCTAGGGAGCAAGATGCTCCCACTACAATACTTTCATTTTTTAGCTTTATATAATTTAGCTGCACACCAGCTTAGTATGGTGCGGATAAGATATATTTGCAGTATGTTAAATATTGCTGGCTTTCCAAAAAATGTAAACTGCTAAAATTGCAAGTCCAGTACGAAATGTTAGACTAACAACTTTATCTGGTAATCGAGGTAAAAAACGAGTACTAAGTTGTGCCCCCAAGAGTCCTCCAAATCCTAAAATTAAACCTGGAACTAATAAAATATTACCTGCAAGGGCGTGTCTAGTTGCAGCGGAAATAGAGCTAAGTACAATCACTCCCAAACTAGTTTGAATTGCAACTTTTATAGTTTCTCCTAGTAAAAGCATTTGTAACGGTACCATAATAACACCGCCACCCACACCGAAGATGCCTGCAAGCATTCCAGCAGTTCCTCCGGTAAGAATTCGAGCAATAGTAAAACTAAATTTTGATTGTTGATTTTGTTCGTTTTCTTCTTCTTCTTGCTTTTTTGATAAATTCTTACGTAACTCTACTAAGTAAATAGTAAATAAAAGTAAAATGCCAAAGGAAATTAACTGATTGCGGGGAGGAATAATATTTGCTAATCCAGCACTAAAAAAAGCTGTAACTACCGCAGGTAATCCGAGAAAAATAACTTTTTGAAAATTGATATAACCCATACGCCAATTCTGGATAGTTCCAGAAGTCGCCGTAATCACAATTGCAAGACTACTAGTCGCAACAGCCTGCAATGGAGTGTATCCAAAGGCTAATTGTAAAGGTACTAAAACTGTACCACCACCAATACCCAACAATCCGGCGAGAATACCGGCAATTAATCCACTAATTACTAGAAGCAACCAATTTTCCATTTGTTAATTATTAATTATTAATTGTTAATTATTAATTGTTATTTGTTATTTATTATTAAGAATGGTCGCAACTGTCACATTCCTATTATTATTCCTCATTCTTAACTCCTAACTTCTAACTAAAAATCTGGTAATATTGCCTTTGACAACATTCCATGAACGCCTTTTTGTGGTAGGTTGACAGCTTGAGTAATGCGAAAACTTACAGCTAAACTGCATAATACATAGGCATCTTCTGGTGATAACTTTGTGCAGCTTACCAGAAAATCAATCATATTTTTTAATGCTTTTTCTAAAGCTTCATCTAATGTGTGAGCGAAGCCCATCGTGATGATATCAGTGGGGGTTTCAGCAATTGGTGTTGAAAGTTGCAAATCAGGTCTAACCTTTAGTTCGATAGTACCATTCATCGAAGTTTCAATTGCAGTCACATTTACTTCGCCATCTCCTTGGGCTGAATGCCCGTCACCGATGGAAAATAAAGCACCGGGAACGAAAATGGGTAAAAATATTTTGGCACCAGCTTGTAATTCGCGATTGTCGATATTGCCGCCGTAGTTTCCCGGAGGAATGGAATTTCGGGCAGTTTCGGGTGTAGCAACGCCGAGAATACCGAAAAAAGGTTTGAGGGGAATTTTAATACCGCTACCAGTGGGAAATTCTGCAACGTTATTTTCTAAATCTAGAGGAAGAAATCTTAAAGCAGGTTGATTAAACTGCTGTGGTAAAGTACCGCAGCCTTTACGGATAACGTTAAAACCAACGGGTAAACTGGGAGTAATCTTTTTTAAAACTATTTCCAAAACATTACCCGGTTGAGCATTTTGGACATAAATTGGTCCTGTAAGTAAATGCACACCTTTTGCTATTTTGCGTTTTGGGGAAAGATTTTCGTAAATATCCGATAATGCTGGTGTAAGAAACTCTGCTGGTGCTCGATCGCAAACATGGAAACCCGTGTAAGTTTCGACATCGACTGTATCGCCTGACTTTACGGTTAAGGCTGGTTCGAGTAAATGCGAGAAGCCCCCAAGATGCACCGTTTCTTTTGTCGCTTTGAGAATGTGATGAGTCATTAACGCACTTTGTGCTTACACAGTTTTATTACTTAAAATAACTTGTTTTGTGAATTGAAGCTAACTGTAGTTAAATTAAAAATCCTCCAAGTAGTTGTTTTTTTCATTTGTTTTAACTAGTTTAAGCCTAATCCGCTGAGGACTAGAATTCCCCGTTTCATAGTCATGGGTGCCCGTCAAAGTCGTCTCAAGACGACTAATAAACAGGAGCATACAATAGCTAAAGCCATATAAATATGACTATAAAAATAGCTCAGAAGGCTTCACGGGCAAAAAAAATCAATCTATAAAAAAATTGCCATTTCTTTATGAAAAGAAATGGCAAATAAGTTTAGAAAGTATGGTTACTACTATTATTGAAAACTATTCAAAAATACTAGCAAAATAGACATAACAGATTATTAATCTAAACATTCTTCATAACCACCAGCTCGGACAATGAAATCATCAAAATCACCATCATTTCCAGCAACTCTGGGAATTTGAGAGTTGGTATCATCCCAACGAATAAAAACACCAGTACCACTGGCTAGGGCAGAAAAATCACCGACAAACCTTGCTTGTCTAGCGCCAGTAGAATTATTACTATCTGTAGAATATAAAATACCAGCGTCGCGACCTCGAAACTGTGACTTTAAGTAAAAGCTGTATCTAGTACCAGCCTTGAAGGTAAATTCTCTGATTCTCGGTAGCGGTACAGCTTTTCCTCGAGTTCCTGGAAAGTCATTAGGATTGTCTGTTTGGCCATCAGAGGGATTGTTTAAAGCCTGCTCATATTCAGATGTGGTTAGATCGGAAGGTTGAACTTCCCCAATTAAATTTACCTCTTCTCCGGTATCTTCATTCCTGACACCAAATACAGATTGATAAGCACCGAAAGAGCGAACAAATTCAAACTGTACTACAGTCTCTTTTGTAAACAAAATACCGTTATTGTCGAAGAATTCCTGGGATTGTACTTCAATGACTGGTAGTGGATTTTGAGCTTGCGCTGATGATGAGAGAGTACCCAAAATTCCTGCTGCAAGTGCTCCGACGAAAAGATTGATGGACACCCAATATAATTTTTTTAGGAGAAAAAAGTTATATTGGGAACCCTTGATGCTGACGGGATTAAACTGGGGCTTTTTTAACATGATTACTCCTCACAACACTGAATCTGGTTCTTTTACGAAGCAAAATCTACCACAGACGACTTTTTGCTATCTCACTATTGGCTTTTTCTGCCTGACGGAATATATTTTCCAGAAATTGATCTGCTTCGCTTGACAAGGTATTTAGTCGTGCAGATTGCGAATTCTCTGTTTTATTACAATTACGCTTTGGATCTGGCTTATCCAAAGAAAACCGACGTTTTAGACAGTCAGAACTCCCTGGAGACGGATTATTTGCAGCAGGGAATAAATTACCTGGAGTATTGCTGTTGAGAGCTTCGATTATATCCGTCGCAAATTGTTCGCCTTGAGTGACAAGTGAAGAGGAGAAACCCGGTGTAACAGAAGGAGTAAAACTGCTGATATTAGCACCAGTATTATCTGAAATGTTCTGAGCGCTAGCAGAATCTATAAACAATCCACCACTACTTAATGATGTACCGACGATGAGACCAATTAATGTGTTCTTAAGCATAACTGTGACTCCTGTAAAAGTTTTATCAATTAACTTACAATCTGAATCCCAAGCCAACGCCCAAGACAAATCTGGCTCCATCGCTAGCTCCAGCACCTGGCCCAGCAATGTCACGTACTGCGGGAGTAATTACTAAAGGAATCCTCTTAAAGGGAGCAATAGAAGCACCTACAGCCAAATCTTGGCCAGTCCACTCAGCAATCAGGCTCGCTTGAGGATGTACGCGAACGGCAACATTACCAAAAACGTTGAAATTATCTTCATCGTTTAAGAACGAATCTTCAGTTCGGAATTGTCCGTTACCAACACCAGCAGTTACTGCAACGCGACTGAAAGGCTTGTTGATATCGTCTTTAGTGCGGAAAATTTTGGTTGCTACAGCGTATAGAGAATTTTCAAAATCATTCACGCCATCTATATCCGGATCTTCGTAGTCGCCAATATTCAAAATACCATTCATTCCAATAGCAGCAGACCAATCTCCTTTAAAGCGACGATGCACTTTGAGGTTAAAACCACCACTACCAAAGTCACGGCTACCACCGAAGCTAACAGCACTATAAGAAATAACTACACCTACTGATTTATCGGCATCACCCAAACCAACACCAAAACCCAATGCACCATCATCTTTGTTAGAAAATCTAACATTCGATTGATAGCTCCCTGCCACAAAACCTGTATTGCGATGGCTGCCGTAACCGACGGGAATATAGACGCTTAGAGCAGGAGAAGCATAGTAAGAATCAAGCTTGAGTTTGTCTAAATTACGTAGCTTTTCTATTCTTTCTTGCATATCTTTGCTGAGGGGTTGCCCTTCCCCTGAGTCAGCTACAACTACTGGCTCTTGGGGTAAACCGAAATCATCTTTTGATGTTGGTTCAATTGGAGAAGCAAATGCGTCTGAAAAAACTGCAAAATTTTCGGCTTCAGGGGAAGATACTTGTTGTCCAAATGAGTGGGAGAAAGAGCTTGTATTGGATTTAGGTTTTGACTGAACTTGTTCAAGCCCAGATAAATCTTGAAGTTTAATGCCCTTAACTTTAAGTAATTTAAGATTTTCAGCTGTGTTATCGGGATTGAAAAGGGTTCCTTGTTGAGGAACTCCAGAAGCCGATAACTGCTTATTATTTAACTTATCTACACCTTCAACAGCGAGTGCGGAGTTAGTCAAGAGAATTACTGGGAAAAAAATAGAAGTCACTAGGACTTTAGTTAATAACCCTAGAAATAAACTATTCATAAGCTTGAATATTATTAATATGAAGACCTAGAGTTAGACTCTTGTCAAATCATTTTTATAATATAAAAAACAACAATAATAGATTGATTTTATACATTTGGCAAAAAAAAAAGTCTTAAGCTAGAGAATTTATCTTATCTTTAAAGAAAGAAGAGATGTAAACAAGAACGTATTTTTTTTGGAGCGATAATATTATTATTTTGGCGCTATTGGCTCGCGAGGATAGAAATCTATTTTTTATGTATACAGTTAATATCAAGCTTTAAGTAGCGAGGCGTTGAAAATAGATTTCTAATTACTATTTTCAACGCCTCGCTACTTGCAGCACATTTCATCTATATATATGAGGTACATCCCTCTCCTTATTAAGGGGAAGGGTGTACCTCTGCTTAACTTGCAACTGTAACTATTACTGTGATTTAAATCTCAATCCAGAACGCAATAATTATCAGTAACAAATACTACCAAGAGGGATGTTAAGGATTACTTGTCTAGACACTTTTCATGACCACCAACTTTGACGATAAAATCATCAAAATCATTGTCATTTTGGTTAACTCTGGGAATTTGAGAGTTGGTATCATCCCAGCGAATAACAGCTCCACCATTAGCTAATGCAGAGAAACCACCGACAAATTTTGCTTGTCGATTGCCAGCAGGATTTTTCACATCGGTAGAGTATACAACACCTACATTTCTTCCTCTAAACTGAGACTTCAAGTAAAAGCTGTATTTATTGCCAGCCTTGAAGCGGAATTGTGCGGTTCCAGGTGGTAGTAACGCTTTACCATTTCCTATAGTTCCTTGGAAGTCATTAGGGTTGTCAGTTAAACCATCAGAGGGCTGGTTTAAAGTCCGCTCATAGTCAGACATGCTTAAATCAGAAGGTTTAGTTTCCCCAATCAGATCAAATTCTTCTCCGGTAGTTTCATTTCTAACACCGAAGACAGATTGGTAAGCACCGAAAGTCCTATTTAAGTTAATCACTCTGTTGCATTCTTTTCTCATTAAAAAACAAACCAGATGTAGTTGTAAGTAGTATTAAATAGAAAGCTTATTTTTTTTAATTAATTGGATTTATTTATTCGGATTTGTAAATAAGAACACAAATAAAACACATAAATCCAAAGTTTATCTAATACATTTTAATCCTATATAAAAATAATAATAATAAACACTATATGTCTAGTTAAATACTTATATATCTATATCATTAGATTATAATCTTAGTGATTTATTCGGTATGTAATAAATCGCATTTTTTAAACATACCAAATAGTAGTGATATAAACTTTTCGTGTATCTATTGTCAATCTGTTACCAATATATTTAATATATTTGCTTTTCAACGTTTATCTAAATAGATTAATCTGGATTGAAAGATTTTCATTTTTTATTGTCATTTATTTTCTATAGAGAAATATTTATTATTTAGAACTTACGCAGCAATAACCAAAAGTATAGTGCTCCAGACATTTTAGATCCCCCCAACCCCCCTTTTTTAGGGGGGCTTGCGTAAGTCCTATTATTGTTAATTTGATTTTAACTATTACATATTCATTTATTGTTACCAAGATTAATAACTACAATAAATTACCAACCAAAAACTATGCATATATTACATGTAACGGCTTATACATTACTAGCTTTATCATTACCTACAATTTCTCTTGCGGGTGAAGATAGTGCAAATCTAAATCAGGATAGTAATTTACAATCTGAATATATTAATATTAATCAGAATAAAATAGAAAAAGAAACTAGAGCTAATATTGATTCAAGTAATAAATATTTTCTGGACCATAATAATGTATTTATATCGAAACAAAATCAGCATAAATATAATTACAATGGTCTTGCTCAAGTAATAAAAAATCAAAATATTAATTCACAATTCACAATTGTTGAACTATCTCAAAAACAGAATGAAATAATTAAAAGCAATGATTTAGTAATACAAAATCGTCAACCTATCTTCACCACAGCAAACCAATTAAAACAAGGAGAAATTGTCACAAATCTCCGTTACCGTCACTTTTTTCAATCAGGAACTGCGGAGGAAGATGGTCTTACAGGTCAGCCAACTATCGGTATTACTTGGGGTGTTACGGACGATTTAGAATTAACCTTTGATGCTCAAACTGTTGATAATGCTGGTCCCGTTCGTCAAGGTGAATTCAACGCTCAACGGATTAATCCTATTGGTGGTGGACCAAATTTATTACAAGAATGGACTTTGCAAGCAAAACAAAGAATTTGGCAGAATAAAAAAGGTACCCAAGCACTTAGTGGTGTTGTTGCCGCTTCAATGGGAAATGCAGATAGACCTTTTGTATTTTTCAAAGAAAAACGAGAAGAACCTGTTGAGAATGGATTAAATACTGAACTCGTTACTTCTTTAGAATTACCTTTTACCGTAAAAACTGATAAGCGTTGGCAATTTACTGTTTCACCTAAAGTTGCTTTTTTACCAGAAGATAATGCCTTATATTTAAACACTGCTCCTATTAGTAATCCAGGTTCTTTTGGTACTGTTTTTGGCTTAGCTGGAGGTGCTAGTTATCAGCTAAATCCCAGACTAATATTATGGGGTGATAGCTTTGTTCCTTTCACGGGTAATAATACAATTAATCGAGATACAGGATTACCTATTCGTAATATTGCTTTTAATGCAGGCGTAAGATATTTAGTTAATCCCAGGTTAGCAGCAGATTTATTCGTTTCTAATACTTTAGGCTATACAGGAGCTTTATCTGTCGTTACAGATAACAATTATCCTGCTTTGGGATTGGGTATT
>ERZ1740059.1158-NODE-1158-length-13393-cov-12.412356_pt1 | contig 13393 bp, 9 predicted proteins | sample MGYA00581744_ERZ1740059 | MGnify/ENA primary metagenome ERZ1740059 (study PRJEB43018, sample SAMN04849738) | marine metagenome | isolation source: floating plastic debris | place: Pacific Ocean | collected 2008-08-28 | study: EMG produced TPA metagenomics... | reverse complement strand
TCACAAAAAATTGATGTCGGGTCCATGACACCATGGTCAACATATCCTGAAAGTTTCAAAAAAATTGATGGGTAAGAAGTTACAAAATCCCGGATAAATGCTCAAAATCAATGTTAAATTTCTATCAGTCTAATGATAAATCCTATGCAGATGCACAACCAGTTTACGTCGCGACATGCATAACTCATGGGTTTTTCCAAGACTTATGTAGGACAATAGGAGATGCTATATTTGTACATATTGTCACCTCTAGAGTTTATATTACCTTTATGTTCTAGACCCACTACTTCATGTCTAAATTGGTGCTCAAACATGAGGACGTCCGATTTTCGTTGCAGGTTTTTTAATGGAAAACAGTGGACACTTTTTGTATAGAAAAATGGCCAGCCAATGAGCGCACTTACTTGGGCTTGACTCAGCTTCTATGAAACCAGTTTTGTAATCTGGGGAGTGTGTCTGATATCATGAGTAAAAATCCATATTCAATTCATACACCCCCATTACAGTATATACAAGTCATCTCAGGTGGAGGACGTCGTGTGATGAGTGACTCACCACTGCATAATATAACCTGTGGTAGTGTCACTGTGTGTAGTCAAGGAGTCAAGGGTTTACTCCTTGGTGTAGTGTATACATACATTAAATGGACACAGTCTGTAACAATAAATACCAACACTAATACAATAAGCAATAATAATAAAGTCCAGACCTGCTATTTCTCAAGCAGAGTGAGACTGCACCATTTGCCATGCCTCATACGTTTTATGCGCTCGAGATTTCTTGGCCACTTTTGGTATTTGTATAAGGCTTTGCGGCTTGCCCTTATTGCACCAACTTTATAAATGATATCATTGAGCAAAAACTTGCTCAAACCTGAGTTGATATTGCTCTATGTCCCATTCCGTCCAATTGCCCTCCTCCCAGGATGGCGAGTCTGAGGTGGTCATCAATGGCTAGGTCTAATCTGCAGTCTCCAGTCACACATGCAGACTGTGGTGTTTGAGTTTGGATTCTAAAACAGTCTAATAAATGTAGTAAGGCCATCGATACAGTGGTGATGACCTTACTTAGATGACTGCCCACAAGCACAAACCAACAAAGACCGTTTGAATCGCAGCGGTGTTCCTGATCAGTATGGGAAGTGTGATAGAATGTAGGCCTATATTAGATAAACTTTGCATTAAAGTTAGCAATTGTTTGCGCAAACAGTGAAATCAGTACATTACATTCTGTTGGTACGAGTTATCTAACCCTCTAATAATGACTCTTTTACCTTTTTTTAGAACATGACATTATTTGGTGGGAGCTCTGCTTTTGGAGGGGCATCATCAAACTTGTACAGCTGGCCTCAAAATATAAATCCCAATAAAGATTTGGTGGTAGATGCTCCCCCAGATGACAGTATAAGTAGACTCAAGTGGAGTCCTGTTGGACTGTTTCTCTGCTCTGCAAGCTGGAATCACACAGTAAGTTTATCTCCTAGTGAGTCGTGACATATATACATGTAGGTAGTTACATGTATAACTATACTACTATCCATGTTGTCAAAGCATGCGCTGAAACAATATTTCAAGGAGAACATACAGTTAAAAAAAGTGTGGACAACAGTCTTATTTAACAACAGCAAGTGAGAGAAGCAACAAGATAATAAATTAATATCACCACAGGAAGTGAAATTTTGTTGTGGGATACGTGATGTCAATACTCTGTGAGGCCCTGAGAGCACAAGTTACAAATTATGTGACAAGCAATTTTTATCCGAATGCATCCAAGGCTATAGTTGATTGATTTTGTTCAAACTTTCAGGAAGTTCCAGAAGATGTTCAATGGTTAACCCTAGCAGTCTCAAACTTTTATGTCAAAAGGAACCAATATTAGAACCATTAATATCCGTACTCTGCTACACTGGATTTTTGTATAGTTCATTGCATACCCTCAAGTAGTAGCCTACGTGAGTTAAAAGTGACAAAGCAGAATGTTTGCTTCATGGCCTCAGTTTCTACCCATTCACAAATCTTCCTCACTGTTTGTTAGCAAAATTATCCCTCGGGCCTTGTTTACTTTTTTGTCTAGTTTGTAATTAACATGGAAAACCAGCATTATGTCCTGGAAATGGAAGCCTATAGATTATGTGTGATTGAGCTATTGCAACTTGCTTCACACTAGAAACTGTTGCCTGCTTCATGTTAGTGTTCAGTAGTTAGTACAATGTTTTAGGTAAGATGTTGGGAAGTACAGCAAAGCGGACAAGCATTGCCCAAAGCCGAACAGTCTCATCAACAACCAATTCTAGATGTGGCTTGGAGTGATGTGAGTTTTAAAAGGCTTCTCAGTGGGTGTAACTGTACAGTAGTTCTTACTATTTCCTGTGACTATATGGTCATAACATTCTACCTTGTTACAACACAGTTTGATTTTTTTGCTAACCTGGGACTTATGGATTTAGAGTTTAAATTGGATGTTTAATGCCCAACCTAGAATAAACCCTTGGTGAATAAAGAGCAATGCTAATTTTCTATTACAGGATGGTTCAAAAATATTCACAGCTTCATGTGACAAAACAGCCATGGTGTGGGACTTGGGCAGTAACCAGATGACGCAAATTGCTGCACATGATGCTCCCATCAAAACTATTCATCATATTAAAGCATCAAACTACACATGTGTCATGACTGGCAGCTGGGATAAAACACTCAAGGTAGGCTCATAAGTTATTTGGGGTTTACCCTCTTGCTTTCATAACAGGTGTGTGCCATGTATTTGGGCTTTGGTCTGTCTAAGGAATGATATTACTCCTTGGACTGTCATTGAGAACAACGCATTCCGTATGCATATTTCATTTGACTTTGTGATTACGTATACACGTATTATTTTTAGTTTTGGGACTTGAGGAGCCCAAACCCTATGGCTACTCTGAATCTCTCTGAACGTGTTTACTGTGCTGATGTGGTAAGTATGATCAACACCCACTGCAAGTAAATGTACCAATGGTACTCCTCATTTTGTTTATGTTTCCTGAACATTTACTGTAACTGTACTGTAGTTGGCTGCATGCTATTATTGTGTAAACAAATAAGCTTACAACTACAAAAGCTGTGATAGCACTGGTGTTTTTGGTCAAATACTGGCTGTGCAAGCTCACAAGCAGCATGCAACTATGGAAAGCAATCACATACTTTAACTAAAGCCCGTGCGCACTAAAATCACATGGAAGTTTGCACTAATGATGTGCTGAGATGTTATGTTGGAGTTGTGCTGACAAAGGTAAGGTGCACAAGTCTCAAAAGAGCAATACTCGACAATATTTGTTGAGATAATGACTGGTCTCTTCTATCCTTGCTTTTACCAATGATTTTGAAGTTCTTTTATTCATTGACTAATTTGAGCTACTTGCTTGGCTTCAATTGACAGGGTTACGTATATTTGTAGTTGTTTCCCATGGCTGTTGTTGGTACAGCTGATAAAAAAGTCATTGTATATAATCTTGATGGTGAGCCAAAGGAGTACAAGACTATGAACTCTCCACTCAAATTCCAGGTTAGTTTTTCACAACATTGATGCTGTCTTTTAATGGATTGATTTATGATAAATTGGATAAAATATATCGGTGCTGCATGTTGTCTTTTAATTAGCTGCTTGCAAATTATTATGAAATGCTCAAAATCCTGAAAAATTGATTTGATTTTAGAGTCGGGTTGTGCGAATATTCAAGGATAAGAAGACAAATATGCCTAATGGGTATGCGTTAGGTGGTATTGAAGGCCGAGTAGCCATACACTATGTGAACAGTGCTGAAAACAGCAAAGAGAATTTTTCATTCAAGTGTCATCGGTCCTCTCCACAAACAGCCAACACGTCAAATCCACAGGAGATATTTGCAGTGAGTAACTCTATGTTTTAATTGTCACTTTTCACTTACTGCGGCATTATGATAAGATTTCAGATGTATAACTGTTGAATATTTTGTCACCAAATATATACTTTGGTGTGAATTTGAGTTCAGTTTGACGAGAATTCTCAGTCAGTACCTGATTTTATAGTTTAGGCTCTGGAGGTAACTCAGATGCTTGCATTATAAAGCTACAACAACACCGTGTGCAAATAGTCACTAGCTTCTACCAATAGCCTCTTTGGAACCTTGGCTAGCACCCAAAGAGTTGGGCGCTGACCATAAAATCTGGGGTGAAAGTTTTTTTTTGAATATTTTTGACACTTGGTTACAGGTTACAGCCACATTTACACCTGATGCAATTGGTTTTCAGTTGCATCACTATTATAAATTAAAGCCGACAACATTTAACCAACAAATTGAAAATATGTAGGGAAATTCTCAAAATTAACATGATTAAGTGTGCAGCCTTAGCATTAGACCTAGAACAGAGCTGCAATATGGGATGAAAATTTGAAAATGACATCAGTTGTCAACTTTTTATTGCAATACATCTCCGTAGCCACATTCTATGCCAAAGACAATCAGTTTACAACCATATTCAGTAGCTTATCACACACTCCCACCAGTTTAAGATTTTTATTTATGATAAATACCACCATTCTTTTACTCTCATTAGGATATTAATTTCCTACTCTCTTAGTTCAACTTGAGACAAGTCTATAAATGGTGTCATACTCATAATATTCGTCTGCCAGACAATGAGCTTACCTATTCGCATTTTCTTGGGGTGCAGGTGAATGATATAGTTTTCCATCCGGTACATGGAACCCTTGCCACTGTCGGTTCTGATGGACGATATAACTTTTGGGATAAGGATGTGAGAACAAAGTTAAAGTCTGCAGATCAGCTTAATCAACCGATAGTCGCCTGTGACATTGACTCCTCTGGCAAAGTATTTGCCTATGCTACATCATATGACTGGTGTCTGGTAAGTTACTAGAGAGAAAATGGGACTAGACTCATACATTATCATATTGTCATGTTTAGTACCACAGGTTCTTGCAATGTTGTTTGAACAATATATTTTGTCCAAAATCGCAATACCCTCGAAAATCCTTGATAGAACCCTGAAATGGCGCTGTCATTGGCTTAACGTTTGCGCATTTAACATATAGGGAGAGACTTTGTAATAGAACTTAAAATTGATATTCGCTTATATTAAATTCTGTGAATATGACAAATTTAGGCTCTGTCGCTAATTTAAATTCTACATATATTTTCACCTTCTTTTGTGAACAGACTCTCAGATTCTCATACACACCACATCCATTGCTACTCTCTCACAGTTCTGAATGCCTCAAATCAAACATCCTCTTCATATGGGCTCAAGCCTTTTCTGGCTATCAGTGTACCTAAAGTCACTAGTAGTGTTTTGTTGATTTTAGGGCCATGAGGGATATAACAAAAACACGATGAAGCCTGCCATCTACATGAGAGACATATCAGAAGAGATGAAAAATAGCTCCAGTAAAAAGTGAACACATCTAATCTGAGATCACGAAATACATAGCAAAACTCTCAACTTGGGACTGAACTTGTAGCCAAAGCTATGCAGCTATAGTCTTGTATCCTTTTGATCTTAAAAACGTTATTTTTGTATATATCGACTCAATACCCTGTGCGAGATTGAGAGAGTACCTATTGTGACCTCCGTTGCTAGCTGACTTGAAACATGGAGGTCCTATCCGCCTACTCTCTATTAGTGCTCAAACATGTGAATGATTGAGAAGTCATCTACTCATTAGTGAGGGCGGACAACTTTTTAGTTTGCCGTCACAACATCTGAAATCACAACGACTAGCTTAGCTGCATGTGAAATGCATAAAAATGCCGCGTTTAGCAGGCTCACTGGGTTGGATGCCTGCACTTGAGATATTATCACTTTTCAGGGAAAAGCAAAAAAATCTGTTGGTTGCCTTTATAAACATGTAAATACTGTATAGTTAGGTATGGGAATGTAAGAAAAGCTGTCAAAGTAAGACATCATAATTATGGAAATTGTATAAGTGGTAAAGTTATTCAATTAACTTTAATGCCCTAATTATCAAACCAAGGGGTATGTCATTATTTTGTTGAATAATTTAATAAAGAAGATTGGAAGGTTCACGGAAGAACTCCTTATTTTATATAATGGTGGTAATGATCAGCTTTTGTATGGCTGTATTGGGTCAGTGTTTAGTGCCGTCAGTGAATGTAATGATTCTCAAATCCTGGTAGTGCGTCATATGGATAGTGGCTTGTAGATGCTGTCAAGTTCTATACTTGGCTGGATATGACAGACAAATAAGACCAAAGCCAGAATCTACTAAAGTTGTGAAGAAGCCAACTGAATGAATTGTGTACCCTTGTCAAGCACTTAATTGTGTTATTATGGAGTGTCAACATGAATAGACTGTGAATAATGAGGGTGTCGGAGGAACTCATTCAAAGCTTTGCTGATAAATAATTAATAATCATCTAGTCTGTGTTCCTATTGGTCTGAGAGATTGAGTAGCAGCTGTGGTAGGTTTGTGGGATGTTGAAATACCAGTGAACATGTAGATTATAACAATGTTGATATCCGCAGTCAGTTGATGCTCAAAAGTTGGTCTCGGCATGGTCTCAGGGTTACCAAGTTTTGCACTACAATATAATCAGTTGAGAGGCTGTGAGAACATGGTGTTGCAGCTCCTTAGCTTGATGTAAGAATTAATCGCTAGGTGGGATGGATTCTGTCGACTTGCAGCTACCAGTAGCTTTACAAATCAATGAATCAGTCTAAGTCTTGTGTATGTTCTGAGGATCAGATTTCTCTATGTTAGTCCAATTCTTGATTTTATTTAGATATTATTTCCAGCTATAGATTGTTGTTTCATGTTTTATGATTTGCCTACAAAGTAGTGTGGAAGACGAGACCTGAAAGAGATTCAAGACTCTTATGATCTGGAGCAGTATTTAATTGCAATAACCTCTATGGTTTATTAAAAATGAAATTAAAGGTTTATTTAGGTTTGCAAGCAAAACGGAACCCTATATCATGATACAGGTGTTCCATTCAGAACTGTCTGAAAAGTGAAAGTATGACAAGTGCTAAGTTTTATAATAAATAAATAAGCAGCAGAATAATTATCCTATTCAATCCTGTCAAGCCAACTGTAAGGTCTATCATTCCACACGATCAAGCACTTTTCATAAAATAGAATTGCTATTCCTAGTAATTATACCAATTACTTGCTGGTTTATAAGTTATTTACAATGTTTGCAGATTTATTGTGTGTTGACATGCAAACACGCAGGTGATATCATTTTAGCTGGTCTTTGTCCATTTTGCTGTGTTGTCAGCCATCTGAGGTGATAATTTTCCTGCACTGTTTTGGTAACTAGAGCTTCTTACATTTTATAGATTGGTACAGTGCCGGGCTTTTTCGCATGCGCTATACCAATAGTTAATATAAAGAGTATGTATCTATTTTAAAAAATGTGTAGACATTTATGCAAACTACTTGATGTATGTATATCAGCATTTTATTTTCTCCATAATTGTAGCTTCTTCACAGCCTGTACAGTTTCATTGACAGTCTCCCTGCGTCGTCAAGTATTTCCTGAAACGATGCACCGTTTGCTGTATTTTATTATTACAATAGTGAATTATTGAATCATAAAAAATTATTGAATCTTGCAAAATTATGGTATGACTGGACCATTAGTTCCAATGCAGCATGTTGCGATGATGGTGAGCATGAGTTATAGCTCAGAATTATGTGGAGAAAAAAAATGTCCACCATGTCGACTCAAATTTTTATATTTGTGACAACGATCAGGAAAATGGGTCGTATTATTTCCTGACATAGGCGTATTTGATCACTTCAACCAACTCTCTAACTGTTCCAAATGCTCAGAAATTGAGGGCTGTAACACAGAATTTCATAAGTTTTACGGCCTAACTTAACGACGTTTTGCGATGCAAGTCCAAAAATATGTGTAATGTTAGCTTTGAAACAATGATTTGAGGCAATTGAATGTAAAACTAGCTGTTCAAGGGCTGATTTTGACCTTAGTAAAAAAAGACCCAGAATTTGTTACACTAACTTTTCAACTCTCCAATATTAGAAAGTTAGAGACCATTAAATATGCCTATGTTTTCTGAAATACGGATCAATAAATCAGAATTGGAAGACTGGCTTCCAATGCTTGTTGGCCAGGTTGATATCAAAATCACCATAATTTTAAAACGGTAGCCAGTTAAATGGCATTATACTTGTAACAGAAATAAGAAAGATATACTTTTAATACATCGTTCAAGTCGGAAGCTACTTCAATTATCAAGACAATGTTGTGCTTTCAAGTTGGTTGCGAATTATTATGTGATTTAGGATAAGTGGCTCTAATCTCTCAAATTGTTATTAATACCACCAGTAATAACTGTTCACTTTGGTATAATACCCTCTAAACTCTTACTTAACTATTGTAATGATTAACTAGATTATTTTTAAATTTGTGCTCAGCTGTCTAGATGTCAAACTTGCTTTATTGTCCTAATAATGCCTAAGCTCTAATCGTTTATCCAAACTTTACTCATAAGCTGATCGGTGTAGACTAAAAGGTTTTGTTCTCTTTTACAAACTCTTTTATGCTATTATTAAGCATACAAATAAAATTTCACTTTCTTTTTTGCGCCTTATCTAAACTTTAGCTAGCAGTCAGTCTAAGTTTTAACACCCAGGGGTGATGATTTTTGTGATAAGTTGTTTTTGATGTCCTTGTTCGGTCGCTGCAACTCATCAAAAGGTAACATCAAATCAGCCAATCAGATGGGAGGTCAATTGTAAGAACTGTGACTGAATGATTATCTGAAGTTTGGAGTTGATGTGACTATAATATTTATGGAGTTATAATACTGAGATTAGTATCAGCTAAAGGCAGCAGACAATCTAGCAGCAGATGTCATCGCTGACTGCCTCTAGTCTACAAAGCTCTCTATAAGATCTCGACTATAGTATTAACATTCATGTGCGGCATATCAGGAGTAGTGCAATAATCTCTCAGGTTTTTGTTGGTAGAACCGCATCAACGGAATAAAATATGGATACCTGGCATTCACAGTACACACTGATCATCTCTATATTTCTACTGTTTTTGTGGATATGCGGATGTAAAGCTGAGACAACGCTGACAGTAGCTCAAACTCCTGTCAGAAGCTTACAGAACAACAATGTAACTTTAACCTGTATTGTAACTGGCGTCTCTGATCCTGAGATACACTGGAAGTTCCCCGATGGTATAATTCATGGTAAGATTGTTATTATACTCATTGTTTTAACATGAAGCATATTTTGATAGGTAACTTATAGTTGCTCTGTAACCAACAAATCTGAGAGGAGATGTCTTGTTTTTTTCTTTCATGATCTCCTGCTTCGCAGTATGTTAGCTGTAGCTGACGAAGCTCTACGTCAGATTTGAAAGTCTTGTATTATCAGCGGGTAAGTATCAAAAAGGAGTGATGTGCTGTCTAAAGCGCATGGGTAGGCTCTCTGGATATGCTGTGTTATCACAAGACATTCCTGACGGACTTGTGAAAACATATTCTGTGTTGATCTTTGGCATCTGGTTGTCAGACTGTTGTTATCCTGGTTATGTTCTGTTTGAGTATTCAATTAACTTTTTAGGTCACTTAGACATCGTCAGTTGAGAACTGTATCCTGTCAGTTGGCGACATGTCTCATTTGTTAATGAAATAAAATCTGATTGTTTTATGCAGTCATCTTGAAAATTAGATACAGTATTTTTGAAGCAACGCTTGTATTGGTTGACCTTAATTTAACAATGCTGCTTCAGACAGCCTTAGTGTTGACTATGTGGTTTGTTTGAGGGTTTTGTGGAAGGATTTTGTAGAACAACCAAATACAGGGCTCTGACCCCTGTTCAGGACACTTTTGGGGGCCCACTTGTAATAGTTTAGAGACTGTATTGTTTTGTATTGTAATGATGGGCACTCTTTTTGTCTTACACATTGTTGTCGGTGGAAGTATCTGGCAAAGAAGTGAAACTCCGTCAATCCATTGAAACCAAATTTAAAAATGAAATTAACCTACAAGAAATTTAAAAATTACCAATCAAAACAAATATATGGAAATTTTTTATTGTATAGTTGAGAGACTATACCTGTTTGATTGGTTGTCCCAATTTAAAACCAAAAAGCCGCTGTCTGTAATGCTGAAAATTAAAAGATCAGTTTAGATGTGTATGGAATTCGAAACTGATGGGTTTCAGTGTTGCTGTGAAATTTCATAAAAAAATGAATTAAAAACACTGGAATGTAAAGGATCACAAAAAAAAAGTATTTTATATCGAGGAATGTAATGAATAGAGAATCTGCTTTATTTTCCATTCCACTTGATAAGGGAATAATGAAACCATTATGGTAGGTTTTCAATTGGGTGCTAATTGGGAATCCATACTTCGCTTCTCACAACTCTCTTTTGTGATGGCTTCCTGATAATCTGCTCTAATTCACATCAGCCAGACCTGCTTATATATACAAACATATTTATGAGCTATGAAAACCCCTGTTTTACCTGTTTGGCAAACTAATAAAACCTTTAAAATGCCTCCTTTGTTGTTTTATCCTTTCAATGTGCGATTACTTGAATACTTTTATGTTGTATGTAGCCAAACATCAAATTCATTTCACACATTTCTGCCTATTGTCAATGGTTTTCACACTTCACCCAAAATGAGCTACTACTGTTTTTTGAATGAATGAGCCTCTTGTCGCTGTGTTGCGTTCCATTTCCCTCTGCAGTGTATGTAGAACAGCCTTGGGCATGGGCTAGCTAGATGTATAACATGAAAACTGCTTCCGTTGTCATCAAATACCTAAACTAGAAAAGTCCATCTGCTCAATTATGCTGGGTTCAGAAATATACTTTTGAATAAGTTCAATTGAGTAGATAATATTGGTCTCATGAGACAGTTTTTTAATGAATTGAGTTGAGAACATGTACATCGTTTGTCAAGCCGCAACTTCGAGGGATTTGAGGGTTCAGTGGAGGTGTTTACATGATGTAGTTTGCCTCTGAAGTTTCCGCTTTCATGTAGAAAGAGGGAAGTGCGTCAAATTGATGACTGAGCTAATTTTTTTGGATTAGGTCATTTCTTTCATCCATTGGATAGTCTGTCTTATATCGCTAACTCCTTGGCTAAATAGGTATTAAATAATCAGGGATTGGTGAATGTGGAGATATTATATTTGTGTGGTGTAGGCGGCATTTGTTTTACAAGTAATGTGAACATACTGTGATGTTTTTTTCCTCTGAGGCTGCAAGAGTATTTTGTGAAAGCAGATGAGACATTGTGTGACTATCAGAAACGATGGAGAATGTGCAGTACAATGTGAAGTGTGTGGTGTTGAATTAAGGCAATGGGCTGGGAGAGATTTTGTGATTGATTGAGGCCGGGCCCCGAGTTTGGGTAGGCTATGGGCTGTAAGTTGAAAGCATAGATCAACAAACCAACAGAAGCACTGCGTTTGTTTAGACAAATTATTGCTGTAGATGATATACTGGCCCTTTGATGTAGGAATAATTTATTATCTCTAGAAACAATATTGTGTAATCTCTGTAATCAGTTTCAGGCAGCAGCTCTGGTTCGATGCGATGTGCGGCAGCGTTTTTGGCTTACCGGCACCAAGCAGTATGAATAACCCCGAATCTCATGAGCCGCTTAACCTCTGGTCAGTGTCCGCAGGTTCACTTCATGACTCTAGGAGAATTTTTCCTTAGCTGGACTTTGCTGTGAGCATGACTTCTACTGTCGAGGTTGTTAAACTGGCTGCTAAGTTTGTAGTTTCTCTGCTAAGGCCTGGTTCTGTACGATATGTTTTTCACATTATCCTCAAATACTATTCCCTCACACAGTTGCCTTGTTTGTTTTTTGTCTTTGTTGGTACTAAAACAATAGCTTATCTAAATTATAAGCAGGTGACAACAAGTGTTATAGAGTCTGCATCACAAATCCGTAGAGTAAAGTTTTAAACCTTGTGTTTACTGTTAATTCATTACATACACTGCCCCATCTCTGCGCGTGCCACCCTTTGTTTAAATACTGACAAAACAATACTTGTTCTTCGGACAACATGTTGGTTGTTGAACTTGTATATTTATTATCACCACTGATATGACTAGAGCGTATGGCTCAAAATTGTCAGCCATTTCAACCGGTCTATAGCAGGTTTGTGACTTATGAAAAATATTTGGAGAATGGAAGTCACTTGAGACTGACCAGATGATCAATCAATTTCAAGCATCCCCTGCAACTCTCTGCCACTTCTCAATATCATATCATATCTTAGCAGCCACTGTTAAATTTTAGACTCGTCGAAAAATGGCAGTATGTTGTTGGCTTTCTGGCTTGAACTGTTTACATGAGGAAATGATTTTTGAGGGTTGTCCTTTGCTTATAATGTTGACACTCGGTTAATTCTACATATCACATCCTCTATTGTAAAACTATCTACAAACAATGATCTACCAGAAATCCGTTGTTTTAATGATTGATTTTGACATAATTCCACAGAGTAAGGTAAGCACAGCAGAGGCCCCTGTAACGATTTCCAATTTTCACATTATTGTGCAGTTGAAAGGATGGCTTTGGTTCATGCTTAGTGAGAGCATCCCTCCGCTACTCCTTCTATGATTCATGACAATCACTTTTTTGTTCCCATTATGCAATGAATGGGTGCGTCAGCCAGGCCCCTTGAATGAGATCGCTCAGTTGTTTTCAGTCATTTCAATTTCGGCTCATGTCCCTCCCCTTCAGAAACCGTAGCAGCCAAATTTCTCTTCATCCATAAACTTTATGCAATGCTTTCTCTTCTTGTAGACCCAGCTTTTTATGGTTCGGATAGCTTTGGACCAGATGGACGATACACTTTTAAGATCAGAGGTAACAGGCACAGTATAGAGATCCGCAGTGTACAGCCCGTAGATGACGGGGAGTACTGGTGCACTATGGTACCTCAGAGTAGTGATGGATTTACTCTAAGAAAAAGTTATATTACCCTGGCAGTTCTCGGTGAGTAGGCTAGTTGTAGGCATGACATGTCAGCAGCAGTAGCAGTATGAATTACTCTCTGATTTTCAGTGCACTTCGCTCACAATAGCTTACATTGGAATTTAATTTAGCTGAATTTGGTGTTCTGGGGATGTTTTGTGACAACAAAAGGGAGGTTGTACATCTACCCCTAAATTTTTTTGTTGCATTTGAATATACAGAAGAGCTGGACATTGTGTATTTTAGTGCCTCCCGGTGCACCAATGATAGAAGGAATAGAGAATGCTGCTAAGGAGCCATCATCTTCTGACGTGCAGATTATCACAGTACCACATGATGTGGAGAGAGCTCAAATTAAGTGTACTGTTGGTCCATCTAAACCTCTCATCCCTATCAAATGGTATGACATCA
>ERZ1740059.1155-NODE-1155-length-13397-cov-4.449708_pt1 | contig 13397 bp, 13 predicted proteins | sample MGYA00581744_ERZ1740059 | MGnify/ENA primary metagenome ERZ1740059 (study PRJEB43018, sample SAMN04849738) | marine metagenome | isolation source: floating plastic debris | place: Pacific Ocean | collected 2008-08-28 | study: EMG produced TPA metagenomics... | reverse complement strand
TGGCCCCAACCATTGCTTTTGCACCCGATGGCCGTGTGCTCGCCTTTGGCAGTCCGGGGGGCTCTACCATCATCACCACCGTAGTGGGTATTGCTACTAATCTAATCGACTTTGATCTCACTTTTCCAGATGCGATCGCGGCCCCTAGATTTTCCCAGCGCAATGGCGCCACCACTACTGCTGAGGCCGATGGGGCTGAGTATGTGAGCCAGCTAAGCCAGCTAGGGCATCAGTTTCGAACGGTGGCTGAAATTGGTGCAGCCGCAGGAGTGCAACTGTTTCCTGACGGCAGAATACAGGCAGCAGCTGAGCCAACCCGACGGGGGGGCGGTGCCGCTATAGTTGTCAAGGACTCCTCCCAATGAGTTAACCTGTGAACTACTAAGCTACAGATGGCAGTTATTTATAATTAGTAGTTGACTAGTTCTTATAGACTTTAGATCCTGATTAAATCAGGGCAGCTGTGTCTCAAAACGGCCTTTCTCTGACCGTCTTGTCCTAAGTCATTTGTTGAACATTCTGCGGTCAGATCTTTTTTTGGTCAGAATATCCTGTAGACAGTTTGATAACTGCATCTGCTTCACAGGCGTATCTGATTAGACATATTATGCTGATTTATTGGGGATACTAGTAAAGCTGAACAGCTCTAGGAATATAAGTTAGAAAGATATCAATCAAAGATACTAGAAACAAAAGTAACAGGGACGCGGTCTGCTAACAGTGCTCCAAGAGTTTGACATATCAATTACAGCCGTTGGCGATGATCGCTATCTGGTACGCACAGAACAGGTTGCGCCAGGTGTCCCCTTGGCCCAGGAACAATTCCACTGGCCCATAGATAGCTGGCTATCAGAGGCATCTACCCTGATGCATGACCCCTTATTGGGGATTCTTAAAGGTGAGTCCAGCCAGCGCTGGGCTGCTAGACCTAACTTCCGCTCGGGGCGTGACGATGATGATACATCTGGTGAGCCACCTCCCACTTTAGTCAGCCTAGGCCAGACTCTGTACACTCGTCTGTTTGATAGAGCGCTACGTGATAGCTGGTTGGCTGCCCAAGGAGTTGCTCAAAATCGTCGCTCTCCCCTCAGATTGCGACTGGGTTTAAAAGGCGAAAAGCTGCAGCAGCTTCCTTGGGAGGTTTTGCACGCAGGGGACCGTCCTTTGGGAACCGGGACTGACGTAACCTTTTCTCGCTACCATCTTGATCGACGTCAGGGACACGATCGCCCTGGGGCAACAGTCCCCGACTTTGACCAGCCCCTGCGGGTTTTAATGGTGATTGCCGCCCCTAACGACCAAGACCGTTTAGAACTCTCTCGTGAAGCTAAACATTTAAAAAACGAGCTGCATCCCGTATCGATGCGTTCTGGTAAGGGTTACGACATGCTGCCCAATAAGCAGCTAGATGTACAGCTAACGGTGTTAGAACAACCTGGCCGTAGTGAACTAACCCAGGCCCTCGAACATGGTGAATACCAGGCTTTACACTATGCAGGCCATAGCAACCTGGGTAATGCTGGGGGTGATTTATATTTAGTCAGTCGTCAAACGGGTCTTACCGAACGTATTAGCGGAGAGGGCCTGGCAGGTTTACTGACCAACAATGGTGTCAAGCTGGCTGTACTCAATTCATGTAGAGGAGCCTATGCTCAAAATAATGACACAGAGCTAGGCTGGCATGAGCAAAATTTAGCCCAAGCCCTTGTTAATCGTGGCATTCCCGGAGTGATTGCCATGGCTGAACGCATTCCAGATGATGTTGCGATCAAATTTACCCAATTTTTTTATCGCAACCTAAAACAGGGCAGCCCGATTGATCTATGTCTCAACCGCACCCGACAAAGTTTACTGTCATCCCATAATGCTCAATATAACTATTGGGCATTACCTATTCTCTACATGCAGCCTGGTTTTGATGGTTATCTTGCCAGCAAACCCGGTAACCATAACAGTGCCCTCGATAAGTTACTGAGCGAGTCCGAATCTGCTCTAGCGGCGTTGGACTCATCACCAGCTAGGGCTTCTAAGCAAACGGCCACAGCCGCATCGAGTTCTGTGCCAGCTGTCGATTTAGATCAAGTAGACCTAGATAGCGTCGTTGAAACCGTAGAGCTAGAGGAAATCCTAAATTACAACGAAGAAGATGCTTCGGCCATGACTGAATTAGTCGAGCAGCTCTCTCAACCAGCCGTCCTTGATGATGCTATAGAGGCAGACGTGGATGAGGCGCTGTTGCCAGAAACCCTCGAAACTCCCGGTTTAGATGTATACGATCAGCTACCTAAAAGGTCTGTGTCGTCTCCTGCGGTAGAGGCTAAAGAGGCTAAGCAGATTGAGGACGAAGCAACTATTTACGATGACCGCGATCGCAATCGGGACGCTGTTTCTAAGTCAGCTGAAGCGGTCGTTAAACGTCGGCGAACAGGCCCACACAAACGTCAAATCGCTATCGGTGTGGGGGCACTGGCTGCCGTAGTCGCCATGGTAGGTATTGGTATTAATGATCCATTCAGTTGGTTTACTCAATCGTCTCAACCAAATACGAATTCTTCTGAATCCGAAGTAGGCATTGGTAGTGTCGTCAGCGGTAATCCCCAAAGTGATGTTTTGGCGATTGGCAAAATGGCAGCCGCTGGCGAACAGGATAGGGCTTTGGCTCAAATTTTAGCTTTGGGCAATATTGACGACCCTACCCTACTGTTTGCCAAGGGGCAGCTACAGTGGGACTTAATGAATCAGGATCCGTCTGTCAACAATACAATGGGACCTGACGAAGCCGCCCGGTCTTGGGCAGATGCCCTGACAGCCCAACCCGACTGGCTGGTTGCCCAGGTCGCTTTGGGGTTTGCCTACTATGAAAGTGAGTTTTGGGATCAGGCGATTGAGTCTTGGGAAGATGCGCTGGATACAGGTAGAGAATATGAGCTCCCTATTGTCACGCTGCATGAAATCCCCCAGGAGGCGGATATCCAAGGTGTTTCTCCCAGACTGCATGCCCAGATTGGCCTGGCAATGGCCTACTATCAGCTATCTGAACAAGGCATTACTGATAATGATCGTTTGCCCCTGCTAGCAGTCGCTGCCAGTTATTGGCAAGACGTTATTGAAGCTGTGGATAACGAAGATATTACTGGCTATTTATCTTTTCACTGGCTTTGGTCACAGCAGGCATTAGAAGATTGGCAGGAAGCCCAGCGAGCGATCGTGAATCATTTAGACTCAAAAAACTAGGCCTAATCTGTCGATCATCCTACGCGCTTGTCTAAAAAATATAGGCGAACATAACGGCAAGCAAACAATAGCTTCCATCGCTTTTTAAGCCTGCCGTAAGCTGTTGCGATTTTTACTAACTTTAAAATCAATTTCTAACTAATTAATTAAGTTTTCCAGGTTGACGATATTCTTTTTGCCAGCATCGCTCCAAATGGACAAGGGTGTGTTGCTGCCAAAATTTGAACGGGCTGAAGACTGTTTTGTGGTGAGAACTAAAGACTGGCTGTTGCAGATATTGCCAAAGTGGAAATTTCATTATCAGGTAACTCAGCAAAACAAACAGGAACGGCAACTAGAGGTCAAATTCAGGCAAAACAACAGTATTTAGAATGGGCACTGCACCTATACCAAAGGTATTTTTGGCCACTCTAAACTGCACGTTAGCCCTAACCCAACCCAACGATTTCAAGTTTTCTTATAACTATGTTCTTCGACCTAAAAGCTTTTCTCCTTCAGTATAAATACCTCAGTTTTTGAGAACTAACCCCTAGCCAAATTTGGAAAAAATACTTCACTCAGCTTAAAGAAAAAAAATAGTGAAACCTATAGCTGCAACTAATAAAACGATGACCAATGATTAATGATGCACACTAAATAAGTACACAAATATAGCGTTCGAACATAAACTTTAGCGCTAATATGTCAAAAAATTAAACACTCCCTATGGAAGTGTTTAAAGAGTGTAAATCTTCAGATTAAATGGAGCTGACGGGAGTCGAACCCGTGTCCGTCCTGAGTAATAACGTGCCACTCATTCACAGGTTTAGCCTATCTAACCCTCTAGGCGGGAACCGTTCATTATCCCGAACGGTGGGATTCTCTGATAAAGGTCTTTGTTAGGCTTCTCATCAGAGAAATTGGCCTAACGCATCCGTTGGGGTTAGGCTTATCACCCTTAACGGAGTCAGGCGATAAGCGCTCGGACCTGAAAGAGGTTTTTAAGCGGCAGCTACAGCTACTTGCTTACGAGCAAAAGGTACGATGTTATTTGCATCTGTATTTAGTTGAGTCTTGATTTCCGAGAGTGGACTCGCTCTCGACCTGCATCACAACACGACTTTCGTCAAAACGTCGAAACCGTTACAGCCCCGAGATTACATTTCCAAGTAAATGGAAATGATGTATGGAAGCATTACTCATTGTAACTCGTGATCTAGAGTTTGACGATAAATGATACCAACCGTTATTGAGTCTTTTAGGCTGATGGGGGAGCGAGCTGCAGAGCCTGATAGCACTGATTAGCTTTAATAAACTAAAGCGGTTGTTTTTTAACTTATAATTAACTATTGAGATATGTGTATCGCCTAAGCTTCGAAATGCCTTGATATTTCGTGGGTTTGTGCCCAGCAATTTATTAAAGGCCGCAGACGAGTGTCATGGGCATTACTTCAATTAGTACTAGGAGTTATAAGGTATGAGCAGCGACGCAGCGGAAGCTACTAAAGCGACAAATCAGGAATCTAATTCCTCAAACGGTACTCAAAAGAAGGCTAAGACATCTTCTGCTAGCAAGACCAGTGGTTTGGTCAAAGCTGAGAAGAATGAAATCATCGTGCTTGAGGACAACACGCGTATTGTTGAAACGGATACGCTACCTAACAACCGCCCAATTACCTTGAGTAAGGTTGAGGTGGTTCATAATCTGTCATCGGCTGGAATGCGCCCGGTCATGTCTGATAATTTTGAAATTGCTAGTACCGATCATTTGCCAGGGCATCGTCCTGTAGCGGTCAGTACCCTGGTAGTTTCTGATCTAGATACGCTACCCGGACATCGTCCTATCGCATCCAACGATATCGATGAGGACCCAGCAGCACTAATGGGCTATTTGGATTAGGTTTTAGGTCAATTTAAGCTAGTCTGACCTGAATTTATTTCTTAGGGAAATGGGCGACGAGAGCCCATTTCCCTTTTGTTTTAATGGAACTTTGTTTTAGTGGGCAGTGCTAATTAATCTAGATTGTGCCCCGTTAATTCTACAAAGATGTCTTCTAGATTTGAGGGGCGGGTCATCATGCCGGTTTTATCGGGCTGCTGATCAAGATACTGATTGGCGTCTTTGAGGGTGGGAAAAAACGAGTAGTTCCATCGGTCATTATTGGTTTGAATGACGATGCCTTCGCCATGGTGAGATCGCAGCTCCGCCAATGTGCCCATCTCAATTAGCCGACCCTGATCCATAATGCCGATGCGATCGCACAGATATTCCACCTCTTCCATATAGTGGGTGGTCAATAGCATGGTCATGCCTTGCTGTTTGTTGAGATCGAGGATAATTTCCCAGAGACGGCGGCGGGTTTGAGGATCTAAACCGACCGTAGGCTCATCTAAAAAAAGAATTTTTGGCTTATGCAGCAGTGCTCGGGCAATCTGTAAGCGACGCTTCATCCCCCCAGATAGGGTTTTAACCTTGTCATCGCGGCGCTCAGAAAGTTCCACATAGGCGAGCCATTGATCAATGTCGCGCTGGCGCTGAGGGTTGGGCAGATGATGCATTCTGCCATGGAACTCCATATTCTCCCAGACCGAGAGATCGCCATCAACGCTGGTTTGCTGGAGCACTACGCCAATCTGACGTCTCACCTCGGCTTTTTGTCGACGCACTTCATAGTCAGAAACGACGATATCACCCTGAGTAGCCTTAGTCAGGGTGGTCACCATCCGAATAGTTGTGGACTTGCCCGCGCCATTAGGCCCAAGCAGACCAAAGATTTCACCTGGTTGAATCGTTAACGAGAGATCGTTGACGACACAGGTGTTGTTATAGACTTTGTGAACGTTACGCAGGCAAACAGCCGCCACCATGGAATGTTTTAGAAAAAATTAAGCTTATGGATATAGTTGTAAAGCATTGACGCCCATGAGAGCAAAGATTAGCAACCAAGTTTTATTTATTCACCAAGATGACTTACAAAAAGCAGGGCTCGATTGTGCGTAATAGCTATTTTTGGGCGCTAAAGTCAATTGCCGATCGCGCAGGCTTTTATAAAGATTGGGAATTTGACGAGACAGTATGGATTGCCTTAGCCCGTATGCTGATGTCGTTTACAGAATCGGGCTACTTAGGCTATCGGGAGACCGTGCTGGAGTTTCAACCGGACGATAAAATCCCGTCTGATCTTAAAACGGTAGCGACTTGGGCGGAGTATGAGGAGGACTAAGAATAAAAAAGGACAAGCCTGAGCTTGCCCCCTTGTTCTCTGACTGTATAGAAAAAGATTAAAACTGGAGATATCTCTTATGACCTGTCTAATCTCAGGTCTAGTCCTACATTAGGCCCAACTGAGACAGGATGCCCTGACCAGTCATGAATTCAGTCGCAAGACCGATTACGAAGCCTAGCATAGCCAAGCGGCCATTCCAGTTTTCAGCAAGCTGAGTAAAACCAAACTTTGAGGTATCTTCTGCCATGATCTAGAGTCCTTCAGACGAAACGTTAAGGTGGGTTACACCCATGTAACTAAATGTTAATCACTATTTTTTAAATCGGCAATGGCGGTTTGGAAAAAACTTGAATGAGTTTTGTACAAAGGGTTTGAGATGTTTATAGTGAACTTTTCTTGCCATTAAAAGGGCGGTTATCCGTTGGCGGCTAAAACGATAATTACAAGGATAAGGGTTGCGATCGCGGCCGCCAGCATCACTTTCCAAACCGCGACAGGTCGCTCACCCATGACCGCCCCTGTTTGAGCATTAATCATCACTTGATAAGTTTTGCCACCATAGCGATAAGTTGCCATCCACACGGGCAGCAAAACATGTTTGAAGGTTTCCTTTGAGTAGGTTGTAGACACTGAGCGAATCCGTTGGTCATCGCCACCAATGTCGGTACATATATCTCTGCGAATGGTCTTTGCCATAGCCGTTTTGGCACGCTCAAACCCCTCCTTAACCGGAATTTCGTAGCGCTGGGCTTTAAAGCCTGCCAGGTATTCAGCGCTGTAGGGTTTTAGCTTGGAGACTGCTAGCGTAGGCCACAGCTGATTTAGTTTTTGCTCGCTAATGGCTCGTGTTGCCGGTATCAGCACATCATCAAACAATCTCGATACCTGTCCTGAGGTTGAATGCCAGCGGGTTCGTTGTACTTGGCGAGTTCTGGTTTCCCGTTTGCCATCTGCGTTGGTCGTCGTGTAAGTTTCCGTCTCGTAGTAATGTTTACCCCGCTCGCCTCGATAGCGACTATGGGTCTGGGCATCGTAGGTCCAAAACGGTAGATAAACTCCCGTCAGTGCCTGGTTCTGAGCTAGCTGCTTTAGCTTTCCAGGCAGAAATATCGCCTTGAGGTCTTTAAGGTCCCAGCGAAAAGCTAGCCAGTTTCGCAGATTTTTAAGCGCGGCCTTACGCCCCACCGTAAAGGGGACTAGCCCCGACGGAACCATTGTGGGATCGGCAGCATGACTTGTTTGAGTGATGATGCTGGTGGCGCAAAATGGGCACTTACCTGCAACATCCGGTGGCTCAAACGTGATCGTAGCTCGACAGCCGGGACAGTTGACCTCCTGAGCGGTGGTCGTTAGCTGGGTCTGGGTTCGATTTGTTTCTATAAAAGCAACTAGATTGTGCTCTTGCAGCGTCGCGCTGAGCTTTGTTGCCGTTACCTCGGGCATTGCTTTAGTTCGACCACAGTAGGCGCAGCTCAGCTGGCCCAGGTCAGGGTCAAAGGTCATGTCAGCTTTGCAGCCGGGACACTGGTATTGGTTGATAGAGGGTGTATTCACCATGGCAGAACAGAGCCAAAAACCTATACCTCAGGTGGCGGTGGCGGTACGCTGCTGAGCAATGACTGCAGCTCAGGTACTGTGTTTGCAGGTTGCCAGCCAGTCATACCCTGTTTCCAGACATTTGACTGGGCAGTTAGACCGTTGGTCAGGAGCTGAGCCTGGGAGTAGGGACCAAAGTTTTGACCATCTCGGGTGATGTACCAGGCCGCTACTGGCATGGGCGGTGGTGGCGCTGCTGGGACCGTCGAGGGTGGAGTAGCACCGGTTGTTGCTTCTGTACGGGGGGCCATGGCGTTGGCGATCTGCTGGCCCATGGCGATACCAACACCCAAATCGAGACCAGGGCTGGCTCCACCCGGATTTTTGGCTGACTGCTCGATGGCATTAGCCGCTTGATATTGGGTGTATTGCTGCAGATTGCCCAAAATACCAATTGAAGCACGTTTGTCGAGGGCCGCTTCGACTTCAGCTGGTAGGGAAATATTTTCGATCAGTAGCTGGCGCAGTTCTAGCCCAAACTGCTCCATGTTGGGCTGCATCGTCTCACGTATGCGGTCACCCATGGCTTGGTTATTGGCTGCCAGGTCAATCAAAGGGGTCTGATCTTGGCCAATTGAGCTGGCAAAGGCCGACACGATCATATTGCGTAGGTGATCGCTGATTTCTTCGGTTTGAAACAGCCCGTCGGTGCTGATCAATTGCTCTAGCAGGGTGCGAGCATTGTCGACACGTATGGTGTAAGTGCCATAGGCCCGCAGACGCACTGGCCCCAACTCAGGGTCTCGAATAGTGATGGGATTTGCGGTGCCCCACTTGAGGTTGGTAAAAACCTTGGTATTAAAGAAATACACCTCAGCTTTAAACGGAGAGTTAAACCCATATTTCCAACCCATCAGCGTGGTGAGGACTGGCATATTCTGAGTTTCTAGTCGGTAGCGTCCTGGTTGATAAACGTCGGCCACTTGACCTTCACCCACCAAAATCGCGACCTGACCAGGGCGAACCGTCAGCTGCGCCCCCATTTTGATTTCGTTTTGAAACCGCTCAAAGCGGTAGGCAATGGAATCTAGCGATGGATCGAGCCATTCAATAATGTCAACAAACTCGGCCCGAACTTTCTCAAATAAGCCCACTGTGCGCTCTCCGTAGCAAAGCTAAATCACGTCCAACCCTGTAGATTTTTTGACGAAAAACGTTAGTTCTGGACGTGAACAAAATTTACAGATGTCCTAAACAGATGTCCTAAGAGTTACCCCAGCTTTCCCAATTGTTTTGGAAAATTTGTTGAACTGTTATAGAAATCAATACAGGTTAATCTGTGCTGATTCCGTAGGGAGGCGATGGCGAAAGTCGTAATTAGGCTAGTTAGTCAAAGGTGCGCACTGTTGGGCCTGTTTAAGCAACCTTTTGCTCAACCCCAAAACCCACCAGACCTAGCTGTTCCAACGGTTGTCCTGCGGGTGGGCGAAGGTAGTTGAGGATGCGACGGATACGGGTTTGGGGATTGATCAATGTGATGGAGTCTACTGAAACCACGCGGGTGTAATTGGTTGTCATCAACAGCTCGTTGGTCTGGGTATCGAATCGAAAATGGGAAACGATGGGTCGGGCTTCTTCATAAGCGCGATCGCGCAGGTAGTCACCCTCCAACAAATGACCGGTTTCTGTATGGATAACAAACAGCAAATTTAGCGCCTGAGAAACCCGTTCACCTTTTTCCGACACTGTATCAAAGGCCATACGGAATCCGGGCAGCTCATCCAAATCTTTGACTTTACTGTAAGCGTTGTCAGACAGTACTTTAGCCTTTAGCTCCGACGTCAACGGCGATACCTGAAAGTCTGTATGGGAGCGTTCTACTTCGTTTTGGGTGAGATAGTGATAAGTACGTTCTGTAGACCAGCTACCAATGCAGTGGTCAAAGAAGGTATGGAAAGCTGAACGAAGTGCCATAGAGTTGCTCTTGATATGATTCTGTCTTTTTATGATAAATGGCGGGATAGATACACTTGTCGGCACCCTCCAGTAGACCTCTAGTAGACCTCCAGTAGAGAAAAATCTATATTGACGCCTCTGATTTAGAGAATTCGCCTGCTAAATTTTGTCATTTCTGTTTATATGTCTCACGCAACTGATACATCTACCCTGCTCAAGTGGATGGCTGCTGATTTTAGTAATCAGGCCCAAGCCATCGAAAATCCTCCCTTTTTTGCACATATTCGGGTGTGTATGCGTCCCTTGCCTCCTAGTTTTTTGCCAGGGAACTGCTTGTATCTAGAGCAAGCATACGATTTTATGCTGAGTCAGCCCTATCGTGTGCGGGTACTGCATTTCTTACCCCAAGACGATCATATTTTGCTTGAAAACTATTCATTTAAACAGCAAGACACGGTAATTGGTGCAGGGCGTGATGCAGAAAAGCTGGCTAAAATTTCAATTGATCAAATAGAGAAAATGCCTGGCTGTGACATGACCGTGCGCTGGACAGGACACAGCTTTATCGGCAAGGTGGTGCCAGGAAAAAATTGCATCGTCGTGCGCAAGGGCAAAACCAGCTATCTAGATAACGAATTTGAGATTACTGACAATAAACTCATCAGCTACGATCGAGGTCGTGACCCCGAAACCGATGAGCTACTGTGGGGGTCAGTTGCTGGCCCCTTTGAGTTTGAGAAGCGCCAGCGGTTTGCTCACGAAGTGATGCTCTAAGTCTGAAGGAGTTGCCCTAATTCACACTCATGGGCTGCTTAGCCAAGATAAAGTCGAGAAACGCGTAGGTGGTGGCTGTATCAAAGCGATAGGTTTTGCCTTCATAATCCACCAGATATTCGCCAGCTACTTCACCACAGGCGGTACAGGTAAACGCTTGGGAGGCTAAAGCATCAACGCTAAGTTCACGAATACGCTTAGTAAGCCAGGTGTCTAATTGGCTAAACACGGGCGAATCCAGGCTAGCCTGACGCTGTGCTGCATAATCCATAGCAGATGTTCTCTCCGAAGGGGGGCATTGTTATTATGCTTGGTGGAATCTAGCTAGATCTTAGAAAGTAATTGGAATTAGCTAATAAGCATGTCTTTATCAAGCCATGTAAATGACGCAGATATTTGAGGCGGTTTCAGCAAAGTGTTATTACGTGTGGCTATCGAGTTTTCGACTGTAGATGCTAATGCATGGCATTTACAAAGTCAGCATGCTGGTCCCTGGGAATCGGCCAGTCTTCATTTTCACCACCGATATAAACGCGTTTAATGGCGATGTAATCTTTGCTAAATTGCTTAAGCGTATTGAGCAGCACATCTAGAGCAACAGCGTCAGTGGTGCCCAAATCAAACCAGCAGCGAGCCCAGGTGCCTTGAAACTGCACCTCAGACATGTTGTGCATAACCGACATCAGACTGCTATCGGCCTGATCGTTGTCATAGTTCATGTAGCTGATTTCGAGGCCACCCTCCTGGACCTGGAGGTTTTCGGCATTAAACCCTCCAAGTTTGCCGAGGAAAAACCATGAGTCAAAAATTTCTTCGACATACTGCTGTTCTGTGGTGGAGGGAACATTGTCTAGCTCTAACCAAATCCACAGGTTGAAGAAGTCGCACTCGCGAAAGCGAATTTCCATAGCGTAGGTTTTAAGGTTCCAGTTGTTCCAGTTTTTAGGATAGCAAGCTCTTTGCGTTGAGCGCGCTATGGGCCGCTGTCTGGTCAGAACATTGGCTATAGTGTGAGATGGTCTTTCTTGTTGCGCTAATGCTCATTCTTGATCGTGTTTCCTACCACCCGGCGGCTAGTGTAGCGCCTATTCTCTAGCAGATCTCATTTACGCTTGAGCCTAAAAAAATGGGGTTGTTTGTGGGGCCAAGTGGTTCAGGTAAGAGTACGCTGTTGGAGATCTTGGCGGGTCTAGTTGCTCCGTCAAAGGGAACGTTACACTGGCGCGATCAGGAGCTACAGCCAGAAGCTTTACAGCAGCTGGCGGGATTAGTGTTTCAGTTTCCAGAGCGCCATTTTTGTGGTCATACGATTCTAGAAGAGTTACGGGTCGGGCTCCCAGAGCTGGTCTCTGAGCAGGTTACAAAGACGCTTCAATCGGTGGGGCTGGGTGAACTATCGCTGCAAACGGCTCCCCATGCTCTGAGCGGTGGTCAGCAGCGTCGCTTGGCTTTGGCTGTGCAGCTGATTCGTCAGCCTTACTTACTCTTGCTAGATGAACCGACGGCTGGGTTGGACTGGTCGATGAAACAGCAGCTGATTAGTCTGTTGTCAGAGCTTAAAAAGGATTGGAGTTTGCTTGTGGTCTCTCACGATGCCAGTGACCTGGCTCATATGGCGGATTACTGTTGGACGTTGCAAAATGGAGAGCTGCTAACCCAACCATTGGAGGTGGCTCCGATAGCTTAGATTATCGAAATCTGGGGCGAAATCTGGAGCGTGGCTGGTTAGCCAATTCGAAACTAGAGAAGGGGTGCAAAGGATGACGGAGACCGTAGCTGAATTGCCAATCAACGGTCCTATTTGGCAAGAAACGCTGCAGTGGCAGCCGACAGCTGAACAGCAGGCGCTCTTTGAGCGTCTTTATCAAGGGGTGATTGAGGGAAATCGTCAGGTTAATTTGACGCGGATTACGGAACCAGATGGGTTTTGGGAAAAGCATTTGTGGGATTCGCTCAGTGGTCTAGCCCCCTGGTATGAACCCCAGAAGCCAGAATGGTTACCGACGGTAAAGACAGTGATTGATATTGGTACGGGTGGAGGATTTCCTGGGGTGCCGGTTGCGATCGCACGTCCCAACTGGCGGGTTACCTTACTCGACTCCACCCGCAAAAAAATTGCCTTTTTGCAAACCCTGTGTGAACAGCTGGGGGTAACGAATACGGCATTCTTAGCAGAACGAGCCGAAACCGTTGGCCGCGATCGCACCCACCGTGCCCAGTACGATCTCGCTATGGTTCGAGCAGTCGGGGCAGCCTCTACCTGTGCTGAATATGCTTTGCCGCTGTTAAAAAAAAGCGGCTTTGCTGTCATTTTTCGTGGTCAGTGGACTGATGAGGAAGAGGAGTTATTTATGGGGGCCTTAGCCACCCTGGGGGGTGAGCTAGTTGCTATCTGTCCCTGGGAGACTCCCCTAACCCAAGGGGTCAGACATTGCCTATATGTCAAAAAAATTGAAAAAACAAACAAAGACTTTCCTAGACAAGTTGGCGTACAAGCAAAACATCCGCTATGAGCCTTAGCCGTCAAGTCTTGTGGCTAGGGGCCAGCTTATTTCCCAATGGCCTTGACCACTAAGATACCGCCAAAGTATAGAAACAAAACAGCTCCGGCCAGCAGGCTTTGAGTAATTGGGTCAGTTGACGGGGTGAGAACGGCTCCCAGCACTACGGCTCCAAGTAAGACGGCTCGCC
>ERZ1740059.1154-NODE-1154-length-13412-cov-4.025904_pt1 | contig 13412 bp, 12 predicted proteins | sample MGYA00581744_ERZ1740059 | MGnify/ENA primary metagenome ERZ1740059 (study PRJEB43018, sample SAMN04849738) | marine metagenome | isolation source: floating plastic debris | place: Pacific Ocean | collected 2008-08-28 | study: EMG produced TPA metagenomics... | reverse complement strand
CAGCTAAAGTTTGAGCTATATTATATAGTATTGGTTATAAAAGACTCTAACCATGTAGCTCGACCTTTTCTTTCTGTTCGCAACAAAGAAAAAGTTGACTTAGCCTATACTGAACCAATCCTATCTATGTGCTAGAAAGCCACAGGAGGAATGCTTTTCGGATCATTTTTCTTGTAGAAGGATACAAACTATGGTGGATGGGCTTAGTCAGGATAATCACAGGTCATCTAGAATTATCCCTTTAGTCTTAATAGTAGATGATAATCAAGATAACTTGCTATTTATTTCCTGCATATTAGATAGTTTAAATATTAAATTTATTTCGGCTGATAATAGTGGTGCTGCTATTAGTTTGGCAATAAATGAGCAGCCAGATCTTATTTTCTTAGATATGGTGATGCCTGAAATTGACGGAATGGAAATAACTCGTAGACTAAAGCAAAATTCTTTTACTGAAAAAATTCCTATAGTTGCAGTAACAGGCTTAACCCTGCCCAAACATAGAGAAGCGATTGAAAGGGCAGGATGTAATGGATATATTGGCAAACCTTTCTTGATTGAAGAAGTCGAAGCGCAAATAACTCGTTTTCTTAATCTTTGTTTGATTTAAACTCTAAAATTGCGATCGCACCTGTAATATTGTTATCAATAGTAGTGTCACTCATAAAATCTGTTACCTGCACGTCCATTACTTCTTCAATGGTATTTTTTATTTGGGGATGAATTACATCATCAATTGCTGTTCTTACTTGTTTGGCTAAGAAGAGATGATCGTTATTTTTTAGCAGCTTTTCAGGTGAAGTTATAGCTCCCTCTAATATGACAACCAAAGTGCGATCGAATAGTTTATAAGAGACACGATCTAGCTCGTGTTCTAACTGTTCTTGGTAAATATTCTTAATTTTCTCTGATAGCAAATATTTTATCTTATTAAATTTAAGCTTATTTCTCATAATGGGCATCAAGTGTGCAAATAGATTAAAGATTTTCAGCTGAAAATCTTTAATCTATAGTTTGCTATTTTATGTTTTACTTTTATTTTTGACTACATTTTCTGGATTACGAATTTGTGGGGTTTTGTTTATGATAATTTTAGTTCCCGTTCTTCGAGTCTCTAAAGTAGCGTCACTAAGCATGTCTAACACCTCAACTTTAGTAATTTCTTCGATCAGCTTCTCTAGATCGGGTTGAATCGCATTTTCTAGATTTGAGCGGACTTTCTTTGCTAAGTCATCCTTGCCTTCGTCAAACAGTATTTGTTCGGCGTTGGTAATTGAATCTTCAACGATTACTGCCAACTTGGTATCAAATAACTGGCAAGTAACTTTAGACGGTCTGTGCCCCAAATGAGAACGATAAAATGCCTGAATTTTCTGAGAAAGTTCCCGTTCCAACTGACCGCGAGTATACAATTGTTGTGTCATTTTAATTATTTTTTTAATCTAAACTATTATTCGTAAGTTAAGTTGAACCTTTTACTTTTCCCTGAAGGGCGAACTAAGTCACGAATCACGGTGCAAACTAAAATTTTTTCCTTATAAATTAAGGAATTTTATTATTGCTTTACTTAACTTATCATCTAGTCTTGAATTGTCATATCCGTCTGAAGATACAAATATTTTATAAATACTTAACGATCTTCAGATTCAAGATTTACAGCCAAAAAATCGCCGCAATACATTATGAATTGTCTAATTTTTTTCTAATCTATCTTTTGGCTTAGTCACTAATCTATAGAAAGAAAGACGTAAAAAGAAGACCAACGCAGGTAACGTTGTTGTTAAGTTTAAAAAAAGGAAAACAAAATTTATGAATTTACTATTACAAGTTGCCACCAGCGAACCCCATTTCCCTTATGCAGCAACGGCAGTTTTAGGATTGGGTTTTGTTGCAGCAGTTACTATCGGTTCTGTTGCTTGGTATAACTCCAAACGTCCTGCTGGTTGGGAAGGAAAAGAACGCCCTGATATTGTTCCTAACGTTGACAAATAATACTTACTTTCTACGCCATTAATAGTACTAAACCTTGTTTCAAAACAGCAGTTGTACATTATACAAATTACCAAAGTATAAGTACTTTCTGTAGTTATATTTCAGGAAGCTTATAACTGCCTCAAGACTAAATTAGAAAGGTCATACTGAAGCATTCAGGTTTAGTATCAGCTAACATATTCGAGAAAGAAAAATGGAAAATAAAACACCTAAAGATGCTAACTACGATCGCTCTATTACTTCTGCTGAAACGGCGGCTAGAATGGAGAGAGAAGGTGATGATTTTAAGGAAATAGCGAGTAATCCTGGTCAAACAGTTGACCGAGAAGGTCTAGCCAACAATTATGCTGTTGAGCCTGAAATGTACTATGAAGAACCAGGCGATCGTAAAGAAATCTTAGAAGCAGAAAAAGCCGAAAGGGTAGAAGAAATAGAAGATGTTAATACTCCTGGCGGTAAAGGCGTGGGTATTATATAGAAACGTTGCCGATTTGATGTAGGACATAGAAATCATACTTCACTCAATTGGCAAACTTCTATTTTGTAAAATATCATGGCTAGTAAAGCTATATTTACAGCAAACTAAAATTACCATGATAGGGGTTCTAAAATATACTTTTAGAACCAATATTGCGGATTATTATTCACAAAATACATAAATTTAATTATATAAAATTTATTAGCTTGTTAGGATATCTATTAGCTCTTGGCTATTGAAAATTTTCTTAATATATTTAATTTGAACAAACTGTGTATAAGGCAAAAAGAAAACGCCCTTTTAAATAAGAGCGTCATCAAAATGTTTTGAATCTAACTAAATTAGAATTTCCCTAAAAATCTAACCATTAATTGAAGGTGCAGTCATTGCCACAGGGGCAGCATCACCACTAGCCAAATCCAGGGGGAAGTTATGAGCATTGCGCTCGTGCATTACTTCAAAACCAAGGTTAGCGCGGTTTAATACATCGGCCCAAGTATTGATTACATGACCTTGAGAATCAAGAATGGACTGGTTAAAGTTAAAACCGTTGAGGTTAAACGCCATAGTTGAAATTCCCATAGCAGTAAACCAAATACCAATTACAGGCCAAGCACCAAGGAAGAAGTGCAAAGACCGAGAGTTGTTGAAAGAAGCATATTGGAAGATTAGACGACCAAAGTAGCCGTGGGCTGCCACAATATTGTAAGTTTCTTCCTCTTGACCAAATTTATAGCCATAGTTTTGCGATTCAACTTCAGTAGTCTCGCGAACTAAAGAAGAAGTTACCAAAGAACCGTGCATAGCAGAGAATAAAGCACCACCAAATACACCAGCTACTCCCAACATATGGAAGGGATGCATTAGGATGTTATGTTCTGCTTGGAATACCAACATAAAGTTGAATGTTCCAGAGATTCCCAGAGGCATACCGTCGGAGAAAGAACCTTGTCCGAGGGGATAAATTAAAAATACTGCTGTTGCAGCCGATACAGGTGCAGAGTATGCAACGCAAATCCAGGGGCGCATACCCAAGCGGAAGCTGAGTTCCCATTGACGACCCATCCAGCAGAAAATACCAATCAGAAAGTGAAAAATAATTAGCTGATAAGGACCTCCGTTGTAAAGCCATTCATCTAAAGAAGCTGCTTCCCAAATTGGGTAGAAGTGCAAGCCAATTGCATTAGAAGAAGGTACAACTGCACCAGAGATAATATTATTTCCGTAAATAAGTGAACCTGCAACGGGTTCGCGAATACCGTCAATATCAACGGCGGGTGCTGCGATAAAAGCAATGATGAAACAGATAGTAGCAGAGAGAAGACAAGGGATCATCAATACACCAAACCAACCGACATAAATACGGTTGTTAGTATTAGTGACCCAGCGACAAAATCTCTCCCAAGGGCTATAGTTACCGCTATTGCGAATGGTAGTTGTCATAGATTATGTATAGCTGAATATATTTTGCATTATGTTAGAGACAACATAAATTATCTCTTCATTTCAGTATATTTACATCTCTTTTAATTGAGACGTATTTTTTAGTAAAATTATGTTTTTTTATATTGATTAAAGTTAATTACTTTGTTTTATTAATTAATATTTTTAATTTTGAAAAAGAGATGTAAATAAGTGTAAAAATATTGTTTATTTATTTAAAGTCAAGTAAAGTTTTGACTTCTTGTGTCGTTAATTTTCGCCATTGACCAGGTTTTAAATCCTCAATATTTATCCGCTGAGAATTTCTACCTATAGCTATTCTAACTAATCTTAGGGTGGGAAAACCAACTGCTGCGGTCATTCTTCTAACTTGGCGATTTTTTCCTTCAGTTAAAGTCATTTTTAACCAACAGGTAGGAACATTTTTGCGATCGCGTATAGGAGGAATACGAGGTGGTAAATTAGGTTCTGAAGATAATAAAGATACTTTTGCTTTTTTTGTGCGATAGTTTTTGATCGTAATACCGTTGCGAAGTTTGTTTACAGCTACTTCATCGGGTATTCTCTCTACCTGGACATAATAAGTGCGAGGATGGGCAAATTTAGGATCGGACAAACGGTTTTGTAGCTGTCCATTATCAGTTAATAATAATAATCCTTCACTATCCAAATCTAATCTACCAACAGGATAAACTCCAGGTATGGGAATATAGTCTTTTAACACAGGACGTTTATTTTCACTGCTGTTATCAGTAAACTGACATAGAACCCCATAAGGTTTGTTGAATAGTATATATTTCATATTTAGTGATTAGTTGTTAGTCATTAGTTGTTCGTAGCTATCAAATATGATTTGCTTGTTAATATTGAAAGCATTTAACCAAATAAAGTGATAGCAAAGTTCATTACTAAACAGATCAAAAAACTGATTCTGCTGTTTATAGTTGCATTTCTCATATTTATATTTTTCTCCCGCATAACTACTGCACCAAACCATACGCCAATAAAATCTGAAGTAATAAAAGGTGTGTGGCTAACCCATATTGGTAATGCTTTTTTAACTTATACCAGCCTTACAGATAATGCTTTTTATCAGCTATCTCGGCTAAATTACAATCGAGTTTACGTTGATGTTTATAACAACGGAACAACCTATTCTAGTAAATATGCACCTAGAAACTATCTTTTATCCTTGCCTTTTACCAATCCGTTAAAAACGGCTATTAGAGAAGGTAAGCGTCAGGGTTTAAAAGTTTATGCTTGGTACGAACACGGCATGATGACTTTTGGCAATGCAGAATTAGCAAGACAGCATCCTGATTGGATCTTAGCTACTGCAAATAACGAAAAGCAAATTGATAATCACTGGTGGTTAGATCCAGAAAATCCTTCGGTACAGCAATATTTTGTAAATTTGTTTACTGAGGTTGCTGCATCTTACCCCGATCTTGATGGCATCCAAGTCGACGATCATTGGGGAATACCAATTCAATTTGGCGATAAGTCCGCTGCTATGACAGAGCTTACACAAAAGATTGTAGAGTCTATTAGGAATGCTAATCCAGATTTAATTATCTCTCTTTCTCCCAATCCTTTGGGATTCTCTCGCAAAAAATATGCTCAAGATTGGCTAGTCTGGATTAAAGCAGGAGTAATTGATGAATTAGTAATGCAGCTTTATCGTCCTACCAGTCAAGAAGTTGCTCTGGCGATCGACAATTCTATATTATCTAAAGTAAAACAGGATGTGGATATAGGCATTGGCATCTATGCAGGTAGTTTGACAAATCAAAAGCCTTTAGCAGAAATTCAAAAGCAGTTGGAAGTAGTAAAACAACATGGCTATGGCTATGCTATTTTCCCCTGGGAAACTTCTCTAGGATTGGTTCGTTGGAAGAAACAAAAACAAAAAGAGAATTATTTAAAAGCAATTTAGGGCAACATCACCCAACTATTTAACAGTTATGATGGATTAGCTTGATGAACTTAATTCCTCAATAAGGCAAAATATGATTGAATTTAAGCAAATTACCCGTAACAAGTTGTTATTAGTATTATTTAGCTGTATCCTTACCCTGTTTTTGAGCAATAGAGCTAATTCTCAAAATACTACTACATTGGCTCAGAATTTCCTCAATATCAATTATGGTGGCAACTATTACGCCACTATGTTGGAAGCAGATCGCTTTTATAAACAAGGAGATTTACAAAAAGCCAAACAAATTCAAAAACAGGTAAAGCCAGATTTTCCTGAACCCGATCCTGTACCCGCAGCCGAAAGCGATCTAGCTAAATTAGATGGGACGGCTAAACAATATTGGGATACAGCTAATCAAGCTATTCAAGAAGATCCAGACGATGATGATGAAGTTGATGCAAGAATTTTTGAGCCTTTAGAAAGTCTGGTTGATAATTATCCTCAGTTTGTCCCTGGACATATCTTATTAGCCGACACCTACGATCTTTATGGTGCCGAAGACGAGGCTTTAAGCACGATTGAAATCGCAGCGGAAAAATATCCCGAACGAAATGATGTTTTAGACAAAAGAATCGAACTATTATTAGCCTACGATCAACCGCTAGAAGCTTCGATCGCAGCCAGGGAATTTGCCTATAGCTATCCTGAATCTCCCAAATCTGCTGCATATCAGAGTGATGCCAATGAATATTTTCAAAAGTATCAAAAACAATTAAAATCCAAAGTCACTACTTCTAGTATCCTTGGTGGTATTGGTCAAGCAGCAATAGGTAATGAAGAGCAAGGGTTGAGCCTAGGTCAAATGCTATTGCAGGGTGAATCGGCAACAGGAGAAGCGATCGCTAATAGCTATAAAGCTCAATCGAGCATGGTATCTGATGGGACTCAACTTGAGTATATTCGAGGTATTGGGAACAAGCTTGCTGAGTTAATGGGTAGAGATGAATTTGAATATGAATTCAATATTATTAATGACCCTACTCCCAATGCTTTAGCCCTACCTGGAGGTAAAATATTTTTCCATACGGGAATGTTAGAGTTAATGGACTCTGAAGCGGAGTTGGCGGGGGTAATGGCGCACGAAGTTGCCCACGCTGTTTTGTCTCATGGTTACAAAAAACTGGGAGAATCGGCGATCGCAAATACAGGGACAAATCTTTTATCAGGTTTGGCTGGTGATAGAGCAACTTCAGTGGCTGAGGTTGGTAGTACATTGCTAGACAAGCAATTTAGTCGGGATAAGGAGAAACAGGCTGATGTTTTGGGTATCAGGGTTTTGGATGCTGGGGGTTATTCTGCCGATGGTTTGTATAACGTGATGGCAAAATTGGCTCAACTTGAAGGTAAGGGCAACATTGCTAAGTCTTTGTTATCTAGTCATCCTGCGTCGGAAACGCGCATGGAATATCTTGAGGAGTTGATTCAAACGAAGGGTTACAACCGATATGGTTATGAGGGTGTTGAAGCTTATCGTAATGTTTTTCCTAGATAGTTTTATAGCTCTGAGTTACAAGTTTTTTGTCTTTTTGTAGTCAATTTATTTTTGAAAACCATATTTGTCTCTGGGGGAACTTTCCCCCAAACCCCCTGTCGGGGACGTTGCGTCGTCCCCAAACCCCTCACACAAGGGTTGATCGTTTAGTTTGACTGAATTAAACTTTTAATTGTTATTGTATGTGTTATGAAATATTATTTATCTACTATATTTGGTGCTGCTACTTTGGCTTTGGTTCAACCTCATGTTACTTTAGCTCAAACGGTAATTCAGCCTGATGTGCAAACTATTGCTTCTCAGTTTACGGTTAAGGTTAATCCTGATGGTGAATGGGGTTCGGGAGCAATTGTTGGTAGGAATGGTAATGTTTATTATGTGCTTACGGCTAGGCATGTAATCAACGATATTCGGTCGGGGGAAGAGCTTTGGTTGGTTACTCACGATAGGAAAGACCATAAGGTCAATATAGATGCTATAAGTTTTCTGCCCAACAATATTGACTTGGCATTAATTCAATTTACTAGCAAGAATGATTATCCCGTTGCTACGATTTCTAGTTATGATTATCGGCTTTATGAACGCAGAGATTATGAAAATAGTGCTGTTAGTAATGTAAATGAAGATAAGCAATATTTGTATGTTTCAGGGTTTCCTTTAGTTGGAGACAAAAGAGTATTTAATCCTGGCTTTTTGTTTGATAATTCTGCTAGCGCGATCTCTGCCCCAGATATTGCTAATCCTGATGATTATTTTGGTGGTTATGAATTGATTTATACTAATCTTACTCACCCAGGAATGAGTGGCGGTGGAGTGGTTGATACTGCTGGGCGTTTGGTGGGTATTCATGGTCGAGGCGATGGTAGGGTAATTGGCGAAGAAGATGAAATTATCCGCAAGTATCTCGATGAAGTTGGAGGAGATTCTGTCAAAATAAAGGAGGGGCTTAGTTTGGGTATTCCTATTCAGTCTTTTTTGGATTGGGCTGCTAATCAGCCTATTAATAATTATTTGTCGATCGCAGATTCTGCTCCGCCTAATTTAAATTCATCGAACATTAAATCTTGGCAACCACCTCTGTCGGTGAGAGATACAGCGAATCCTTATCATTGGATTGAAAGGGGCAATCAACTATGGCGTATTGGCAGAATATCTGAAGCACGAGGCTCTTTTGAAAAGGCAATTCAGTTAAAAGAGGATCTTTATCTAGCCTGGTTTGCCAAGGGTTTTACTCTAGGATTTGATCGCCAGTTTGACCGCGCTTTGGCAGCTTGCGATCGCGCTATCGAGCTTAATGTGTTGCCTACTAAAATTAAGTATGAGTCTTTTCGCTGTAAAGCAGGAGCATTGCAGCAACTACAGCGTTTAGAAGAGGCTTTGACGGCTTTGGAGCAGTCTTTGACTATAAACAGTGATAATTCTGCCGATTGGATGTTTAAAGGGGAATTGAGCTTTGCATTGGGAGAGTATCAATCTGCCTTATTGTCTTTAAATCGGGCGGTAGAGTTGAGAGAATCTCAGCAAATATCGCCATCTTCTTTGTTGCACAACAATCGAGCTTTGGTTGCACTAGAGCTAGAAGAGCATGATTTGGCTTTGTCAGATGTGGAACAGGCGATCGCCATTGATGCTAATTTTGCTCCTGCTTGGCGCAATAAAGGTTTGATTTTGGAAACTAGCGATCGTGATGAGGAGTCTTTGGTTGCTTACAACAAAGCTTTGGAATTGGATCCACAAGACTATAATACTTGGACAAATCGGGGTTTTTCTCTATATAAATTACAGCGTTATCAAGAAGCCAAACAGTCTTTTGAAAAAGCTTTGGAAATCAATCCTAACTATCAACCTGCAATTAATAATTTGGAAGCAATTAATTCGGCAATTTAAGATATTAATCTTAATTTAGGATTTAAAATAAACAATAATATTTTTAATTCCATTTCTTTTGTAAGATATTTGCATAAATCAAAGAAGTCAATACTATAATTGTAGTATATGAATTTTTAATTATTATTGCGATTATGAAACCTACCTCCTATTTTTCATTAGCTATAACTTTCGTTCTTACTGCTTCTGCGACAATAATTTCTGGCAGTCTAGCCCATAGCCAAGAACCTTTATTTTCTTGTGACACCTCCAGCGGAGTTCCTGCCACTGTAGTACAGTCTCCCAAACATGGTTCGGTTAAGATAATTGAGTGGAAAACAACTGAGTTTGGGGATAAATTTAGTCCTGAAGCTCGTTGCAATGCTGTTTCGGAGAAGTTTCAGCAGTATGCAGTGGCTGGTACTCTAAAATATTTTACGACTGGTTCGGTAAATCGCCAGCCTGTAATTTGTGCAGTAGCTAGTAAAAACGCGCCCTGTAATTCTCAAAGTATGCTCTATACCCTCAGAAAAGGGACTAATGCCAGAACTACTCTTAAACAATTATTAGACATAAGATCTGGTTCTAGTAGTAGTGCTTTGAATGAAACCGAGAGTCGAATCTATGTTGATTTTGACAAAGTGGTCGAGGCTAAGGCGCAGGTGGATGATACCAGCGATTCTAGCTTTGGTAGTGAGGAAGCTGTCTTGTTGTTTTAGACATTTGTAAATTATAAATATTTCAAATATAAATATTTAAAAAGCGATCGCACTTGATAAATCGATAAAGGCGATCGCTTTTTAAGTATTTTTAAGTAATCAATTATCTACGATTGTTTCCCAACCAATTACATCGAGAAGCTGTAGATCGTTGCTGCTAATATGATTAATTTGTCCTAAACCCTTACCTGGCTGCATAATGCCGACATCTTCTCCGTGCTTCCAGTGGGATATTTGTCTGCCATCTCCTAAGTATACTCCTGTGGACAGTTGAGCTATTTCTGTGTGTCCTCCATCTAAAGAAAAATACTTTTTTGCATCTCCTGTGGTGAAGTCAATGATGCCTAAATCTGAGCTAGAGTTGCTGTAGCGAAATAAATCCATACTTGTGGGAATATATTCATCTTCAAAGACAAATCGATCTGGTTCTATATCTGCCAGCAAAGATTCAATGGGAGTACCGGCAATTAATTCTCCTAAGTCAATATCAGCAAAGATTTCCGTCAAACCTAATTCTGTCACAATGTCTTCTAATTCTAATATTTCGACAATATCCTGTAGGTTTATATCTTCAGTGGCAATTAATTCCTGTAGGTTTTGACCAGCGGTAATATCTAAATTGTCTACTCCAGAAATAAAACCAAGGGTATGACCGATTTCATGAGTGGCAACAGTTTGAAAGTCGATGGCATGATCATCAATGCCATCAGTGCGATCAAAATCCCAGTTAACATCATTTCTGTTGTCAACATCGCTATTAAAGATAATTGTTGCATCAATTTCTGCTTCGGTATCAAATCCCAAAGCTTTGGCATTGGCAACAGTTAGGCTAATGGTTGAATTGTTCTGGCTGGCATTATCATCTAGATATGGTTCGTCACTTCCCTGATTTTCTTGAGTGTTGTTAATTAATAAATTAATGTTTTCACTACTGGGTAAACTTGCCAAGGCTATCTGATCGTCTGTAGAAATAGCATCGCTATTTAATGCCTGATAAAAATCGCTGTAGGAAACTTCAATGGTGTTGCTGTCAGCTTCTCCTGCGGTAAATTCATCTAAAGGATTGTATTCAATATTGATGTTTATGTTTACCTCATCGGTCAAATATGATGACCATATTTCTCCCGCTTCTTCCACACCATCTTTTACTGCTTGAGGTACATCTTCGGCAAAGTTAAAGTTAAACAAGGAGTTGGTATTTTGAGAGATAAAGTTTGCCTTAAAAATATTTTCTGCGTTGACATGATTGAGTACTGCCAAGGTTTGTTCTTGATAATTAACTGCGGTGTAAATAATATCTTCTTCACCTTGAACAAATTCCAAGTCGTCATAGCCAATATGGTCGGGTAGTTTTAAGAAATCTTGGTTAGAATCATAATCTGTAATCAAACTTGTCCCTTCAAAAGACAGGATAAAGCGATCGCTTTCCTTTCCTCCAGATAGAACATTAATTCCCTCACCACCAGCTAAAGTATCTTTGCCATTACCGCCAGTTAACTCATCATCTCCTGCACCACCATTAAGGTAGTCATCTCCATTGCCACCATGCAAAGTATCGTTGCCACTGCGAGACATTAAGCGATCGCTTCCTGCTTCGCCATATAGTTTGTCATCTCCACTTCCAGTCGTAATCAAATCATTGCCCTGATTGCCATAGAAGGTATTATCTCCCCTAAGATCTTCTAGGGTATCATGTCCTTTTCCTCCATCTAAAATATCGTTTCCACCATCACCATTTAAAATATCGTAGCCAATTCCACCGATGAGGGAATCATCACCGTCTCCTCCCAAAAGGCGATCGTTGTTTTGTCCTCCATTGAGCAAGTCATTGCCCTCACCACCGTCAAGAATATCTTTACCTGCTTGACCAAACAGCAAGTCGTTTCCTGCACCACCCTGTAAAAAATCCTTTCCTTCCCCTCCATCTAAAATATCCGAACCCGACTCCCCCAAAATAATATCGTCACCAGCCAAGCCATAAACCACATCACCCCCAACTGTTTGTGGGAGATAATCATCTTTTTCTGTACCTTCAATAGAAGCGGCATTACACAACCCCAAAGCATTAGCAATAGAAGCTTTATAAGCAAATCCAGTTAATTCTGCTTTAGCACTTTCCTGATTAACCAGCACCGAAATCGTCGTGTCATCCCGCAAAAAATAGTCTACTTCTGAACTATAGCCAAAAATCCCACCAGTCATACTTTTTACATCTCCCCAGGGATAGGTGCGCGGAAACACTCCCATTCCAAAGCGATCGAATTCAGATATTCCTGTATCGGTATAGTTGCATATTTCCTCTGTCGACTCTGGATCTAATAATTCCCCTGAAGCCAAGGCATCAAAAAAGATTGCTACTTCTTCTGCGCTGGAAACCATCGATCCTGCACCATAAGCAAAGCTGGTATTTAGGAAAGTATAATCTTCCAAGACACCATCTTCTCTTACTTCTCCCTTGACTGTAAAAATATCTTCATAGCCTTTGACTCGCCGATCTATATCTACATCTTGAGTTGTGAAAAAAGTATTGTCTAATCCCAATGGATGAAGAATTTCTTCTGCCAAAATCTGTTCGAGAGGTAAACCTGTTGCTTCTTCGGCAATCATGCCTGCAATAATGTATCCCGTGTTGGGGTAAGTCCAAATATCTGTTGAGAAATCACTAGAAAATAAAGGTTCGCCAGCAATATACCCTACTAATTCTTCGGGTTGCCATTCTTTGTTTGTACCCGACAAATAATTTGCAGCCAGATCTTCTAAAAATGCTTCGTTATTAACATAATTAGATATGCCTCCTGCACCATTGAGGAGTTGACCCAGGGTAATATTCTCACTATCAGGAATTTGAGCAGCGATTTCTGGCAACCATTCCCCTAAAGTATCGTCCAAACTAAGCTTACCTTTTTCTTTTAGCTTGAGGATAACTGCGGAAGTAAAGGATTTACTGATGCTGCCAATATTAAATAATTCATTTGATTCGGTAGGTGTTTGAGTTTTTAGATCCGAAACTCCACTAACACCACGCCAAATACCGTTAGAAGTAACTACACCAAAACCCACTGCTAAATTGTTTAATCCCAAATCTTCTGCGGTTTGGTCTAAAACTGTCTGTAAATCTTGGTCTAAATTTTCCGAAAAGTTATTAGTTTGATTATTCATCTTGCTCATCACTTTATTAATAGTCTTCAACTGAAAACAGATTAACCAAAGCAACTATCAAACCGTATCTGAAAGATGTCATGTAAATTAATGACAAATGTCATGTTTTACTTTTAATGCCGCAAATTAAAATAAAAGATATATTTATGTTTATTAATAATGTATCGGCTTAAAAAGTACTTAACTTCGCCTCATCTTAGCTGGCGTTTGATTGAGTGGATTCTTATATTTGCCAACTTTCCAACAATATTTTTCTTTGGAAATGACTATACCGTTAGACCAGAA